>JAABUZ0100004927.1_pt1 | contig 17974 bp, 19 predicted proteins | sample 5562091 | NCBI WGS metagenome assembly JAABUZ01 (sample SAMN12813069, study PRJNA571459) | rock metagenome | isolation source: Antarctica rocks | place: Antarctica: Victoria Land, Linnaeus Terrace sud | collected 2015-12-21
GGAGAGGCCCCGCTCAGCGTAGAGGTAAAAGCGCTGCACGCTCACGTAGCCACGAAGCGTTACCACCCGTTCTACCTGCAGGTGTCGCAGCGCTCGCTGCAATGACTCTCGCTCGACCTCCTGTCCCTTGACCCAACTCAGCACGTCAACTGGTGTCCCCAGTCCGTCCTCCCGCTCGCGATGTGCCCAGTGTGGGGTGGTGTTGAACAGCTCAATGAACGCTGCATGTCGCTCCTGGATCTCCTCGAGCGTCGTTGCCTGCTCGAAGGAGGCATCCGCCAGACGCAATTCGACCTTGAACTGTGCCTCAATCAGGTTCTGCCAGGGCTTCCCCTTTTCGATATGTCAGACCTCGATCCCCAGCTCCTGAAGCAAGCCCTCATAGGCATCCGACGTGAAGACCGAGCCGTTGTCCGAGACCATGCCCTGTGGCTGCCCGTATTCACACAGTGCTGCATGGACGAGTTGCAGGACCGCCACGACATCCTGGTGCTCGGTTGCCATCCCCGCCAAGATCTTTCGTGAGTATCCCTCGATGATCAGAAGCGAGTAGACCCAGTGTCGATCCGCACCAATCCGAACAAGGTAGCGGAAGTCGATAAACCAGTACTGATGCCGACGCACCGGTCGGAACGGCAGATACTTCACTTCCCCAGCCAGCGGATCATCGGCGACCCGATCACTGCTCCATGCGGGCGGCGCCCCATGATGCTCCCGATTGATCGCCATGGCGCGACCGATGGTTGCTTCACTGGGAACCTCTCCTGTCCGTTGAGCCACGATCCCTCGGACCCGGAAGCGGCCGGCCCGAGGGTGTTCTTCCTGGACGTCCAGCACCTCTTTCAGGAGCGGCAGCGAGAGCTGATTCTCAGGATATGCTCCTGGCCGGCTACGCTGGTCTTCCAGGCCGGCGAACCCCTCCTGCTTGAGGAGGGCAGTGTCGATCGAGACGTTGATCCGAGTATGGCGGTGCTTGGCCGGCATAGCGGTGTGTTCTCCGTGTGCCCATCATACACACCAATGACCAGGGCCAAAAGCGAACGGAGAGGCCCGAGAACAGTACACGGAGGGTGAGCCTGTACCTTCCTGGGCCATGGCGGGAACCGAAGGCACGCTGGAAGCCTGAAAATGCTCATCAGGAACGCCGAGGAGCGAACGTATGGCAGGCCTGCATCCTTTTCGCACTCTCTTGACAAGTCTCATAAGTACTGCTACGATGCTCCGATCATCACAGGAGGTATCTGGAACGACAACCTTATCAATCAGTTGAAAGACATGGAACCAGGCTACTCCATGGGGGAGAACCACCACGGCGGCTGGTCTCACTGGGCGAGCGGTTCTCGCTCTTTCCTTTCGCGGCGACGGTTCAGCAGCACAACGTCGATGGTATCATGCCAGTTTTCCAATCGCTGTTGACCCTCGATACTGATGATGTGTTACCGCCCCTTCCCTTTCAGCTCTCGACCAGCGACTGGCCCAAACCCTTTCATGAAGCCTTTACTCCGTTTGAGCCCGATGCCGGCTATCACCTCACGCGGGAAGACTACGATCCGGTAATCCGCCCCCTGCTCCGGCATCACCTGATCCATGACTTCTCGCAACGTGATATCCCTGGTCATCCGCTGGTGCTCTTGGTGGTGGCGCAACTGCGCGGCTCGGCCTGGCGAGAAGGATCAGGAGCCGGCAGGTCGGTTGGCTCGCTCTTTGATGAGTTTGGCGATGTCCTTGGCCGGCTTCACCTGCTCGTTAGCGTGAACGGCATGCGCCTGGCTGCAGCTCCAGATCCCCACGGACTGCAGAACGGTGATCTGGCCTATTGGCGAGACTTCTATCCGCTCGATCTTGGTCCCCTGCCACCCGCTGGTGGACCCCATCCCGACGCCGGACTCTTCATTGCCCTTCCTGCACGCTGGGAAGCGGTCTCACAGCTGCAGGGCCGATTTGTGCTGCCGGCTGGCGTCCATCTTCCTGGCACCTCGCGACTACTTGACAATCTAGAAAGCGTGGTATAATGACAGCACTATGGCAGAACAGCCCAAGACCATTGATATCACTGATGTCCCGGATATTCTCCGCTTAGCGGAAGAGGTCAGCCGGAGCAATCAACCCCGCATTCTCCAGCGAGCTGGTGAAGACCTGGCCGTGGTGCTGCCGGTTAGTGCTCGACCAAAACGACGACGCGGCGCCAAGACAGAGGCGGAGCTTGCCGCCTTTCGCGCGTCAGCCGGTGGTTGGAAAGGACTGGTCGATACGGATCAGTTCGTCAAAGACGTCTACGAGAGTCGGAGGATCTCAACTCGCCCACCCGTTGAGTTATGATCTACCTGGTCGACACTGACCACGTCGCAGACTATCTGGGTGGCATGTCGTGGGCACAGGAACTACTGCAGGCCCATGCCGCCCAAGGGCTCAGTATCAGTCTGATGACGCTCGGTGAGATCTACGAAGGGATCGAATACGGTCGCGATCCGCAGGCCGCTGAACGGGTGTTTCGCACGTTTCTTTCCGGAGTAACGGTGCTCTCCTTGAACCGGGTCATCATGCGTCGGTTTGCCCATATCCGGGGAGCACTTCGTCGGCAGGGCCAGCTCATCGGCGATCCGGATATTCTGATTGCCGCCACGGCACTTCACCACGACCTGATCCTGCTCACCCGAAACCGCCGGCACTTTGAACGGCTACCGAACCTTCGGCTCATGCCGGCGACCCAGGAGGGCCGCAGCGGCTAAATACGAGGGCCAAAACCACGCGCAGCGGGCCGATACTGGTGTCTGGAGGGTATCGGACCTCTTTCAGCCAAAGAGCATTCACGTGCTCCGGAGCATCTCCCAATACGCGTCGGACGTCTGCCGGTAGCTGTCCCACGCCGCCCGCTCTTCCGTGCTCCCGACTGCGTGGCGGAAGCAAACTTGGCGCCACTGCTCCCGCGCTTGATCGAGCATTGTGCGCAACTCGTCTGGCGGGATGGCGGCCCACAGTGGCGGCTGGTGTTCAATCATGGCTTAGCCACTTAGCCGGACGCGTCCGCGATTCGGTAGTAGGCGAGGACCCGGTTGCCCTTGCGCCGAATCGTGAGATCCTCATGGCCGAGTGCTTCCGAGGCTTTCTTCACTCGGTTGCGGATGGTGAGCGGTTTGTCGTCAGGCTCGAGCTCAATGACCAGGGCTTCGCCGGCGTCCAGCGCGTTCTGGAGTGCCTCACGGTACTCCTGATGCAGCACAGACCTCGGGGACGGGCCCTTGGTTTGACGTTGTGGTGCAACCTCGTCGACCGGTGCGGTGCTGAAGTGGGGCATGGTGGACTCCTGGTCAGGTGGTGGGGAGCTGCCTGCCTCCATAGTAGAGAGCACGATCTGGATTGGATGTATTAGAGGGTGGTTCGTGCCATCACCGCACACCTCGCCAGAGCTTGGTATCCGTATAGCTGCTGCTTCTGTGTCCGAAAGGCCTGTGAGCAAGAGGCGACGGGAGTGCCCACAGCGCTCGGACGTGGCCCATATCACATATCGGTGGGTCCAGGTTCCCATCCCACCGTCTGCGACCAGTCTGTAGCCCGTTGCATCACGCTCCACATGAACGGCTGCTTCGCGTCCGTGTAGCCGTGCCGGTCATCCCGATAGCGCTCCGCTAACTCGTGTTTGAGCAAGGCGTATGCTTGCGCCTCGTCCGGATGCATTCGCATGTAGTCACGAAAGAGGAGCGCAAACTGCTCACCCCAGCTTCCCGCTTTACGGACATGGACGTGCTCTCGTCTCGTCCCCGGAGCCTCGCGAAAGTACCGTTTCGTGCGCTCGGCATTATCGCTGCGGAAGACATACCCGAGCGCCTCGAGTGGTTCGCGGAAGGGCGCCGTCGGCTCAAGGGAGGCAACCGAGATCTGAATATCAATGATCGGCTTGGCAGCGAGGTCAGGAATCGAAGTTGAGCCGATATGGTCAATGCGCAACCCCACGTCGCGGAGGTGTTGCCGTAGTCGCTCTGCACGCTCTCGAAAGAGACGTGGCCAGCTCGCATCGTATTCAACGACCTCGATCCTCATCATTCGTGACTGCCTCCCTCTCTCCAGTCTCTGTGCTACAGGGAAAGCTTCAATTGGTGAGATCCATGCGAACGAGGCCCTCGACTTTGGGGCGGTGGAACCCGGACGACCTTCAGCCATTCTCCCTCGCCGAGTACCCAGAGGGGGAGTTGTGGACCGTGATGCTGCGTCTCGAACAGCTGCCGGGGCACGACTTCCCGGAGATGCCGCCGATCTGGCTCATAGGCCACGCTGTACTGCGCCAAAGGTTCGTCACAGAACTCGAGTAAGAGCGTCTCTCCATAGAGCCACACTGCTGCATTGTGCCTCGCCAGTCCAAATTCACCGTAGATGCGCCAGTGGCGAAAGCGAACATACCCGAGCTTGTCGAGCGTCCGGCCGAACCGTGTCGCATAGAAGATCCGGTGTAGCTCGGCCGGATCCCGCTGAACGCCCTGCACCCAGCCCAAAACCTCGGCGGGACTGTGCCGATCATCCTGGCGGTCGCGATGGGCCCAGTACACCTGGTAGTTATAATCCGCAATGAACTGGTCATGAGAGGCGACCAGTTCTTGCCAGGTGTCCGCCTTCGCCACGTGCCAGTCAGCCATGCGCCGCTACACATTGAAGTGCGTCTCGATATAGGACTGCCAGGGCTGCTTCCTGTCGATCTGCTCCTTCCGGATGCCCAGCGCCGCGTAGATCCGCTGCGCTTCCTTGGCCTTGAAGATGCTGCCACTATCACTGACCAGCGCTTCAGGACACCCGTGCTGGCGGATGGCGGCATACAGGACCATGAGATAGGCCGTGAGATCCTGGTTGCGCGAAACGGCGCTCGCCAGGATTGCGCGGCTGAAGTTCTCGAGGATGGAGACGACGTAGATCATCCCCCCGCCGAGCTGATGCATATCAACGTACCGAACGTCGACCGTCCAGTACTGATGCCGGCGGCTCGCCTGGAAGGGCATGGGCTTAGGTTCGTGCGGCACCTTAGCCGGCTTGTCGAGGCCGTAGAGTGCTCGATTGAGCGCGAGAATGCGGCCGCAGGTCCTGGGACTGAGTTTGATGCCGAGCTGGAGCATGGCGGCATGCACCCGAAACTCGCCTAGCTCCGGGTTCTCCTGGAGCTTGCGCACCTTGTCCATGATGCGCAGGTCTGCCTTGCGTCTCGGATGTTTGGGTAGTGGTGGCTTGTCGTCGAGTCCACGCACTCCTTCCTCGATCCAGCGTCTCAGAGTCAGATAGACCGTGCGTCGGGTCGTGGCCAAATATGCGGCAATAGTGGTGACCGTCCAACCTTCGACATGCATCCGGACGATCGCTAACCGACGCTCAGCAGGATCGGTGAACTGGTGGAAGCGCGGATAGCGTCGGCTGATTGACGTCGGCTTGGGACCCGTTGCGAGCACACGCTTCACCGTGTGGGCGCTGGGGCGACGGCCAGAGGCGGCGTAGCACAGGGTGGCGAGCTCATGCGGCGTGAAGGCAGGATATTCGGTCTTCCGATCGACGATTAGCTGCCGGAGAGGCGGCGGCAGCGCTCGCTGATCCTGCTGCTTCGGCTCACGGAACTCGGCGAAGAGGCTGGCCATGCCATAGACATCGAAGCGTCGCGCCTTCCGCCGCAGCGTGCGTTCTTTGGCTCCTGTCTCCTCCGCGCGCCGTGTAACAGTGCGACCGAACAGCACAACTGGCCGGATCAGTTCATAGGCGATCTGCTCGGGCCACTCCAAGAGCAGACGGAGTTGTTCCCAATCGTCGGTCGGCGGAACGGGTGAACGGGAAAAGCGTGGCACCGCGGTCTCTCCGGAAGAGGTGGAGTGCAAAGAGCCGGGATCGCATGTGCCCGTTCTACCACATCACGAGAGCCAGCGTATTCGGCCATCGTTATGGCAGCTATGTGTATACCAAGTTCTGGCGAGGTCTGATCACCGCGGCCTTGGCCGAATCAAAGTCGTACTGCTCGATTGAAATGCTCGCTCTGACGGTGTCGGCGCGCTGCAGGATGGCGGGAATGGCGGCCTGCTGCGTGTTGGGGAGGGTAATGCCCTTCTGGTATGTCAGATCCTCGTCGTAGAACAGCAGGTGAAGCGCTGCTTGGTCTCCAAGTGCCGCGAAGTCGGTGCGTTGATCCGCTTCCGCCACATTGATAAAGGTTTCCAGTGCGAGCGGTCGCTTGGGTTGATCGTAGGGCGTCATCACGGTGCGGATGACGGGAGCCAGGGGATGCTCGTAGACTGCGTGGCTGACGCGCATCGGGACGCGATCACCCATGCCGGCGATATCCGCTCGGTGCGCCTTGATGACGTGCACGGTGCCCTGGTCGCTGGCAGCTGTGACACAGGTGTACTCCTCGCCCTGGAGAAACTCGGCAAGATCAGCCGGCAGTTGAAACGCCGAAAGGTGCTCCTCGAAATCGTGATGGTGGTACGTGTCTCTCTCTTTGGTCATAGAGAGACTCAGCATAGCGATACAGCGTTATTTGTCAAGCAGAGAAAACGGTAATTGGCGTGGACGGTGCGGGGAGCGGCTCGATCGGCTCTTCGCCCTCAATGCCGGCAATGATTCGGTGAGACACCTGTTGAATCGCAGCCAAGTTGCGCTTGAGCACGGCTCTATCCTGAGCCCAGGTAGCGACATAGGGGAAGGTGTACCCCGAGCTATCAATGCCGTAGTGGGTCAGGACCACAAAAGCGGCAGACTCAGCGACAGTTTCGGCATCCCGGCGTTCAATCCCGGAAAGGTGGCCGGCCACCATGTGGGCCACTTCATGGGCTAACGTTTTGGTGGCCTGGTCGCCATCGATATGGTGACCGATGCCAACGTGTCTGGTGAATGGCTGGTAATAGCCGTTGGCTGGTTCAGTGTCCTCGCGACGGGCAGTGACGCCGTGCAGCTCGAGATAGTCCAGAAGGTCGGCGTAGAGTCGCATGCCCGTATCGGATGCACCATCAACGACTTCGGGTCGTGGAGGTTCAGGTAACGGGTCACCATCGGTTTGTAAAACGTCAAACACCCTCCCGATTCCAAATCCTGACACCGATGTGAACACTGTGCGCTCGGTGGTTGTCCCCTCCTCTTTGTGCTCGTCGGCGTCCTGGTGGTCCCGGCTCTGCCGGCGCTTGTGTGGGACCAGAATAGTAATCCCCTTCTCGCCCTTTCGTACCTGTCGCCCGAGCTCCTGCCACTTCTTATATCCCGCTACTCTCGTGGCCTCGGGAGCTTGGGTCAGAATAAGACCCATTAAATGGACTAAAGGCGATGCTTCTCATCGCCGGAATCCACGACATGGGGGGTGAGGCATGGCCGCCGAGGACCACTATGAAGTTCGGGAGGGGACGGCCACTGGCCCGCCGTACCAACTCCATGCGCCAGATGGCAGCGCCGTCACGGGTGTCAGCGACTATCTCCAGGAACTTGTCGCCACTGACTGCAGCAGGGCCACGATCAAGGCCTACGCCTACGCGCTGCTCGACTGGTTTCGCTTCCTCTATGTGAGTAAAGCGGCGTGGCAGGAGGTGCATGCCGAGCATGTTCGTGCGTATGTGTTGCAGCTCCGGTCGGCGGATAATCCCTACCGTCATCGTCAGCGTCCTGATGCCCCGATAGCCGGCACGCTCAATCCCCGCACGGGAAAGCCCTCACTGGCGGCTGGCTATGCGCCGGCGACGATTAACCATCGACTGAGCGTCATTGCCCAGTACTACGAGTACCACCGCGTGCGCGATACCGGCCCGCGCCTCAACCCGGTGGTAGGACCACGCGCGGCTTCACGCCCAAACGCACATCATGCCTTCGACGATCCCTGGATCCATGCACGGCGTGCTCCGTACCGACAGAAGCAACCGACTGGACTGCCGCGCGCCATCAGCGATGCACTCTGGCAGGAGGTATTTGGTTGCCTGACCAGCAATCGAGACCGGGCGATCTTCTGTCAACTGCTCTCTTCGGGGAGTCGCGCCGGCGAACTCCTGGGCATGACCAAGCAGGATGTGGACTGGGGGCGGCAGTCGGTTCGGCTGATGACCAAAGGGACCAGGGTACCGCAGTGGGTTGCCGCCTCACCCGACACCTTCCGGTGGCTGCGGCTCTATCTCGTCGAACGGGGCGAGATGTCGGCGGGAGAACCGCTGTGGTGGACGCTGCGCTCCCCACGCCAACCGCTCACCTATCAAGCCCTCCGAAAGACGCTGACTCGTATCAACGAACGATTGGGAGCCAATCTGGTGCTCCACGACTTCCGGCATACCTGCGCCCTACGGCTGGCGAGCGATCCAGCCGTCTCCCTGGTCCACGTCCAGGCACATCTCCGGCACAAGCACATCACCACCACCGAACGCTACCTGCACGCCTGTCCGGAGGACGTCGTCCGGAGCCTGCACGCGCACTATGACACTGATCGGTCACGCGCAGGAGAACTGAAGACAGGTGGTGGTAGTGCCGGGTGGCGCTACGACGATGATGACCTCCGCCTGCTTCTGGGTGGCGAAGGAGAACGCGCATGAGAACCCGCGACGAGATTGAGGCCCTGGTGGAACACCATATCCAGTGTTACTTCACCGACAAGACATCGCGGAGCCGGCGACGTATCGGCATCAAGAAGCTTTTGAGTTGGTTGGAATCGATCGAATATTCGAACGTCGACGGATGCACGTGGCAGGAGCGCTGGGATCATGTGGGTGAGCCCCTGGATAACTGGCTCGCCGCCGCTGGAGCGGTGACATACAACGAACGAGCCACACTCTCCCTGGCCCTCCAAACGCTCATGCTCGAGGGCATCATCCGGCCAAGTTATGCCTGGCTCCTGCGAAACCCCCAACACAAGCTCTACGAGAAGCTCCGAGTGACCACGGAGAAGGAGCGCTTCGATCAGCTCCTGGCGGCGGCCTCCACTGCCACGGTCAGTGCGGCCACGGTGAAGCAGGCGCAGATCGTCCTGGGGAAGATCTGCGTGCATACGGGAAAGCACCCGCACGAGATCACCACGGCCGATCTCGTGGAGTTCGGGGCTGCCGCGAGTGCCATCGGGCGATTCGCCTACGGCGTCCGGGTAGCGCATCAGCTCCTCCGTCAGGTGGGCTGGATTACCGATTCTCCACTCACCAGTGGCTATGCGATTCGGCTGCTCAAACCCACGGTTGCTGAGCTGGTCGACCGCTACGGGATCGCCTGCACCGAGGTGCGCGATCTTCTGGTGCAGTACCTGACGGAGCGAGCGGTCGCGATCGACTATCCCTCGGTCCGTCAACTGACGGCCCAGCTCGCCAAGATGTTCTGGCGGGATATCGAGCTGCACCATCCGGAGGTGACCTCCATCGATCTACCGCGCCCCGTCATCGAAGCATGGCGGAAGCGGCAGGAAGTGCTGCCAGATGGCCGGCCTCGCAAGGATGCGGCAGATCTGTTCCTGGTGGTACGCAGCTTCTATCTGGATCTCGCCCAGTGGGCCGGAGCCGATCCCGCGCGGTGGGGTCGCTACGTCTGTCCGAGCCCGATCTCGGCGGCCGATCTCCGGATGCATCGCAGAGCACTCCTTCACCGGCAGGCACGGATCCACGAGCGAATCCGCACGCTGCTTCCCGTCCTGCCTCGTCTCCTCGCTCACCTACGCGCACACCGGGTGTTTGCAGGGCAACTGCTCGCCGCGGCAGAGGACTGTGCTGATGGGGAGAGCGTCGTCCTCCAGGGACGAACCTACGTGCGAGTCGTCACCAAGCAGCGAACGATGAGACCGAGGCTAGGATCCGTCCCGATCATGGTGCGCCGGCAGGATGCACCCGAACCCGGGCTCATCAACTGTCGCGACGTTGAGGAAGATGCCTTCTGGGTATGGGCGGTGGTTGAGGTGTTGCGGCTCACCGGACTCCGTGTCGAAGAGCTGCTGGAGCTGACGCACCTGAGCATCAAGCGAACAATCATGTCGGATAGCCACCAGGTGCTGTTACTGCAGATTGCGCCGTCCAAGCGAGATCGGGAGCGAGTGCTTCCTGTCTGTCCCGAGCTCGCGCATGTCCTGGCGGCGATCGTCTCCCGGATCCGAACGGACGCGGGCCGCGTTCCGGTGGTCGAGCGGTTTGATCCGCTGGAGAAGATCATGAGTGCGCCGCTGCCCTACCTGTTCCAACGCCAGTGGCGCTCGCAGGGCGCTGTCATGAACCCGGGAACCGTGGCAGCCCTCGTCACAAAAGCGTGCCGGCGTGCCGAGCTCATGGACCCAACGGGAGCAGCGCTCAGGCTGACGCCACACGACTTCCGGCGCTTCTTTGCGACTGAGGCGGTCAATGGTGGGCTCCCGATCCACATCGCGGCGAAGCTGCTCGGCCATCTCGATCTGAACACGACGAAGGGCTATGTTGCGGTGTATCCAGAGGAGGTCATTCGGCAGTACCAGGGACATCTTCTCCGGCGCCGAGGGAGTCGGCCCGCCATCGAATATCGTGAGCCCTCTGAGCAGGAATGGGAAGAATTCTCACATCACTTCCGGCACCGCAAGATGGCGTTGGGCGACTGCTACCGACCATACGGCACGCCCTGTCCACACGAGCATGCCTGTGTCCGTTGCCCGATGCTCCGGATGGATCCGATGCAGCTGCCGCGCTTGCTCCAGATCGAGGAGAACACCACAACACTGCTGGCAGAAGCACGAGAGCGCGGCTGGGAAGGTGAGATCCAGGGCCTGGAGGAAACACTCCACCACCTTGGCGAGAAGAAGGCTCAGGGAGAGCGCATGCAGACATTGCCATCTTGACAGAGTAACAAGGGGCGTATATCATCTCTCCTCATATGCCACGAGGAGAGTATCAGCCACGTCATGACGAATCGCAGCAGGACGACCGGGTCAAGCAAGCACTTGAGACACTTGAAGCCGGGATCGATGCCATCCTCGATAGTGACCACTTCGCGGCGTACCTACGAACCATGGCGAAACTGCCCCAGTACAGCTTCGGGAATCTTGTCTTGATTCATGCGCAGCACCCGGCACCAACCATGGTGGCGGGCTATAGGCGATGGCAAGAGTTGGGCCGACAGGTCAAGAAAGCAGAGCGTGGCATCAAAATCCTGGTGCCCCATATCTACCGTGGCAAACGAACTGGGGAAGGGACATCTGAGAAGGATCACGAATCGGGTGACGAGCAGGAGCCAGGAACCAAGACACTGCGTGGCTTTGGTGTTGGCACGGTGTTCGATGTCTCTCAGACCGATGGTCCACCAGTACCAGAGCCGCCACCGGTCGAGATGATCGACGGTGCGTCGGATATGGGAATGCGGCTCTATGGTGATCTCTTGGACTTCCTGGAGACGAATGGGATCTCCGTCTCTCGCGAACACACCGAGCCGGCCAATGGCTACTTCCAGCCGGCTACCAACCATGTCGCCATCGGCTACCACATTGATGGAGACCAGGCGACCAAGACACTCACGCACGAAACCGCGCATGTGGTAGCAGGTCACACCTTGGGAATGAATGGCCAGGACATCGAGACGGTCGCCGAATCAGCGGCCTTCGTCGTCCTCACGCGGTACGGCGTGGATAGCTCCGGATACTCATTCCCGTACGTTGCCCGCTGGGCACGGGATCGTACGACCTTGAAACGCAATCTCGATACGGTGCAGCACGTGTCGTCGACGATTATTGCTGCCTTGGAAGGTGATTCCAGGACCAGTGACAAGACCGCTCGTCAGGCCCGATGACGAGACGACGGGAGTTCGGACCCGTGACTTGACTTAGTCCATATAAGCGCCACGTTGGACGGACTGTACGTGTAGAACCGTGCCATAGTGCTGAGATAGGCGGCAAAGCCCTCGCTGCTGAGAATCGAGTCAATTCCCGCCTCAAGCGTCTGCAGCGTTGCCTGTAAACGATCTTCCTGTTCTCCCTCTCCTGATCGTGATGCGTGTTCTCCTCTTGGCATAGAAAGGAGAGCATATACGCTGATTGTAATAATGTCAATAGTGTGGTAAATTGAGGGCAGATAAAGGACAGATACCTATGGCCGAATACGCAAAGTCAATCGATATCAGTGACATTCCGGACCTTCTCCGCCTCGCGGAGGAAGTGCAGGCGAGCAATGAGCCGCGCATGCTGACACGCAATGCTGAGCAGCTTGCGGTGATGATACCGGTTGGCAAACGATCCGCGAAACGCCGGCGAAAGACGCCGAGTGCCGAGGATCTCGAAGCGTTTCGCTCCGCTGCCGGCGGCTGGAAGGATCTTGACACCGATACGTTGGTCAAAAACATCTACGAGAGCCGGAGGATCTCAATCCGTCCACGCGTCGATCTATGACCTATCTGGTCGATTCGGACTGGGTGGCGGATTACCTTAAAGGACGCTCCCCGGCAGTCCGGCTGCTAAATTCCCTGGCTACTGAAGGGCTGGCAGTCAGCATCGTCACCTACGCCGAAGTCCTCGAAGGCGTGTATTTCGGGGACGATCCTATGGGCTACGAGGCCGTTTTGCGACGCTTCCTGCGCGCGACTCCCGTCCTTGGCATTACTCGTCGCGTGGCACAACGCTACGCCCGTATCAGTGGTGAACTCCGCGCCAGAGGACTGCTTATTCCTCCCCCAGATCTCTTTATCGCGGCGACCGCGCTTGAGCATGGCCTCATTCTTCTGACCCGCAATCGCCGGCACTTCGAACGCATCCCCGATCTACAGATGCAGTAGTTCTACCGCACCTCCATCAGTTCCTTTGGGGCCCATTCACCACCTCTGTTGTTGTTGCACTTTTGTAATGAACTCGTCTAGTTTGCCACGCACTTCATTGAGGCGCTCCAAATCGCCGCCGAAGAACCCCGCACGCAGCGGAAGCCACGAACCCTGTCGAGCATCAATTTCACGCCCGATCTGTGCCATGATGCTGTACTCAGGGCCGTAAATGGCTCGCCATGAAAAGCATCCGATGGGTGCCCACTGCCCGTTGTCTCCCTGCTGCTGAGCGATATCCCGGTATATGAGCGCTACCAAGTACTCAAAGCGATCGAAGTCCTCTTCATAGCGAGCCTCGTCAGGAATGAGATTTCTGAATTGCTGTATCAGGTCGTCATGAAGTTGATCACTTAATGGCGTATAGTCCCGTGGATTTGTCCTTATTGGCCTGATCTCCTCACCGAAGCGAATATATGACTCGGTGCCCAATGCCCATGTCAGTGACCTTCGCTGACGTGCGTCGATTTGCTCCGTCGTGGGATCTGTTAGCAGGGCGTACAGCATCTCGTAGCGATCACCCGAGACAGCGGCGATTCCGCCAGCATACAGCAACAAGTACGTGGTGTACGCCCAGTATCCTGCCCACCGGAGATTGAAATCTCGTCCTCTGGAGGCGTCCATTACACGCTCCAGCGCTTCTATCAATGTATTGTGCTGCTCTCGTTCTCCCCAGCGGCCAACAATGATGAACATGGCGAGCACCGGCTGTAGGGCTGTCACGAGTTCGGACAACTCAGCCCGGATTTGTTCCGGGGAAGGCGGGGTTGATGACAGATAAACGTGATTGTCAAGCCACTCAACGGCGTGTTGTATCTCGGTCATCACGAGATTGCGGATACGAATCCGGTTCGCGTAGGGGTCTTCTAGATAGCGTTCCACCGTAGCGCGTGCAACATCGGCCGTCAGTGTCGGAGACTGCAGAATCCGTTGGATGGCGTGTGTCTTTTCTTCCAATATTTGGAAGAACGAGTCCGCGTTGTCGATGTGTATCACTGCTTTTCCTTCCCGTGCCGCCATCACACCTGCTCCTGCATTACGCATGTCCCCGCGCACAGCCCAGAACATGCTGTAGGCGCGACTCGCGTTCTCGCTCACCACCGCGCGCAGCGCATGATCCCATTCCGCTGACCAGCCGCAGATGATCAGGCCGAAATCACTGAACACCCTTTCCAGCAAATGGTTCAGGCGCTCGTCATACGCCGCAAGCTCTTCGGTCGTGTTTTTCAGTTCACCAGAGGTATAGTCACCATGCACTTTGATAATCGTGCATGGTTGATGGACGAGGGGCAGTGCCTGTTCGACAGCTTCCGCTGTCGCTATTACACGTGGCACTATATTGACGGCGCGTAGTGCCTCCTCGAGTAACTGGTCGAAGTTTGTAGTGATGATAATTCGGATATACCCAGCGCTCACCAGACGTGCAATGGCGTGATGCGCTTCCTTTGGGACTTTCTTTCCATCCGTGAGGTCCTCGGCGGTTGGTTCGATATAGCCAGCAAGGAGCTGAGACCGCTCTACCTTGAATCCCGTAACCTGGTCTAGCAACGTGTCGTACGCCGGCTCAGCCCCAAATGTATCGACATACCAGGCCACCTCGTGCCCTGGCTCCCAGTGCTCTCCACTGCTAGCAGCTAACTGGCGAACGAGGTTCAGAACGATCTCCCAGCCAGTTGGGATACCCGACGATCTACTTACGCCGGACCCAAGCAACAAAGCGTATGCGCCTTTCCCGTGTTGTAGGGCAACCGCGAGCCGCAGGATGGGATCTTGGGATGGAAACGGTTGGTCATCTCCCGCGACACCTTCAGGCACAGCTTGTCAACTCAGCGCTCATGTCGGACAAATTCGGAGCACCAGTCGTTTCATCGGTCTTGCTTCCTGCGGTACCCATAATCTCAGGGTTGTGTCTGGGAACCGGCAACGGAACTCCCAAACGCTACGAATAGTAGACAAAAGCTAGCTGTACCTCCTGAGAGTACACCCAGCACGATCGCTCCAAACCGTATTCAAATGCCGGCGGAATTTTCGGCGCCTGATTGTGCAGTAACGGCGGCCGATGGGAGGGCTTTTGCCTTATCTGACGTCCGTGAGATCGATGATGCCGCCACGGGGGGCCTCGCTTCGCAACAGGTCGGCAACCAGCTGCGCTAGCTGAAGCAGTTGCTCTGCTTCTCGGTACTGCGAACTATCGAAACCATGCTTCTCGAGAGCCTTCCCTGCCTCAACGAGGAAATAACTAATGTCTTCTTGAGCCTTCGCTAGCCTCTCCTCGAACGGCACATTGGGATCCCCCGTGAGCTTGAAAAGATCGGTCACTTGGCGTGCAACATCGGACTGATCAAACAAGACAACGCGGCCCTGTTCGTTAGCGATCGTTATCTTCCATAACTGCGAATTCGGTATTAAAGGCTCGGCTTTGATGAGAACGCGGAAATACCCGAATCTCTTCCGCAATTGGTCAGCGAGCGCCTGAGCTTCACGCTCAGTCATGTGGCCCCCTTCTCATTCAACGACAGCGCCGACATGGGCAGTGTTCCTGTGCGGTGGAAATGCCTAGCGACCGGTAACCATAACGGCTGAACTGCGCCGACTCCTGGCGACCTGTCCCGATGACACGCTTGCCGGGCTCCGGGATCGAGCACTCCTTATAGTGGGGTTCTCTGGAGGGTTCCGTCGATCGGAACTGGTGGTGCTCAATGTTGCGGATCTCCAAGAGAGCGTCAATGGATTGCGTATTACGGTACGGCGGAGTAAGACCGATCAGGAAGGCACTCAGCCCAACGGTGTGCCTGTACCCATTCTGCGGCTGGCTATGCCCAGGCGACGGCTTGCGGGGTATAAGCGCCAGCTTGGCGCGTACCCGTAGTATGCGGCATATCGTGCGTATAATGACAGAATGACCACACAGTCTCAAATGCTGCGGACTGTTCTACGGCTTGCACGTGAGCGCCCCGAGTGGGTTCCCGTGCTTGATGCCGCATGTTCATGCGCCCGCGAAGCGGAGCCGTATGGCGGCGAGTTCGCTGGGGCCTGGGTGATCAAGGAACTCGCTCGCACCACGGGAGTTCGCTGGTTACCTGGCCTGAGGACGCTGGTCTCTTTCGGGCTTTTGGAGAAATCGGGGGACACGGTGAGAGGCGGCCGGCGGGCCTATTACCGTATGCCGGACACCATTGGCGTTGAGCAGGCGCTCCGCGAGGTGCGAGAGCTTCATCTCGGCCGTGGCGCGCAATGAGGGTGGCGCGGGCTCGGACTCCGCTCCCATACGGTGGGATTAGCTCATGCGGCTAATCAAGCTGAAGATGACGAACTTTCGGCGCTTCGCGGGCGAACACGCGCTAGACCTCAACGAGGATCTCGTCGCTCTCGTCGGACCAAATGAGGCCGGGAAGAGCTCGATACTGAAGGCGATTAGCCTCTTTGGAGACCTCACACCCCCCGATCCTGCAGACACGACGCGTGGCATCGCCGCTACGGCTTCGATCTCGGGATTGCTGGTCCTCGAGTCGGAGGACCGCGAGCTGCTCGCAGGTATCCATGAGGGAGACAAGGTGACACACCTCTGGGTCACTGTCACAACCGGGGCTGCTCGTTCGACCTGGGTACCTGAGCCGCGTCCATACCGCGATCTGGCTCCCCGCGCCAACTGTCTTGCGCTGTTGAGCGCCATCAAGGATGACCCCGCCCTGGATCCCGAATTCTCGACGAGCGACGAGTCTGCTTGGGAGCCCGAGTATCTCGAACAGGTGCTTGACTCTCTCACCTCCCAAGTCGAGACCTTCCCGGATGAAACCCTTAGCTCTCTTGAGGACCTTGCCAGGCGGCTAAGGGCTATCACCTTGCCCCCGACCTCAGATGAAGATGGTGATACGCCTGCGATTAGCTCTGCTGATGAAGACGCTCCAGTGGGAACCACGGCGCGCGAACAGGTGGCCGTCGCCCTCGTGGACCTCGTCGCCACCGAGCGACAGCCTACGCCCGTGCGGCAGGTCTTAGATGCGCTTTGTGGTCGTACGCCTGATGTCGCGTACTTCGAAGAGGCAGACAGGGATCTACAGGGTGATTATGGCATCGCGGAAGTGGCCGCCGATCCACCCCCGGCGCTGCGGAATCTTTGCGCAATAGCCGAACTCGATCTTGCCACGGTCCAGGCCGACCTAACGGCTGAGCGGACGGCCCACATAGAGAGCGTCTTCGAGAAGGCGAACGCGACCTTGAAGGCACACTTTGGCGAGGTTTGGACCCAGTCGTCCGTCTATCCGAGGTTGAGCACGCCCCTAGACGGAGTGATGCGAGTCCTGATCTCCACGGAGGACACGGACTATTCCTTCCCGAGAGAGCGTAGCGACGGACTGCGTTGGTTTCTGGCCCTTCACGCCTTCCTGGTAGCCCGCGGTGCAACAGACCCAATCCTGCTTGTTGACGAGGCCGAGACCCATCTGCACTACGACGCTCAGGCCGATCTGATCGACGCACTCATGGCGCAGCGGCTAGCTAGCAAGGTAGTTTACACAACGCATTCCGTCGGCTGTCTCCCGCCAGATCTCGGAAGTGGCATCCGTGCTGTCCTTGCAGAGGCGGGTGCCGAGCGCAGCAGGGTCGCGAACAGCTATTGGTCGGTGACGCCAGGGCAGGACCTGCGAGTGGGCTATACCCCTTTACTCTTCGCCATGGGTGCGCAGCTACTGCCACTTACTATTCCGCGGTACGGCGTGGTAGTCGAAGGGCCGTCGGATGCCATTCTTCTGCCCACCTTGCTACGTGAAGCCTCGGGGGAGAAGCGACTACGCTATCGTATCGTACCGGGCCTCTCGGAATTGCCTGGCGAAAGCGTCGGCTCGCTCATGGCGCACGCGGGAAGCGTTGTCTGTCTGACCGATGACGATCAAGGTGGCCGAGATATTGCTAACCGCTTGCGAGTTGGGTCGGTACCGCCAGATAGGATCTTGAGCCTCGCCCAAATCGCATCGGGATCCACTCTTGAGGACGTGATCGCTGCTGCAATCTTCGCCGAAGCTGTCAACTCGGAACTGAGCACGTGGGGCATCAACACGTTCCGCGTTGACTCGACCGCGCTCCCCGCAACTGGCCGGTGGGGTTGGTTGCAATTGCAGGGTGCGGCTAGGGCCTGTTTTCAAAACGTGTCAAAATCGGTAGACTCGTGGTATGAGCAGACGAGATTTGACCAATGAGCAGTGGGAGCGGTTGCGGTGGCTGCTCCCACCACAGCGAGCACGTCGTGGCC
>JAABUZ0100004928.1_pt1 | contig 17970 bp, 18 predicted proteins | sample 5562091 | NCBI WGS metagenome assembly JAABUZ01 (sample SAMN12813069, study PRJNA571459) | rock metagenome | isolation source: Antarctica rocks | place: Antarctica: Victoria Land, Linnaeus Terrace sud | collected 2015-12-21
GACCTGGCGGTCGAGGTCGCGTCGCCGTCGCAGTATGGGCCTGAAATGAAGGCCAAAGCAAAGCTTTACCTGGAGGGTGGGACACAACTGGTCTGGATCATCTGGCCAGCGAAGCACCTCATCGACGTGTGGCGCCCCAACAGCACCGAACGACCAGCGCTGACACTCGGCATCGACGATGCGCTCAACGGCGAGGACGTTGTGCCCGGCTTCACCTATCCCGTCGCCGACGTCTTCGCCGACCCGCTCGGCTGACAGAGTAGACGGCTGACGGCAACAATCATACCTGTCAGTAGCTTATGTCTACCCAGCGGCGCTCGTCGTGGGAGAGCAGGGCAGCGTCGATGATCTGCTGGCAGCGCAGGCCGTCATCGAAGCCCGGCGTCATCTCGCGCCGCTCCAGGGCGGCATCGACCCAGGCGCTGACGTTCCCACCCCACGACCCGGCGCGCGGATCGGCGGCGAAGACGACGCGGAAGCCGTCGCCCCGCCAGGCCGTGGGCTCGTCGGCGCGCAGCACGCGGTTGACGTCCTTGTCGATCTCCAGCGCGAGCGAGGCCTTTTCGCCGTAGAGTTCGACGCGCCGCCCGTCGCAGCGCCCGCGCGCCACGCGCGAGACCCGCGCCAGACCGTGCGCCCCCGAGGCGTAGCGCAGGTGCAGGTAGGCCAAATCGTCGGCGTCGACGAGCGCGGTCCCGCCGTCGGGCCGCGTGCGCTCGGGCGTGACCACGGCCAGGTGCGCGCTGACCGCGTCCACCTCGCCCGCGAAGAGGCGACCCAGGTCGAGCATGTGCGAGGCGATGTCGCCGAGGGCGCCGCTGCCGCTGGCGGCGCGGCTGTTGCGCCAGGTGTAGGGAGCGGCGGGATCGCTGAGCCAATCCTGCAGGTAGGTCAGGTGGACCTCGTAGACCCGGCCGAGCGCCCCGGCGGCAAGCTGCTCCCCGACGTAGCGCACGCTGGGATTGGGCCGGTTAGAGAAGTTGACGCCGTGCGTCAGCCCGGCCGCGCGCGCCATCTCCAGCAGGCCGCGCGCCTCGGCCACGTCGAGCGTCAGCGGCTTCTCGCAAAAGGCGTGCAGGCCGCGCCGTAGCGCCGCGCGCACCATCGGCGCGTGCAGGTCATTGGGCGTGGCCACGCACACCCCATCCAACTCCTCGGACGCCAGCATCGCCTCGTAGTCCTGGTAGACGGACGGGACGCCGTGCGCCGCGGCCAATTCCTGAGCGCGCTCCGCCAGCGGGTCGCACAGCGCCACCAGCTCCGCGCACGGGTGCGCCGCCAGCGCCTCCACGTGCCCGCGGCCCACGCCAAGCCCGGCCACCGCCACGCGCAAGCGCCCCTGTCCGTTTCCGTTCGTCTCTCTCGCACCCATACTCACCGCATCCTCTCTTCTTACTGCCTACTGCCGCACGGCCTACTCTCCTGTTCAGCATGAACGACCTGCTGCTTTGAGGCAAGGATATCGTGTATGCCTTGGACACGGTGGTATGACACGTGGTATGGTCATCAGTGAGCTTGACGGGCGAGCGACGCTGCCGGGCATGGTTCCTGCCGCGCCGTCCGCTACCGGCATACCGTGGACCGCCGGGACCGCCGTGACCGCCGGGACCGCCGTGACCGCCGGGACCGCCGTGACCGCCGTGACCGCCGGGACCGCCGTGACCGCCGTGGACTGCTTTGGATCGTACAGCTATTGAGAGGAGACAACGACATGATCCCAATCTTAGCCTTTGGCCACACCGGACATCAGAGCACGCGCACCCTCTTCGGAGGGGCCGCGCTGGGCGAGGTCACGCAGGAGCAGGCCGACCACACCCTGGACGTCCTGCTGCGCTACGAGGTCAACCACATTGACGTCGCGGCCAGCTATGGCGAGGCCGAACTGCGGGTCGCCCCCTGGCTCAAGCGTCATCCGGATCGCTTCTTCCTGGCCACTAAGACGGGCGAGCGTACCTACCAGGGCGCAAAGGAGGAGTTCCACCGCTCACTGGAGCGCCTGGGCGTCGCTCAGGTCGACCTCATCCAGCTGCACAACCTGGTACACCCGGACGAGTGGGATGTCGCCATGGGGCCGGGCGGGGCGCTCGAGGCCCTCGTCGAGGCGCGGGAGCAGGGGCTGGTACGCTTCATCGGCGTCACCGGTCACGGCAGCACCGTCGCCGCGATGCACCAGCGCAGCCTGGCGCGGTTCGACTTCGACTCCGTGCTGCTGCCCTACAACTACCCCATGATGCAGGACCCGCGCTACGCCCAGGACTTTGAGGCGCTGGCGCGCCTCTGCTGTGAGCGCAACGTGGCCATGCAGACCATCAAGTCGATCACACGCGGCCCCTGGGGGACCACAAAGCAGACGCGCGCCTGCTGGTACGAGCCGCTGGAGGATCAGGCCGACATCGACCGCGCGGTACACTGGGTCCTGGGCCGGCCCGACGTGTTCCTCAACACCGTTGGGGACGTCGACCTCCTGCCGCGCGTGCTTGACGCCGCCGGCCGCTTCGAGGCCGGCACGGGCGACGAAGAGATGGGTCGCGTGGCCGAGCAGCGCCAGATGACCGCGCTCTTCGCCGGTTAGAGTCACGGCCAGGAAAGGGAGATATGATCAGCGGCAACGCGCTCAAGGCGCGCGGTTGGAGCGAAGGACGCTTGCTCGGCCTGGCCAAGAAGGCGGGCGCCGCTCTCTTGAGCGACGCCCGCGATGCCGACGGCGCCGACAAAGAGCGCGTGCTCGCGACGCTCGACGCCGTACGCGCCACGCCGCAGGCCTACCAGGACCACCCCACGCTGGGTGCGCTCGCTGCGGCCGTCATCGCGGCCGAGGAGGCGGCCCGCCAGCCGGTAACCCCGCCGCTGCGCCCTGCGCCGCTCCCCTACCAGACCTGGGGGGCCGAGGGCATCGACGAGGGGGCCCGCGCCCAGATGGACCTGGCGCTGCGCCTGCCCGTCAGCGTCGCGGGGGCCTTGATGCCGGACGCGCACAGTGGCTACGGCCTGCCCATCGGCGGCGTCCTGGCCACGGTGGACTGTGTCATCCCCTACGCCGTCGGCAGCGATATCGCCTGCCGCATGCGCCTCTCCGTCTACCCGGTCGGCCCCGAGGCGCTCGACGATGCTGCGAAGGGGGACGCGTTCGCCCGCGCCATTGTCGAGCAGACCGCCTTCGGCGCGGGCGCGGAGTGGCAGGGGCGGCGGCGCGCCGAGCATGCCGTGCTCGACGAACCAGCCTGGCGCGAGACACGCTTGCTCTCCTCGCTGCACGAACGAGCCGCCCGGCAGCTGGCCACCAGCGGCAGCGGCAACCACTTCGTCGAGTGGGGCGCGCTGACCCTGACGGCGGAGGACGCCGCGGTGGGGCTGCCGCCGGGTCGCTACCTGGCCTTGCTGAGCCATAGCGGTTCGCGCGGCGTGGGCTACAAGATTGCCGACACCTACTCGCGGCTGGCCGAGGCGACGCACCCCACGCTCGATGCGGCCCGCAAGCTGGCCTGGCTCGACCTGGACACCGAGGCCGGCCAGGAATACTGGCTGTCCATGGAGCTGGCCGGGCGCTTCGCGGCGGCCAACCACGAGCTAATCCACCGGCGGGTGGCCGCCGCGGCTGGCCTGCGCGAGGCCGCCGCGGTGGAGAACCACCACAACTTCGCCTGGCGCGAGACGGTTACGCTGTCCGACGGGTCGACCGAGGAGGTCATCGTACATCGCAAGGGGGCCACGCCAGCCGGTCCGGGCGTGCTGGGCATCATCCCAGGCTCCATGGCCGACCCCGGCTACTTGGTGCGCGGGCGCGGCAATGCGGCGGCGCTGGCGTCGGCCTCGCACGGCGCCGGGCGGGCCATGGGCCGCCGCGTCGCCACCGAGAGCATCCCGCGCGCGGAACGCGACCGCTACCTGCGTGAGCGCGGCGTGACGCTGCTGGGCGGGGGCATGGACGAGGCGCCACAGGCCTACAAGCGCATCGAGCAGGTGATGGCCGCGCAGCGCGACCTGGTCGAGGTCCTGGGCACGTTCCAGCCCCGCGTGGTGCGCATGGCCGACGAGCCCGGCGACATCTAGCGTGACGCGGCAGGGACGGCCTGCGACTAAAGTCGCATGGCAGGGGCCGGACACTGAAGTGGCGCCTCGGATATCGGCAAGAGATGTGGGCCAACGCGTACCGGCCTGACTGTTCGTGGCTGACCGCGCTATGGACACGGCCACCGTCGATGACGCTCGCCCGTTCAGGCGGCGCTCAAGGCATGCGGAACAGGACAGCGGCGCCGGAATTGGGGAGGATGCCGGAACCTGACGCGGATCTGACGGTGATGGTGAGCCGCAGCGGAGTTCCCGCCGCGGGTGGTGTCATCGACGCCGTCTCGTCGCAGTGCATCGGCGTGGACGCGCCCACTGGCCCCCCGCATGACCCAGAGAGTCCCGTTGGCATCAGTGGACGGCCGCGCGCATCGCTCAGGTCGCCCTCCGCGTAGGGCATCTGTCCGGGCAGGCGCTGGCCGCGGGACAGCGGAACGTCGATCGTGTAGCGGATCTGAGCGGTCCCCAGCGCGCGCGTCACGCGCAACAGCGTGACCGCGACTCCTCGCCATGTCACGCGGCGATGGAAGGCCGTCGTGGCCGTCGCGGACGACAGGGCGGACAGGCGCAGCGGGACGCGCACCACCCGTATCCCGCCGCCGACAGATCCGATTCCGATCACAGCCGCGCGCGTAGCCGGCGGCAGCGAGGCGAACGTCGCGTAGCCGCGCGCCGGCTCTCGGGACCCCGGAAACGGGATCAGCCGCATCACATCCCAAAGGAACCCCTGCCAGCCGCCCATGCGCGGCCGCATGGCGAAACCGGAACCGCTCATGCCGCCGCCCCCTTGCTGATACGACCGACCTCGATCGTCGCGCAGCGTCAAGAACGGCATGTTGTTCACGACACCGGTGGCGTGGAATAGGACCGTGGTCTGGAGGCCGTCCACGAGCACCATATCCACGACGATCGGGCCGGACGCACCCAAGGAGGCCGGGCGCCCGGTCAACCCCGCCGCGATCAACTGGCGCGCGTTCGGCGGGTACGGATACAGGGGCACGGAATGGCTAGCGGAGGATGAGCTATGCAACGTGATCGCGACCGCGCCAAGCGCTAGGCACGCCACGACGGCAACGACGGCAACAACGGCAACAACGACAACCCAACGGCCTCTCGGCATCATAACCGTATCCTCCTCCAACGATGGACGTTAGCGCCAGCGCACCCTCATCAGGCGCTCGGACATGAGCCAGCGGTTGCCTGGAGACTCCTCGCGCATCGCGCGCGGGCGTGGGCCATGCTCGAAGGCCCTGCCCGGTGGGATTGTCGTCGATGGCTTGCAACAGCTTGTAGATTATCCCATCGACTGTTGCGGGTGGCGCATCAACGCCGCGGTGATCGCTGAGTCTCTGTCCTGCAACCCACCCAACGCGGCCACCTCTCACTACCACGTCCATGGCGTGCCATCCCAATCGCGCATGATGGAGGCCATAAGAGGGTGCGGCAACGTTAGTCGATTTTGGGCAGTTCAACCGGAAAATCACGTCCCAGCGATTGGGCCAAAAGAGGCGCGCTTGCCCCAATATTCATGGCAAGTATTGGGTTGAGCTTTACATCCGGCAACTGCATGTAGACCAATACGAAGCCGACACCGATGAGAATCATGCCTGCTGTCGTCATAAGGTATTCGGGCGAACGCAGCCGCACTCGACGCGCCTTGACGGCTTTATCCTTTGGATCAAGGCGGGAGAGTTGGTACCACCCGGCGAACTCCGCGACAAAGCCGCCGAAGAGTCCCCAGAGGAGAAGGGGAGGTATCATCACAATAGGGGCGTTTCAACTCTTAAGCGTTTCCGCTCTCATTGGTAGGTTTTTGCCACGAACATGCGTATCGTCGCGAGACGCTCACGCCATGTTGGCGGGTGCGATCTAGGAGCATAGAGGTACCGGCCTTGATGGTCACGGAGCAGCGATTCGCGCACGCGCGACGGATGCGTTTCCAGGACCTGTGTCACGACATCAACCGGAGTACTGGTTTGGCGCGCAATCCCTTCAATCGTTCGGAGGCGCGACGAATCATCCTCGACGGCTGCAAGGATGCGAGTGGCAAGCTGCTCTCTTTCGTCGCTAAGGTCAATGAGCGCATGGTCAGACGGACGAAGATGCTTCAAGTCACCTACCTCCTTTTAGAACAAACAATAACGCACATATACCCTATATCCATTGTACACCACTGCATACTTTGTCACTTTATACGACTCGATAACTACTGACACGCTTTAATGTTGGTCACTATTGCTATACATAGTGGGAAAACAGTAGGGTTCACGGACGTTTAGGACCCACGAGATGCGATGACTTGACGGAAGAACGCGATGAGGCGGTCGGCGTGGTGGTCGAAGGTGAACTCGTGGCGCTGGCGCCAGACGCTGTCGCGGTAGCGGGCCATGCGCGCGCGGTCGCGCAGTTGGGCCGCGAGGTCGGGGATGTCGACGCCGAGGGGGCCGAGCTCGCGCTGGCGGGACAGCGTCTGCGTGGCCACGACCGCGCCGGGGTTGTCGTACTGCAGCATGGGCAGCCCCGCCGCGGCGTAGGTCCCGATGCGGGCGGGGTAGTTGAGGTCGTCCCAGTTGGCGCGGCGCAGTTCGCCCCGGTTCTCGCTGCGCAGGAAGTGCAGCCAGCCGGCGTCGTAGCGCGAGAACTCGGCCACCCAGCGCCCCTGGTCGGCGTTAGAGTGCAGGTGCAGATGGTCGGGCGCCAGCGCCCGCACCTTGGCGATCCAGCTGACCCACTGGCCCTGCGTGAAGTCGCCGTAGAAGTGCAGGTGGACGCCCTCGGCGGCAAGCTCGGCCACGGTGTGCGGGTGCAGGCCAATGGGCCGGCCGGGCACGACGGTGTGGATCTGGCCGTCGGCGTCGGAGAGCAGCGGCGCGCGGTCGTCGGTAAACCACTCCCGCTTGGGCAGATCGCCATCGAGCAGCAAGGTCGGCACGCGGCCCGCGGTCTCGGGCGCCACGGTGGCGAACCAATCGCGGGTCTCCGGGCTGCAGTAGATGGCCCCGTCGCAGCGCGTGTAGAGGTCGAGCAGCTGCCGCCACAGGCCCTTCTCCAGGCAGATGAAGGGTCCCTCCTTGAGGTGCCACACGAAGGGCACGCCGGGATTCCGCTCCAACACCTGGTGCGCGAACGACACGGTCTGCCAGTTGAGCAGCGCGTAGATCAGGTCGGGCTTGAGCTGGCGCACGGCGTCGGGCCAGTCCCGGCGCGGCAGGTCCCGCACGTGCCCGAAGGGCAGCGGGCCGACGGTGTTGAACCACATAGGCTCGGGCGTCCAGAGGCCGTAGAGGCGGTGGCCGCGCTCCTCCAGGGCCAGCACGCGCTCGGGGTTGTAGGCCAGCTCGCCGGCCAGCACGATCGTCAGGCCATCGGAAGCGGGCGGCGTGTCGGGCCGCTCGCGGAACGGACGGTAGTGCGCCACCTCGTCGATGGGGTTGCCCTGCGACGATCGGAAGCGCAGCGGCGTGGCCACGTCGTAGCGGACGCGGAACGGGTTGACGCCGCCGAGCGGCTCCCGCATCACCTTGTGCCGCTGGTCGGGGTGGTCGACCCATTCGCAGGTCACCTGACCCGTGCCCAGAAAGGCGCCGCGCGGCCGCAGCTTGCGCCAGAATAGCGCCTCGAGGTCGTCGCTCTCCAGCGCGTCGCGCGCCGTCCAGCGGTCGTCGGTGCGGCGGTGCAGTACCTGCGCTAACTGTAGCGCCTCGCCCTCCAGCTGTCCGTCGGCCATACGGTTATAGTGGTGGCGCAGGCCGGAGTAGGCCAGCACGGCGGCGGGGTCGGCATCGAGCGCGGCGACCAGGCCGGCCAGGTGGTCGTGGTAGTAGACGTCGTCGGAGGGCAGGTAAGCCACCAGCGACGCGCGCGTCCGCTCCAGGGCCCTGTTCAAGGCAGCGCCGAGCCCGCCGTTGGTCTCCAGTCGGTGGTACGCGATGCGCGGATCGGCCAGGTAGGGCGTGACGGCCTCGCCCGTCCCATCGAGCGAGCCGTCGTCGACCACGAGCAATTCCCAATCGGCCAGGGACTGCGCCAGCAGGCTCTCCACGGCGCGCGGGATGAAGTGCGCCTGCCCGTAGGTCGGCATCAGCACGGAGACGCGCGGCATGGACTCCCCCACTACCGCAGGTACGCCAGCGCGGCGTCGGCGAAGACGGTGGCGGCGGTGGCGAGGGCCTCTTCGGCGATGTCGAAGCGCGGGTGGTGGTGCGGCGCGTCCAGGCCGCGCGAAGGGTCGGCCGAGCCGACCAGGAAGTAGCAGCCGGGCGCGCGCTGCAGGAACAGGGCCACGTCGTCGCCGCCCATGGTGGGGTTCGGCTCGATCACGTTGGCCGGGCCGACCACCGGCGCGGCCGCGCGGCGCACGAGGTCGCATATCGCCGCGTCGTTGACCACCGCGGGCGGCCCTGCCTCGATCTCCAGCCGATGGGTGGCCGCTCCGGCCGCGGCCACCCCGGCCACGATGCGCTCCATGGCGGCGGCGATGGCGGCGCGCACGTGAGGGTTGAACGTGCGCACGGTGCCGACCAGGCGCGCCTCCTGGGGGATAATGTTGAAGGCCGTACCGCTCTCGATCTGGCAGACCGAGAGCACGGCGCGCTCCAGCGGCGAGACCTCGCGGCTGACCACGCGCTGCAGCGAGAGCACCGTCTCGGCCGCCGTCACGATAGGGTCGATGGCCATGTCTGGGTGCGCGCCGTGTCCGCCGCGCCCGGTGATGGTGACGGTAAAGCGATCCACCGCCGCGAACGAGGGCCCGACACGCACGCCGACCGTGCCCAGGGGCAGCCAGTTGGCCAGATGCAAGCCGAGCATGGCGCCGATGGGCGCGCCAGGGATGTCCCAGAGGCCATCGTCGAGCATGGCCTGCGCGCCGGTCAGGATCTCCTCGGCTGGCTGGAACACAAGGAAGGCCGTGCCCGCTATACTATCGCGCCGCTCCGCCAGCAGCCGCGCCACGGCAAGCAGGATGGCGGTATGCCCATCGTGCCCGCAGGCATGCATCACACCGTCGACCGTCGAGGCATAGGCCGCGCCGGTGGCCTCGTGGATGGGCAGGGCGTCGATGTCGGCGCGCAGCAGCAAGACGGGTCCGGGCCGGCTGCCGCGGATCAGCGCGGTCACACCGGTGCCGCCGACACCCTCGCGGATGTCCTCGACGCCGGGGGTGGCGCGCAGCCGCGCGGCGATCAGCAGGGCCGTGTTGACCTCCTGGAAGCCAAGCTCGGGCTCACGGTGCAGCCGTCGCCGCGTCTCCACCAACTCCTCGCGCAGCGCCTCGACCGCGCCCGCCGTCGTCTCCATCTCCGCCAGCATCGTCACCCCTCCCATGATCTTTGTGCTGTCTCGTGACGTCTCCGGAACCTTCGCCGTCCCTCGACCCTTGTTGTGTCTCCCTCGCCATTCCGGTGGGTATGGTAGCACACGTCCGCGTTCGCAGCCACGCGCGCTGCGCGCGGGCGCGCCTTGGCTTACCCTGGCCGCGGCGCGTGGTATCCGCCGCGGCCCACCGGCGCCGTGATCTGATGCACGGGTAGCCTGAGACCCGCACCGGGGAATAACTCGCGTCCCCCTCGTCGCAACGCCCTTCAGTCTTTGCCCCGCCCGGCCGATATGTATCATAGATGGCCGGCGCCGAGGTTTGGGCTGTACCTCCGCGCCGGCCATTGCCATTGCCCTCGATTCCATGCATCAGGAGCGCCGACGCGCCCGACGCCGGATGACACCGGTGGCGGCGTATACTGGTCTGTGTAAGCGTGACGATCAGCAGGGCCGCATCATGGGGGGCGGCGCGGAGAGCGAGTGGTGTCGAAAGCCCTGACCTATGCGAGCTACCTGCGGCTCGACGAGCTGCTGAACATCCAGACGCCGCGCAGCGCCGGCCCCAACGGCAACGGCAACGGCAACGGCAACGGCGCGGAGCACGATGAGCTGCTCTTCATCGTGGTCCACCAGGTCTACGAGCTGTGGTTCAAGGAGATCCTGCACGAGCTCGACCACATGCAGGACCTGCTGCGCGCCAACGAGGCCGCCCGCGCGGCGCACACGACCCGCCGCGTGCTGGCCATCCTGAAGACGGTCGTCGCGCAACTCGACGTGATGGAGACGATGACGCCCCTCGAGTTCAACGCGTTCCGCGGCTACCTGGAGTCGTCCAGTGGCTTCCAGTCGGCGCAGTTCCGCGAGATCGAGTTCGCATGCGGCCACAAGCGCGACAGCGTGGCGCGGCACTACCCGCAGGGCTCGCCCGAGCGCGCCCGCCTGATGGAGCGCTTCGAGCAGCCGACCCTGTGGGACGCCTTCCTGCACTACCTCCATCTGAGCGGCCACGCCATCCCCGCCGATGCGCTCGCCCGGGACGTGCGGGCACCGGTCGCGCCCCTGGAGGGCGTGCAAGAGGTTCTGATCGACGTCTACCGCCGCGACGACGCGGCCCGGAACGTGTGCGAGGGACTGGTGGACATCGACGAGGGCGTCCAGGAGTGGCGCTACCGCCACGCCAAGATGGTGGAGCGCACCATCGGCGCCCGGACGGGCAGCGGCGGCTCGGAGGGCGCGTCGTACCTGGCGACGACCATCAAGCCCTTCTTCCCCGACCTGTGGGCCATCCGCTCACGCCTGTAGCACGATGGGCTGTGTGCGGTATTCATACTCCATTGTGTCGATGCAACCAGATGCCGCACTGGACCGGCAGCGGGATGCAGTCAATAGGGGCTACTGCCGGCCTGTTGGACAGGCTCAGGGATGCTGCGCTGCATAGGCCTGGGCACGCGCGACCAGGAGGCGGAGCAGTCCTTCCGCTTTGGCGACCGTTCCGGTCACGGAGGAGGCCGCACCTGCCGTGGTGACCGTGACCTCCAGACCGAGATTGCGGAACGTCGTGCCGCTCCAGGCTTGATTGGCCCTGTTCGCGCCCGCCTCCCCGTTGGTGACCGCCTTCACCCAGCCCCACGCTCCCCGCTGTTGGATGACGTAGGTGATGGTGCAGCGCGTGCAGAGAAAGGTCGCCATGTCATGCCGCGTCGCGGCGCCCAACGAGCTGAAGATCCAGACGTAATAAGACACTGAGCCGGAGGCGGTCGTGTAGAATGTCTGCCGCAGCATGCCAGCAACATGAGTGGGACGTGTGCTGCTGAGCACCCCCAGCGGCCCGCCGACAGCTGCCGGCGGCAACGTGAAGACCGAGGCCGGTGGACGGAGGAGCGCGAGCGATCGAGCCGCCTGGACCCCGAGGGCCGGCACGGCCAGCAGGGGAAGGATCATCAGCGTGAAAGGACGGACAAGAGCACGCATGAGAGACCTCCTCGTGTCATAGGGCGCTGTCTTGGAGACATGCCACAGTCTAGGCCCTGCACCCATGAAAGTCAAATCGCCCTGCGCTGCCGCTCACCGTCGCAATGCCGCACTCGCTGCGGCCCGGCAGCGAGTAGGATGCCTTCGTGGCCACAGCCGACCCGAGCCGGTCCGGCGCCAGTTCGCTGGTCTTCTCCAACTGCCTGGGCGCGACGTTCTGAGCAAGCGGCGCTGGACCCTTTCGTGGTGGTCTTCTCCAACTTCTTGGGCACGACACCGGCCGCGCCTGGACGACGCGGCGGACCAGCACTCACTCCTACGCGCGTGAGCCCGAGGTGGCCGATCCGGGGATGTGGCCGCCACTGGCGACGCTCGAGGAAAACACGCGCGACCTCGTCGAGACACGGGAGCGTCTGGCCCGCGGCGAGGCGATCGAGTGGGGCATCGAGCACCGCTTATATCCCTGCTAGGGACCACCTTCGAGTGAGTAGGGCAGGTAGCAGTCCTTGCCGATGGGGACGTAGAGGGCCATGGTGGTCATCCCGCCCGGCGTGGGCGCGCGCAACATCGGGCGAGAGGGTCCGAACAGGGTGAGCACGGAACCGACCTGCTGGAGCGGCCAGTAGCCCTCGCCCCGCAACTCGGAGGCGAGGCTACAGGTCAGCGGGCTGGCGGCCTTGCACCAATCGTCGCCGGCGCAGGTATGGTCGTTGGCATAGTGCCGTCCAGCGTAGGACAGGCGGAACGGCAGCCCGGACGCTCCCGATAGTGGGAGCGCGTACCCAAAGTGGTTGGCGATGCGCGGCTGCCACGCCATCGCCCACCCAAGCCCGAGCCCAAGCCCGAGGATGACGATCGTCACCGGTACCGCCCAGAGCAGACGCTTCATGGGCCGATTCTAACAGGCTCAGGCGCAAGGGGCCAGGAGCGAGCATGGGCCGGATGGACCTTATTTAACCTCGTGCAGTTGCCCTGTTTTCACATCGTAGATAAAGCCGCGGACGGGGATGTCCTTGAGTAGGAGCGGCGAGGTACGGATCTCCCGCACATCGTCGCGCACGCTCTGCTCCAGGTCGGTGAAGGTATAGAACGGCATCTCGGTGTGGGCGCCGAGGTCCTGCTCCACCTTCTGGCGCAGCGCATCGTCGGTGAAGGTGAGCATGCCGCAGTCCGTGTGGTGGATCACCACCACCTCGCGCGTGCCCAGGAGTTGCTGCGAGATGACGAGGGAGCGGATGGCGTCGGCGGCGCGGCCGCCCGCATTGCGGATGACGTGCGCGTCGCCCTCTTGCAGGCCCAGGAATTTGGCGGGGTCGAGGCGCGCATCCATGCAGGCGACCACGGCGACGTGCCGCGCCGGCGGCACGGGCAGGTCACCCTTGGTAAAGCTGGCGGCGTATCGCTGGTTGACTTGTACGAACTCGTCGGCGACAGGCACGATATCTTCCTCTCTTCATCAAGACGCGGCGCCATTTTACATCCGGTGACGCCTTCGCGCAATTGCGCTATGTCCTCACTATATAGACTGTTGTCTATTTTTTCAATGGACTTGGTATACAATCGGTATCGCGCCACTATCGATCGTCGAAGGTAGGGACGTATGCCCGACGCCCCTACTCGTCACTCGTCACTCGTCACTCGTCACTCGTCACTCGTCACTCGTCACTCGTCACTACCGCGCCGTCATCCCTCCGTCGAGCACCAACTCCGAGCCCGTGGCGAAGGAGGAGGCGTCGGAGGCCAGGTAGAGCGCGGCGTAGGCCACCTCCTCGGGCCGCCCCAGACGGCCCATGGGCTGCCGCGCGTTGAGCCCGGCCAGCGTCTCCTCGCGGTTGTGCTGGTGGAAGCGGTCCAGGTAGCCCTCCACGAAGGGCGTATGGATCGTGCCGGGGCAGATGCAGTTGACGCGCACCCCGCGCTCCACCAGATCCATGGCCATACTCTTGGTCATGGCGATGACCGCGCCCTTGGTCGCACCGTAAGCGAAGCGCCGGCTGACGCCGACCTGCCCCGCGACCGAGGCCAGATTGACGATAACACCGCCGCCATGCTCGACCATGTGCGCCGCGGCGGCTTTGGAGCACAGGAACACTCCCCGCACGTTGACGGCCATCAGGCGCTCGTAGGCGTCCTCCTCGGTCTCCAGCACGTCGCCGACGTAGCCGATGCCCGCGTTGTTGACCAGAGCGTGCAGCCCGCCGAAGCGATCCAGACAGACCTGCACCGCCGCCGTCACCGCACCGTTGTTGGTGACGTCAAGCGCCTGATAGAGCGCGGTCCCGCCATCCGCATTGATCGCCTCGGCCACGCGCGACCCGTTGCGCTCGTCCACGTCGCCGATGACCACGGTGGCGCCCTGCCGGGCAAATAGCAGGGCAATCTGCTCCCCGATCCCCGAGCCCGCGCCCGTCACCAGGGCCACGCGCCCATCCAGCCGGAATACCGCGTCGCCCACGCCCACGCTCTCTACCCCCGCCATTCGTCTCCTCCTATCCCTACTCCAACCCCTGCAACTCCCCCACGTAACGGTCGCCGTGATAGGGCCAACTCGCTCAGCATACCGCACCCGCCACGGCTGGCGTACGGTCTTGAAAAGTCATCGGCGCTCCCAACCGACTTTTCGTGAGCGCATAGAAGGTCTGGAGTGATCTGGGGGGGCGTGGCGACCGCTGCACTGCTCGCCCCGGGACTCTTGCGCGCCGACGACTTCTCATCGACCCCGACTGGCGGGACGCAAGCGTGGCCGCGCGGACATCAGGCATCGGCCGCATCCGGCTCGAACCAGTTCCCCTGTCCGATCTCAGGCGGCAACCCGCGTCGGACCTGCAAGGCTGCCCAGAACAGCACGTCCGCGGCATGCTGCCCGTTGGCCGTGAGCCGGTAGCGCCCGCGGCCCGGTTGATAGATGAGGTTGGCGGCGTGCAACTCATTGAGGTGTTGGTAGAGATTGCCGCCGCTCGTGCCGCATGCCGCTGCCAGGTCGGCCGTCGAGCGTTCCTCGTGCAGGACGAGCGCCTGCAACAGCTTCACGCGCAACGGATTGCCCACGGCGGTACCCACGCGGACAAGCGACCGAGCGGTCTCCTCGTCGTCGGCCGTCCGTCCCACCGGGCTCGGTCCCCCGCCGCTCCCGGTCCGCGCGTCGGCCGAGGCGACGAAGAGGAGGCGGTCATTGCCCATCTTTGCAATAGATTGCAGGGCGCCGAGCACTCCCTGTAGATAGTCCATGGCCGCCGGCGGTTCCATCTTCTTCACCCGCCCGATCGTCCCGGCCCAATCAGGCGCCACGCCCGAGGGCGCGACGGGCTGCCCCATACCAATTTGCTGTTCAATGCGTTCCAGCCGTCGCCGTAGATCGGCGATGTCGTCGCCCCGATCACTCATGCTTCCTCCATATCCTACAGTAATTTGAGAGCATGGTAATCCAGGAGGAGCATCTTGTCAACCGGTTTCGGCGGCTGATAGCGCAATACCGCCACCATACGGATGGTTGCGCAGCGCCGCTGCGACGCCGCCGAGGGTTCCATCCAGGACGGTCCACCGCGCAAAGCCCCAGGTCTCCATGCCGTCGAGCGCATTCTCATCCTGTTCCATCGTGGTATTCTCTTCGAGGATACGCAGCAGGCGCGCCGTCATATCGCTCAGGTAGCGACGCAGCAGGTAGAAAGCAAAATGGTCGAGGCGCAAGGGATGTGAGCCTCCCGTCGCCGCGTAGACCGCCAGAAAGCGCCCGAAGCCCGCACCACGGGCGTATTGCAGGTCGTGTTCGGGCGGCGCCACGGTCGCGTCGTCCCAGTCGAGCACGCTGAGCCAGCCATCGGCGCCGACGAGCAGATTGGCGGCTCCAATATCGGTATGGCACAGCACGAACGGGCCCGACAGCGGACCGCCTCGATCAGTCGCACATGATCGATAGGGGGCGGACCCGCTCTGGACGGAGCGGGAGGCGCCGACGGGCTTTCAGGAGCACGACGTGGGGCTGCGCCCGGTGCGCCCGTTGCGTCATCATCGGGGTCACGCGTCCACACCGCGATGCAGCGTTGATGCTGTCCGATGCGTCGGATAGAGGATAATAGGAGCGGAAAGAGGCTGCGGTGGTCGTGCCGCTAGCGCAACAAGGAGGCGCACGTGATCGTCTGTGAGCTGCCCCCGGCCCTGTTCGGCGTCGCCGCGCCGCTGTTCGCGCCGGCGTGGTTCGACCGCGCCTACATCGACGCCGTCCTGGAGGGCCGCGACGCGGGCCGCGTCTTCGTCGACGACCCGGACGCGCCCACCGCCGCGCTGCTCTGCCGCACCTTCGAGTATTACGTGGCCGGCTCCGTTCAGAGTGATGAGAGCCATGCGCTGCGCCGCTTCATCGCGGAGGCGCCGGCCGAGGCGGAGGTTTTCGCCGCGCTCTACGGTTACTGTCCCCTCGGAGACCCGTGGCGAGAGGTGTTGCTGGCCGACCATCACGGGCGGCTGGCCGCGATCGGGCGCCACGGCTTCACGTTCGACGCGGCCGCCGTGGACACGGCGCCGGGCTGGCGTCGCACGTTCCCCGACAACGTGGTCGTCGCGCGCATCGACCGTCCGCTGGCCAGGCGCATTGACCAGGAGTTGGGCGAGAACCTGGGCCTGTTCTGGGGCGGCTATGACCGCTTCCTGGCCAACGCGTTCGGCTTCTGCGCGCTGGTCGACGGGGCGGTGGCGAGCGTCGCCTACGCCGGCGCGGTCAGCGCGCGCGAGGCCAACATCGTCGTGGACACGGGCAAGGGGTTCAGGCGACGAGGGCTGGCCGCCCTGGCCTGCACCACCTTCATCCGCCACTGCCTGGAGCGTGACCTGCTCCCGACCTGGGACACCGACGACGATAACGAGCCGTCCCTGCTCCTGGCGCGGACGCTGGGCTTCCGGGAGACCGCGCCGTTCGTCCAACTCAGCCCACCGCGCGGCACGGCCCTCCCGCTATCCACAGGTCTCTGGACGGCGCACCACCCCGCCAGCGCCGCGGCGCCCATCGTCTGGCGCCGCGGCGACACATAAGCTAGTGGGTCAACCCGCAATTAACGCGGCATTCCCAGCAGCCGGATCACGCTCAACAGGCCGGCAGAACATTCCCGGCTTATTTGTAGCGTGTCCCACTAGTGGTCCGTCAAGCACATATTGCAAAGTTGTGGCGCGAGTAGTACCCTCTCCCCAAGAGACCCGTGCGGGCGGGCGTCTGGGGGAGGGAGTATGAACAATATGAACAAGAAGTATATCGTGACCTTGACCGCTGAGGAACGGGCTGAGTTGCAGGGGATGATTGCGGTGGGCAAACGGGCCTCGCGCACCTTGGCCCATGCCCGCATCCTGCTCAAGGCCGACGTGCGCGAGGGGGAGCCAGCGTGGGACGATGCGACGATCAGCCAGGCCGTGGAGGTGAGCGCGGCCACCGTGCAGCGGGTGCGCCAGCGCTTCGTGGAGGACGGGCTGGAGGCCGCCCTACGCCCGCGCCCGCGTCCCCGGCGGCGCCTGCCCCTGGTGGACGGGGAGGCGGAGGCGCGCCTGGTCACGCTGGCCTGCAGCCAGGCCCCGGAGGGCGCGGCGCGGTGGACGCTGCGCCTGTTGGCGGAGAAGATGGTCGAGCTGGCGTATGTGGGGCATGTCTCCCACGAAACGGTGCGCCAGGTGTTAAAAAAAACGAGGTGCGGCCCTGGCTGAAGGAGGAATGGTGCCTGCCCCCGACGGCCAGCGGGGAGTTCGTCTGCGCGATGGAGGACGTGCTCGACGTGTACACCCTCCCCTATGATCGGGCGTATCCGCAGGTCTGCATGGACGAACTGAGCAAGCAACTGCGGGGCGAGACGCGCGTGCCCGTGCCGCCCGCACCCGGCCAGGTGGCGCGCATCGACGACGAGTACGTGCGCCTGGGCGTGGCCAACCTCTTCATCTTCTTCGAGCCGCTGGCCGGGTGGCGCCACCTGGAGGTCACGGCGCGGCGCACCAAGCGCGACTGGGCCTACGCCATCCGGGACTTGGTCGATGTCTACTATCCCCACGCCGTCAAGATCCGGCTGGTGCTCGACAACCTGAACACCCATGTGGGCGGCGCCTTGTATGAAGCGTTCCCGCCCGCGGAAGCCCGCCGCCTCCTGGACCGGCTGGAGATCCACTACACCCCCAAGCACGGCAGTTGGTTGAACATGGCCGAGAGCGAGTTGAGCATCCTCGCCCGCCAGTGCCTCGCCCGCCGCATCGCCGATCCCACTACCCTGGCCCGCGAGGTGGCCGCCTGGGAGGCGCGGCGCAACGGCGCGCAGGCCACGATGGACTGGCGCTTCACGACCGCCGACGCCCGCATCACGCTCACGCATCTCTATCCGCTCATCACCCTGCCGGCGGACGACAGGACCGCACCTGCCAGCCACGAGACGGCTGCTTGAGTCCGTGTGGGGCATGACCATCTCAACCTATCACTATCGCGTTGACAGACCACTAGTACAGTTCAGCCGACATAACGTGACGTCTGTACTCGACTGTTGTGATTTGCGTGAGCACGTGAGCCATGTTACGCTCTCAAGGCAGAACGGTCTGCCAATTAGAGGGGGACACCCAGATGCAACTGCCTCTTGTCGCGCCCGCGCCCTTGGTCAC
>JAABUZ0100004929.1_pt1 | contig 17967 bp, 13 predicted proteins | sample 5562091 | NCBI WGS metagenome assembly JAABUZ01 (sample SAMN12813069, study PRJNA571459) | rock metagenome | isolation source: Antarctica rocks | place: Antarctica: Victoria Land, Linnaeus Terrace sud | collected 2015-12-21
GGGCGGATCGCCGTAGATACGGCCTTCAATGGTCCGAAGGCCGCGGGGCGCATCCGTACGATGCAGAGGGATATCCGGCCCGTGCCGCTCGGTCGTGTGCGCGCCGTTGGCGGCGTACTGGGCATCGTGCGCCCGCATGTCAAGGATGGGCGGCTCCTCGCCCAGCCCGTGATAGGTGCGCAGCGTCTGGCGGAGGTAAAGCGCCTGGGCCGCGTCGCGCGCGCGCGCCATGGCCTCGGGCGGCGTCTCGCTGGGCCGCGGAGTGCGGTTCATGTCCTGAACCAACTCGTCGTCCGTGCGTCCTACCGGATCATATGGACTCGCGGACGTGGCTGGGGCTGGCCCCGGCGCGTGAGGGTCGGACATGGGTACATGTCCGGCGGCGGGTGGCTCGGCGACATCGGTTGTGGCTGGCGCATCCGCGCCCGGCGACCCCGTGCCCGGGCCGGAAGCGGGCACCGGGCCTGATCCCGCTGCCGGTTCGGCGGGACGCACGAATACGGTCTCGATCCGCCGCTCCCCGGCAGGGACATAGGCGGGGGAGTGCGGTCCCTCGGCCGGCCCCAGTTCGCGCGTCGTCACGGAGCAGCCATACTCGGACTCGCCGACCACGTCGAAGAGGCGCCTGAACTCCTCCGCGTTGGCCTCGGTGACGATCTCCAGCCGTCCGCCCGGCGCAAGGCGGCGGAACCGGGCCTGTACCGCCTCGAGCCCGACGAGGGTGCGGCCCAGCGGCTGAGGGAACTCCTCGCGGATGTAGTCGTATTGCAGGCCCTGCGGCAGGGTTTCGATCCCGCCCTCGTGGAAGTGGCCGCCCGCCGCCTGATAGCCTCTGGCCGCCTCCGTCGCCCGCGGGTTGACCACGGTCACGTCCCGTCCCTGGCCCGCCAGCGCCCTGGCCTGGTCGAACTCCTCGGCCCTCTCGGCGCCCACGATGAGCACCGAGGGCCGCCTGGGCGCGTCGGCGCCGCCCGGCATCCCCACCCCAGGAGCCCCGACCGCTCCGGCCGCCGTGGGCCCTGACCCCGCGACGCCTGGCTCCGCGATGGGCGGCAGCCCCGTCTCCGGGTCGAGGGCAGCCGCGGTCGGGTGGGAGGCCGCCGCGCCGCCTTCGCCGGCAATCTCCGCCACTGGAGGGCCGCCCTGCTCGGACGGGACAATGGTGATGATGCGCCCCTCGCCCGGTAGCGACGCGAGGCCCTTGATGTGGACCATCGCCAGGTGTCCGGTGACGGCGAGCTGCGCCAACGCCCGCAGCTTGGCGCGATCCTTGTCCGCGCGGGAGCCGGGGCTGTTCTCGATCTCGTCCAGCTGCACGGCGGTCTGGGCGCCGAACGTGGCGAGATTGACCGCATCGGCGGCCGCGGCCGTCTTCACCATGATCGGCACGTAGAACTCGTTGGCGAACGCCGCGAGGGACCCAGATTCGATCCGACCGGCGGCCAGGGCCGACGTGCCCGCGAGCGCCGAGACGATCTGCGTGAGGTCGAGCAGCACCGTGGTGGCGTTCAGATCGCCCTCCTTCAGGTGATCCCGCAGGTCCATGGCGGCGAACGTGGCGTTGGCCGCGACGGCCGAGAGCGCGACGACCTGCGCCACCACGGGGGCGTCGAAGGGCGCCACGACAACGCTGAGCGCCGCAAGTCCCATCCCCAGGTACTGCAGGAATTTCTTAAAGGTGAGGGGGTTCGTGGTCTGGACCTCGCCGCTAGCGCCATCGGGGGTCAGATAGCGGATCACGCCGACCGGGAAACGGTCGCTGTTGAGCTCGTCCCACAGGGAGGCCGGCGGCTCCGTGTCGTTCTCGTTCCCGTCCACTTTATAAGGGTCGTGAAGTTTCTCCGGATTGGTCAGGTCTTTCAGATACCAGGCGCCGTCGTCCTTCCAGTAGTAGAGGGTGAGCGGCATCTCGGCCACGTAGCCATCTTCGGTTCTGAACCTCTCGTCCGGGAGGAAGACGGCGAGCAGCCGCTTGGAGTTGTGCGCGGCGACGTCGCGCAGCGCGTGTTCATGCGCTCTGACAGACTCGGCCTCTTGCGCCATATCCGCGTGCGGGCCGTCCATTGCCTGCAAGTGCTGGATGATCATCCCATCGAGGATATCGACCAACTCCCAATACCCGGCCAGAGCACTGTCCCACTCGCTGGTTCTGAGCGCCCGAGCTATGGCGCCACTCAACCGCAAGACGGAGTGCTCCGTTGGAGCTGCCACCTCCATGTCCAACCTGTCCGCGAGCTCCATAGCCTGGCTGGCCGCCGCCTCTTGCAGCGCGGGGTCGACGCTGTGCAACCTGATCTGCCTTTGCATCTCGGCCGGACCAAGGGCAGCCGCGGACCAGGGATTGAAGGTCCGCTGCTGGTTGATCTGGGGCTCCAGCGCGATCAGATCGCGGGAGAGCTCGGCCCAGGCGTCGTAGGCCTCCTGCGCGATGATCCCCTCGCTGGCAGCCTTGAAGCGCATGGCCGTCTGCGCGCGCTCGTAGGCGTCGAACTGCTGCTCGATGCTGCCCTGGTCTGCTTGCTCGGCTAGGCTAGCGACCGTCAGCGCGTTGGCCGCGGCGGCCTTGTCCACCTCGTTGGGATCGTCAAGGACGGCGCTGCTGGAGCCGGGGAGCAGCCGTCCGTTCCTGACCACGAAGGAGGGGGTGAGGTCGTGGCCCATGCCGACAGCGGGGCCGGTGACCCACACCGTGTGGGAGCGCTCGCTGTCGTTATGAAGCGGAGCTTCGTCCGCCTCCCAATAGTCCACCTGATCGACGATCTCCAACTCCGCCTTGTCGTCGCCGTTGAGGTCGAGGCCCACGCTGGCAGGGCCGATGTCGATCAGCCGCACGGAGAACGGCCCGCTCAGCGCGATCTCCGCCCCCAGGCCCTCCTTGAGCGAGGAGGGATCGCTCGACGAGATGCCGAAGATCGCCCGGTCGGGCGCCGTGGGCTGCAAGGTGGGGCGGAACATATCGCCAAAGGGCCCCAGGGGGAGGTCCAGCGCGGTGACGCCGCCGATGGCGAGCATGGCGCTGCTCACCACGTGTCCCCGCACGGTGAAGGGGAACAGGGCATCAGCGCCGAGGGCGGAGCCGCTGGCGCGCACCACGTGACGCCGCTCCTCGCCCGCCCCGGCCGGGCCATTCGCGCCGGCGGACGAGGCATCCGGTCCATCGATGGTCTCCAGTTGATCGAATATCTGGATCTCCGGCTTGTCATCGCCGTCGAGGTCGAGGCCCAGGCTGACGGGTCCGGCATCGATCACGCGCAGGGACAACGGCCCGCTCAGCGTGACCGGCGCCGGCGCACTGCCCCTGGACCCGCTGTCGTGGAGGGCCGCGATGGCAAAGAGCGCCTTGTCCAGCGTGGTAGGAGACACGGTAAGAGTGAGACGGAACGCATCGGCATGGTCGCCCAGGATGATGTCCACGGCGTCCTGGTAGCCGGGCATGGTTGACACGGCCCCTGCGGTGGCGACAGCGGCACGAGGGTCCTCCGTGGGCATCGTGGGCAGGGGGAGCGTGAACGAGAGGCTCTGTCCCGCCGCCTCCACGTGGTAGTGGAGGCCGTCCGCGGTCGACGTTGGCGGATAGATCATCAGCAGTTGTTGGCCGGCGTCCGGGGTCAAGAGAATTGTGGTCGGGCCCTTGCCGTCGGTCAGAGCCAGGACGCCGGGGAAGAGCCGCGCGGACGGGCTCGACCAGTCAAACTCCAGCCTCCGCGTCGTCAATGAGGGCAGTTGCGTGATCTCCACGCTGACCGGCGTACGATCCAGGGCGGCGACCGTTGGCAGGCCGAACGCGGCGTCCAGTGCATGATCCAGCCACAACGTGGCGGATGCGCGTATCGTCAGTTCCAGGTCGTTGCGCTGGTCACCGTCGCTGTCGATCTCAAAATGGGCGGAGCGGACATCCTGGGCGGCGGATGGGGCGGGCGCCACGCGGCGGGTGTCGCGCTGCAGCAGGGCACTGACCGCCTGGTTGCCGACGGTGCGCTGCAGGTGGAGCATCATCCCGCTCAGGCCTTGCTCGGGTGGCCTGCCCGCCGTGGGCGCGGCCCCACGCCGCTGCACGGGGCCACGTTCTGGATCGTAGCCGGGCTCGCTTCTGTGCGACATCGCTTACCCCACACCTCACGGCGTCATCTCGCCCAAGGTCCTCTCATGATACCCACTCTAGCACAACGCCGACGCGGCGTCTACCGACGGAAAATCCCTTGCAATTTATCTGGCCGGCACCGGCCGATCCCTGAGCATATGACCAGCATAGCCCCCCGCGCCCACCGGCACTCGTACAATTCGTACGCGGCGCCCGTACAAAGTGTTGTACGACAACCACAACAGGCGCCACGGCGACCGGCGCGAGCGGCGGCCAGGAGGAGTCAGGGCGATGAGCAGCGAGCAGACACAGCACACGGAGCAGCACGGCTTGGCCGTGGTCCCGACCCCAACCCCCATGTTGGGGGGCTGGCTGGCGTTCCTGCGGCGGCGGGCGCGCTGGACGCAAGTGGAGTTGGCGGAGGCGGCGCAACTCGCTCCCGAGACGGTCAGCCACGGCCCACGCGCTGGGCGAGGGAGTTGAGAGATAAGCGCGTCACCGCCAAAGCGCTTAGCCACCTCGGCATGGTCAGCGTTCACCAGAGCGATTATGCGACGGCGCGCTCACTCTACCAGGAGAGCGTGACGCTGCGGTGTGCATCAGGCTACCAACAGGGCAGCGCGGAGTCGTTGGAGCGCTACGCGGAATTGGCGACGGCGCAGGGACAATCGCTATCGGCGGGGGTGTCTAGACCACACGGTCTGTCGCCCGCTACACCTGAGCGGCGCCCTGGCTGGTTGGGATGTCGGCGGCGTTGCGCCGGGTCGCGAGCGAGGGCAGGTTGACGGTGAGCAGGAAGCCGCCGAAGAGAACGATGAAGCCGACCGCCTGCGTGACCCAAAAAATGGAGGCGCCGAGCCGTGCGCTGGTCCCCGCCAGGCTGATGACGAAGACGCCGGCCGCGATCGTGATGTTGGCCACGGCGAAACGCCGCGGCGCCTGGCGTCGCAGCACCTTGTAGGCCGAGTACAGGGCCACACCCGCCACGGTCACGGCGGCGAAGATGTTGTGCAGGATAAAGATGACCAGCCACAGGCCCGGCTTGATCACCCCGGCGCCGGCACCGCCGGTCACCTGCACCGCGTGCAATTTGGCCGCGTCGATGGGCGCTACCAGCATCAGGGCCAGGCCAAAGGCGCTGGCCACGGCCAGCGCGGCCAGGATGAGGTCGGACGCCCGCCGCGGCAGCGCCAGGTAGAGGCTGCCCATGCCCAGATAGGCCGCGTTGAGCAGGGCGCCGAAGATGTAGTAGAGGCGAAACGATAGCTCGTTGCCGCTGGCCAGCACGCCCACGTAGGCCGCCGCCGCGACCGCCGCCATCAGCAAGGCAACGCCCCAGAGCAGCTGCTGCGGCCGTCGCCGTCGCGTCCATTGACCCAGCACCGTGACCCCAAAGACGAGCGAGATCGCGGCGACGATGATCGGAAAGATTGACACGCTGTGGTCCTCACAAACCGGGGCATCTCGGTTCCTGGCGGGAGTATATCCGGCAACGCGACGTGCGCGTTATCAGACAGCCCTATTCCTCTTTCTAGGATACTCTGCTATAGAGTTGAGTATGAAAAAGATCGTTGGGGAGCGCGTGCGGCGCGTCGTGCTGGTCGTCTGCGCCCTGGTACTCATCTATGCCGTGCTGGGTGTCCTCTCCGTTGGGGTAGGCGAGACGCACGGCGGGACCGTCGAGACGCTCAACGGACAGTCCGACACCTCGCCCCTAACCATCCCGCTGCTCCTCTTCGTCGTCGGCGCCGGCGGCTTCTTGGCCGCGCTCGGCTGGCGTCCTGGTCGCCGCGACCGGTAGCCCTCACCCACCCCTCCCGCACGCGGGACCCCACCCCTCGCCCGTCGCACGGGCGAGGGGGAGCAGCGGTCCGCCTCGTTTCCCCTCGCCCGCGGCCGGGAGAGCCGGTCCCAATGTCGGCTCCGCGGAGCCGAGAGACCAATCCGCATGGGTCGGGGTGAGGGGGCGCCCCACGGCTGGGCGGACGCGGTATAGTGATTATAGCGGCTGTTAATGGCCTATTCATGGAAGAGGAGGCGCGGCCCGTGCAAAAGATCACCGAGCGACGCCAGCAGCAGCGCGAGCCGCTGATGGCCAACCGCGTCCAGCGCCAGGCGCGCCCGTCGCTCGTGCGCGCCTACGCCTGGCGCGCCTTGCAAGGCGCGGCCCGCACCTTGCCCCCGGAGGAGCTCGGGCTGACCCACCTGGAGCTGACCCTGCCCCACCTGCCGCGCCACCTCGACGGCCTCACGGTGCTGCATGTGACCGACCTGCACCTCACCGGCGACGCGGACCATCCGGCCTGCGGCGTGCCAGACCTGCTCAAGGGCGTGCAGTGCGACCTGACCGTCTACACGGGAGATATGGTCGAGGACGAAGCGGGCCGCGAGGCCCTGCAGCCGCTGCTCCGCGCGCTGCGCCCGCGCGAGGCGGCCTTCGCCGTGCTGGGCAACCACGACCACTACCGCTACCGCCATGAGACCGGCGAGGGGCCGCGGCAGAACGACCTTGGTCCCTTGCTCTACGCGCTGGAGACGGCCGGGGTAGAGATACTCGTGAACGCGAACCAGCGCCTCTACGACGGCGGCCTGCGCGTCGTCGGGGTCGATGATCCCGCCCTGGGCCGCGACGACCTCGACCAGGCCTTTGTCGGCGTCGCCCCCGCGGAGGCCACGCTGCTGCTGGCGCATAGCCCCGATGTGCTGGTACGCCTGGGCGACCGCCGCCCCGGACTGCTGCTGGCGGGACACACCCACGGCGGCCAGTTGCGCCTACCCGGTCTGGGTCCCATCGGCTCGATCAGCGTGCTGCCGCGGCGCTATGCCATGGGCCTCTACGTCTACGACGGCGTGCAGACCTACGTCAGCCGCGGCATCGGCACTAGCGGCGCGCGGGCGCGCCTCAACTGCCCGCCCGAGGTCACGGTCATCACCCTGCGATCGTCGCAGGTCGTGAGCTCCGTCGCGTAGGCGACGGCCTCGTTGGATACGTCTCACCTCTCACCACCTACTTTGTACCTTACAGGATATTATGTCTACCTCAACCTCCTCCATCATCGACCTGCGCAGCGATACCGTAACCCTGCCGCCGTCGGAGATGCGGCGCGCCATGTACGAGGCCGAGCTTGGCGACGACGTCTACGGCGAGGACCCCACCGTCAACCGCCTGCAAGAGCAAGCCGCCGCGATGATGGGGACCGAGGCGGCCCTGTTCGTCAGCAGCGGCACCATGGGCAACCTGGTGGCCGTCCTGGCGCATTGCGGCCGCGGCGACGAAATCATCCTGGGCGACGAGTCGCATATCTTCTACTACGAGGGCGGCGGCGCCTCCGTGCTGGGTGCCACGGCCATGCGCACCGTACACAACCGACCTGACGGCACGATCGATCCCGCGGCGATCCGCGCGGCGGTGCGCGACACGACCAACCCACACTTCCCGCGCACCGGGCTGATCCTCCTGGAGAACACGCACAATCGCCGCGGCGGGTCGGTGCTCGACCCGGCCTATATGCGCCGGGTGCGCGAGGTCGCCGACGAGGCCGGCGTCCCGCTGCACCTCGACGGCGCGCGCATCTTCAACGCGGCGGTCTGCCTGGGCCTGCCGGCGCGCGAGGTGGCGCGCGGCGCCGACTCGGTCAATTTCTGCTTCTCCAAGGGGCTGGCCGCGCCGGTCGGCTCGATCCTCTGCGGCTCGCGCGACTTCATCGGCCGGGCGCACCGCTGGCGCAAGATGGTCGGCGGCGGGCTGCGGCAGGCCGGGGTGCTGGCCGGGGCGGCGTCCTATGCCCTGGAGCACATGGTCGACCGCCTGGCCGACGACCACGCCAACGCTCACGCGCTGGCCGAGGGCCTCTGCGCCATCCGCGGCATCAGCCTGGGCCAGCCCCGCGTGCAGACCAACATCGTCTTCGTCGACACTGCCGACACGGGCCTGGACCCGCGCGACCTGCGGCAGCGCCTGACCGCGGCGGGCGTGCTGGCCAACAACGCGGGCGGCCACCTGTTCCGCTTCGTCACGCACTACGGCATCGCCCGCGCGGACGTGGACGAGGCGCTGGCGCGCGTGCGCCGCGCCGTCGAAGGGCTATAATGGGGACATGTTGACCGACACCTCCTCCATCTCTCCTACCCCGTCCGACGACGAGACGACGCCCGATAGAGCCCCCGGCTACCCTCCCGACTCCATGCGCATCGAGCGATCGGCGACGCCCGACGGCCGGCTGCTGCTCCTTTTCACCTTCCCGGACGTCACGACCGCCGACACGGCGGCGACGGCCCTATCCAACGCGGGCGCCGCGTTGACCACGGGACAAGCAGACCAGCAACGAGAGGAGCCAGAGTCCCATGTCTGAGCGACGCTGGAATCCCGTCCTGGGCGAGTGGGTCATCACGGCCACGTGGCGGCAGAACCGCACTTTCCTGCCCGACGCGGCGCACTGCCCGCTCGACCCCACCATGCCCGGCGGCTTCGTCACCGAGATCCCCGCGCCGACCTACGACATCGTCACCTTCACCAACCGCTTCCCCAGCATGCAGCACCCCGCGCCCGCGCCGGACGTCGAGGGCAACGCGTTGCACCCCGTGCTGCCGGCCGACGGCGTGGCCGAAGTGGTCGTCTATACGCCCGTGCATACCGGTACCCTGGCCGATCAGCCGCTCGAGCGCATCCAGCACCTGGTGCGCGTGTGGCGTCACCGCTACCTGCATCTCGGCGCCCTGCCCTACGTGGACTACGTGCTGATCTTCGAGAACAAGGGCGCGGTCATCGGCGTGACCCTGGACCATCCGCACGGACAGATCTACGGCTACCCCTTCATCCCCGCCATCCCCGCGCGCCAGCTGGACAACGCGGCGGCGCACCTGGAGCGCACTGGCCGCTGCCTGTTCTGCGACGTGGTGGCCGACGAGTTGGCCGACGGGCGGCGTATCGTCGCCGAGACGGAGGGGTTCGTGGCGGCGGTACCGTTCTATGCCCGCTGGCCCTACGAGGTCCATATCTGGAGCAGGCGGCACCTGGGCTCGCTGGCGGAGATGGACGCGGCGCAGGATCGCGACCTGGCGGCCACGATCCGCGCCGTGATCCGCGGCTACGACCGCCTGCCCGGCTTCGAGCCGCCCTTCCCCTATATGATGGTGATCCAGCAGCGCCCGACCGACGGCGCGGCGCACCCCGAGGCGCACCTGCACCTGGAGTTCTACCCGCCGTTCCGCCGACCGGGGCGCCTCAAATACCTGGCCGCGGCCGAGTCGGGCGGCGGCAACTTTATCAACGATACGCTGCCCGAGGACAAGGCGGCCGAGTTGCGCGCGGCGGTCGCCCTTGTCCTCGTCGAGGACAAGGCGCAATGAGCACCAGCAAGAACGGAGACGGCCTGACGCTGGCCGAGAATGAACCGAGGCCCGACCTCCTCGCCATCTTCAACGAGCAGTTCCCGCGCGGGCGCGGCGACATCGTGATGGCGCGCGCGCCCGGCCGCGTCAACCTGATCGGCGAGCACACCGACTACAACGAGGGCTTCGTGTTGCCCGTGGCCGTGGACCGCGAGGTGTACGTGCTGGGCCAGCGCCGCCCCGACGACCGCGTGGTGGTCCACTCGGCCAATTTCAACCGCCGCGCCAGCTTCGAGCTTGACGCGCTGGGCGTGGCCACGCGACAGAGTTGGATCAACTACCCGCAAGGGGTGGCCGACGCGCTGCAAAGGGCCGGACACCACCTGCCAGGGATGAACCTGGTGCTGTGGGGCAACGTGCCGCTGGGCGCCGGGATGAGCTCGTCGGCCGCGGTGGAGATCGCCTGCATGCTCGTCTTCGAGCGGCTGGCCGGGATCGAACTGGCCCCGCGCGACGACGCCCTGCTGGCCCAACGCGCCGAGAATCTCTTCGTTGGGGTCCAGACGGGCATCATGGACCAGTTTATCTCCCGCCTCGGCGTGGCCGGCCACGCCCTGTTGATCGACTGTCGCTCCCTGGAGTACCGGGCCGTGCCCATGGCCCTGCCCGATATCGTCCTCGGCGTCGTCCATAGCGGCGTGCCGCGCGGCCTGGCGAGTTCGGAGTACAACGACCGCCGCCGGGAGTGCGCCGAGGGCGTGGAACTGTTGAAGCAGTACCTCCCGGACATTCGCGCCTTGCGCGACGTCAGTCCGGCCGAGTTTGCCCTGGTCGAGGAGCGCCTGCCCGACACGATCCGCCGCCGCTGCCGCCACGTCATCAGCGAGGACGCCCGCGTGGGCGAGGCCGTGGATGCGTTGGGCAGCGGCGACACAGCCCGCTTGGGCGAGCTCTTCGCCGCCTCGCAGGCCAGCATGCGCGACGACTACGCCATTACGGTGCCCGAGATCGACACCTTGGTCGAGTTGGCGCGCGCCCACGGCGCCGTCGCCGCGCGCATGACCGGCGGCGGCTTCGGCGGCTGCACTGTCAACCTGGTGCCGGAGAGCGACTGGCAGCGCTTCGAGCGCGGCATCATGGTCGACTACCCGGCGCGGACGGGGCGCCAGCCCACGATCTACCGCTGCCGCGCCGTCGACGGCGCGGCGCTGCTGCCGGTGGGCTCCTGACCCATTCGGGCTATTGCGGAGCAGGACCCTACCGCCTACACCTTGAGCATGTGTTGGTAACACCTGCTGCCGCGGCTCTAGCCCAGTCATGGTCGCACGGAATAGTCGGCGCGCGCCGGATGCGCACGCCCGAACCCGGCCCTTCTTCGAACCCGACGCCGCATGCTGCATGTCGGCCCCGCGCTATCGAGGACACCGGCCACCCTTTACAGCACACACCTCGTGGATCATGACTATCGTGCCACGTGGCACGATGGTAGCGGCCCGGTCGCGACAGTCCCACGACCACACGATCAGAGGACGACAATGTTAGACACACAGCCCATTGCCCTGGCCGAGCCGCCGCTCGGCAGCGCGCCTCCCAAACCGAGCAAGACGGCGTTCGGCCCCGACGCGCTGTACGCCGCCTTGTCCTGTGGCATCGTGATACAGGACGTTGATACAACCGTTCTCTACGCCAATGACGCGGCCGAACGCATCCTGGCAGTACCCGCGGGCGGGATGCTCAGACGCGCCCCGCGGGGTCTCTATCGCAACGTTAGGCGCGAGGATAGCTCATCCATGCCCGACGATGAGTGGCCCACGGCGACCGTGCGACGCACCCGACAGCCAGTCCGCGGCCTGACTATGGGCCTCGACCTTGCCAACGGTGAGCGACGCTGGCTGCAGGTCGACGCGGTCCCCATCCTGGACGTGGACGGCACGCTGCTGCGCATCATGTCAAGCTTGACCGATATCACCACGTGCAAGCGCGTGGAGGAGGAGTTGCGCGCCAGCGAACAACGGTTCCGCGCCCTCTCCGAGCACGCCACCGACCTGGTCACGGTGCTCGACGGGGACGGCCTGATCCTCTACAGCAGTCCGTCGCACCAGTCGATCCTTGGCTACGCGCCAGAGTCCTTGCTGGGAACCCTCGTCGTCGACCTGCTCCATCCGGACGACGTGGCGGCCGTCCGGGCGTCCCTGGCGCCCTGGGCGTGGGACATGACTGCGCCTGCCGCGCCTGCCGCGCCTGCCGCGCCTGCCGCGCCTGCCGCGCCTGCCGCGCCTGCCGCGCCTGCCGCGCCTGCCGCGCCTGCCGTCTCCAACCGCATGGAGGTGCGTATTAGGCACGCCGATGGCTCATGGCGCACGCTGGAGGTCTCGACTAACGATTGTCGGAGCGATCCCGCCGTGCGCGGGATCATTGTCAACAGCCGCGACGTGAGCGAGCGCAAGAGCATCGAGCACCACTTAAGGCATCTGGCGCACCACGACATGCTGACGGGCCTGCCCAACCGCGCGCTGCTCTACGACTACCTGGCCCGTGAACTGGAGCAGGCCGCCCACCACGGGCGGATGATAGCTGCCCTGTTCCTCGACCTCGATGGGTTCAAGGCCGTCAATGATACGTTCGGGCATGACGTCGGCGACCTCCTCTTACAAACGTTGGGCCGGCGTCTGTGTCGCTGCACGCGCGACGCCGACTTGGTCGCGCGGCTGGCCGGCGACGAGTTCCTGATCGTGCTGAGCGACATCGGCTCGGGCGACGCCGCGTCATCCATCGCCCAGGGCGTACTGGACGTGTGCGCACAGCCGTTCCAGCTCGCCGGCCACACGGTCAGCGTGACCGCGAGCGTCGGCATAGGCCTTGGCCCGCAGCACGACCACACGCCCGAAGCCCTGATCAAAGCCGCCGACGCGGCCATGTATCAAGCCAAGCATAGCGGCCGCAACCGGTACCAAGTGGCTAGTGGCTAGTGACTAGAAGTCCTTCTAGTCACTAGCCACTAGCCACTCAAAGCCGGGAAGAGGTCCTTGAGCGCCGGGTAGAGGCGGTCATAGAGGGGATAGACGCGCTCATAGACCGCTGCGGTCGCGGGGTCCGGCCGGACGGCCTCGCCCATGTGGACGGCGCGCTCCGCGCCCTCGGCCAGCGTGAAGACGCCGGTCCCAGCCCCCGCCAGGAGCGCCGCGCCGAGCGCCGGCCCCTCGCCGCCGCGCTCTGGGACCACGGGGACGCCGAAGACATCGGCCTGCGCCTGGCGCCAGAAGGGGCTACGCGCCCCCCCGCCCGTGGCGTACACCTCATCGGCGGGCAGCCGCAGCGCGCGCATAATTTCCAATGAGTCGCGCAACCCGAAGGTCACGCCCTCGACCACGGCGCGCGCTAGGTGCGCCGGGCCGTGCCGCAGGCTCAGCCCGCAGAAAACGCCGCGCGCGTGCGGGTCGCCGTGAGGCGTGCGCTCGCCCGAGAGATACGGCAGGAAGAGCAGGCCCTCCGCGCCGGCCGGGACCGTCGCCGCCATCTCCATCAGCACGTCGTAGGCGTCGCGCCCCTCGCGCGCGGCCTGCTCCAACGCGGGGCCGCCCCACGCGTCGCGGAACCAGCGCAGCGCCCCGCCCGCCGCCAGCATCACGCCCATCACGTACCATGTGCCGGGGACGGCATGGCAGAACGTGTGCGCGCCGCCGCGCGGGTCGACCTCGGGCGAGGCCGTCGGCGCGACCAGCGTACCCGACGTGCCCAGCGAGCTCATCAGGCGGCCGGGCGCGATAACGCCCGTGCCCACGGCGGCGCAGGCATTGTCCGCCCCTCCCGCCACCACGGGAGTCCCCGCGGCCAGCCCAGTCGCCTCGGCGGCGGTCGCCGTGACGCGGCCCGCGACGTCGGCCGACTCGCGGCAGACGGGGACGACCGTGCGCGGCAGGTCGAGCAGCGCCAGCATCTCCTCGCTCCAGACGCGGCGGCGCACGTCGAGCAGCAGCGTCCCCGCCGCGTCCGAGACCTCCGTGCCCAGCTCACCGGTCAGGCGGTAGACCAGGTAGTCCTTAGGCAGCAGCACCGTGGCCACGCGCGCCCACACCGCGGGCTCGCGCTCGCGCACCCACAGCAGCTTGGGCGCGGTGAAGCCGGCCAGGGCCGGGTTGGCCACCAGCGCAAGCACCTGCTCGCGCCCGCCCGCCCGGCGCGTGATCTCGTCGCATTGCGGGGCGGAGCGCTGGTCGTTCCACAGGATGCAGGGGCGCAGCACCGCGCCCTCCCCGTCCAGCAGCACCGCGCCGTGCATCTGGCCGGAGATACCGATGCCGGCGATGGCGGCGACAGCGACGCCGCTACGGTCTAACAGGGTCCTGATACTGGCGCGGGTCGCATCCCACCAGTCGGCGGGGTCCTGCTCGCTCCAACCCGGCCGCGGGGTAGACAGGGCCAGCGGCGCCGTCGCCGTCCCGGCCACCGTGCCGTCTTCGTCGAGCAACAGGCTCTTGACGCCGGTCGTCCCCAGATCGATCCCCAGCAAATACATGGTGACTCCTTAGCTAGCCTTTAGCCATTAGTAATTAGCCGTTAGCCTTTTCATGGATGCACGGGTTGGTAGCAGGAAAAAGCTAACGGCTAATGGCTAATAGCTCTTGTCGATCGGCACGGCGACCGAGAAGGTGCTGCCGGCGCCGCGCACGCTCTCCACCCAGATGCGGCCGTTCATGGCCTCGATCAGGCGCCGCGCGATGTAGAGACCCAGGCCGACCCCGCCGTTGGCCTGGCCGAGGGAGCGCTCCAGACGGCCGAAGCGCGTGAACAGGCGCGGGATATCGGCCGGGTCGATCCCCGACCCCTCGTCGGAGATCTTGACCACGACCGCGCCATCCTCCTCGCCCCACACCAGCATCACCGTCGACGCAGGCGGGGCGTGCTTCACCGCGTTGTCGAGCAGGCTGATCACCACCTGCTCCAGGCGGAAGCCGTCGGCGAGGGCCCGCACGGGAGGGCCGGCCACCACGATCGCCGGCAACCCGTCGGGATAGCGGTCGCGCAACTCGTCCAGCGCGGACGCTACCACGTCGGGGATGGCCACGCTCTTGAGCACCACGGGCAAGGCGCCGCGCTCCACATCGGTGATCAGCAACATGTCGTCGACCAGACGCGCCAAACGGTGCGAGGACACGTTGATCTTCTCTACCATGCCGCGCCGCCGCACCTCCTCCGAGGTCGTCCAGCGGTATAGCAGCGTCTGAACGTAGCCGCGGATGAGGGTCAGCGGGGTGCGCAACTCGTGCGAGACGGCCAGGGCGAAGTCGGTCTGAATGCGCTCCGTATCCTCCAGCAGGCGCAGTCTCTCGCGCACCAGAGAGAGCTCGTTCTCCAGATAGGCGATGCGCTCACGCAAGGCCTGTTCCCGATCCATGTGACCCAGCCCTTTCTCCTCTTGATCCAACGCGGCCCCGGCCTCCGCACCGTACTCGGACACATCGTACGAGCACATCACCACGCCTCGTAAATGCTCATCGTCGGGCCCGGCCGGGTCGGGGGATCGCCCGTGATCCGGACCAACAGGCGCGCGCGGCGGTCGAGCTCGTGGTAGCGCGCCACCTGCAGCGGATAGCGCGCGGGGGCCGACAGGAACGCGCCATCGGTCCAGCTATCCGCCACGAGGTAGCGGAAGCCCCGGGCACGGAACCAATCATAGGTCTGCGCCGCCAGCGAGCTAAACTGCGCGATGCGATACCCGTGCGACGACTGCGCGAACGCGTTTCCCTCCCAATTCTCGATGGCGATGCGGGCGCCGCGCGGCAGGTGCGCATCGGCCCAGGCCACGGCCACCTGCTCGCTGAAGGGGTGGGTCACGGTAAAATCGAGCACCCCCGCCGCGTAGGCGGAGGGCGCCGCCGCCACGCCCAGCACCACGACGGAGGCCGCGGCATGGTTGCGCAGCCACAGGGCCAGCGGCGGCACGATGGCCTCGGCGCCGGCGGCGGCCAGCAGCGCCGCGAAGGGCAGCAGCGGCAGCAGGTTGCGGTCGAAGCGCACCACGGTGCTGCACAACAGGACGTAGTAGGGCAGCACAAAGGCTAGCAGGACAAGCCCCGCGCGGCGGTAGCGCGCCACGGCCACGCCCAGCCCGGCCAGCGCCAGCCCTGTGAGCGGCGGCAGCAGGCCCGTCGTGCCCAGGTACGCGATGTACCAGACGGCGTTGCCGCTGCCCTCGGCGCCGGGATGGCCGCTGGTATAGTGCGTGTTGATGGTGTGGAGGTCGCGCAGGAACGACACGTGGTCGAGCACCGCGTACGGCGTGGTCAGCAGGAAGGTCAGGGCGCAGAGACCGGTGGCGATGGCGCCCTCTCGCGCCCGTCGGCGCCACGGCCGGTCGCGCCACAACAGGATCGCGACCAGCGGCAGGGCCAGCGCGATGCCGGCGTTATACTTGATCCCCGCGGCCAGGCCCGCGGCGATGCCAGCCAGCGCGACGTCATACCCCTCGCCCTGGCGCTGCAGGGCGCGCAGGGCAAAATACGCGGTCATGGCCGTGAATAGCGCGGTCGGCGCATCGACGGTGATATAGTGCGATTGCTGGACGTGCTGCGCCGCTACGGCCAGGAAGAGCGCCGCGGTCAGGCCGAGACGCGGGCTGAGCAGGCGCCCCGTCAGGTAGGTCACCAGCACGGTCAGCGTGCCCAGCAGCGCGGTCAGCAACCGGCCGGCGAAATAGTAGACGGGCTGATGGGACCAGGGATGCCGCAGCACGTCCGGCGCGAACAGACCGGCGGCATGGCCGACGGCCCAGGCCCAGGCGGCCTGCAGGTCGTAGTCGAGCGAGGGGTAGATAAAATAGTGCGGGTTGAGGTCGCCGTGCAGCCACATGGCCAGCGCGCGCCTCTCGACGGAGGGCTCGTCGGGCTGGATCACATACGGCAGGCCGAACGCCAGTCCCCAGAAACGCAGCGCAAAGGCCAGCGCCAGCACGAGGCCCAGGACCAGGCGCGCGCCGGTCACCACCGTTATAGTCGTCCCGCGCGGGAAAAAAGCGCCGCTCCCGCGCAGACGAGTTAGATAGGGCAGGTTATGATAGCTTTGCACGACAGACACAAGATAGCACGCCGATGGCAGCAACGCAACATCAATGTGTGTTGGGGTGAGACGGCGGGTGTCCGGGGGACCACGCCCGCGCCTCAGCGGCGTGTACCCTTACACCATACTCTATAGCCGCTATGCATCCCAGGCCACTCGTTCCCAAGCGCCGCGACCGCGCGATGTCGGCCCTGCTGACCAGGATCGAGCAGGCCATAGACCTGGTCGGGACGGCCCCCTCCCTGCCCCCGCGGCCCCGTCGCATCGTCGTGCTGCGTAGTTGCTGCCTGGGCGACGTCCTGCTGGCCACTCCGCTAATCTGGGCGTTGCGCCGCGCCTACCCGGCCGCCCATATCACCGCCGCGGTAGGCCGCTGGTCGCGGCCCGCCCTGGAGCACAACCCCGACCTCGACGGCCTCCTGGACCTGGAGGGCGTCGGGACCGGACGCCCCCGACCCACGGAGTACGTCCGTGTGCTGCGGCGACTGCACACGGGAGGCTTCGATTTGGCGTTGGTTCTCGACCGCACCCCGTTGCTGACGGCGCTGCCGCTGCTGGCCGGCATTCCTGTGCGCGCGGGCATCGACAGCGCGGGCCGCGGCTTTGCCCTCAACGTGCGGGTCCCCTGGACCAGGGTCGAGCACGAGGCGCGCCTCTTCCTGCGCGTCGGCGCGGCGCTGGGCATACCCACCGACGACGTAGGGCTGCGCTTCGCGCCCTCTCCGGCCGACGGGGACCGCGCCGCGAGGCTCTGGAGCAGGGCCGGCCTCGACGGGACGCGCGTGCTGGCGCTGGCACCCGGCGGCGGACGCAATCCGGGCATGACCTTCGCCGCCAAGCAGTGGCCGCCCGAGCGCTACGCCGCGCTGGCCGACCGCCTGCACGAGACGCATGGCCTGGTCCCTCTGCTGACCGGCGACGCCCACGACCGCGCGCTGACGGCGCGCATCCGCGGCCTGATGCGGTCGCCGACCACGGACCTTGCCGGCGAGACCTCCGTCGGCGCGCTCGGCGCGCTCTACGCGCGCAGCGCCCTCTTCGTCGGCAACGACTCCGGCCCCACCCACCTGGCCGCGGCCACGGGCATCCCCGTCGTGGCCGTCTTCGGCCCCACCGACCCCGCCGTCTACGCCCCCTTCAGCCCGCGCGCCGTCGCCTTGCGCGGCCCCCACGGCCTCAGCACGAGCGAGGTGGACGTGGAGCAGGTCGTGGCGGCGTGCGAGAGGTGGCTAGTGACGGGTGACCAGTGACGAGCCTACGACTGCAGTCCAGTAGGAGTGGGCAGGATATGTCGTTATGGTGCCTGAGGCGCGACAATAGCGGTGCAAGTGACGGGAATGAGGGCGTTTCTTAACTCAAAAGGAGGCCCTCTCAGCAGTGAGCGAGGACGCGGGCGGGGGAGCGGATGAGGTCGGGACGGCCCGCGTCGTGGGCGATGAGCGCGACGACGATGACGGCGGTGTCGGTGAGGGCGACCTGGCAGGTGACGGCCGACCAGC
>JAABUZ0100004931.1_pt1 | contig 17956 bp, 14 predicted proteins | sample 5562091 | NCBI WGS metagenome assembly JAABUZ01 (sample SAMN12813069, study PRJNA571459) | rock metagenome | isolation source: Antarctica rocks | place: Antarctica: Victoria Land, Linnaeus Terrace sud | collected 2015-12-21
TCGGTACCCTCCTCGGGCACGCTAAGGGCGTCTCAGCGCCCGTGCCCCTTTGGAGGGTACCCCTTTTTCCGACCCCTCACTTTTTTGGGGTACACCCGATGAGGATACCGATGTCGCTCATGTTATAAACGTGTTGGTAGTGTTGTCATAGTGAGTACACAGTATCATCACAGTGGTTAGTTTGTCAATCTGACTAGTCACAGGGTCACAGGGGGGCGCGCCCCACGATTGTGAGACGCGGCCTGCGATTGAAATCGCAGGGCACACCACGGACACTGCAGTGTCTCCGGATCGGCCAGCCGCCCGACTTTAGTCGCTGTCGTTTGCCATGCGACTTTAGTCGCAGGCCCTCGCGCATCCACCATCACAATCTCGGGGCGCGCCCGTCACAGGGTCGCAGGGACAAGGGCTGCAAATGCTCTATGATACGCAGGCAGTACCGGCGGCCACGGCCCACGGCCGGTTGTAGCGTCTACGCGCTGCGACGCGCCTACGGTTGTAGGCTACTTATCTTATCGGCAACTTAATGGGTCGCATGGAGCGCGGCGCGGGTGACGTAGAAGAAATCGCGCACGTCGCCGTAGAGATACTCGGCGCCGGTCCCGGCCATGGCGGGGTAGAGCCTGGAGACGGTCAGGTCGCCCGCCGCATCGTGGCCATAGGTAAAGGCGCGCACCCAGAAGGGGTTGATGTCGGTCTGCATGGCCGTGACGGCGCCGGCGGCGCGTAGCGCGCGGGCCAGCGTGGCGGCTGAGAGCGCGTTCCCCGCGGCATAAAGCAACGTGCCATGGGTGGTGAGCCCGAGCGCCGAGCGCCAGGTATACGTATGGTCCAGGATCGAGATGCCCCAGGCCGCGGCGTTGTGCGTCAGTGGATTCATCACCCCATGGTCGAGCAGCAAAGGACCGTTCTGGCGCCAGGCAATCAGGGCCTGATTGGCGACGTTCAGGCGGCTGTCGACGCCCCACGTGCCCATGATGACGCGGCCGTTTGCGGTCACCGCGATCGTCGCTGCTCCCTGGGTAGGCGGCGCGTAGACGGTCCCGGCGACCATCATGCCCCCGGCGCCGTCGGCCTCCTTGAACGCGCCGTTGAAGGTGGCCAACAGGGTGTCTCCCTGCTGGTCCGCCATGGGAATCACGCCCGGGCCGGGCAGGCCGAGTGAGCCGCCGGGCTGCTGGATGCCGGCCACCATATGCAGGCTCGTGTCGCGTAGATTGAACTGCAGCATCGTCACCATGGCGTAGGGACGCGCGGGGTCGGGGCGGACAAACGTCTTGGCCACGGGCGCCGGCAGTCCGGGGCTCGCCGAGGGGAGGCCCTCCGTCGTCCAGACGCCCTCGCCCGGCAACGCCGGCGCGACCATCGGCGCCAGCGACGGGAGCGGCATGGCCGCCGAAACCGTGGCGGCCGCGGGAACCGGCCGGGCCGTCGGGACAACCCGCGCGGGCAGGGTCTCGTGGTCGGGGCGCGCGCGGCCTGGCGCCGCGCCAATCGCGCGTGCCACCGACGCATGCCGCGCCGACGGCGCTGGCGCCGGTCTCGACCGCTGCCGCGCCGCCGACGGCGCCTGACGCTGATCCCCTCCGCTTGCCGGGTGGGACACATGGGCGCCCGTCCCCTGCCCTGGGGCCCGCGACCCGGGCCCCGCCTGTCCGGCAGGGTAGGCATGCCGGGCTGTCTCGGGACGCTGCGCGGACGGTACGGGGGACACGCGCCGTGCGTTCGTTTGGTGACGCGTCCGTACCAGGGGATGACGGCTCTGCGGGGAGCCGGCAGGCCGATGCGCGCCATGCGGTGGCCGTCGTGCGGCGCCGGAGACGGCGTGCCGGGCGGGGACATTCCCGCGCCGTTGCATCGGCCCTGCCGGCCGCCCTCGTCCGTTCACTATGGGAAGCGTCCCGGCGGCGTTCGCGTGGCGGGGCGCCGCGACAGGTGTCTCGGCTGGCTCCGCGCGCGTCAACGCGGGGCGCGACGAGGGCAGGATGGGCGACGCGACGCCCCGCGACGCGGCGGGGGGTTGGCTATGCCGAGGCTGTCGGCCCGCGTTGATAGGCCTGATGACCGTAACGGAGGACACTGAAGGCGGCCCTGTCACGCTCCACGGCGCGGCGACGTGGTCGCCGCCAAGGCGATACTGCGTCTGGTGCAAGCTGTCGGCCAGGCCCAGGTACCACGACTCCACGTGCGCCGTCGCGCGCGGCCCGATTGTCGCGCGCAGGATGTCGGCCAGCGCGGCCCCTCCAGCGCCGTTTCCACCCAGCAAAGCCGCCGCAATGCCCGTGACCGCGACGACAAGCCCGGTCAGGAGGAGCTGCCGTCGTCGCTTCCCGCGCCGCCGGGGAGGCGGGACACGCGTGGCCATGGCCATGGGCAGGATCTTGCCCATGCGCATGCTGTGGCCGCGGATAGCGTCCGTCGCCGCGCCAGGCATGCCGTGGCCATGGATGTCTTCCGTCGTTGCGCTCTCTTTGCACAGAGCCAGGGTAGGCTGCTGACAGTCCTGGTTCTGACGCATGGACCGACGTTTCTTCCATCCCGGATGGCCTGAATGCGCGCCTGGACGTACAGGTAGGGACAGCGCCATAGACCTCTGCCGCATGCGTCCTCACTCATCGCTACCTGACGGTGGCGTCACCTAGTCGCGACGTGGCGTCCGCCACCGCCCCGATCACCACCTCGGCCTCACCGCTACATGACGGCGCCTATCGCGACGGCGGCCGTCCTCTCCATCAGGCGACGACACGGTCGGCTTATTGTACGACATGGACGACGGTACCGGGCGGCGCCCAGGCGTAGAGCTGCGCCATGAGAGGGTTCGCGGGTGTATTGGGCACGTTGACGCAGCCGTGCGTCCCATTATCCGCCCCCTGCGTGGGCGACCCCGCGCCCGAGTTCGTCCCCGGTCCATAGACGCCACGCCACGGCGCGTCGTGGATGAAGTAGCCGGGTGAGTCGAAATAGAGCGCGAAATTGACGAACGACGGCTCGTAGTAGTTCGGCGAGCCCTTCGGCCAGGGGCTATGGAACGTAAAGTTCTTTTGCGCCGTGATGACGTGGAAGGTGCCCGTGGGCGTAGGCAGCTTCTGGTTGCCCGTCGTGACCGGCGTGTCGAGGAACGGCGTGGCGCCGTCGTAGGCCCACAGATGCTGCTGCGAGAGCGAGACCTCAATGTGCTTGTAGGTCACGCTAAGGCCGCTCCATCCCATCACATGCGCGTTGCCCACGTGGTCGGTCAGGCGCATATAGACGCTGTACGACCCGGCCGGGACCGTCTTGCCATCGTTGTCGCGCCCGTCCCAGGAGATGTTGAGCGGCGGGCCGGCCGCCTGAAAGCCCGGCAGCACGAAGTGGCGCACCCGATCGCCCGCGTCATCGTAGACGCCGACCGTCACGTGCGACGCCTTGCTGACGGTGTAGCTGAGTTGTAATTTTTCGAGCGACGGGTCGAAGGTGAAGCCCGACCCCGCGCTGGTGGAGAAGGCGTGGCTGGTGACGATGGGGGGGGTCACGTCGACATGCGCGGGGAAGGTGGCGGTCTGGCCCCAGTTGCCCGCGTTGTCCCGTGCCCGCACGTGGAAGTAGTACGTCCCTGTATCCAGCCTGGAGAGGGTCAGTTGCTGGTTCGTGGTCCGGATAACGGACTTGGGCGCGCCGTGCGGATCGGTGTCCAGGCGGTAGGCATAGCCTGCCGTCCCGGCCGGGTCGCCCGGATCGGTCCAGTTGAAGGTCAGCGTCGAGGTGGCGTAGGTTGCCGACGACCGGGGATTTGTCGGGGACGACACGCGGGGCGCGGCCGGGCCCGTGGCCTGGACGCCGAAGGCCAGGGCCCCGTGCGCGAACTGCGACCACGGCCCCTCGGCCGACGCGCTGCTAAAGCGCGCCTGCCAGTGATAGGTCCCCTGAGCCAGCGAGGGCACGATCACCGTGGCGACCCCATTGTTGACCGGCGCGTCGGCGGTCGCGTGGCCGCGAAAGGCGCGGGACAGCGGCTGGATTTCGACCTCGGCCACCGCATCCCTGTGCAGTCCGGGCGCGCCCACCCGCAGCGTCATACCGTCGCCTTTGGTCCAGCTGCCCGCCGCGAGCGCGCCGTTGCCGCCAACGGCCTGGCCCATAGTGAGGGGAGCGGGCGGCAGCAGCACCCTGACCCTGGTCGGCGCCGCGGTCGCGGTCGACGCGGGCACGGTGGTTGCGGTCGCCGTCGGGGCGGGCTGCCCGCTTACGCCGGCGCTGGTGGCCGCTGCTGTGTTCGCGGCCGCCGAGGTGGGCGTGGCGGACGCCACGTCGGAGACCGGGACGCCGGGCTGAGAGTTTACGGGGGGCGACACGACGGCGGGAGGAGCGACGGCCGTGGAGGGAGCGGCGGCGGCATGGCTGTCGCCGAGGAGACGGGCGAATGTTCCGTTGGCGCTGGCCGTCCCGATGGCAAAGGCGGCGGCCGCGACCACGATCAGCGAGACGATGCGACGCATAGGTGACATCCTTGTGGTGTTCTCTAACTCGCCGGCTCCCCATTGGGGTGAGGACGGCCCGCGGCTCGCCACGCGACGCGCGTAGCGGGAGGGGATCGCTCGTCCCCTAGTCTAGCGCGCTTGCCGCTTCACCTCAACTGGCGGCCCCAGCCATCCAGGGTCTGAGCATTGTCGCCGGTGCGGCTAGGGGAGAGGCGCCGCTAGGGGCGCAGTCGCTCGTTGCGCGTCAAGGCCTATCGAGAGGGCCTGACAGGATAGAAGATGGCGGGAGAAACGTGGAAGACCTCGGCGAGCCGCGCAACATGATCGTAGGTCAGGCGGCGCTTCCCGTGCAGGACCTCGGAGGTGATGGCCTTGGTGGGACACCAGGTCGCTCTGGCGCATCCCGCGCGCGTCCAGCAGCTCGCGTATCATGTCGAGGGGAGAGGCCGCGGGCAGATCATACCTGTCACCCTCCCAAGCTAGCATGAGATCGCCCAGGAGGGACAGCAGCTTGCGCTCCGCGGGCGAGAGCGTACCCTGGTCGATCAGATCGTCGATCTAGCGCTGCATGGCCTCGGCGTCCTCCTCGCTTGTAATCGACGTAGGCGCGACACGGGCGAGCAGGTCGGCGTACGAATCAGTTGAACTGGCGCTAGTACCAGGGGTCATTCTTCCACCTGTCCTCGTACTAAATCTTGTACGGGACGCGCAGCGAGGCAGGCGGGTAGACACCACGTGCGATCTGGACGTGACGCTCGACGAGTGGGCTCTGCCGCCTGCCGGCGAGGTTAAATTTCATCGTCTCCACCGTCACCTTGCCGATGTCTGTCAACCCCATGATAATGCTGTGTTCGCTCGTCGGGTCGAACGCAAAGTGCGTCGGCCAATCGTCATACCGTGGATCAAAGAAGCGCACCTCGTTCCGTCGGCGGGGCCGACCACCCTTCTTCCCATTGCAGAAGGTGCATGACCAGGCGTAGTTGGCAATGTGATCAGGGGTGCTGAGTCCTAGCCGGGTACGTGGGCGCAGCCCCGGATACATGTTGCCCTGATAGTCAGCCCAGCGCGCCTTCGGTACGATGTGCTCGATCTCAAAGACAGCGTTCGTGGGCATCAGACAATATTCGCAAGCGTGGGCGCCCCGCTGCGCAACTGCGTCGCGCACAAGCTGGTCAAGTGGGTCATGCGTCGGGAGGCGCCCTAAAGCGGCGAGGTGCCCCCGGAGTTGCCGCGGGAACGGAACTGGCATCAGCCTGCCGGCGCCTCGGTTGCCCGTCGCCGCGCCTTGGCTTCGCGCACGGCTGCCGCCATGAGCGTAGGGTCGGACTGGAGGGCCGCCCAGCGGGCGGACGAGCGCTCGGCGGCGGCCATGATCTCCGTGCTTACCTGCTCGACCGGGACGCCCCGGCGCGCCGCGATGTCGCGCAGTCCCCAATCGACGACAGCGCCCGCGATGGCCGTGCGCAGCCTGTCCACCTCGGCGCGCTCCGCGGGCTTGAGGGCTTCCTCATCCCCACCCACGCTGGTCAGGAGTTCCTCCAGACGCCGGCGCCACTCCGGATCGGGGAGGGCATCCCCCTCCATACCCGTTTCTTCACCAGCCGCATCCCACTCCCATGGGTCCCCAAACCCCAAACTCACACGCACATCGAAGAGATCGTCCAGGGGCACGTCCAGGGCAGTGGCCGCAGCCCCAGCGATCTCCACGTCAGGACGCACGACCCGGCTATCGCCTGCCAGCCCCGTGAGAGAGCGCATGTCCACGTCCAGGCCGGTACGCGCCGCGATTAGACGTCGGAGTTGCTCCACCGTCAGATTGCTGGAGCGAAGTATATCTCCTAAGCGCGAATAGACCGTGACGCTCATTGTTCCCCGCATTTCACATGTACGCCGATGTCGACGTTTGACTTGCCTATGAATATCAGTCTACATATGCGCTGCACGCCCCGTCAATTGCACGATCAGCCCGCAGGTGCGCTCCGAGATGGCGGTCGTGCCTGACCCTAAAGGACCATGACAGGGAATGGACTCTGAAGGGCCGGCGCGGTAACGCTCCTCGCGGACCCTTTTACGGTCTCGTCCTTGCCTTGACCTTTCAAGGTCGGGCTATCGGCACGCACTCTCACAATCTCAGGGCGCGCCCCTATCCAGGGGAGTGCGGCGAGGACAGTGGAGCGGTATGCGACAATGAGGATGATGATGCCTCGACGGGACGGAATGCCGCTGCAGCAGTGCGGTTGTCGTCGGGGAGCCTGTTGATAGCGAGCATGGATAGGCGATGGCGGGAGCGTTATGCTGGGCTTGAGCTACGAGTACGACGTCAACAAGCTGTGGCTGGGCGGCAGCTACGGCAACATCGAGATCTTCACGCGCACCGACGCGCGCTCTAACCTGGGCGGCCTGTGGTGCGCCGGGGACGACCAATTCTATGTCGGCCGCATGATCATGAACGTGGCCGTCGATGGGGAGCGCCTGGAGGCGCGCACCACGACCTTCCATCCGGTCAGCCAGATGACCACCTACGAGGGGCACGACCTCTCCGTGCAGAAGACGTTCTTCGTGCCCTATGGCCTGGACGACCTGCGCCGCGTCTTCCAGGTGGCGCGCCTGCGCAACTTCCAGCCTCGGGAGCGCACCGTTGACATCACCCTGTCGGTGCAGTACCCGCAGTTCGCCTGGCCCGAATTCAGCAAGCTGCCCGACATGACGCAGAAGAACAAGCGCGTCAGTTCCGAGGTGCGCGACGGCCTCGTGGTCACCACCACGCAGGGCCGCGAGAACGAGGTGCGCGTGCTCGGGGCCACCATCGATCTGGTCGACTCCCGGCTCGACGCGCGCACGGCCGAGCTGACCTACCGCGTCACGCTGGGGGCGCACGAAGAGCGCGAGGTCCCCTTCATCCTGATCATCTCCAACCGGGGCGTCGACGACGCCGTCGCGCGCTATCGCGCGAGCGCCGCGGAGGAGCCGCGCGCCGTGCTGACCCTGACCGAGCAGCGATTCGGCCGCGTGCTCAATATGAGCGACATCCTCACGCCCGACCCCGTGATCACGCGCGCCATCCGCTGGGCCAAGATCAACACCCTGCGCGAGCAGCGCGCCTATCCCATCGGCAACTGCTTCACCAACGACCCGCCGCAAGACATCCTGGTGGTGCGCGACATCGCCTGGTTCAGCGTGGGCTCCGACTACATGACGCCCGACTTCTCGCGCGGCGCCATGGAACTGGTGCGCGACTACGGCGTCGAGCCCGGCGGCGAGATCACCGAGTACATCATGGCCTGCGAGGACCCGCCCTTCAAGTCCAACTACAACCTCAACATCAACGACGACACGCCGCTCTTCATCTTCGCCGTCCACCACCACTACGCCCTGACCGCCGACGAGGAGTTCCTGCGCGGTATGTGGCCGACGGTACAGGGCGCGGCGGACTGGATCCTGCAGCAAAAGCGCGCCGGCCTGATCTGGTGCACCTCCGAGGAAGCGAACGTGTGGGGCATCGCCAGCTGGCGCAACATCATCCCCGAGTACCAGATCAGCGGAGCGGTGACGGAGATCAACGCCGAGTGCTACATGGCCCTGCGCCTGGCCGGCCGCTGCGCCGAGATGGTGGGCGAGTTCGAGGAGTCGGAGCGATTCCTGCGCGAGGCGCTGGAACTCAAGGAGAACATCAACCGGCAGCTCGTCTCCGAGGAGACCGGCCTCTACGTGCTCAACATCGACTACGGCGGCAAAAAACACCACAACGTGACGGGCGACCTTGTCTTCCCCGTGATGTTCGGCATCGCCGACGAGGAGATGCGTGAGCGCATCCTGGACCGCCTCTACGCCGAGGACTCGTGGACGCCGTTCGGCGTGCGCACCGTGCCCAGGAACGAGCCTGAGTACGACCCCGAGTATGGCGTGCGCCTGATCGGCGGCATCTGGCCCAACCTGACCGGCTGGGTGGCCTACGCCAACCGCATCGACCACCCCGAGCGCATGATTGAGGGCATGCGCAATATCTTCCGCATCAGCGAGGTCGACAACCCCCTGGCCTACAAGAACGTGGTGCCGGGCCAGTACGCCGAGTGCTTGCACGGCGACACCTACCAGAGCCGCGGCATGGCGCTGAGCCCCTGGATGCCCGCCACCTTTATCTGGCTGGCCATCGATGGCCTGCTGGGCTTCCGCCCGCAGGTCACCGAGCTGAGCGTGCAGCCGCACCTGCCCGAGAGCTGGCAGTGGCTGGCTATCAAGGACGTACCCTACCGCGGCCGCCGCTTCAGCCTCTTCTACCACCACGGCACGATCTATAGCTCGCAGCAGGTAGACACCGGCTATCCGCTCGAGCTCTTCGACGAAGACATCAGCCACCTGGTCGAGACCAACGCCTACGTCATCGCCCTGCGCCGCAAGAGCGAACTGGTCTTGTTCGTCGGCGTGCCCGAGCGGCAGGGCGTGACGCTGAGCCTCAAGGCGCCGCTGGTGGACGAGGAGCAACGCTACGAGTTCCTGATGAACCCCGGCGACTGCGAGGTCATCACCGTCAGCATCCCCGACACCGTACCTGGCCCCCTCCCGCTGCCGGATGATAACGGGGCCGACGCGCTGGACGATAGCGCGGCTCGGACGAGCACGGCCGGGGCCGATGGACGACAGGCGACGGCGACGCCCGCGCGAGCAAAGGGTCAGGCGCGTCGGCGCAAGCCGTCCCCAGCGCAAACGGCGGAGGTCGTCAGCGCAGTGACCGACTCGCCGCTTGACTACGACGAAGCGGAAGCGGTCGTCGTCCCGCCTAGCCGCACGCGCGCGGCGAATCCGGCCGAGCGTGAGGGCCGCAAAGCGTGACGAGCAACGGACGGACCGCACGGCAGAGACCCAAGGGTGTAGACTACACTTGTCCCTGGCGACGGGTGACTGGATGTGACCCGGCCACCAATGCACACATGGGGAGAGACGGATAGAATGAGGGTGTTGATCACGGGCGGAGCGGGCTACATCGGCTCGGTCGTCGCGGCGGAGTTGCTGGCCGATGGCCACGGGGTGACGGCCTACGACAACCTGTACAAGGGACACGTGGCGGCCGTGGCGTCGGGGGCGCGCTTTGTGAGTGGCGACCTGTTCGACGGCGCGTTGCTGGAGCGGACGCTACGCGAGGATGCCGTCGACGCCGTGATGCACTTCGCTGCCCTCTCGCTCGTCGGCGAGTCGGTGGCCGAACCGGCGCTCTACTTCCGCAACAACGTGGCGGGCACCATCTCCTTGCTAGACGCGATGCGCGCGGCCGACGTGAGTCGCCTGATCTTCTCCTCCTCGGCGGCCGTCTATGGGCAGCCGATCTCCACGCCCATCTACGAGGACGCGGAGCTGCGGCCCATCAACCCGTACGGCGAGAGCAAGCTGATGGTCGAGACGCTGCTGCGGCGCTACGACGAGGCCTACGCGCTGCGCTCGGTCGCGCTGCGCTACTTCAACGCCGCGGGCGCGGCGGGCGCGCTCGGCGAGGACCACCACCCCGAGTCGCACCTCATCCCCAACGTCCTGGCCGTGCCCCTGGGACACGCCGAGAGCGTGTCGGTCTACGGGACGGACTACGACACGGCCGACGGCACGGCGGTGCGCGACTACATCCACGTGACCGACCTTGCCCGCGCCCATATCATGGCCCTGGAGGTGACGCGCGACCGTAGCGCGCAGTATAACCTGGGCAATGGCCTGGGCTTCTCGGTGCGCCAGGTGGTCGAGGCGGCGCGACGCGTCACCGGCCACCCCATCCCCACGGTCGACATGGCGCGCCGCCCCGGCGATCCGCCCGTGCTGGTCGCGGCCTCGGAGCGTATCCAGCAGGACCTTGGCTGGCAACCCCGGTTCCCCGATATCGAGTCCATCATCGCCTCGGCCTGGGCCTGGCATCAGGCGCACCCACACGGGTACGAGGGGTAGAGGGCAGGGGTGTAGGGGCGTATCGTATACGCCCTTGCAGGGGGCGCGGCCTGCGACTAAAGTCGCATGGCAGGGACCTGACACTGAAGTGTCTATGGGGGTCAATACAGACGCCGCGTCAGGTCAGCCAAGCTGCACGAGTAGGACGAGATGGACGACGAGCGGTTAGTTAAGGCCAGCAAGCACCTGCGGCACCAGCCGGAGCGGTTGGGGCTCGCGCTTGCGCCGGGAGGGTGGGTGGCGGTCGACAACCTGCTGGCGGCGTGCCGCCGGCACGGCTTCCCCCTGACCCGCGACGAGCTGCAAGAGGTCGTTGCGCGCAACAGCAAGCAGCGGTTTTCCTTCGACGAGGCGGGCGCGCGTATCCGCGCCAACCAGGGGCACAGCGTCGAGGTCGATCTGCAGCTCACGCCGGCCACGCCGCCCGACGTGCTGTATCACGGGACGGGCCATGGCACGGCCGCGGCTATCGGGGAGGGCGGCCTGCTGCGCATGAAACGTCATCACGTCCACCTCTCCGTCGACGTGCCGACCGCGCGAGCCGTCGGCGCGCGCCACGGCCGGCCGGTCATCTTCGCCGTGGACGCGGCGGCCATGGCGCGCGACGGCCACACCTTCTACGTCTCGGACAACGGCGTCTGGCTGGTCGACGAAGTCCCGCCGCGCTACCTGCGCCGGCTCGACTAACTCGCTAGCGCCGCCAGTGGCCCTCGTCGTCGAGGTGGCCACGCAGGCTGAGGTCGCCCGTGTAGAGGGCCTTGCCGATGATGGCGGCCTCGGCGCCCAGGCGCTCCAGGTTGCGGATGTGGTCGCCGTGGGCGATGCCGCCGCTAACCGTGACCGGGACCTCGGCCACCTGCAAGAGGGCGCGCAGCCCGGCGTAGTTGGGTCCGCCGAGCATGCCGTCCCGGTTGAGGTCGCTGTAGACCAGTCGGCGCGCGCCCTGCTCGACCAGGTCGCGCGCCAGGGCCACCGGGTCGGCGGGACCGCGACGCTCCGGTGTGCGTACCTGCACGTAGCCGTCGCGCACGTCCAGCCGCAGCGCCAGGCGCTCGCCATGGTCCGCCAGAGCCCGGTCCAGGAACGGAGTGCCGACGATGCGGTCGGCGTGCAACTCGATCAACGCAAACGGCTGCTCCAGCACCTCGGCCAGCAGGCCGTCGCCGGAGATCGCGGCGCCGAACTGCACCGGCACGCCCGTGCCGGAGGCGATGCCAGCGGCCGTCTCCCGATGCGGCGCGGCCTCTCGCTCGCCCGAAAAGCTATCGATGTCGTGGACGTACAGGCGACGCGCGCCCACGTCGACAAAGCGGCGCGCCACCGCCAATGGGTCATCGGAGTAGAAGGCGTGGCGCGTGGGGTCGCCCTGGCGCAGTCGCACCACATCGCCGCCCAGGATATTGATGGCAGGGATGATCAACATCGTACGCTGTGCGCTCCTGATGCTTAAAGTATGAGATGTCGTGATCGGCTCAAGGTGTCAGAGGCCGTGGCCGTGGCGCCGTTATCGCTCGTTCGGTGTCACGTTTGTCACGTTAGGGATGCTCCCCCAACCAGGAGATCAAGTTGCTTGCCGCAAGGGACTCTTGCGTCCTGGTCGTCAGGTCGCGCACCGTCACGTTGCCCGCGGCCAGTTCGTCGGAGCCGACGATGACGGCGTAGCGCGCGCCCAGGCCCTCGGCCCGCTTGAGCTGGTCCGGCAGCTTGCGCTTGCCGGTCGTCGCGCTGGCGCCAATCCCGGCCGCACGGATGCGCGCCACGGTGCGGTAGGCCTCGTCGCGTACGTGCGCCTCATCGCCAAGGTAGGCCACGTAGACGCGCGGCCCCTCCTCGGGCGGCGGCTGCACGCCCGCCTCGCGCAGATTGAGGATGATGCGCTCCATGCCGCTGCCGAAGCCGATGCCGGGCGTTGGCGGCCCGCCCAATTGCTCGGCCAGACCGTCGTAGCGGCCGCCGCCGCCGATGGTGCTCTGCGCACCCGCGCGCGCCGGCCAGAACTCGAAGGCCGTCTTGGTATAGTAGTCCAGGCCGCGCACCAGGCGGTGGCTGACGGTGTAGGGGATGTCGTGCAAGGCCAGGAGGTGCAGCAGGTCGTCCCAGTGCGTGCGACATTCCGGGCCAAGGCTGTCGACGATGTGCGGGGCCGCGTCGGCGATGGGCTGGCAGGTGGGACACTTGCAGTCCAGCACGCGCAGCGGATTGGTGCGCAGGCGGCGGCGGTCGTCGTCGCAGATGCGGTCCCAGTTCTCCATGTAGTATGCTTTGAGCCGTTCCACGTAGGCGGGACGGCACAGCGGGCAGCCGGTGCTGTTGACGGCCAGGGTGAGGTCGCGCAGGCCCAACTCATGATAGACGTCGCGCAGCAGCGAGATGACCTCGACGTCGATGGTGGGCGCCTCCTCGCCGAGCGCCTCGACGCCGAAGACGTGGAACTGGCGCTGGCGGCCCTCCTGCACCTCGTCGTAGCGGAAGTTGGGCGCGGCCACGTAGTAGAGGCGCACCGGCCGCGGCAGCTTGTGCATGCCGTGCTGGATATAGGCGCGTACGACGGGCGCGGTACTCTCGGGACGCAACGTCTCCGAGCGGCCGGCCTTGTCCAGGAAGGTATACATCTCCTTATCGACCACGTCGCTGGACTCGCCGGAGGTGCGCGCGAAGAGATCGGTGGCCTCGAAGATGGGCGTGTCGATGCGGCGATAGCCGTAGCGCCGTGCTACGCGCTCCGCCGTGTCCGTGACCAGACGCCAGTAGGGCCAGTCGGCGGGCAGGATATCGTAGGTCCCCTTAGGGGTTTGGAAGGTGGCCATTATGCGATGTTACTCACGATCGGTAGGAGTAGCCGCCCGAGCACCTGGAGCAGGAGCAAGGCGATGAGGGGAGAGAAGTCGATCATCCAGCTACTGGGCAGGGCGCGCCGGATCGGCGCCAGCACGGGCTCGGTGATCTCCATCAAGAGCCGCACCACCGGCCACTTGCCACTGACGGTGAACCAGTTCAGCAAGGCGCGGATGATAATAGACCAGAAGAGCACCTGAATAAAGATGCTGACGAAGTTGTACAGCGCCTCGGACACGAGGCTGGCGTCGCCGACAAGAAGGCTTATCATCGCTATCGTTCTCTCTGCTGGCTTTGCCGGCCCCCATCCGCTTGCTCAGACGACAGGGGCCGCTCCCCGAAAATCGCGCGTCCGACGCGCACCAGCGTCGCGCCCTCCTCGACCGCCGCCTGATAGTCGTCGCTCATACCCATAGAGAGCTGCCGCCAGCGCTCGACGCCGAAGGCCGGCGCAAGCTGCCCGTGCAGGGCGCGCAACGCCCCGAACACGCGCCGTAGCTCCGCGTCGCCGACGCCCTGCGGCGCGATGGTCATCAAGCCCTCGGGCTGCAGCGATGGCAACGCGGCCAGGCGCTCGGCCACGGCCGGCAACGCCGCGGGATCGAAGCCGCCCTTACTCTCCTCGCCCGAGACATTGACCTGGAACAGCACGCGCTGGCGCTTGCCCAGCGCCGAGGCGTGGCGATCCAGCGCGGCGGCCAGCTCGACGTCGTTGACGGAGTGGATGAGGTCGAACAGCGCGACGGCCGCGCGCGCCTTGTTGCGCTGCAGGTGGCCGACGAGGTGCCACGACACCGCGCGGCCCAGGGCCTCGATCTTGGCCGCGGCCTCCTGCACGCGGTTCTCGCCCAGATCGGTCGCGCCGGCCACATCGATGCCGCGCAGACGCTCCAGCGGCACGGTCTTGCTGACCGCGATCAGCGTCACGCTGGCGGCGTCGCGGCCGGCGCGCGCCGCAGCAGCGGCGATGCACTCGCGCACCGCCTCGATGTTGCGGGCAAGCTCAGGGAGGGAAGGGGCGATAGTGGGTAGGTTACGAGGAGCGGTTACCATTACCCAAAGTGTAGCACGTCAGACTACGGTACGCCTATGGAAGATCGTCGTGGGATGCGAAGTAGTGCTGCGTGGCGGCGTAGCGCTCGGGCGTGTCGATGGTGAAAAAGTAGGTGCAGGCGTACGCGGCGGAGAGGCGGCGGCCACCGGCCAGCAGGCGCGGGAAGATGTCGTGCCCGAAGTCCGAGGGGATACCCGACGGGATGGCGTCGAGCACGGCCGGTTCCAGGATGTAGACGCCGGCGTTGGCCCAGCGCCCCATGGCGGGATCGTAGTCGCGCGGCTTCTCCACGAACCCATGCACGCGCCCGTCCTCATCCACATCGACGATGCCGCTGATGCGCGGGTCGTCCGGCTCGTGCAGGCCGAGGGTGGCCACGGCGCCGCTCCGCCGGTGCAGCGCCAGCAGCGCGGTCAGGTCGCAATCGCTCAGGTTGTCGGCATACACCACGACGAAGGGGCCGCCGTCGAGGCGATCCGCCACGCGCTTGACCGCGCCGGCCGTCCCCAGGAGCCTCTCTTCGCGGGAGTAGGTGACGCGCATACCCCAACGGCTGCCATCTCCGACGTAGGCAGGGATGGCTTCCGGATGGGCATGCACGTTGACGACGACATCCCGGATGCCGTGCCGCTGCGCCAGCCGCAGGTTATGCTCGATCACCGGCATGCCGGCGACGGGGACCATGCCCTTGGGCATGGTGTCGGTCAGGGGACGCAGCCGCGTCCCGAGCCCCGCCGCCAGCAGCATGGCCTTCATCAGACACCTTCTCCGTTGCTCATACTCCTATGATAACCCGCGCCGTGGTGGTGGGACAGGCTGCGGAGCCCGTGAGCTCTTGTAGGCGCGGAAGCGCCGGGGCAACCGGGAGCGCACTAGACCAGGCGGAAGCGATCCATCACCGCGCGCAATTGGTCCGGCGGGAGCGCGTAGGCCGTGCGCCCCTCGATGCCTGTCGTCGTCGTGGCCGCGCATAGAGCGTTGACGATAGCCTCCTCCGTTGCGTCGGCGACCGCCTCGAAGAGCGCGGACAGGGCGTCGTTGGGCAGCATGCGCACGGTCAGGACGCCGCCGCGGTCTCGGTCTTCATCGGCCCCATCATCGGCGAGGTCATGGTTGGCGGTGGAGAAAGCCAGGAAGAGATCGCCGCTGCTGTTCTCACCGAGCCCGCCGGCGCGCGCGATGCCCATCGTCGCGCGTTGGGCCAGGCGGCGACACTGCGTCGGGAGCAACGGCGCGTCGGTGGCCACGATGGCGATGATCGAGCCGGAGCCCGAGGACGGAGGGCTGCCCGGCGGCGTCTTGCCCGGCAGCGGGACACGATCGGGTCCGATCAGGCGGCCGACCGGGACGCCGTCGACGCGCAACAACGCGCGCTGCCCGTGGTTGGCCTGCACCAACACCCCGACGGCCCACCCGGCCTCCACCACGCGCGAGGATGTCCCGACGCCTCCCTTGAAGCCATGGCAGATCATGCCGGCGCCGCCGCCCACGCAGCCCTCGGGGACGGGTCCGCTCGTCGCGGCGGCGAGGGCTTGCTCCACGTGCTCCGGACGCACGTGCATGCCGTTGATGTCGGAGAGGACACCGTCCCAGGTCTCCGCGACGACGGGCAGACTCCACCTGTCGGCGGATTCGTCGCCCGTATGGGCGACCGCGTGGGCGACGAGCGCGTCGCGCACCACGCCGACGCTGTGCGTGTTGGTGAGGGCCACCGGCGTCATCAGCAAGCCCGACTCGGCGACCCAGGCCATGCCGGTCATCTCGCCGTTGCCGTTAAGGACGTGGTGGCCGGCGAAAACCGGATCGCGCCCCACGTCGCCCGACCGAGGAAGGATCACCGTCACGCCCGTGCGCACGGGACCACGGCCCACCACCAGCGGCCCGTCCCCGGCGATGAGGGTGGTGTGGCCGACGCGCACGCCCGCGACATCGGTGATGGCGTTCCAGGGACCGGCGGGCAGGCGCCCGATGACGATCCCAAGGTCACGGGCGCGCGGCCGTCCCTGTGCGGACGGGGACGGAGGACTGATGGTATCCATCGCCGCTCACCTACGAACCGCTGCCGTCATCGGCCGCGACAAGGTCCTGGTACTCGGGGTGGCGACGGATGTAGCTCGCGACAAAGGGGCAGCTCGGGATGACCGCCCAGCGGCGCCTGCGGGCATCCTCCAGCGCAAACCGGGCCAGGGCGCCGCCGATGCCCTGCCCTTCCAGCTCGGCGGGTACCTCGGTGTGGACAAGGTCGACGTGGTCGCCCGAGCGGCGGTATTGGAGCAGCGCGAGCCGGCCGTCAACGCGCGCTTCATAGCGCCGCGCCGCTTCATTGTTGGTGACGGTCACATCGCGGCGATTGTTGTTCAATAGGGGATTCCTCCTGGGTCGGTATCCTGCCGGGTGCTGTTATCCGCGCGCAAATAGGCGCACAACTCAGTGTACAATGGCAGAGCCATTTAACGCCTGACCTCAAGGGGCAGTCCAGCCCCGGCCCTTCTCCTGCGTGTGGGAGAGGGGTCGGGGCTGGTGGGTACTTCTCGCTTTTGGCTAGGGGGTCGTGCGCGCTCATCAGCGCCAGCCTCGGTTGCCCCAGATTGGCCGAGCGCGCGAGCCGTGTGACGCCGCACGCGGGCACGATGTCGTATCCGGCCGCACGACCCCAACGACGCTCAGCTAGCCTGGATTATTCACGAGGGTGGGTGGCGGCGGCGAGGAGGTCCCAGAGGTGCTGGGAGGGGTGGCTGGAGGCGAGGTGGAGACGGACACGGGTGGTCAGTTCGCGGACACGGGCGCCGACCTTGAGCAGGCGCAGACGGAGGGTGTCGAGTTGGAGGGGCGGGTAGCCTTGGGCGCACAGCCAGCGACGAAGGGTGTCGAGCAAACAGGAGGCGGCGGCGTGCAGGATAAGGCGGAACTGGTTGGCCCAGAAGCGGCCGTCGCTGAGGCGGTCGGCGATGCAGGCGCGCTTGTAGTCCTTGATCCACAGTTCCATCACGCCCCGATCGACGTACCACTCATAGAGCGCGGTGGGCGGGTCGGGGCGGGTGGTGACCACGAAGCGGGTGTGGGGGCCGTCGTCAAGGGCCTCGGCCTTGTAGACGACGCGGCGGGGGTGGCTCCAGGAAGCGGCCTGGTACAGGGTCTCGTCCATCAGGCGGGCTTTCTCGCCGGTGGCGGCGCGCTGCGCCTGGGCGCGGGCCAGCAAGGGGGCGGCCACCTTCTCCAGGCGGCGGTTGGGGATCAAACCGATGGTGTAGCCGATGTGCTCCCGTTCACACCAGTCGTAGAGGGCGGGGACGGCGCAGCCGCTGTCGGAGCGGAGTTCGATGGTGACGCCGGGCCAGCGGGCGCGCAGCAGGGGGATCAGCACGCGCAGGACGCTGCGCACGCCCCGGCTGGCGTGGGCGGTGCCCGGCCGCAGCAGGGCGGTGATCAGCTGATCGGTCTGCCCATCGAAGATGAGCAGCGGATGGTCCATGTGCTGCCCATAATAGGCGTGGTAGGCGCTCCCTTCCTGATGCCCGTGGGTGGGGTCGTCCGTGCTGTCGATGTCCAGTACGATAGTGGTGGGCACGCCAGCCCCTTCTCGCTGCTGCAGGTACACCGCGACCAAGGCGTGGGCCAGGCGCAGGCAGGCGTGGCGATCCACCGCGTTCTCCAGGCGAGACATGGTGGGCTGGCTGGCCAAGTC
>JAABUZ0100004933.1_pt1 | contig 17953 bp, 18 predicted proteins | sample 5562091 | NCBI WGS metagenome assembly JAABUZ01 (sample SAMN12813069, study PRJNA571459) | rock metagenome | isolation source: Antarctica rocks | place: Antarctica: Victoria Land, Linnaeus Terrace sud | collected 2015-12-21
CTTACTGGCCTTGCTTGACTTCTTGGGGGTTACCAATGTCCCCAGCCAGATGCGCATCTTTGCTGCTCACCCTTTGCAGGCCGTTCGTCTCTTACTGGGGTCGCTTCTGACTTTTAAATAGCCCTGCTCGTCTATCAGAACACATAGTTATATTTTCGTGTGTATGGTACACTAAAAGACGGAAGGAGGGACGACATGGCTTTACAAGAAATACGAAGAATAGCATCTGGCATAGTGCAAAATCCTGCAATCAACAACGGACGACCAATTATTGAGGGAACACGTGTCTTTGTTGATCGTATCATCGGACATCTTGAAAACGGTCTGTCAAGTGCAGAGATATGCCAGGAGTATGATCTGACACCGGAGCAAGTAGCGGCTGTTAAACAACTGAACCCAGAGCAGGTTCAGTATGTGAAGGGCTATGCCGATGCATTGGAAAACGTCGTCATGAGGTAGAGCATGATAGTTCGCCCACAGACATTTTTGTTGGACGAAAACATTCCTCGCAAGATACTCGCTTCTTTGCGAACTGAAGGATATATTACTGCTCGGGTCTATGATGTAGGACTACGTTGTCAGCCTGATGTTGCAATCTTTACTTATGCTCGTGCGCGTTACATGACTATCATTACTTTCGATACCGACTACCTGAATCGGATGGCGTTCCCGCCCCCACATTCAGGTATCCTCGTCCTCCGCTCCTTTCCACGCCATACTTCTGTGGCTGAGCTTGTCTCTGCTGTGCTGAAGGCTGTAACGCAATTAGCCGCTCTTGATATCTCCAATCGCGTCTTTCGGCTTGATCCACATGGATTAGAGGAAGAATTGTAATGTAGTATAGTTACGCGACCGAGCTATGCTGCTGAGCGTGAGTTTCACTTTTCACAAAACGTGAGAGTTTGAAACGCTCAACAGATACGGAAGGCTCAATATCCTGTACGAGACTACTCAGCAGTTCGCCTAATACGAGACCAAACTTGAAGCCGTGACCCGATAGACCAGTTGCGAAAACGACGCGTGAGTCGCCAGGAAGTGTATCCAGGATAAAGTCCTCATCAGGGCTAACGTCATACATGCATGCGTCTACATGAACGAGTTGCGCTTGTCGAAGTGCAGGTAAAAGATTACATAATTTTCTCACCACCTGGCTAATCAATACATCCTCTATTGGTGAACTCTCTTCTGGCTCTACAGCCATCCCAAAGTTATGAGAGGCAGCTTTGAACCAGCTTGGACCACTACCTGTAAGCGTGCTATGAATAGGAAAGCCGTATAACTCACTTGCTAAAAATGCAGGGAAGGCATGTACACCAAAGGAATCAATGGGAAGATTTGCGAAGTAAAGCAGATATTGGCGTGTCATGTGTACTGGTAATTGTAAATTGCTTAAAAGATGATGCAGCCAGGGACCAACGGCAAGCACGAGGCGATCAGGATTGTATTCCTCACCGGAATGGAGCATGACACGTAGAGGACGCTGATAATTACCGTAGTCAATATGTTTGACACGACTGACTTCACAAATTTCTCCACCAAGATCAAGAACAAGGTCTCGTAGTGTACGCAGGCAGACCGATGCATGTAAAATGCCAGCTTCTGTATTGTATGTATACATATCATAGTCGTTTGTAACGAATTGAGGGAAACGCTGTCGACACTGCTGATGTGAAAGGCGCATTGTAGGTAACTCTAGCTCGCGCAACACATGATGACTTGTTTGTGTGAAACCGTCATTCTCATTGCCGAGAACAAGGAGGCCAGTCGGAGTGTAGAGAGTGCGGCGCGAGATATGCTCCATCATATGCCATTGTGAGAGGCTCCTTTGCACTAATCGTGTATAGAATGAGTCAGGGCCATATTCAAAACGTAGTAGTCGAGAAATGCCGTGTGAAGCCGAGCGCGGATGGTCAACCCTTACTTGCTCCAGAACTGTAACATTTCGTATCCCCTGCTTGAGAAGGGCATACGCTGTCGAGAGTCCAACAATGCCTGCACCTACAATGACAATGTTTTGCTTATGCACTGTACTCGTAAGCCTCCCATCTTATTCTATAGACAAAATTGAGTATAGCAGAGCAAATACGGGAAGTCAAGTAAAAGTAGTGAAATTCGTTTAAAATAGTGCATAATTACATTAAAAAATTTGTATTATTTATTGTAATACATCTGTAATTGATTTGTATCTCGCTCAATACAAAAAAATCTAGAGGGCTTATAACAAATATGTTGTGTAAGATAATATGATGTTTTACAGACGTTACACTCTGCTCGACGTTTTGTTGTGCAAGAATTATAATAGGGAAGGACATGTTTCGTAATAGTAATAGAGAGACAATAAAACAGTAGTTTTTTAGAGAAACGCATGCCGTTACTCTGTACAGATAGGGATATGTCTACTACTAGTAAAAGAGAATATATGCAAGAAGAATTGAAGTTAGCAGCCCACCGGAGATGTACTATTGAGCCAACAAGCCTGCTTCGTGGTGAACCTGTCGTACCATCTTCAAAATATTATACATTACGCTATTTGCTTGCAGCGACACTTGCTGAAGGCGAAAGTCGTATTGTCTTTCCTGCTACAAGTGATGATAGTGATGCATTATTTCGAGGCTGCTGTGCGCTTGGAGCTGAATTATCCTGGGATGAAACACAACATCACGTCTTGCATGTCTCCGGCGTTGGCCGTCCACACAGTACGGAACCTGTAACTATTAATGTTGGCAATGCCGGAGCAGTATTGCGTTTATTACTTGGCGTGGGAGCCGTATTGCCAGAGGTAACGTTTGTCACCGATCATCTCCAGTCGCTTGGTAAGCGTCCTAACCGCGAGTTATTGGAGGCGCTTACAGCATTGGGTGTTGTTTGTGAGGGTATCAGCTCTGAAGGCTACCTTCCCATTACGCTGCGTGGCAGCAAGTTACATGGCGGACACATCAAGATTTCAGGAGCGCGCAGTTCTCAGTATTTGAGCGCACTCCTTTTCCTCGCTCCACTAATCGGCGAGGCGTTGGAGATCGAGGTCGTTGATGGCTTAAAATCACAGCCTCTAGTACGTGCAACACTAGAAGTTATGCGAGAAGCAGGTATCTTTGTTGAGCATGATGAAACACTCCTGAATTTCTCACTACGAGCAGGACAACGCTATCAACCACGTGAATACATCGTTCCAGGGGACTATCCTTCTGCTGCTGCACTATTAGCCGCGTGTGCCGTATCAAAGAATCCCATGAGCGAGTTACGATTGACGCGGCTGCGGCAGGGTGACGAAGTTGGTGAGGCACTGCTTGCAGCATTTCGTGCTATGGGTGCTGACCTCCAAATCGTCGATGATACTGTGCTTATCAGAGGTGGAAGACGCATACGGGGAATAGCGGTGGATGGTGACACTATGATTGACTGTATTCCTGTGTTGGTTGCGGCCGCGTGTTTTGCTGAAGGTGAAAGCACTTTTTACAATATCGAAAGTTTGCATTATAAAGAGTCTGACCGCATCGAGGACCTCTGTGTTGAGTTACGTCGTGCGGGATGTTCCGTGACGCCAAAACAAGACGCCATTCTTGTACAAGGGCAACCTCAGGGCGTGGCAGGCGGCGTAATTGTTGATGGACACAATGATCATCGGGTGCTCATGGCACTAGCGATTGTTGGCTTGCGGAGTAAGCATGCTCTTACGCTGACAGGTGTTGAACATATCGCAAAAAGTTATCCGCACTTCTTTGAAGAATTGAAACGTCTTGGTGTCGAGATCAAATAGCGTCTTGTTGCCTACACTCCTCTTTCTCTCGCTCCGTTGTCAACTCTATACGCTAATGGTACAATAGCCATCAATGATAAAGGAAAATTTCAACATATGATGATCTAAGCATAGAGAGACGCTTGACAACTCGAAAGGATATGCTTGTGTATAAATTCAAAGGCTTTGACAGTACACAATGTGGCGATAGTATGTCCACGCTTGAAGCGGTGGTCAATGCTTGGATGGAGGAGGAGCAACCGCGTGTTCGCCATATGTGTCAGACAATGCGAGGTGAGCATATCTTGCTCAGCTTTGTCTACGAAGCGACACGAGAATTAGAGCAACGCATTGCAACACAGGCGCAAATAGAGATCACCAGTGGTTTTCCGCGTTTTTTCGATGACGAAGTGGTGGTAGAGGATCGTCCTACCAATCCGCGCATTCCCGCAACACCAACACCCATGCACACGAGTAATCAATAAGGATACTGAATACTTATGCCAACGCCATACCTGGTTTATAGCTCTCCCGACGGAGAGATACACGAAGAAACACGTTTACGAGCACTTTCTTTTGAAAACCATCCTTTAGAGGTCACTGATCTCATTCCCGCGCCAGATGGCGTAACATTCTCGATGATGCCAGAACGTCTCGCTGTAGGACAGAAGCGCAATGGTGAGCGACAAGTGCTACCATCCACACGAGGCTGGGCGTTGGCTGCTCTGTTGCCTATCGGCTATACACGTACACTGTTACCTGCTTATGAGAAAGCACCATCGGCTGAATCCCTCCCATTCTTTGGCTATAGTGCTGTCGCGGGCATAAATGGACGTCTTTATCTTGCCGCACTTAAAACCGATGAGCCGCGTAAATGGCATCCTCGTTCCTTTCCACGTCAAAAACTAGAACGGCTGGTGCAGGAAAAGCAGGCGGCCTATCCTCATAATCGTGTAATTGCACAGCATGCTCACTGTGCCCTAGACTATTCCTGCCCAACGGCGAGTAACCTCTTTTTTGGACGCTGGGAGATGGCGATTGCAGTTTCCCCTGGCTGTAACTCACGTTGTATCGGCTGTATCTCGAAACAAGAAGAGGATGAAGGGTTGATCTCTCCACAAGATCGCCTGACATTCGTGCCGACTGTCGATGAAATTGTCGAGGTTGCTTTACCGCATCTAGAAAGTGCGGAAGATGCGATTGTAAGCTTCGGGCAAGGCTGTGAAGGTGAGCCTTTGCTGCAATGGCGACGCATTGAGCAAGCGATTAAAGCGATTCGTGAGCGTACAGACAAGGGTGTTATAAACATCAACTCAAACTCTAGCAATCCACGTTGGCTCCAACGACTTTATGATGCAGGACTTGACACTCTCCGTACCAGTACCATCTCAGGTCATCCTGAAACATACACTGCCTACTATCGTCCAATTGGCTATAGCTTTGATGATGTCAAAGAATCTTTAAAAAGGGCGAGTGATGCTGGCCTGTACAGTTCTATCAACCTGCTCTGTTTTCCTGGCATGATTGACCGAGAGCGCGAGGTTGAGGCGCTCATCACTTTTATCAAAGAAACCGACCTCAAACTCATTCAGTTGCGTAACCTCAACATCGATCCAGAAGTGTTGCTGCCACGTATGCCTGCACTGGACACGATGGGCAAAGCATTGGGTATGCGTACAATGATCGAAATGCTGAAACGCGAGGTACCCAATGTCGAAATTGGCAACTTCTCGCGTCCTGTGAGACGTGTACAAAGCGTGCAAGTAGGATAAGTTACAAATATTGCCGTCGTTGAACGGCATTTTCATCGTAGCCAACCTTCTTTTGAAGAATTTATACCCATGCTTTTGTCTCTTTGAGCATTTTACGTGCCGCGACTGCTACGGGATCTACGCCGAGCAGTCCTAAACAGTCACGGACGGAGCAGCCTTCGGGCGTGCCAAGCAGATGGTCGCGATAGAAACACGGCATGCAGGGCAGGTCTAAATGTACCACTGTTGCCCGCTTGCTATCGTTATCGCCTGTATACGGTCCCCACGCTTTATAATTGGAGAGACCAAAGATAGCGACGGTGGGAGTGTTCACTGCAACCGCGAGATGCATCAAGCCTGCGTCATTGCCTACGAACAGGTCTGCTAGCTCAAGCACCGCCGTTGTGACCTTTATATTACACTTACCTGCGAGACTGCGTGTTGGCATTGCTGAGTGCATTCTTCCCATAATGTCTTGATGCAACTGAGCCTCTTCGGGTCCACCCACGAGCACCAATTGTCCACCTACAGCGGAGAAGAGTGTATCAGCGAGTTGTGCGAAACGTTCAGGTGCCCAACGACGTGCGGTACTATAACCCCCACTACCGGGATGCATTGCGATGAGAGGACGCGCAATCTTTTTGGAAGATGCATTCCCATACACGAGTTGCCGTGCCTTCTGTCGTTCCTCATCGCTCAAAGGAACAAATAAATGTGTTTTTCGTATAGCCGAACCAACAGCTTCTGCGATAGCGAGATTGTAGGCAGCTTCATGCAGTGCGCCAAATCCGTTATCCTTGACACGCACATTCAGAAACCAGCCATGTCCGTTATCTAGTCCTACACGCCACTTTGCTCCCGTCGCAAACGTAAGCATCTGATACTTGAGACGGCCAAAGGGAAGTGTTAGATGATGCATCAGCAATACCGCGTCATAATGATTTCGTCGCAACTGCTGAAAAAGGGGAGAAAGTTTTAGCAGCGTACCTGGATGTTTTAGTAGTTGAAGTGGATGATCAAATAGATATTTGTTGAGCACGAGAGTATCGTCTAGAACGTCCCAACTTTCAAGCAGTCCAGCGGAGTCGGGTGTTACAAGCAGGTCTATTTTTGCTTGTGGGTAGGTGTTGCGTAATGCTTGCAGTGCTGGTGTGGCGAGAAGAAGATCACCAATACCTGCAAGTTTGACAACGAGAATATGTGCATCTGGTTGTAATAGAATGTGTTTTTTTTGCATAGGTTATAGTCGCTTTATCTTGTTTTCTGTAATTATCTTGTAAACTTGTGAGGGCGTAATATTTTTCATACATTGCGTTGTATGAAAACGGCAATCGGCTGGACCTTTTGCATTGTAGCACGGACTACACCAGATGTCGCTACGAAGGACTGTCGCTGTAGGACTTACAGGTCCGCTCAGTGCCGGGTCCGTTGGGCCGTGAATGGCAATAAGTGGTGTGCCAACAGCCGCCGCGATATGCATAGGACCACTATCACCCGTAACGAGGAGATCGGCGCGTTGATAGAGTGCCGCAAGTTGTGTCAAACTCGTCTTCCCTGCAAGGTTGATTGGGTGTTCATGCGTGCGACGTATCACCTCTAAAACTAGTGGTATGTCATCAGGTGCTCCCGTAAGCACAACGTTGGCACCGTCTTCACGTATCAGGCGGTCTATAAGTGTTGCCCAGTAAGGAATGGGCCAGCGTTTAGATTGTCCATTATTTGAACTAACGTGGCAAGCGATGAGAGGTTTATCCCTTTGTATACGCTCTTGTTGTAGCAACTGTTCCACCTGCTGTCGTGCTTGTGGGTCAACCGTGAGATGTGGTACGCGATCAGCTGATGTTATGGTTGCTCCAGCCGCTTGAGCCAGTTCGAGGCAGTAGTCAACCTCGTGCTTATGATCGTTCACGTCCCAGTGCTGTCCCGTGACGGTATCGGTCATGAAGCCGGGATAGTTTTCATGTGAGAAACCGAGACGACGCTGTGCGCCACTCAAAATGGCGAGTACAGATGCCCACTGACCAAAAAGATTAAGCGCAAGGTCGTAGTGACGCGCGTGCAGACGTTGCCGCAATGCGAAGAGATCACGCCAATTCCGCCATTGGAGTAGTGCTTTAGGACGCCGCCAGATGTTAGGGTCATATGCAAAAATTTGAGCCAAATCTGGATCGTTGGCTACCACCTTTGCGCTTGAGGGTACCGCGAGTAGATCAATCTCTGCATCCGGATAGGTGCGTTTGAGAGTATGTATCGCTGTGAGGGACATTACCAGATCGCCAATCAAATCAACACGAATGACAAGGATACGTTTAGGATAAAATGTTTCTGGCCTCAGCGGCTGATACTTTTTGTTCCTACTTCTAAGCTGAATGACAGCACCAAGCAGGGTCATAAGACCGTAAATACTGGTAAGCAGCATCCGTTTGCTGGTTCCTACAACGATATTGCGTAACGTGAGCTGTGAATTTGGCTGTGGTGGATAGCCATACTCGTCTAATACAGGTAATGACGGTGCTTGTGGTAGTGTTTTCTTCATGTTTTTTTATCTTCTATATATGTCCGCAAAAGCGCTATACTTGCTGCTTGTACCTGTTGTTCTGAAACGAGCCGCACGCAGGGATGAGCCGGGAGTTCTTCTGGTCTAAAATCCAGGCGTCCACAAGGAATAGTAGGACATGACGGGCAACGACGCATCGATGCAATGACTGTGTGCTGATGTGGTGGTCCCCAGGGACCAAAAATGTGTGTATCAGTTGGTCCAAAGATTTGTAGCGTTGGTGTGCCTTGCGCTACCGCGAGATGTAATGGTCCGCTATCGACGCCGAGTACCAAATCCGCTCGTTTCAAAAGTGCCGCAAGTTGACCTACGGTTGCATCCGTTACTAGCAGTGGCTCAGGAGTAATGCCTTGGGCAATCTCTTCGAGCATGGGGCGTTCAGCCTTGCTACCCGTGAGAACAATGTGTGCAGAACATGTTGCGATAAGTTTGTTTGCTGTATTTGTCCATGCTGCTGTACGCCAGAGTTTGACCTCTGCTCCTGTCCCCGCGTGAATGATAACGAGCGGCATCTCTGTATGTACCTGCGCTATTTGCAAACGCTGAGTAACCCACGCTTGTTCAGCCTCAGTAGGAAGAAATACAAGTGGGTAGTGTTCGGGCGTATAGGGTTCCTCGAGTGCTGATCTACCTAGTGCGTGTAGTGCTGCCTTAATAAGGCGCAGGTTGGAGATTGTTGTATGTTCTGGTACATCAAACGGCTCCGCATGAGTAAGAAATGGTGCTCCCGGCTGTATTGCATAGCCGATGCGACGCGGAATGGCGGCAAGATACAGAAGTGCGGCACCCCACCAAAAATCGGGTCGCAGGTTGATTGCAAGATCGTAGTTTCCACGACGTACCTGTTTAGCGGTATGGAAGAGCTGGATATATGGTTCTAATGGTGACTGTGTTGTACGCCTAAATCCTGGAAATGGGCACGTCACAAGACGATTAATTGCGGGATCTCGTGCAACCACTTCGCTCGACCACGAACCAACCATCATGGTGATATGTACATCAGGCGCGTATGTTTTTAGTGCGTTTAACACTGGTGTTGTCAAAACAAGATCGCCGAGATGATCTGGTCGCAGTAACAATATATGCGGTACTGTCGTAACGACTTTAGAGGCTGCTTTACGTGTAGCCGGGATGCCAAGAAGGCGTACAAGTAGGAGTATACATGTGCGCAAGAAACGTTTCATCTTATTGCGTAACCTCTTTGTTCTGTATCGTAGGCGTGAGACGCTGCACAGCATTCCACACCTCCTTGACGGTCACAGATTGCATACACGTACAGTCAGCGCATGGCTGCATTTTACCGAGAAAAAAACAGGGTCTACCTTTGGGATTGTGCCAGAGGGCGATGTGTTGTGGATCATCCAAAGGGTAAGGGCCGTACTCCTGTGGACTCGTTGGCCCGAAGATCGCAATTACTGGTATCCCAACGGCTGCTGCAAGATGCATTGGACTACTGTCATTGCCAATAAAGAGAGCACAACGTTCAAGTAGCGCGGCAGACTCGCCAAAGTTTGTCTTACCCGCCAGATTAAGCACAGTTCCTTCTGGTACATCAAGTGTACTGATTAACGTTTGATTCAGTACTATATCGTCCGTGCCACCAATTAAAAGGACCTGGGCGTTGCGTTCGTGGACGAGCCTATGTATAATTTCACGATAGCGTTCAACAGGCCAGCGTTTCAAAGTCAGTTCCATACCTGGATTGTTTCCACCGCCGATGAAGACCGCAACTGGAAGACGGAAGCTATCAGGAGTAAATGGAACCCTCTCTCGCTCTTGCTCTGTTGGCACAAAGTGCATGTGGGGAGAAGCGACGGGAAGTTTGATTGCGCGTGCAAGATCAAGATAAATATCGGCTTGATGCTGTAATTTGTCGGCTGAGGACGAAACGGCGACACGATCAGTGAGTGAAAAGCCACGTCCGAGGCTATCTGGTCCAACACGACGCGCAATACCAGCCAACCAGGGTAAGAGTGTGAGCATTGGCGAACGATCAAGGACAAAGGCGAGATCGAAATGTTTACGGCGTAGCTGTTGTGCCAATACAAGATAAGCGCGTAGTGTGTAACGTCCAGGAATACCGACAGTACCACAATCTATAACCGTGGAGACAGCAGGAGAATGCTCTACAATAACCTTTGACCAGGAGCCAGCGACATAGGTAATGTTGGCTTGTGGATAGGTGTGCTGAATAACTTCAAGTAAAGGCGTTGTCATAATCAGATCGCCTAAGCAGCAGGGCTTTATGACTACAATAGAGCGTGGATGATGCCAGGCACGTTGCACGAAGGGACGTTGGACAAAATCAATGAGCGCAAACGGTATACGTAGTAGCAAACAAAGCGCTGTAATAATGTGTTGACGCAGTGTTAAATTCCCCCATCCCGACGTTTTTCTTGTAACATTCACTAGAGCATCGCATGCTCTCTATCAGTTTCAATTATAGCAGAGGAGGTAGGTTAAGTCGAGCATGGAGAGAAAATAGAGGCGAGCGGAACAATACCTCTTGCAGCACAAGAGGTATTGTTCCGCTCGCCTCTATTTTTATTTTTTGTCGGCCTTGTCAGCGGGTAGAATAGCGTTGACAGTGGTGCCGCAGACAGAACATTGACCTTTCAGAGCGGGCTTGCCATTCTTCATGGTCACTTTTTGAGCATCCTTCAACTCGTTTTTCTTTTTACATTTCACGCAATAGTAAACATCAGCCACGGTATTTCCTCCTTATGTCTGTAAAAGTGTCCGTTAAAAAATGCATATATTCCCACTGGTGGGATGAATAGCACGCGTCAGGTATACCTCGTATCCTTGCTCGTGCAGACGCTGCTGCGCTTGTGTTGCGCTAGCTAATTCAGGGAAAGGTGCGAAAAGTGTTGGTCCACTTCCAGAAAGCCGTACAAACGACGCCCCTGCTCGCAGAATATCTTCCCGCGTCTGGGCAACTTCGGGGTATCGTTCTAATACACCACGCTCTAAGCCGTTATACATATCTTCTCGAAATGGCTCTCCCTTTGCTAGTAATACTGTGCAAACCGCTTGAGTGTGTACACCATCGGTATAATCGCTCACTGGGAGATTGCGAAAGACCGTTGCTGTCGAGACACCAATGGTCGGTTTTAGCAGAAGGAGCCAACGCATAGAGGCCGGCCAGTAGGTAGGTAGTGGAGTCAAGCGTTCGCCACGACCTTCACAAAGAGCCAAACCTTCTGTGAGAAAGAACGGTACATCAGAACCAAGTGAGGCAGCAAGGGTAAGCATATCTTCAGGGGAAAGTGGAAGTTGCCACCATTGGTGTAGGGCAAGAAGTACGGCGGCTGCGTTACTGCTACCGCCTCCCAGTCCTGCCGCCATAGGAATACGCTTATGCAACTCAATACTCAATCCTTGTGTGAATGAGAAGCGGTGACGTATCGCTTGAGCTGCTCGTACAGCAAGGTTATCATCGCTATTTAGCTCTGACCGTGTGCTGACAATACGTACACAATCTTCATCAAGTATAGTTAGGCAAAGGGTGTCATAAAGATCAACCATTTGCATAATCGTTGCAAGCTCATGGTAGCCATCAGCGCGTTTTCCTAACACATCGAGTGTCAGGTTAATTTTTGCATATGAGCGTACAAAGCACGAAGTACTATGTACGGGCATGCGTGAAGGTTGCTGTACATCGCTCATGCATGTATTGTGCCCAGATTGCTCATATTTGTCAAGTCCAACATCGTCTATATGGCTGATCAATAGCCCATTAATACCGCTTTATAGGGGACATGCCCAACTACTAGAGTATACTGAAAAAACATAGATGTGAATGTATCGCAGTAACCTCCTGTGATTCAGTTTTTCGCATAGTTTTTAAGTAGATGGGGCGTATGGATATAACCGTTGCGTATTTTCATTCGCTGCTTCGCGCGGACGTGGTGAAGCAGGATTTTGAGCAGATTCGCGCCGTCGGTGCGAATAATATTGTTTATGCTATTCATGAACAGGAAGAGCCGCGTTGGTCTCGTGATTTGGAACGCGGATTCCGACAGGCGCATGATGTTGGATTGAAGGTTCATCTGAGTATGGGGCGGTATGGCAATCTGTTCGCGGGACCCTCTCTTATGCCGAGTTGGTATACATTTCACCACCCACAATCGCGTGTCCAGGATCGTCATGGCCGCTACCATGATATTTCTTGCTTCAATCACGAAGCATTTCGTTCGTGGCTCTTCAAAGAGATTGAGCACTATTTAACCACTTATCCTATTAACGGAATTCTCATAGATGAGCCGCGTGGACCCGATATTACCTGCTTTTGCTCGGTATGCCGGGCACTCTGCCCTGATGTAACCGATCTACAACGTTTTCGTCGGCGTTCAATGATCGACTTTCTTAGCGAATTGTGTGCCTGTGTGAAGCGAGTAGATACACGCGTTAAAACGAGTATTGTACTCTTACCACAAGATCTGGGGCAGATTGATGAATTGGCACTGTTACCACATCTGGATACGCTTGGCTGCCATCTCTTCTGGCAATTGCTTAACGAAGAAGTCACGATGCTTGATGAGTGGGGAGACACCGTGGTGGTGACGGCTCGGAACAACAAAAAACGTAGTCAACTCTGGTTACAGAACTTTAGCCTTGATGAACAGGGTGAGCAAGCTTTGGAGTCATCATTCTCTCGCCTATTAAATGCTGAACCAGATGATATGGCATGCTACTACTATTGGCGTAACAACGTTGATCCTACTCAAGTGTGGCAAACGACCAAGAGACTTCTGCGTCGTATTCCACGGAAACAGTTGTACTGGCAGTCAACCATGCCAAGTATTCCTATTCCGTCGTTGCCTCTGCACAATAACAAAGGCATAGTTCAGTAAGAAAGTGCGCCAATGGGGTATTGCAGTTTTGGCACAATACCCCATTGGCACACTTTCTCTTCTCTACTTACGAAGTCCTGGAGTATCATCCTTCTCTTCGTGATGAACTTTTTGGAGCAGTTCATGTAGTGCTTTGATCTGTGTGCGCGTTGTCTCTTCAGCGTCTTTAGCAGTGAAGATGATAGCTTGCACACCGAGTGTTAAGAGTGTATAAGCATCGGCCTCATTCAACTCTGGCTGGACATTGATGAATGCCGGGAAGCGAACAGCTTCACGTACAGCACGATACTGTAGTATGTCTTCAATACTCAAGTTGCCCACATTATTTGCCATGCCGAAGTTAAGAATAACCCCAGCAATTCCGTCAAACGCGGTCAGATTGCGAATGAAGAGCGGATACATGTCACCCTGACGCATAGGGACGGTAATAACCACCTCAAGGTCCTTGACTTCTAGTGCGAGTAGCCGTGCGGGAGCATCGAGTGACAGGACGAGATATTGGATGCCATACTCTTTTAGTTGTGTAAGACTCTCTCGATCCAGTTTTTCGTAGCCGTTAGAAACATGGAGACCGGTAACGAGATTTTCGTTGACGGATTTGGCTGAAGCGATCTCCTGCTTGAGTGTCTCAAGAAAACCGTTATCGTTGCCATTCCAGTTGAAGAGCAGCCCGTCCGCTCCTGCTTTGAGAAGTGCCTCTGAACTACCAGACGTAATCCTGGGTAGTTCGACGACGAGTGCTGCTGCGCGTGGCTTAAACTCGCCCTTGTTTTTGCCTAGAAAGCCCATGCCACCACCGCTTTGAGCACGGCGTGCCTGCATGAACATATCAACTAATCGTGCCATTCCTGGTGCTCTCCTTATTGTAGCGCATATCTTGTGGAACGTTTCTTGTGCGCTGATGTTCTCTCTTTATTGTATGTGCGAGGTAAAAGTTGTGGGTTCATTATATCACGCATGGCAGAGAGATAGCACTCTTTTGACTTTCTAAGTCCTTGCTGAAGATAAGAAGAAGTTTACGTTTTTTGAAGCAGAGGTAAGCACCAGTATTCCGTGAGAAAGTCTTTGGCCTATCCTATTTATCCTACTTATCTTACTCATCACTCCTACGTAACTTGCCCCTTCTACATGCATCACTTATAATAGCCACGTTCCTAGACTATGGAATTGGGAGTTGACAGAGTATTATCAACTCGCTGATGGGAAGGGTATCTCATGCTACAAGAAGCTGTAGATAATTATATTGCCGCGCTAACCATAAAAGAGGATGTACGCAATGGCACCAATATGAATACTGTTATGGCATATCGTAATGATCTGAACCAACTCGGTCTCTATCTCAAAAAGCAAGAAGTCGAAGATTGGTCGCAAGTGACACGCGAACACCTCACCGACTATTTACTAGAAATGCATGAATGTCAGTCATATCGACCAACAACAATTGCTCGTAAACTGGCAGCTTGTAAATCATTTTTCCGGTATCTGAGAAAAGAGGCAATTATCGAGGACAATCCAGTAGAGGAACTTGATTCACCTCGTATTGCTAAAGGTCCACCACAGGTACTTACAGTGGAACAGATCAGTAGTCTGGTGCAGCAGGTACAACGATGCACTATTACTGGTCAACGTGACTTTGCTATGCTGCACATGCTCTATGCAACCTGGATGAGAGCTTCCGAATTAGTATCGTTGAACTTAAACGATTTCGATAAAGAACAGGCAACAGTGGTATGCCCTGGCAGTAGTGCGCGAATACGTCGTGAGCGTACACTTCCTCTTCCGCCATTTGTCGTCGAGACGATAGGGCAATATATTGTCAGAATACGTCCTCTATTGGCAAAACATGGAGAGGAGCAGGCACTCTTTCTCAATCATCATGGCAACCGCTTAACACGACAAGGTATTTGGTTAATAATCAAAGGCTATGCAAAGCAGGCAGGAATTAACGAGATCACGCCACATATGTTACGTCATTCATTCGAGAAATTGATAGTAAAAGGGGGAACGGAACTACATTCTATTCAAGAAGTGTTGGGACACGTACATAGTGCTCCATCGCAGTTGTATAATCAAATAACAAACTTAGAGATATGCAATAGATAGCAGAGATTTGAAAAGGGAAAGAGGGAAGCATTGGTACATGTGCCAATGCTTCCCTCTCCCATAAATTTAAGGATAGACATCATGCTCTACGATCAGGTGCAAGAGGCAACGGTTGCACTTCAAACTCACGGCATCGTCAAGCCAACAGTAGCTCTTATTCTCGGTTCTGGCTTGGGAGAACTGGCCGACGAGATAGAGAATGCGATAGTAGTCCCTTATACGGAAATTCCTCATTTCGCACGCTCAACGGTGGTAGGACATGTTGGTCGCCTTGTGCTAGGAACACTTGAAGGTGTGCCTGTCATAGCAATGCAGGGGCGTTTTCACTTCTATGAAGGCTACTCGGCACAGGAAGTAACGTTTCCTGTACGTGTGATGCATATGCTTGGTGCGCAAGTGCTTCTTGTGAGCAATGCAGCTGGTGGAGTAAATCCTATTTATAACGCCGGTGATTTCATGCTTATTCGAGATCACGTGTATCTGCCGGGCCTGGTTGGTGCGAGTCCACTTATGGGGGCAAATGATGAACGCTTTGGTGAACGCTTCCCCCCGATGGCAAAGGCGTATGATTCAGACTTGCGCAGACTTGCGTTCTCAATTGCCGAGCGTTACCTTGAACTAACACTGCGGCAAGGTGTCTATACAATGGTTGCTGGCCCAAGCTATGAGACAGGTGCAGAATTGAGATTTCTGCGTGCCATTGGGACAGATGCTGTAGGTATGTCAACCGTGCCGGAAGTGGTTGTGGCACGGCATATGGGGATGCGCGTGCTGGGCATGAGTCTAATTACCAACATGGCAACGGGTGACGAGAGTGAAGAGGTCAACCACGAAGAGGTACTTGCTGCAGCAGATGCTGCCCGCCAGGGTTTTGCTGCACTCGTACGCGGCATTGTACGCGAGGTACCTAACTTGCTTTCGTGATGCTAATTTGTCGTGCCGTCCAATTGTAAAGAATACCCTGCCAATCGGCAAGCACCACAAGAAAATATGTGCCGTCACTCACTGAAGGTGCTAACTGGTAATCCCAAACGGTTGCCCCTTGAGCATTGCACGCTTGTACCTGAGTCGTACCGTTAAAAATAAGTGCTCCCTGCTCTTCTTTTGGGAATGCATCTTGCAGCGTCGTTACTGATTTAATTCTGTCGTAAGGAATATTTGCCCCAAAATTGTTGTCTTTTGTCAACCAAAGTCTGCATGTAATGCCTGGGACGTGAAGCGGTTGTCCACCATTTTGACATCCGGACGATTTATCTAACATCTGGGTTTGAAATTTGTAAGAACCGTTCTGTATTTCCTGTGGAGTATATCCTACTATGCCGGGGCATCCGAGTCCCAAAACTTCAATACTCGGAGTTTGTGTTAGCTGTGGTGTTTGTGTATGAACAGGTGTAGTGACTGTTTTCCCTGGTTGGTTTGTCTTATTATTATTCCCATGTGGTTGTGATTGTTTAAAACGAGTAAATGCACCTGTAGCAAAGCCAGTCATAAGGCCAGAGAGCGCAAAGAGGAGCAAGGCAAGAATGACGATAGTGGTCGAGCGGTTATTTCTCCCATTTGCTGATCTGAAATTCGGATTTGAATGTGGTTGGGATGCTACTTGTTGCATAGGGTGTAATCACTCTTTTCTTAAACGGCTCAATAATTGATGTATTTGTGCCCTATCATATCATGCTACAAGGTATGCTTCAGTGAAAATAAACGTTGAGTAGCCCAAATAGGTATTGCTGTGGTAGAGGAACAGAAAAAAGAGACCGATCTATGTTCTGGGGAGAACAAGATCGGCGTACCCAGATAAGGGGTGTGTGGGGGAAGTCCTGAGCGCGGCATATTCTAAATTGGTAAGCAGCTAGGATAGCTAGATGGAATAGTACATACCATAAGACATCGAGTCATCCTGCCATTTCCAAATTCTTGTATACTCTCTGTAAAGAGAAACGGAGCGCTTTACCTTTTTAGGGCTTTTAGTAGCAATCTAACGACGGATTGTGGTCCTCTTTCGCAAAAATTTCGTATAGTATAATAGGATGAGAAAATGTGCTTGTGAGAGTATGTTTGTGAGAGTATGTTTGACGATAGAGAAATAACGTAACGTAAAAGCTCGAGTGAAAGGACTTTGTAATGGGTGGACATATTTTTGAACTTCTAATAGTTGTTCTGGTTGGTTTAGCAATCTTTGGACCTAAAACACTTCAATCGTTAGGACGTAATGCGGGTAAGGGAATAGGGCAGGCAAAAGACATGAAGGACAAGATTATGTCCGAACTGCCGATGGAAGAAATACATAAGATTTCTGAGAACATTCCTACAAGTCCGCGCCATGCTGTACAGATTTTGATGACGCCCGAACAAAAAGAGCGTGTCAAAGCCGCAACGGAGCAGAAAAGTCAGTCCATAACCGAAACCAAGTAATAGACACAACAAGAAATGTTAAGAAGACAAGCTTGACTTATGCATTATGAAGAGTTGGAAACATGTCCTTGCTTACTCTGCTTGTGTTTGCATTGGTGGAAACATGAGACCTGAAATAAGCCAGCTCATAATGCTTGCCACAACAATAGAGCCTACGAGCAAATGAGCACTCCATACCGTTCCGTACATCGCACACAACACAATTGTATAGGTAAGGAGCAAAATACTTGGAACACTTGCAATAAACAGGCGAAAGCGATTTACAGATGCAAGTGATGGATGGATCAGCCAATAGGCACAATCAATGAGTAAGCCCGCAAGTGCTCCTATGAGAATAATAACATAGTTGCCCTGCATTGCTGCCAGTGGAATAGCACTGATAGTGAGTGCAAGTAAAAAGAACCCTTAAGAACGGTTCATGCACACTTTCGATGATGCAAAACCCGTAGCCGAAGCAGATCAAAATTCGCCCGTCCATACATGCTTCGTTTGAGAAATTTCAAGCGATTCACATGTCCCTCGACCATTCCGTTATTCC
>JAABUZ0100004934.1_pt1 | contig 17945 bp, 30 predicted proteins | sample 5562091 | NCBI WGS metagenome assembly JAABUZ01 (sample SAMN12813069, study PRJNA571459) | rock metagenome | isolation source: Antarctica rocks | place: Antarctica: Victoria Land, Linnaeus Terrace sud | collected 2015-12-21
CGGAATACGGACGACCGAAAGCGGAGAGCGTGTGCGCTTCGCCAAGAAGTCGGGAGGAGTGATTACCAGTGGCTAATCCAGCAACTACTAATGAGACAAAGCCTCAGCCAACGCTGAAACAGAAGTACCAGGACGAGATTGTCCCGAACCTGCAAAAAGAGTTTGGCTACAAAAACGTTATGCAGGTTCCGCGCATTGAAAAAGTCGTGCTGAACATGGGCGTCGGCCAGGCCGGGCAGACCGGCGGCGATGCCAAGCAGCTTGACGGCGCGGTCAGCGACCTTGCGACAATCACCGGCCAGAAGCCGGCGGTGACGCGGGCTAAGAAGTCCATTGCGAACTTTCGCCTTCGGCAAGGCGCACGGATCGGCGCGAAAGTGACCCTGCGCGGCGCTCGGATGTACGAGTTTTTAGACCGCCTGCTGAACGTCGCGCTGCCCCGTGTCCGCGACTTCGGCGGCATCAACCCGAATTCGTTTGACGGGCGCGGCAACTTTGCGATGGGTCTCAAAGAGCAGCTGACGTTCCCGGAAATCGTCTACGATAAAGTAGACAAAGTGCGCGGCATGGACATCATTATTGTGACTACTGCGCCATCAGATGCCGAGGCGCGGTCGCTGCTGAAAGCCATCGGCGTTCCGTTTCGGGGCGAGAAGCAGGGCGAGCGGCTACAGTAGACCACTTCCCCCTAACCCCTAACAATGGGGGAACCGGACATAATTCGTCATGTCCCCCCATTATTGGGGGTTAGGGGGCCGATTTCGCGCGGATTTCAGGTATACTATTGCCTGTTTCCGCGCTCCGAGCGTATTCAAGAGCGTAGAGAAGAAGGAAAAACCTTTGGCAAAAGAATGCCTGATCCAGAAAGCCAAGCGGACACCGAAGTTTTCGGTCCGCGCTTACAATCGCTGCCAGCTCTGCGGACGGGCGCATGGATACATGCGTAAGTTCAGCATCTGCCGTATTTGCTTCCGCGAGCTGGCGCATCAGGGATTGATCCCCGGCGTGACCAAGTCCTCCTGGTAGTACTGCGTACACTTTAGTAACAGCCATATCGGGACTACTTAAAAATAGCCCGTCTGATGGGAGAAACACATTATGCCGGTCTCAGACCCCGTCGGCGATCTTTTGACACGCATTCGGAACGCCAACAGCGCGAATCACGAATCGTTTGAAGTGGACGCCTCGAAACTTAAAATTGAAGTTGTCCGTATTTTGCATGAAGAGGGCTATTTGAAGTCCTATGAGATCATCAAGCAGCCGGTGCAGGACAATATCAAAGTTACCCTCAAATACGGCGCTCGGAACCGCGAAAAAGTCATCACGAACTTGAAGCGCGTTTCCAAGCCCGGCCTGCGTGTTTACCGCTCGCACGATAAGCTGCCGACGGTCCTGCGCGGCCTCGGCATCGCCATCGTCAGCACGTCTCAGGGCGTTATGACCGCCAAGAAAGCCCGCAAGCTGGGCATCGGCGGCGAAGTCCTGGCATTCGTCTACTAAAGGAGCCTCCCATGTCTCGTATTGGAAAGCGGCCTATTCCGCTGCCGCAGGGCGTGGAAGTCAGGGCGGCCGCAGACGGCACTTTGACGGTCAAAGGCCCCAAAGGCACGCTCTCGCGCCAGATTCACCCGCGTATGAGCGTCGAAATTGAAGAAGGTAATCTTCTGGTCAAGCGCCCGACGGACCAGCAGGACGACCGCGCTCTGCACGGCCTGACCCGGTCCCTGGTCAACAATATGGTTGTCGGCGTGTCCGACGGCTATAGACGTGTTCTCGAAATTGAAGGCGTCGGCTACCGTGCCGCCAAAGACGGCGCGAAGCTTGTTTTGAGCCTGGGTTTCTCGCATCAGGTTCCCGTGGAGCCGCTGGAAGGCGTCTCGTTTGAAGTCGGGCAGGATACCAACACGCGCCGTCCATTCATCACAATCAGCGGCATTGACAAAGAGTCGGTCGGCCAGCAGGCTGCCGTCATTCGCAAGCTGAAGCCGCCGGAGCCGTATAAGGGCAAGGGCATCCGCTACCAGGGCGAAATCGTTCGCCGCAAAGCCGGCAAGAGCGGCAAGGCGGGCGGCAAAGGCGGCGGCAAGGGCAAGAAGTAAAACACCTCACCCCGGCACAAGTGCCGACCCTCTCCTTAACAAGGAGAGGGTCGGAGCGGAGCGACGGGGTGAGGTTCTTATCCGGCTCATAACGCGGACGCGGGAGCGTTCGTGACACGGGTGGGCCAAGAGGAAACTCGAACAATGGCACAAATCAACAAAAATGAGTCGCGGCAGAAGCGGCATATTCGCGTGCGAAAGCGCGTTCTAGGAACGCCCGACCGGCCCCGGCTGAACGTCTACCGCTCGTCCAACAATATCTACGCGCAGATCATTGACGACCTGGCGGGCCGGACACTGGCGGCGGCGTCTTCGCTGGATGCTTCGCTCAAAGGCGACACGCCTTCGAAGAGCGTTGGCGGCAACATCGAAGCGGCAAAGTCAGTTGGCGCGTTAGTTGCGGAGCGGGCGAAGACAGCCGGCGTTTCCAAAGTGGTCTTTGACCGCGGCGGCTACCTTTATCATGGGCGTGTGCAGGCTCTGGCCGACGCGGCACGCGAGAATGGACTGGATTTCTAAATGGCACTTATCAACCCGGATACGCTGAACTTAGAAGAGCGTGTCATTCAAACAAACAAAGTCCAGAAGACGCACAAGGGTGGCCGGACCATGTCCTGGAGCATTCTGGTGGTTGTCGGCGACGGCAACGGCTATGTCGGAGCCGGGATCGGCAAGGCCCGTGCCATTCCTGATGCGATTCGCAAAGGCGTGGAAGCGGCCCGCAAGAGTCTGGTTCATGTGCCGATGGTCGGCGCGACAATCCCGCATGATGTTCTGCTGCGGCAGGGCGGGGCGGAAGTCCTGCTGAAGCCCGCCTCGCCGGGTACGGGCGTCGTGGCCGGCGGCTCGGTTCGCGCGATTTTGGAAGCGGCAGGTGTTCGGGACGTTCTGGCGAAGTCGCTGGGATCGTCCAATAAAGTCAACACGGCCTGGGCGACCATCGCGGCGCTGAAGCAGCTGAAACGAGCGACGGATGTGGCCCGCTTGCGCGGCCTGAACGTCAACGACTTGGTTTCCAAAGCCGTTGCCGACGCGGCCCGTGAGGCCGAGCAAGTGGACTCGGCGGCGGGCATTGCCAGCGTTGTGTCTGACGAACCCACCGTTATCTCGTCTATGACAGGCGAAACACCGATTGCCGAGACTCCTAGCGAAGCCGCACCCGAAACAACAGTCGCGGCTGATGCGGCGCAGCCCGTGGATGCGTCTGATGTGACGCAGGCCGGCGTCACTTCGACCAGTGAGCCGACGACCGAAGGGGGAGCATAACCCATGGCAGAACTCAAAATTACGCTAACCCGCAGCCTCATCGGCTACGAAAAAAGCCAGCGCCTCACGGCGCGGGCGCTTGGCCTGAACAAAATCGGCTCCAGTGTCACGCAGCCCGACTGCGCCCCAATTCGGGGCATGATTAAAAAGATTACGCATGTCCTCACAGTCGAGGCGGCGGACGGCCAAATCCTGTCAAAACCGGCAGCGAAGATTGGCCGCAAAAAGCATTACGGTCCGCATGAAGGACTCGGAGTTGGACAATGAACCTTTCTGAACTGAAACCAAACGAAGGCGCACGCAAAGAGCGCAAGCGCATCGGGCGCGGCCCCGGCTCCGGCACGGGCAAGACGTCCGGGGGCGGACACAAGGGCGACAAAGCACGCGGCAACACCAAGCCCGGCTTTGAAGGCGGCCAAACACCGCTGCATCGCCGACTTCCCCAGCGTCGCGGCATTGCGGGCAAAGGCGGCTTCAACGCCCCGCCGAAGACGCCGTTCGCCGTCGTCAATCTGGGTGCTTTAGATCGCTTTGAGGACGGCGCGACGGTGACTCCCGAAACGCTGTTTGACGCAGGGTTGATCGGCGACATCAAGAACACGGTCAAGATACTCGGCGACGGCGAGCTGACCAAGAAGCTGATTGTTCGCGCCGGCCAGTTCTCCAAGAGCGCGATGGAAAAGATTACGGCGGCGGGCGGAACGACGGAAATTGTGTAACCGACGGAAATTGTTTAATTGAGGCAAACCGATGGCTGTTAAAAGACCAGGAGCGAATATCCCGCCCGCGTCTCCTCTTACGGGACGCGGCGGCGGAGGCGGCGGACGCAGTGTGACCCGAAGCGGCTCCAACACGCCGTTTATTGAGGCGATGATCGCGGCCTGGGCGATTCCGGAGCTTCGGCGGCGGCTGCTGTTCATCTTTGCCATGTTCGCGGTGTATGTCGTCGGCCTGCATATTCCGCTGCCGGGCATCAACACGAACGCTTTGGAATCGCTGTTTAAGAGCGGCGGCATCTTGAACCTGGTGGATGTGTTTTCAGGCGGCGCTTTGAAGCGGTTTACGATCTTTGCAATGGGCATTGTGCCGTACATCAATGCTTCGATTATCATGCAGCTGCTGACGTTTGCGATTCCCTCATGGCAGGAATTGTCCAAAGAAGGCGAGTCGGGGCGGAAGCGGATCGCGCAGTATACGCGCTACCTGACGATGGGTCTGGCGCTGGCCCAGTCCATCGGCTTTGTGATTTACCTGCGGCATGGCGGCGCGTTATCGTCAAATATCGGCCTGAACATTGAAGTCATTGTGACGATGATGGCCGGCACGGCGTTTTTGATGTGGCTGGGGGAGCAGATTACCGACAAGGGCATCGGCAACGGCATTTCGCTGATTATCTTCTGCGGCATTATGGTTCGCCTGCCGGGACAGCTGATCGCGACCGGGCAGGAGATCGCGGCGGGGACAGTCAAGCCCTGGCAGGCGCTGATTCTGGTTGTCGCGTTCTTTGCGACTGTCATCGGCATTGTGTTTGTGACGCTGGGGCAGCGAAAAATCCCGATCCAGCATGTCCGCAAGATTGTCGGGAACAAGATGTCGCAGGGCGGCACGTCTTACCTGCCGTTCCGCATTGCGTCTGCGGGCGTCATTCCGATTATCTTTGCGCTGTCCATTCAGCTTTTGCCGGCGACCTTTGCGACATTCGTGCCGGCGACAACGCCGCTGGGCCAATTCCTGCACAACGCGACAAACTGGCTTTCGCCCGGCAAGAACCCGATTACGGGGCTGGTCTACGCGGTTATCATTGTGTTTTTCACCTATTTTTATACGTCGGTGACAATGAACATTGAGCAGATGGCGGATGACCTGAAGAAGTACGGCTCGTTTATTCCCGGCATTCGCCCCGGCAAGGCGACGATGGAGTATTTGGACCGGGTGATGACACGCATCACGCTGGCCGGGGCGCTGTTCCTGGCGCTGATTGCGCTGCTGAACTACTGGATTCCAGAATTGACCGGCACGGTCAGCACGTTTACGCTGATCGGCGGCACATCCCTACTGATTGTCGTCAGCGTCGCGCTGGACACGATGCAGGCCATTGAAGCACAGCTTTTAATGCGTAACTATGAAGGATTTATCCGCTAGTGCGTATTGTTTTGCTGGGGCCGCCGGGCGCGGGCAAGGGAACTCAGGGGCAGGCGCTGGCAAACATTTACGGCGTGCCGCATATGGCGACCGGCGACATCGTTCGGGATCACATCGCGCGACATACCGAGTTCGGGCGTAAAGTCGAGGCGGCGATTGCCGCCGGGAACTTTGCGCCCGACCAGGACATTTATTATTGGGTCAATCGGCGTTTAGCCGAGCCGGACGCGCAGCAGGGCTATATTTTAGACGGCTTTCCGCGTGATGTCGCGCAGGCGGAAATGTTCACGCAGGCTATAGACGCTGTCGTTGACTTGGAAATTGCCGAAAGCGCATTAGTAGAGCGGCTTGCCGGACGAATGGTCTGCCCGGTCTGCGGCACAGTTTACAACGAGCAGCATCACCCGCCGAAGCAGGTAGGACACTGCGACAAAGAAGGCGCGGCGCTGGTGCGGCGGCCCGATGATGAGCCGGATGCGGTGCGCCACCGGCTGCAAGTGTACCGTGACCAGACCGCGCCGCTGCAAGCCTACTACGACCGGCGCGGGCTGCTCCGGCGGATAGACGCAAGCGGCAGCCCGGCGGACGTGACGGGACGCATTTGCACAGCGCTTGCAAAAAGAGTTTTTTGAGGGTACACTACGCGGATGATTCACCTGAAGAGCGCGGAAGAGATAGAAATGATGCGCCGGGCGGGCCGGGCCGTTGCGGAAGCGCTGGCGGCAATGCGGGATGCGATTGTACCGGGCGAGACGACCACGCTCGACCTCGATGAAGTGGCGGCGGAAGTGCTGAAGCGGCGCGGGGCGAAACCGGCGCTTTTGGGTTATAAGCCGTCGTTTAGCCGTGTCCCGTACAAGCATAATACGTGCATCTCAGTCAACAACGAAGTCGTGCATGGCGTGCCGAGCGGTAAGCGCGTTCTGGTGGAAGGCGACATCGTTTCGCTGGACCTAGACGCTTCGATTGACGGCTGGTGCGCCGATGCAGCGCTAACGGTGCCGGTCGGGAACGTTTCTCTGGCGGCAAAGAACCTGCTGACGGTTTCGCGGGAAGCTTTATTCAAGGGCATTTCCCAGGCGCGCGTCGGCAACACGCTCGGCGACATCGGCGCGGCCATTCAGCGCCATGTTGAGCGGAGTCGTTACAATGTGGTGCGTGATCTGGTGGGGCACGGCATTGGGCAGACGCCGCACGAGGAGCCGCACAATGTCGCGAATTACGGCAAGCCCGGACGCGGGGAGCGTCTGCGGGCGGGCATGACCATCTGCATCGAGCCGATGGTCAATATCGGGAAACACGATGTCGCGCACCACAAAGGCGATGTCTGGACGATTTTTACCTCGGATGGGTCGCTGTCGGCCCATTTCGAGCATACTGTCGCAATTACTGAGGACGGCCCGGACATTCTAACCCTGCCGCCCTCGCAGGAGAAATAACAGAGTTTATGGCTCGAAGACCACGCAAGCAGCATGTCGCCCGTGATGAGCGCCGCGCTGAAGAATCGGAAACCTACGCCAAAGAAAAGGCCATTGAAGTCGAAGGCGCAATTGCCGAGACTTTGCCTAATGCCATGTTTCGCGTGAATTTAGAAGGCGGCCATGTCGTGCTGGCTCAGGTCAGCGGCAAAATCCGCATGAACTTTATTAAGATTTTGCCGGGTGACCGGGTCAAAGTAGAGCTTTCGCCCTACGATCCCACTCGTGGCCGTATCTTATATCGGTATAAGTAGGGGCAGGGTTCACCCCTGCCCGTGAGGGGCTTATCCCCGTGAGGAGTTTAAGATGAAAGTACGGCCATCCGTTAAGAAGATTTGTGACAAATGCAAAGTGATCAAGCGCGACGGCGTCGTGCGCGTGATCTGCGTCATCAAGAAACATAAGCAGCGCCAGGGTTAATCTCTAGGCCATTCAAGTAAGTTATTTTAGGAGGCATCTTTTGGCACGTATTGCAGGCGTTGACCTACCCCGCGACAAGCGGGTAGAGTACGCGCTCCTTTCCATTTTCGGGATCGGGCTGACCAGCAGCCGCGACATTCTGGCGAAGAACGGCGTGAGCGTGGATACCCGCGTCCGTGACCTGACCGAGTCGGAAGTCAACTCGCTCCGCGAGACGATTGAGCGCGAGTTCCGGGTTGAAGGCGACTTGAAGCGCCAGATTCAGATTAATATCCGGCGCTTGTCGGAAATCGGCTGCTACCGGGGCATCCGGCATCGCCGGGGACTTCCCGTGCGCGGCCAGAAGACCAAAAGCAATGCCCGTACCCGCCGTGGCCCGCGCCGTGCCGTCGCCGGTAAGAAGAAGATTAAGAAGTAAACTTGAACCCGCAATACTGCGGGTCCTGTACTGCCCCTCACGGCTACTTCGCAGCTTTTTACGAAGACCGACTGTTGGGACAGGATGATAGGAGACATCTCAGACCGAATGGCACAGAAGAAGACAACGCAGCGGCAGAAGCCGAAAGAGAAAAAGAATATCGCACAGGGAATTGTGCATATTCAAAGCACGTTCAACAACACGATTGTTTCCATTACCGACGTCAAAGGCAACTTGATTTCCTGGGCCAGCGCCGGCTCGGTCGGGTTTAAAGGTTCGCGCAAAGGGACTCCGTTCGGCGCACAGCTGGCGGCGGAGAAGGCTGGGCGCATCGCGCAGGATAACGGAATGCGCCGGGTGGACGTTCATGTTAAAGGACCCGGATCAGGCCGCGAAACGGCCATCCGCGCTTTGCAGGCCGTCGGCATCGAAGTGGGCATCCTCAAAGATGTGACCCCGATTCCGCATAACGGCTGCCGCCCCCCGAAGCGCCGCCGGGTCTAAGCCTCGCGCCCCATTTGCCCCCTGCTTTTATTTGGAGAACAAGAAACCGATGACCGCCGTTAAAAAAGGACCAGTCTCGAAGTCTGGAGATGCCCGCTGCCGGCAGTGCCGCCGCGAAGGCATCAAGCTTTATCTGAAAGGCACGCGCTGCTACAGCAAGAAGTGTGCCATCGAGCGCCGCAACTATCCGCCTGGTATGCACGGCCAGGGAATGCAGAAGAAGACCACTGAATACGCCCATCAGCTCCGTGAAAAGCAGAAGATGAAGCGGACTTACCGTGTGCTGGAGCGTCCCTTCCGCAACTATGTGGACGAAGCCCTGCGCCGCAAAGGCGTGACGGGCGAGAATATCTTGTCGCTTCTGGAAACCCGGCTGGACAACGTGATTTACCGGCTCAACCTGGGCGCGTCCCGCGCACAGGCCCGGCAATTTGTGTCTCACGGCCACTTTCTGGTGAACGGCAAGCGAGTTGATATTCCGTCGTATCAGGTGCGCGTCGGTGAAGTCATTACGGTGAGCGAGAGCAGCCGCAAGATGCAGCCGCTGCTGGACTCTCTGCGCGGCATGGGCCGGCGCATCCCTGAATGGCTGACGTTTGATGCCAATTCGCTGACCGGCCGCATTGTTGCTGTGCCGACCCGCGACATGATTGATACGGATGTGACTGAACAGCTGATCGTCGAGTACTACTCGCGATAACAACCAGGCCTCGCCTCCGGCGCAGCGCTTTTGCCGGGATGAGAACCCGCCGACCCCGGCGGGTTTTCGCCTGTTGCCTAGCCCCTGCCGGATGACCCGAAGGAGTTACGAGAAGATGCCAGAGACAATGGACCCGGCTGCCCCGCGCATCGAAACGCTGGAGCAGACCGATACTTACGGAAAATTTGTGGTGGAACCGCTGGACCGCGGCTACGGCGTGACGCTGGGAAACTCACTGCGCCGCGTCCTGCTGTCGTCCATTCCCGGCGCGGCAGTCACCTCGATTAAGATTGACGGCGTTCTGCATGAGTTCTCGACCATTCCCGGTGTCAAAGAAGACACGACCGAACTCATTCTGAACCTGAAAGACCTTTATGTTAAGGTGCATGGCCGGGCAAAAGCCGCGTCCAATGGAACAGAGCCGGAACCAAACATTATCAAGATTGATGTGACCGGGCCGGGCCACGTGACGGGCGCGGACATTCAGTGTCCGAGCGATGTCGAGATTGTCAACCCGGAAGTGCATTTAGCGACGCTGGCTGACGACAAAACTCATCTGTCAATGGAGCTGACCGTGAAGCAGGGCAAAGGCTATGTCCTGCCGGAAAAGCAGGACAAAAGCAAGCAGGTGATCGGTAATATCCCGATTGGGGCATCTTTTACGCCGGTTCGCAAAGTCTCGTTCAATGTCGAGTCCACGCGGGTCGGCTTCAAGACGGACTTCGAGCGGCTGACGCTGGAAGTCTGGTCGAACGGGACAATGGCTCCCGGCGAGGCGCTCAGCCAGGCGGCGGAGCAGCTGGAAGCGCTGTTTCACCGCTTGGTCGAGTTCCCGCAGGGGCTTGGCGGACGGCCCGGCGGATCGAACGGGTCGGCATTCCCTATCGGCATTCCCGGCGCACCGGATGCGCGGATTGAAGAGCTTGACTTTTCCGTTCGCACCTATAACTGCCTCAAGAAAGCCAATGTTCTGACGATTGGTGATCTGCTTCAGATCTCCGAAAGCGAGCTGATGCAGATTCGCAACTTCGGCAAGAAGTCTTTGCTGGAAGTACGCGAAAAGCTGGCTTCGCTTGGCCTGAGCATACTGGGTGCAACCGATGACGACACGGCTTACGGCGACGAAGACGATGCCGACGACGATGAGGACGCGGCAGCCGCCGAAGCTGACGAAGACTAAACGAAACTATTAAAGGGAAAATCCTATGAACCACCGTATTGGCGGCCGCAAGTTCGGCCTGCCGAGCGACCAGCGCCGGGCGCTTTTGAAGAGCCTGGTTCGGGCGCTGTTCGTTTACCAGACGATCCAGACAACCGAGACCCGTGCCAAAGATGTTCGCTCTATCGCGGAAAAGCTGATTACAAACGCGCGTGTGGACACAGTTCATGCCCGCCGCCTGGCCCGCGCCTATTTAAGCGATGAGACGCTGGTGCATCACCTGTTCACGCAGATTGCGCCGGAGTTCAAGACCGGCTCAGGCTACACCCGCACCGTCAAGATCGGCACCCGGCGCGGCGATGCCGCCCCGATTGTGCAGCTTTCTCTGGGGACTGACCGCGTGCTCGGAATGCCGGTCACGCCGGAGAAGACCGGCCAGCCGAACCGGGTTCGCTAATCGGCAGTGCGAACGCTTAAGCTGACGGTGGAATACGACGGCACGGAGTTCAGCGGCTACCAGCGGCAGGGGCAGGGGGAGCGCACGGTTCAGTCTGTCTTGGAAGAAACGCTGAAGCGGCTGGTTCCCCGCGAGGATATCACGCTTTACGGGGCAGGCCGGACCGACATCGGCGTTCATGCGCTGGGGCAGGTGGTTTCGCTCCAGACCGAGAGTAGCCTACCCTTAGAGCGCTGGGCGATAGCCCTGAACAGTCTGCTGCCGCCGGATGCGGCGATTGCAAAGGCCGAGGAAGCCGCGCCGCAGTTTCATGCCCGCTTCTCCGCGAAGCAGCGCACTTATGGCTACTTGATCTGGACCCGCCGCACACGCTCCGCTTTGTGGGGTCGGTACAGCCTGCATTACCGAGGCGACTTGGACGTTGATTTGATGCGGCAGGCAGCGCAGCCGCTTGTGGGAGTGCATGACTTCGCGGCCTTTGCCCGGTACGGCGGCAATCCGGGCCGGACAACAGTGCGCGACCTGAGCCGCTTGTCGGTTAGGCGTGTGCCGAATGGCCTGCTGGTGACGGCGACCGCGAACGGCTTTCTGCGGACGATGGTTCGCAATCTGGTCGGCGGCCTGATTGCTGTTGGCTCCGGTAAAGCACAAATCGAAACTTTGGAAGAAATACTCGCAACACGCGACCGGGTGCTGAACCCAATTGCGCCCGCCGCGCCGCAGGGGCTGTGCCTGCTGCGCGTCGACTACTAATCGCTGATTACTACTTGGAGAAACAAAATGTCGACTTATAGCGCCAAGCCGCTGGAGATGGAAAAAAACCGCAAATGGATTGTCCTGGACGCGACCAATCAGTCCATGGGCCGGCTCGCCGTGGAAGCCGCGAAAATCCTGCGCGGCAAGAACAAGCCGGAATGGACGCCTCATGTGGACTGCGGCGACCATGTCATTATTATTAACGCCGCTAAAGTCATGCTGACCGGCAACAACAAAAAAGATGAGCCGATTTACCGGCATACGCTTTATCCCGGCGGTATTCGCAGCGTCACTCGCGGGCGTGAGATCGAGAAAGACCCGGTCGTCGCCATGATGCGCGTCGTCAAGGGAATGCTGCCGCACAATACTCTGGGAGCGCAGACGCTCAAGAAACTGCGCGTGTATGCCGGGGCCGAGCATCCGCATCAGGCACAAAAGCCGCAGGACATCGCTTAATTCGATAAGCATTAGGGAATAATTATGGCAGAAACAACACGTTACTATGGAACGGGCCACCGCAAGAACGCTACGGCGAAAGTCTGGCTGTCGTCGGGTCCGGGCAATATCACGGTCAACAACCGCACCACCGGCCAGTATTTTGGACGCGCGTCTTTGGAAGCGCTGATTATGCAGCCGTTTGAGGTCACTGAGACCGTGGGCCGCTTCGATGTCTTTATCCGCGCCCTCGGCGGCGGCATCTCCGGCCAGGCCGGCGCGGTGCGCCACGGCATCGCCAAAGCGCTGGTCGAGTCTGATCCCGATCTGCGGCCTGCCCTGCGAAAATTGGGCTACCTGACCCGCGACCCGCGTGTCAAAGAGCGTAAAAAGGCCGGCCGTAAGCGTGCGCGGCGCGGTTTCCAGTTCAGCAAGCGCTAGGAAGTTGCCTGGAAAGCCGCTTGGCGGGAACTTTAGCCGGGGTCTGCCGTCGTAAAGGAACAAATAGCCTTCTTAAAGAAGGACGAGGAAATTCAATGCTTCCCTTGGCGTTCGGGGCTAGTCCCCCGGACATTGCGATAATTTTGGTGCTGGCCTTGTTCATTTTCGGGCCGAAGAAGCTGCCGGAAATCGGCAAGCAAATCGGCCAAGCGATGCGCGAGATGCGAAAGATCACGGATGAGCTGACGGGTGCGGTGCATTCCGTCAACTCGGAAGTAGAATCGGTTTATAAGCCTGTGCTGTCGCCGCCCCACGAGTATGGCAATCCTTATTCGGGAACGAGCAGCGCGACAGTAGAAAAGGCCGCGACGCGCAAATCTTACGATCAGGACCCGGACGATTTGATGGCTCCAGCCGTGCATCCAGCGCTCAAGCCTGAAGTCGAGCGCGAATTAAAACCAGAGCACACGGCAAAACTGGAAATGACCGACAGCGGCGTCTCAGACGCCGCAGACAAGAAAGGACACTGATATGCTTCCATTGGCATTTTTTGCGGGCGGTCCCTGGGATATTGCGATTATCGCCGGCGTGGTGGTGATCTTGTTTGGATCGACAAAAATCGCCGGCTTAGGCAAGTCACTCGGCGAAGGTATCAAAGAGTTCAAGAAGGCCACCAACGACGATGACAAAGCCGCCGTGCCGCCCGCAATACCGGCAGCGTCCTATCCGCAGGAGCCTCCTGTGGCTGCGGGCGTGAAGACCGAGGAGAAATAACGAGCCGATGAACGCCTTTCAGATTATCCTGCTGGTGCTGCAAGCGCTGATCAGCATCGCGCTGGTTCTGCTGGTTATGTCTCAGACATCGAAGAACGAGGGCTTGACCGGCACCATCGGCGGCAATGTCAGCGCAAACTTCAAGGGCAAGCCCGGCTTTGAAGATCGGCTCCAAAACTACACCCGCTATATTGGGATCGCCTGGTTTGTCGTCAGCATTCTTGTCGGCATCGCGTTCCGCGGCTCTGCCTAACATTCCCTTCTATACACTACAAAAAGCGCTCTGCCGGGTAATCCGGCAGGGCGTTTTTTTATGTTACGATCAGACGAGGGTGTGAACGCCCTCGCTGGGGAGCGCAGACGCTAAGGTCCCGCCTGCGCGGGACAAGAGTAGAACCCAACTTCTTTCGCCACGCAGGTGGCGGCTTGGCGTCTGCGCCCCTCAGCGAGGGCGTTCACACCCTCGTTCTTCCGCTCCTCGTACCTGCTTTGTGCCTCGCCTCATCAACCACTGCACTCACGCCGCTTTGCGGTTGTTCTGCTCGCGGGTCCGCTCCCACTCGGTCGTCTCCGCCAGCGTGGCGGCGCTCTGGTAGGGGTCTTCCTGCGCGGTGGCGACGATATAGGAATAAAATGCAACGGCGGACGCGACATATCCGGCGGCAATCCAGAAAAACATGGCAGCACTCTCCTTTGAGTGTATTATCGGCTGTTATTGCTTGTTAAAATACGGTATTTATACGGCAAAAATTCTCACGACATGAGAATTCTGCAACATTGAATTGCACACCCCTCGCATTCTGTTGATAGGCACTGGCAGTTAAGATATAATATATCTGTGCGATGCGACGATGATTAGAACTGGTTTAGTGAGAGGAATACGATGATGGACACCATACTGGAAACAAACGCCGCCGTGGAGAGTGTTCGGCAGGCTTATGACGGAACTTCGGAGCGCCCGCGCCCGGAATGGGTGCGCGGCACTTGCCCGCAATGTGGGGACGAACTTGTTGCAAATGCGTATTATGTTGGGGGTAAGGGTTACCTGTGTCTACACGAGTGCTGGAGCAGCCTGGGCGACAGCCCTAGTTGTGCTTACCGCAAGGTACTTTGAGATACGAGATCACGGAGGAAGCCGATGCCACGGACACAAGGCGTTTATACAATCACAAACGTGCGGACTGCTGAAGTTTATGTCGGCAGTTCCATTGACATAGCCCGGCGGTGGTCCGACCACCGCCGGGAGTTGCTAACTAAGCGGCATAAGAACGCTCTTCTTCAGACGGCTTATGACCGTGATGGCGTTGATGCTTTTGCAATAGGAATACTAGAGCTGGTAGGGGAAGTGGAACTGCTCACTGTTCGGGAGCAGCATTTTCTTGATTTACTAAAACCTGCATACAACGACGGCAAAATTGCAGTACGAGCGCCGTACAGAACCTGGCGCAGTGACGAGGCGGACCAAAAGCGGTTTTGGAGCAAGGTAGATCAAACTGGGGAAGGCTGCTGGCTGTGGCAGGGGACAATGTTACGGCAGGGCTACGGCTGTTTTAAGATTGCCGGCAAGATGTACAAGGCGCATCGCGTCGCGTATACCTTCGCAAAAGAAGTCATTCCACTAGGATTGTTCGTCTGTCACCACTGTGACAATCCGCGATGTGTTCGTCCTGACCATTTATTCATAGGCACACTAAAAGACAACACCGCAGATATGCTGGCAAAAGGACGCGGCTTCGTGACGCGGCCTGAGAACAAGAAACGTAAGGTGCCACCAGAGCGGCATGGATCGCGTTTGCATCCTGAACGCTACCGTGGTGAACTAAATGGGCGAGCTATCTTGGACCGTAAACAAGTCGAAGAGATACGCGCCCGGTACGCGGCAGGCGGCGTCAGCCAGTTTGTGCTGTCTGATGAATACCATGTGGCACAAACAACAATCAGCGCAATCGTGCGCGGTTTACGTTGGAAAGATTAATCTGATACTTGACTTGGTTTAAGGAGAATTGATGATGAGCTATGAGATGAAGAATGACGGCGTGGGACGCGAGGTGACGAAAATCCAGATTTTTCGGTTTGTCGCCAAAGACAAGCTGCTGGACATCACCGACCTGCTGGCGTTTGACCCCAAGCGCAGCAAAATCGCGTTTACGCTGGTGGAACTGGATGAAAGCAACAAAGCGACGCAGCGGGTTCGGCATTATGTAGACGCGGACGACATGAAGCTGGTCTGCACCGATTTACTGGCCGGGACGTTTACAAGCTTCGAGGACCAGAAGGGCAGCGCCCATGACGACTATACGGAAGCGCGAGTGCTGTCGTTGAAGAAGGAAGCGAAGTACCGGCAGCCCTATGTGCTTCGCATTGACAACGGCCAGGGCGAAGTCTACGGCCAGGGGCAGGTCAAAATGGTCAAAGCGACCGACAGCCTGACCCTGCAACTGCCGGAGTTCGAGGCCCGCAAGATGGCGCTGGTGGTGCTGGATTATACTCACCAGTGGGAAATGATCCATTTCCGCAAGCGCCAGGATGCCCGGACGATTACGTTTACGCCGAACGCCGACGCAGTGGAAACCGAGCCGCTGGCGGCATAACGAAGAACAAAAAGCCCCGTGCAGTCTGCACGGGGCTTTTTTATGTTGCTATCCTATGGTCGCCGGCTCTTCCGCTTTAGCCTGGCGGTTATCGTAATGGTTTCGCAGCAGGCGCGGCGTCTCGCTCTCCACCGCCGTGCGCCCAAATAGCAGGTCCAGGGTCCAGCCGGAGACGACCCGGAACTTGCGGCTCCAATGTGGAATTTTCACGAGATACGTTCCGCGCCAGAGGAACCAGGCGATCAGCCCGGAGAACTTCAGGAACTTGATCTGCGCGACCGCCGTTTGATGCCCTAAATTGACGAACTCGCCCAGGGTGCGGAACAAGAACGGCTCAGGCTTTCGGCCCCGCAGCAGTCCCATGATGTTGCGGGCCAGCTTTTTGGCTTCCCGCTCGGCGTTCTGTGCGGTTCCCGTATAAGGCCGCCCGTCTTCCAGCTCGTTCGGAATATGGGCGCAGTCGCCCATCGCCCAGACGCCATCCATGCCTTTGACCTGCATCGTCGGCTCGGTGACAATCGCGCCTTTTTTGTCTTTCTCGCAGTGCAGCGTCTGGGTCAGCGGCGAAGGAATAACGCCCGCCGACCAGAGAACCGTGCGCGTCGGCACAAACTCGCCTTTGCTGAGAGTGACGGAGCGCTCGTCAATGTGCTTGATCTTCTGGCCCAGGCGCATCTCGACGCCGCGCTTCTGCAGCTGCCGGATCGCGTACTTGGCGAGCGACGGATCAATCGTCGGCAGGATTGCCTCGGCCATGTCCACCAGCAAAACGCGGATTTCATCGGGGCGAATACGCGGGTAGCTGCGGGCGGCCCCTTTCAGCATGTCCCGAATGGCTCCGGCCGCTTCGACGCCGGTGTAGCCCGCGCCGACCACCATGACGGTCAAAAACGCACGCCGGGCAACGCCGTCCGTCTCCTCATTGGCCTGCTCCAATGTCGCCATCAAATGGTTCCGCAGCAGGGTCGCATCGTCCAGCGATTTCAGCGTGAACGCAAAGCGCTCGACATTTTCCTGGCCGTAGAACGACGTTGTGCTGCCGAGGCTGAACACCAGATGGTCCGCCTGAACCGTCTCGGTCTCGTCCGTCAGCGGCCGCCGATAGGTCACGCTTTTTGCCGCCATGTCGACATGAGTCACTTCGCCCATAACAAAGTTGGTTTTCTTCAGGAAGGCCCGGATCGGCGAGATTACGTCCGCCTCGTCCAGCACTCCGCCCAGAACTTCCGTCAGAAACGGCGTGAAGAGCAGGAAATTGTCCCGGCTGATCAGCGTCACTTCCACTGAATCACCGAGACGCATCTCTTTTTCCAGTGTCTGCGCGACTTTGAGACCCCCGAAACCGCCCCCGACAATGACTACTCGTGTTTGTGGCATGTCTGCCTGTCTCCTCTAATATGTTCCCCCCTAGTGTACCCATTAACTCCGTGAAAAAAATCACAATATAGCGCTGCCAGTCAAAATCCCATATCATAGGCTTATGAACGATCCCCAATTCGAAAATCCCTGGCAGACACGCGGCAGCCGGGAAATCTATGTCAACCCGTGGATTCGCGTCCGCGAAGACCATGTTATCCGCGCCGACGGGCAGGACGGCATCTACGGCGTCGTCGAGTTCCAGAACTACGCCCTCGGCATTGTCCCCGTGTTTGACAACGGCGATACGCTGCTGGTCGGCCAGTGGCGCTACCCGCTCGGTTTGTATTCCTGGGAAATCCCCGAAGGCGGCGGCCCGCTTTCCGTTCCGCTTCTCGTCAGCGCCCAGCGTGAGCTGGTTGAAGAAACCGGCCTCACCGCCTCTCTTTGGACCGACCTCGGCCTGTTCCATCTCTCCAACTCCGTTACCAACGAGGCCGGCCAAATCTTTTTGGCGCAAGACCTGACAGCGGGGAATGCCGAGCCGGAAGGCGACGAAGTTTTGTCTGTGCTACGCCTGCCTCTCGCTGAGGCCTACGCGATGGCGCTGGACGGGCGCATCACCGACGGCGTTTCGGTGATCGGGCTTGCGCGGGCGGTAAGCTTCTTAGGGAAGCAGGAACGCGCAAGCCCCGGAACCATGTCCTAAAGGACACGGCTAGGGTTTTATTGGGGTATTGGGCGCGGACGCCGAGAGCCCACCGCTTCGCGGGGCTAAGGAAAGAACAATCCAGAAATAATCCGAGTGCGCCGAAGGCGTAGTTTTTGGCGTCTGCGCCCAATACCCCAATAAAACCCTAGCCGTGTCCTTTAGGACATGGTTCTTGTAAGTCTTGACATACCTCAAAAACTAATGTATAATAGTTTCATCTTGACAACTCGGAGCCGC
>JAABUZ0100004940.1_pt1 | contig 17921 bp, 16 predicted proteins | sample 5562091 | NCBI WGS metagenome assembly JAABUZ01 (sample SAMN12813069, study PRJNA571459) | rock metagenome | isolation source: Antarctica rocks | place: Antarctica: Victoria Land, Linnaeus Terrace sud | collected 2015-12-21
CTAATCCCAATAATGAAGTTTGATTCTTAGCTTTATTGCGATTATTCTCAGTATTATTGAGAGCCAAGTACTTTTATTGCTTCTTGCGCTTACCCTGGTAGCGCCCCCAAAGTCTGATAGTCTTATCGGCACTACCACTAGCAAGGGTTTTCCCATCAGGGCTGAAGGCAACTGAGTAAACAAAGCCCGAATGACTGTAGGGAAAGCCTGAATGGTCAAAGAAGGTGCGGAGAAATACTTTTTTATCTAGCTTCCAGCTAGTGATTTTCTGGTCAACACAGCCACTGGCAATGATCTGACTATCGGGGCTCAGGGCAACGGACAAAACCGCCTCTGGTTGCCCAAAGAAGGTGTAAAACCATTTTCCTGTTATCAGGTTCCACAGCCTGACTGTTCTGTCATCACTACCACTGGCAATGGTCTGACCCTCAGCGCTGATAGCGATGGAATTGACCGAGGCTGAGTGTCCTTTGAGAGTGTGTACGCATCTCCAAGTCTGAGACGACTGAGCCTTCAAGGATACCACTTCTGTTTCAATTTCAGCAGCGGCAGATTGGCCTTTATATGGCGGGAGCTGGTGGGCAGAGGTTTCAGAGGTTATAGATGGCTTAAGGGTTGGATTAGAGGAGATTGATGGCGCAAGCTTCAGTTTTAAATCAGTTTTTGCCCGTAATTCAGCCTTCAGCGCCTTCAAATCATCTTCAATTTCCAGGGCAGGAAACTTTTGCATCCAAACCTCTTCAGCTAGTTCTAGCTCTAGAAGTGCCTGGGTGTAGGCATCCTGCCACAAGCCTTTTTCTTCCATTCGGTCAAAAACTTGTGCTGCTGTTTCCCCAGTTCCCCCTTCGTCTAGAAGCTTCGCGATACCATAGGCAGCGAGTCCAACGACTGCACCAGCCGTCGCAACTGAAGCCATACCCACGGCAACACCAATGCCTATTTTTGGTGCGACTAATCCCATGCTTCCAACGAAAGTAGAAACACCAGCACCTGCTGCTGCTCCAAATGCTACTGCACCCAATGCAGTAGTATCACCATCCCCAATTGCTTTTACAGCTCCATAAGCTGCTGCACCAACAACAGCGCCAGCACCTACCACTGGAACCGTTCCAATTCCGACTGCTCCAAATCCTCCGGCTAATCCCATACCACCGACTGTTACGGAAATACCAGCGCCTGCTGCCGCTCCTCCAGCAACAAATGCTACACCTTCTCCTGATTCTGCCACTTTTTTTCGCCCCCAGGGTAGCCTAGACTACTCAAAGCTTAAGCTACGTAAACTTTGGCGGCTTCGTAAAAATTACTGAAATTCTTATTGCCTCTCTCGAGGTGGTAGCGAAACGTTTACTCCGATTGAGTCTACTGCCTTCCAGATCGAGCTGGTAGGCTGACTCGGAGTCGTTTGAACATGGATTCCCGTGCAAGAGTGGCAAGGGTATCATCTAGGGGTGCGATCGCGACTGGCGTTTGATACTTTTGAGTCAATGCCGTTTGAATCAGCCAATCGGCAAGAAAGGGATTTTTCGGTAAAATCGGGCCATGGGAATAGGTAGCGATCGCATTCCGATAAAATGCCCCTTCCGTCCCATCCTCGCCATTGTTGCCTAACCCTTGCACCACACGCCCCAGCGGTTCCACTTGACCGAGCTTGGTGCGGCCTCCGTGATTTTCAAAGCCAATCAAGTAAGGTGTGCAGCCCGTCATAGCTTCCAGTTCCGGCGCTAGACGGGTGGCTGTCACTTGAATAACGAGATTACCAATACAGCGCCGGGCGTTTGGTCCTGGATGTACTGAGACAAAATCAAATAGACCCAGCCCCGAAATCCGCTGTCCAATAGCTGGCTCATAGTAGTGACCCAACAACTGGGGTGCGCCACAGGTAAAGACGCCAGGAGTGCCACTTTCTATCTTTTCTCGCAGCGCCTCCGCCTTCGCACCGCTGAGGTCACGCATGACAATTTCTTGCTGCCGGTCTTGTGCGCCACCGCCAACTAACAAGTCTACTTGGTGCAGGTCAGATGCCGTGCCGTTTTGATCAAGCGGCATCACTTTTACGTGGTATCCCCTCCACTCACAACGCCGCTGGAGGCAGATAACATTGCCGCGATCGCCATAGGTACTCATCAGCGTCGGGTAGAGCCAGCCGATTGTTAGTTCCAACTTGGGATTAATAAAATTTATACCATGCTAACACGTACAAGGGTTAAATTGCGTGAAACTCCTGCCGATGATGGGGCTTGCGCGTCATCATTTTTGGTCAAAGAATCTTACGACCTGTCAGCACTTCTCGCACTTCCAGCATGGCTGAGTAAGTCGGCAGAATGTGGAGGGTTTCGCCAGGTGGTGTGTGTTCCAGGGCAGTGGCGATCGCCTCGCGCAAATCTTCTTTCACAATCAGCTGCAAGCCATTAGACCTATCCGTAAATTGGTGTATACTTGAGGTGGGGTGGGGATCTAAATCCCTATTAGGGATTGAAACAGGGATTGAAGCATAGCGCAGACGCAGCGCCATATCGTAGACGCGATCGCCACTTACTACCAAAGTTCCGCCCCGCTCTACTAACTTTTCCGTGTCTACATCCCAAATCCAGGACACATCAGTCCCATCCGGCGTCCGGTCATTCAACACCAGCAGCGTCGTCTGCCCACCTACCTGATTGACGGCGCGAATTGTTTCATTCATCCCGACTGGGTTCTTCGATAACAGAATCCGAACCCGCTTGCCGTTGACCTCCAACTCTTCAGCACGTCCAAAAGCCGCGTGGAAGTTCGCAATGGTGTCGCGGATGGTAGCTTCATCAACACCCAGTTGTTGGGCAGCTAACACAGCTGCTAAAGTGTTGTATTTGTTATACAACCCAATCAAAATCTGAGGCCATTTGCGGCTATCGAGAGCCAATTGACCTTTGCTAAACCCGCAACTGGGACAGTGGAAATCCCCTAGATGAGATAGGTAGACGCCTTGATATTCCAATGGGTGTCCACAGATGGGACAGTAGATCGAATCGACAGCGTGGGGGATTTCATCAAGATATTGGTCTGGTTCATTCAGACCAAAGAACAACACCGATTGGGGCAGCTGTTGACCGAGATAGGATAGGGTAGGATCATCAGCATTCGGAATTACAAGGGTTTCTGGGGGTAAGGTTGCGATCGCTTTGACCCAACGCTGGCTAATTGTATCTACTTCCCCATATCTGTCCAGCTGGTCACGAAACAGGTTCAAACACAGGACGATCCGGGGCTGAGTGAGTGGCAAAACCTTCGGTAGCACATTCTCATCAACTTCCAGAATTGCGTAATCAGCTGCCAACTGACCTATCAGATTGGTGTTCTCCAGCAGAGCCGTCACCAACCCATTTGACAAATTAGCACCTGTGGCATTGTGAGCAACCCGGTAACCTTTACGTTCCAGCATCGTGCGTAGGAGCAGCGATGTGGTAGTTTTGCCATTCGTACCAGCAATGAGAATTACTCCCTGCGATGCCTGACGACTCAGCTGTTGCAACAGTTGGGGCTGGATGCGGCTGGCAATTTCACCTGGTAAGACGCTAGCCGCACCCAAGCGCAGCAACCGAACCAGAAACGTCACTGTTTTGGCAGCTGACACAGCGAAGCCGCGTCGCAGTCTTTCTACCAATTGGATTTTCACTCGTACCACCTCACCTCCCCCGAAACACGTCTTAGCGGCGCTAAAGCCATTTTAAACAACCATCTTATAGCGCCGATATCAGCGTTTAGATCAAGCGGCTGATACCAACGCTTCACTAGCTCGTGTGTTAGCACAGGGGCTACTAGTCATTGGGGCAGAAAATCTGGCCCCTATCAGCTTCCCCAGTACCGCTAAGACCTTGAACTAGACGGTCTAGTTCAAGCTGCATCTGAGTACAGACTTTTTCATAACAAGCGTCCACGTAGTCGTGATCGTTAGCAGCATCGCGACCATAACGATCAAACACAATGGGTGCACAGATACGGGTGTGGATCTGTACAGGCATAGGAATGTTTGGCAAAGGTCCGATTGCCAACCCCCAAGGCAGTCCTAAGTAAATCGGAAATACAATTGGATCGATGCCAAATAACCACGGCATGCCCCACTGATGCAGTTGGCGTAGCTGCTTATAGTAGTCAGCCAGAATGATCAGGGTATCGTGGGCTCCTTTTGAAATCGCTGGCACGATTGGTACGCCTTCCCGCAGTGCCAGTTTGATAAACCCTTTACGCCCGGCAAAGTAAATTCGATGGCGCTCTTTGTGAAGTCGCCACAAATCTTCAGCCCCTCCGGGATAGACAAGTACAGCTGCACCTCGCTGGAGGGCGGCGCTCGCCATTTTGGGGTGAGCCATTACTGCCCCTAGCTGCACTGTCAGCCGAGCGTATGCCGGAAGCATCCAGACATTGGGATGCATCAGTCCGTAAACCAAGCGCTCTGGACCAAACCGTTGAAACCAGTCACACATAAACATCAGCGTATCTGGCGCGATCATGCCCCCGTTGTGGGAACCCACGATCAGCATACTCCCCTCAGAGGGTAGGTGATGCCAGCCATCGGTTGTAACGCGAAAGTAGTAGCGGTAGAGCCACTCCCCCAGTGGTAGCAAAGATTCAATCACACGAGGATCTCGCCCATCTAGTGACCAACCATCGAACCGATCACGATTGGCTTTGCCGTTATCAAAGTGACTGCCCGTAAGAGCATCAAAACAACTAAACAATGGTTCTCACTACTCCAAACACCAAAAGCAGCTCACACATTGTAAGGCTCTAAAGATAGGTTTTTAAGACCCCGACTGTCTTGATGCTATTTTAATCTTACACAGAGAAATTTAATTCAGGACGAATTCAGGCGCTTAAGGTAGTCCGAAGTATCATTTCACCCCGGCGGTAGATCTCACGAGCATAGTCAGTCCAAGTTCCTTGTCCCCAGTAACGAAAACAGCTCGTTTGCAGCAAAAGGTTGTGCAGTAGGGCTGTGCGGTAGCGAGTTTGCTTGGTAAGCGATTCTCTCTCTAGATTGCCTGAGAAACTCAAGTTGTTGGACTCTGACTCAGCTTGGCTCAATGGATCAACCTTTTCGTGAAACAAAGCACTGAGTTGATTCATGGGAGTCAAAACGTTTTCGTATCCCGTCACCCAACTCAGGTGATTAGTCCAAGAAGCTCCATCCATGTGAAAATTAGGGTTTGCCTGCTTTAACTCTTCAATGGCACTTGCGATCAAATTGGGGTTACAATTATTGGGTGAAACTCGCTCCCAGATTTGGTGTTGACCGACTGCTTGACAAGCCGGATAGTCGTCTGGCTTGCAACCAGCTGCTTCAATCAGTTCCAAATATTCTGTACCCGTTAGTCCGACTACGCCTGAAGTTCCACCACCCTGCTGCGCCATATCCTCCCAAGCCCGGTAGAACGCTGAGGGAAACTCATTCATCATCACGCCGCCATTTTCACCATCCCCAATCTGGGTGACTAAAGGTGGCACAGAAACTTGACCCAGTTTTTGCCGCGATAGCGTTTTCGCCTCGTAGTAAGGCTGCATCTGACCTACTAGTTTGGTGTCCGAACCTTGGGTTTTAATCAAAGCTGTGATGCTTAGTGTTTCACCGTGGGAATTACGGGCAACCAGACGGTGGGGCAGATGCTTACATTCGAGGGGTAAACCCGTCAGCGTTTCAACGGAATGTTCTTGAACCAGTAGCCAGCGGTAGCCACATTCCTTCAGTGCTTTAACAAACTCAAACAGGGTATCAGGATGGTTAGGTAGGTGCATCTCTGGGGGAGAAAACCCCTTGACGCGAGCCACTGCATCCCAACCAAAAATTGCGGCAAAGTGGTGAAGCCAAGCTTGAATATGCAGCTTGATATCTGGAATTGGGGTGGAGGGGACGACAGAATGGCTCCACATAGTTCCGAGCCACTCAACGTAAGGCTGGTAAGTAGGGTCTATGGTGATGCGCTTCAGGTTTTCTATGATATCTCCTCGTCCCATTTGCCTCAGTCCCCAGAGGAGATTCCCAGAGTAATCCAGCATGATCCGAGGATTCTTGCCTTGCCCCACCAGTTCAATAATGAAATCTGCCATGCGGCTGTAGCAATAGGCAAAGGAACCAGCATTGTGGTTGTCCCCTTCGTGGGGATGCTCAAACATGTACTGTAAGTTGCTGATTAGTTCGCCTTCTTTCCCAGCGGGGATGATGGGCTGCTGCATGTGCAAGGCGATCGCAAATGCACTAGTTACTTCCTCCAAGCGGATATTCGTTGTGGGCAAAAATACTGGTTCGTTATTTTGAACCACAGAAAGAACGTCTTTTTCCCAACCGGAAATATTGGGCAATCCATCAATTAGTTCCGACAAAACGGGTAGGGTGCGTGATTGTGAGGCAGAAGGCATTATGCAAAAACTTTTACAGAGTATATGCATCTTAAGCTATCAGAAGATGCCAACTCGTCTACCTCGCCACTGAACGGGAAGCACAGCTACAACTCTATGCTCGTCACTTCTTCAAGGGTTGCGCCAAAATTGAAGCCAGAGACAGCTGCTTGCGGATATCCATCATCTCTGCGAGGGATTCCTCTGGCAAATCGTGGCGATCGCTCTCCTCTGGTGGCAGCACCATCACCTCAGATTCTGTCTCGGCTGGCATCAGTGGCCCAACGGCAGCAGAAACCGGCATTATTGGCTCTAGACTGCTTTTTTCTCGCTCTGTGGGGTGCGTTAGCACTGGTGCAGAAGAGTTCTGGTTACCTTGGTGAAGTTGGCGCCGCGATGAACGATTTAGCTGTTTGTAAATCACAAGCGAACCAGCGCCAAAGGTAAGGGCGACGGTACCTAGCAACCATAAAGGCATAGGACTGCCCATCTGGGAGGACGTTTTGGCTGGGTTTTCAGCCGCTACTAGTGTTGGTTGCGATGCCTGTTCTTCACGATTAGTATGTGCCAGGCTAAGTGCGGCAATGGCAGCGATCGCAACTAAAAATACCCACGTCCCACTCAAAACCAGCCTTGGGCGATGCTTGATTAGCTCTAGCAGGGAATTTAATCTAGCTGATAGTGCAATTTGTCTACGACTCGACTGAGCAAGCCAAGACTCGCTCTCCTCGGATGGTTGATCCTGTATACTCTGCTTATTGTCCATAGCCACTTTGCATGTTTTTACACCTTCTTCTTTCTTATTGAACGAAGCTGATATTTGGTCGCTAATTGCCATGTCGCTCTAGAGCGAGTTGAATCAATTGGTCTACTAACTCAGGAAAGGAGATACCGCTGGCTGCCCATAATTGAGGATACATACTCGTTTCTGTAAAACCGGGTAAAGTGTTAATTTCGTTAATCAGTATTTCCCCAGTAGCTTCAACATAGAAAAAGTCCACTCGCGCTAAGCCAGCAGCATCAACAGCGGCAAATGCTTGTAGTGCCATTTCTTGAATTGAGCAGGCGATTTCTTCTGGCACCAGCGCTGGAATCAACAAATCTGCTTTACCTTGGATGTATTTTGTTTCATAGTCATAAAAATCACTTTGATAAGTAATCTCTCCAACGACAGAAGCCTTGGGGTGATCATTACCCAAAACCGCACACTCCACTTCCCTGGCAACAACAGACGCTTCCACAAGTAACCGCCGATCATAGCTTGCAGCATTATCCAGGGCAGTTTCCAGATCTGAGCGCGATCGCACTTTAGAAATTCCCACCGATGAACCTAAATTAGCAGGTTTAACAAAACAGGGATAGCCCAGACTTGCTTCAATCTGATCGCAGAGCTTTGGGAAAACACAAGGATTCGACCAGATTTGCGAGCGGTTGATTGGGATGTATTTTACCTGGGGCAGTCCTGCCTGGGCAAACGCCGTCTTCATGGCAATCTTATCCATGCCCATTGCGGAGCCTAAAACGCCAGAACCAACAAACGGCACCTGCATTAATTTGAGCAACCCCTGCACTGTGCCATCTTCTCCATTAGGACCGTGGAGAATCGGGAACCAGACATCCACTTCAGCCACTTGGGGAGGAGATTGCCAACGGTGAGACAGCGCTTTAGGAGGGTTTCCCACAGTCAACGGCGACTGCGAACCCGAAGGGCTGAGTTGTGAGGAACTAGGGATTGGATGTTGAGATGACAGCAAGGGTATACCCGATTCTAGAATTTGTTGAGGTACTTGCCCTGCTAGCCAACACCCATCTTTTTGAATGTAAAAGGGCAGCAGTTCGTACTTGCCGGTGTTTTGGTCTGCTAAAATGGCATTGGCGATCGCCCGTGCTGAGTTAATCGAGACTTCATGTTCTCCTGAACGACCGCCAAATAGCAACCCAACCCGTAGTTTTTTCATCCTCATACCTCTGGCACTCCCGAATGGGGATAGCGTATCACAAGTACTAGGCGAGAGTTTTACCAAGAAACCGGGTTTCACAACACTAGCGTGCGTAAGCCCTAGTAGAGATTGAGTTTTCTGAATAAATTTCTTACTATGTGGCTGAAATACGGTATTGATGCAGAAAACACGCTGGTTGTCATTGAAGATGTGCCCAGCGGCAAGACCTCTGTGAAGTGTCCCTACTGTGAGGGTGGGTTAACTGCCAAGAAGGGCAAGATTAAAGAACACCACTTTGCCCACACAGGGGAAACCTGCCGCTTTGTGGCAGGACGGGACAGCCGCGATCTCCCCGTCTTACCGCTGTACGACAATTTCAATATCCAGCTATCAGGCAAGGAACTGGAGCAATTAAAAACCCTCTGGAAAGAGTACGGGGTGAGAGGGTACAGGGTTCCAAACTTCTTGGTTCCCCGACGATTTTTTTGGCTTGGTTTGTTGCAAGAAACTGCATTCCCTGATAGCACAGACTACGAATTCACCGATCTGGGGAAAATCCCGTTCGGGGAACTCTCATTAATGTTGTTTAACCAAGTGCAAGAGCCGCTGCTATTAGAGAAGCTGTCTGACCTGGAGGAGAAAGCCGATCACGCCAAAGACACCAACTCAGTTTTCTATCTACCGCGACTTACCGATTTGAGGCTCTATAGGGCGCAACTCAAAAGTATTCTATCCAGGGTAAGCGCAAGAAGCAATAAAAGTACTTGGCTCTCAATAATACTGAGAATAATCGCAATAAAGCTAAGAATCAAACTTCATTATTGGGATTAGCATTGCCTATATATCATATTTTGGGCATTTTTTTCTTGCGCTTACCCTGGTATTCTATCGACTACTCTATACTTCCTAGAGGTGAATGCTGACGGGGAGACTCTATACAAAATTGGCGTAACCCGTCGCCCGATTGAAGAACGAGTGGTGGAGGTGCAGAGGGAATTGCTCTCACACTTTAAGGTAGTATCAATCAAGGTGCTTGGCACCTGGTCACACCGGGGCAATGTGGAAAAATACTTCAAACACCGCTATCAGGACTTCAATCACCCCATCGGCAGTCTGACGGAATACTACAAATTTAACGATGCCGAGAATGTGAAAGTCGTGCTGCAGGATCTGCGCCGGATGAAGACCAATACCTTGGGCTATTGCCTTTTCATAACCCATGGGGAAAGGACTACCTGAATCTGTTTTTTCCTGCACTCGGCAGATAAAGCATTAAGCTGATCACTTATTTGACAGCCGGGTTGTAAGTTCTCTAGAAAGCCCCGAAATCCCAGAAAGGCAAGTTGATACATGGCTTTCTGACTAAATTTACCATCAAAATAACCACCGTGGACATTGATACCTTGAGAGCCTCGATTAAAATTGAAGTAGGCAAGACTGAGACTGGCATAATCCCAAAGATTTAGCGCCGATTGCCTCAGCGCATTGCTGACAACCCCCTTTGGCTTACCTTGGTTCTGTTCTGACTCCCTTAGTTCACCCTGGAAGTCTATGTAGTCAGTACAGTCAAAATAGGTAAATAAATCTGTAACTGGCACTTCTCCAATTGAATTTATCTTCTCCTTTTCAACTGATTTTAAGCTTCTAAGTTCATCAAGGTTCCTGTGTTCCTGGTTTGAAGCACGAATTTCGAGGTGCAGGTAGGGCTCATTGATAGTACCTTCGTTGACAATTCCATAGTCTTGATCTTTGAGACGCCGAACACAATGGTCTGTTTGTTTATCAAAATGTTTGACGGTCAGATTACCAAGCCTGTAACCACTGAAGCGAGTCTTGGCTGGAAAGCTAAAGTAATTTGCTGCTGTTGAGGCTAGTCGCAAAGCTAGATCTCCCTCGTTAGTGAAAACATAAGCTTCCTCACAGCGACGCAGGGAGGAGCGTAAGAAATTAGCTCGTCGGGGCATGATGGTTTCTGTAGGAATATCAGGCGCAACCAGAATCAACCTTCCTAGACTAAACACTCGGCCAATATTTGAGTCAGGATGCTTGTTAATTGAGTTTGGAGCAAATACATCAGAAAGGATACGAATTGTATTTGTAACTACAAAACATCCCATGCTATGACCGAGAAAATTCAACTTGATTTTTTTTATTGTACTAGCCGTTATTTCTTTCCATAATTCTATTTTCTCATTTCCATCTATTGCCTCCCATTTTTCTCTTGTTATATGCATTTTTTTCAGTACTTCTTCTGTTATGTCTTGGTTTTCAATGTTTTTACTAAGTTGGGCTTCAAATACAGCCTGGTCGAGCTGTCTGATTAATTCAACCAGGTCTAGAACGCCGAAGTTGGTAGCTCGATAGTTATCACGCAAGTAGGTAGACAACCTTAGTAAAATTAGTGCCAAAAGGATTGCAAACGCAGTTAGAAATAAAATCAGAAGAGGTACGAGCAACAAATTAGGATTCAAAAATCCTGATTTAAAAGTTGCGATCGCACTTAGTAATAGCCCGACCATGAGCATTCCAACTGGCAGTATTCGTAATAAGTGGAGTGCATCTCCTAGTTTTAGTAGAATTAAAGTTGAACCAATTGAAAAACCACCTACAAATAACAAAAGTAATGGTATGGCCAAACCGTAACCTTGACCAATTACTAGTAATAAAGTCGCGATTAGGCTAAGTATAAGCCCACTTATGAGGATTCCTATCAGCAGGGTTGGTAGCGATTGTAGTGCGTATTGCAGCTTCTCTGGAAACGAAATAGATTTACGTGTTTTAGGATCAGGATCATCTTTGAATGGATTTTCAGAGGGCCAGCGATAGCCAAGAAAAACATAATTTTTTGGTTCACAAATGCTGGTGGCATAGTTGTAAATTTTTCGATGACGAGCTTCTGCCTCACTACGCTTTGTAGCGTAGCCGTGAATAGCTACAATGAGCTGTGGCTCCTTACTCTCAATTAAATACTGGGCCATTTCCCTAATCTGCGCTTTTACTGAAGTGTTTGGCAGAACAGGCTCATCTTCGGCATTGATTGGTGCAGTACTGGTTACGTAGTATCCAAGAAAATTCTTGCTTTTATTGTCTTGAGATTCGTCAATAGGAACAATTTCAAACTGTGTAATATCTGGATCAGTATGGGAAAGAGAGGTCATAACTTTACGTTTCCTTTGTTATTAGTTCTATTGAGACTGGGCTGCCAAAGCGAGTTTAACGATTTTCAAGCATCACACTGATTGCAGGGAAGCCATGTATTTGAGTGCGGTAATGCTGGGGAGAAAGCAATAAGCACTTCCTCGGGTTGTCATGAACTGAGAAAAACCAGTGATCGTTTTAGTTCCCTCAACGGCTGGAATCACGAATTTACTTTCTTCAGGTGTATTATTGCCCACTATCAGATCTTTGCTCCCACTCAGACCGGCGGTAAAAGTGCCTTTGTTCACCCACTCGGTCATGAGAAATTCGAACTGGTCAAGGATACTGACGCCGATGAACATACCGAGCAGACCGCGTTCGATGCCATCATTGGGGACAGCCGGGTTATAAGGTGGGCCATAAGGCAACCCTCGCCGAATAATCCTGTGCAACTGACCGCCATCGCCCGCCACCCTTTGGCTGCGAGGATTGGTGCGGCGAATGTGTGCGCCAATCGGACACCGATAGCCTTGCTGGTCGTCAAAGCCCTGCTGATTGTCACCCGAATTCACATAATCAAAATTATTCATTTGCTCGGGCGTAATCGGCGTTTCAGGCGAGTCGGTTTCGGGGGAAAGAACAAGAGGCACACCGTTGCGCCATCGACCGCAGATTTTGGCGGCTAGTTTTTCTGCGTTCATGCCGATTTTGGGGGCATTTTCTTGGAGAAACTTCTCGAAGCCGTCAACGTCCTGTTGGAGGATGCGAAAAGCAACAAAACTGCCGTTAAACCCCAACTGATTAGGAGTTGGAACAGGGTAAGTAAAACCGGGATGCTGGCTTGGATACCCCAAGAGAAATTCTCCAGCAGGGGCAGGGGGCAGTGGATCGGGGAGACTGGCTGACGGTCCCCCCTCAATCCTCGGCTGTGAAAAACCGTCTTTGAAGCCGAAATGAGCACGGTTATCGGGCAAGGTGTTCCCGTCATGATGAGACAACTCAGTGATCGCGTCTTGCTTTGTAAACAAAGATCGTAGTGTCGTCGTTACTGACTCCAACACGTTGCTTTGTTGGCTAAACAGGGAAAGGAGCACATGAGCTTCGGGCGTGCCTAGCTTGCCTTTCCAGTTCTCCGGCGCGCTGGAGCCGGTGTCGCCGACCCGTTCTGCTCTAGCGACGGAGCCCTTAACAAACTCATCTGGAAACGAGTCCAATGAAGACGTAGGTAGTTTGAGTGCTTTTAAGCCTTCATAGGTAAATCCGATATTCAAGCAGTAATCCGGTTTTGTGTCCCCCCAATGGTCAGCAGTGGTGATCTGATGACTCGATGCAGGATCACCGCACACCAAGCCACCAATGAAATGCTTCGCCCCATCCGCACTATTGATTCGAAGCACAAAATGGCGTACAAGCGGCATGTTGTAGCCGCGCAGGATAAAGCCTTGAATATCAGAGAATTGGGTGTCAGAGAGTTTGAGGTCAGCCATACAAATTCAGTTTTTGGTCACTTTAACAGGGAAAAGTCTTGAACTCACTTATTCTTATCTGCGAGTGCAAGGATATCAAGCACAGTCAAAGTAGGATAAGCGCTATAGAGCGGCTGAAGTATAGGCATGTCGTTATCCTTCACATATTGGAGAAACTCTTTACGATTCTTTTGGACAGGCAGAGGTGGGGCGTTTTCCATGTGAGCAAGTAATTGGTTGAATACCTCTCCTATCTGGTCAATGAATTCGTTGATATAAGTGTCAAAGTCCCCATCATAGGAAGTAATGACACCCAGTTTCGTGTTGTTCTCGAGGAAGGTGAAACGAGCGAAATGAACAGTGGCGATCTTAGTTAAAGCAACAGCAACAGGATTCTCGGTCGGCGGCAAACTCTGTATATGCTGCAAAATCTGATTCAACTGCTCGTAATCTGCTTGTGACTTGATTTTCATAATCAAAGTCAAAGGGTTTTGCACAGGCGAGGGTGTATTCGTTTGTTCACTCATGGTCTTTTTTCCCTTAGAGTTGATGTTGTTAAGTTGCAAAAAGTTGAAACTTGCAACCCTCAATTTCCTCATCAGACCCAAGACCAGGAATTCCGCAATAAGTTACAAAACTTCACATTATCTGGTGAGTTGAGGGTTTCAAAAAAGTTATCCAAGTTATCTGTGGGGGTAGAGTTGCAAGGTGTTGGTGGGGCGATCGCGCTTTGCAAGTGTTCAAAATCTCGTTAGCTTCTCTAGATCTGCACGCTCATTCACCTGTAGATTGAGTAATGCAGTAACAAGGCGTTTTTCAGGCTCATCGAGGTCGTGCTTGTTTACCTGCTGCTGAACATAGCCCGCCTTTAGCGCTGCTTGTACCCGTTCAAAGGCTTTGCGAGTTGGATTATGTAAACCAATCTCGCCTTGCCATGCGGGTTGCTCCAATACGGCTCCCAAGAACAGGTCTTCACCCACCAAGATGCGATAGTAGATTATTCCCAAAGCTAGTAGATCTGATGCTGATGGTGTGTTCTTGATTGGGCGCTCAGGTGATGAGTAGGCAGAGGGACGTAGTAAAAAGCGTCAGCGCCCCCTGAACTGAACCACTTGATGCCCGTTAGGAACGTGCGAGTTTGTGTAGAGATAAAACTTTTCGAGGAAATCCAGGTATTTTAGCTGGCGGCTTGTAAACCATTCCCGTCTCTGGAATACCTCCAACATTCTTGACTCAATCTCATCCAGTTCAAACCCGCGTAACCGCAGAACCCGCTCTACCACTTGCCGCAATTCGCTGTTGGGAGCATCAATCGGCTTTAGATCGCGAGGGAACAGTTGCAATGATTCAGAGCCTACATCAACACACAGGCTACCCATTTCTCCGATTTCAGTTACCCTCCCCCAGAAGCCATTCCACCTCTTCTCTTGAGTTGAGACAGCTTCCTGGCGGTCTATGTCTACAACAACGATGTCATCAACTCTGAAGGGATTCGGGGGTGGGGCTTTGACAATCAAAGTCAGCTCGTGCGGATGGAACCTCGCCTTGTCGGGACTATCTCCAAACTTGACCGAGATTTGTTGTTCGACAGGCCATAACTGCTCAACTTGTCCCTTGTTGCCAATATACTCAGGACTCTGCGCCTGGTCATTGACCGTAACCCAGTCTCCTACTGAAAACTCGGCTAGGGTCGCTCTTAGTGGGTCTTGAAATTTAGCGTGGTTATTTTGTTGAATCATTTTTGCTGCCGCTTTTGTAGATTTGGCTTTGCCGCTGATTATGAGTTCCGCGATCGCCTGCCGTTCTTCAGGGGTTTTCTTGAGAAGCGTATGAGCGGCATCTACACTTTGCTCGTTAAGCACCTTGCGAAGTACCTGGGCTACTTTCAAGTAGCCCAGGTTTGTATCCTCGTCAATCTGCGCGACGACTTTGGCTGCCTTGGAGTAGGTGCGACCAGAACCAAGACCTACACGAGAGGCGATCGCGTCACGGGAGTCTCCTGTTGAACATTCCGGAAAATTTTCCGGAATGTTCTTCAAGTCTGTCCGAGTTCCTTGCCTCTCCCTTGCTTTCTCTTGTTCTATTGATTCCCAGGCCATACCCTCTCTAATTCTCTGCTCTATGGTCTTGTTGCGGCTGGCATTCTCCAGCAGCAGCGTTTTGAGTATGGCAATTTCGTTTGGGAATTCTCTAAATACAACAGGGATGTCCTGCTTCCCCAATATCTGACAGGCTTTCCAGCGCTTATGGCCTGAAACGATTACATAGTCTGGCGTTACAATCAGTGGTCCCACCCAGTCACTCTCAGAAATCAGTTCCACCAAGCCTGATACATCTTCATTTGCACCATAAATACTGGCATTGATTGGATGGGGAGTCAGAAGATCGAGGAATACTCTCTGTATAACTTGGTGGTTGTTTGACATTAATTTGTGCCAACTTAAGACTCATGCAATTTTACCTTTCTAAAGTGACACTTGTCAACTTGACAATTCAGAGATTGATAAATCAGTAATATGTGTGATAATTTGGGGTAAGCAAGGGGACAGAGGGGATGTTGGTAAAAGTTACACCTAAAAAAAAGCTGGCTGATTTAGTCAAAGAACTGCGAGGGGAGAGAAGCCAACGCAGTTTCGCCAAGCTATGCGGTGTTAGTAACCAGGCTGTCCAGAATTGGGAAAAAGGGCAAACCTGGCCTGATGATGATAATCTCCAAAGGCTGGCTGGGCTGAAGGGATGGACGCTAAAGCAGCTGCGAGACTATTTAGAAGACCCCCTTCAAGCGGAAAAGATGATAAACTACGTAGACGTTAACGAAACTTCAGGGCAAACGGTGAATGTTCAGCAACTCTTGGCAGAAGTGCGATCGCTACCGCTAGAGGTGTTGGCTCAAGTAGCATCAGTGGCGGTAGAAACCTTGGCGAATAGAAGTATAGCTTCCCAGACTTTGAGAAAATCGATTCCGAGCCCAGCAGACGAAGAATCTGCATTATCAGCCTAACTGCTAAAGAATTCAGCATTATTGACATTGACGTAGATGATGCGGTTGTGTTGCAAAAACTCCTGGAAAAATATAATCAACTTCCTGTCAATGGGTAATTCCTGGATACTCAACCGCACCTAAAGCTTTGAGATCGGCAATAGTCGCCTCCGTTAAACCGGTAATACCAGTAATGTTCATGCCCTCATAGAGTCTGTCAGCTCTCAAAGTTTTTAGGCACTTACCCGTCTTGACATCCCAAAGCTTAATTGTCTCATCTAGGCTGCTACTAGCTAGGGTCAAACCTAGAGGACTGAAGGTGACTGACGAAACCAATTTGGTATGTCCTTGCAAAGTTTTGATACATTGACCGGTGCTGACATCCCACAACCTAATCGTTGGCTGATCATCGCTACTGGCTAAAATTTGACCATCTGGACTAAAGGCAACAGACACTACCTGATTGTTATGCCCCTGCAAAGTCTTCAGGCATTGATGGGTACGCATATTCCATAACTTCACGGTATGGTCACTACTACTACTAGCTAGGGTCAAACCTAGAGGGCTGAAGGCAACTGATAAAACCGAACTAGTATGCCCCTGCAAGGTTTTAATGCATTGGCCCCCTGTGACATCCCATAACCTAACCGTTTGGTCATTACTGCCACTGATAAGGATGCCACCATCAGGACTGAAAGCGGCTGAACGGATACCGCTAGTGTGTCCCTGTAGGGTTTTGATGCATCGACCAGTGCTAACATCCCACACTCTGATCATTTGGTCTTCACTACAACTGATCAGGGTATCACCTTGAGGACTGAAGGCAACGAACCATACCCAGCTATTATGCCCCGACAAGGTTTTCAAACATTGACCAGTACTGGTATTCCACAACTTTACAGTCCGGTCACTGCTACTACTAGCGAGGATCTTACCTTGAGGACTAAAGGCAGCTGACCAGACTCGATTGGTATGCCCCGACAAGGTTTTCAAACATTGACCAGTACTGGTATTCCACAACTTTACAGTCCGGTCGTCACTGCCACTGGCGAGGGTCTCACCTTGAGGACTAAAGGCAATTGACATTATTGAATTAGTATGTCCCTGGAGAGTTTTCAGGCATTGACCCGTGTAGGCATCCCACAACTTCACCTTTTGGTCATCACCGCCACTAGCAAGAATTTCACCATCCGGACTAAAAGCGACTGAAAATATTGAATTGGTGTGTCCCTGGAGAGTTTTCAGGCATTGACCCGTGTAGACATCCCACAACCTCACCGTTTTGTCATAGCTACCACTAATAAGGATGCCACCATTAGGGCTGAAGGCAACTGACAATACCGAATTAGTATGATCCTGGAGAGTTTTCAGGTATTGACCGGTGCAGGCATCCCACAACTTCACCGCTTGGTCTGCACTGCTACTAGCGAGGATGTTACCTTGAGGACTGAAGGCAACGGACCATACCCAATTGGTATGCCCCTGTAAAATCTTGAAGCACTGGTAGGTCTTGGTATTCCACAACCTCACTGTTTGGTCACCACTACCACTGGCTAAAGTTTGACCGTCTGGACTGAAGGCAACGGACCATACCCGATTGGTATGACCCTGTAAAATCTTGAGGCACTGACCCGTGTAGGTATCCCACAACCTCACTGTTTGGTCACCACTGCCACTGGCTAAAGTTTGACCGTCTGGACTGAAGGCAACGGACCATACCCAGCTGGTGTGTCCCTTGCAAATGAGAACTTGTTCACCATTGGAAATCTGCCACAAGCGAATCTCACCGTTAGTATCGCTTGTAGCTAACAATTTGCTATCTGGGCTAAATGTCAGCGACCAAATACTACTTAATGTTTTAGCAAAAACAGACTTAGCCAAATCGCAGTGGGCAAAGTTGACTGGGAGCATCCCATTTATGCAAAAACATCAGATAGCAAGTTGACCATTGAGATAGGCACAGCGAAGTTGTAGCATGGGTGTCACATTTTCCGGCTGCCACTGAGCGCCAGAAAGTTTCAACCTGAG
>JAABUZ0100004941.1_pt1 | contig 17916 bp, 15 predicted proteins | sample 5562091 | NCBI WGS metagenome assembly JAABUZ01 (sample SAMN12813069, study PRJNA571459) | rock metagenome | isolation source: Antarctica rocks | place: Antarctica: Victoria Land, Linnaeus Terrace sud | collected 2015-12-21
AGTGCCACCACGCGTCCGGCGCACTCGGCGTGACGAGCAGGTTGCGGCAGAGGAAGAAGAAGGCGACCGCGACGATGGCCGAGGTCGCGTAGAAGCCGCGGTTGAGCGCGCTCATCGGGTCTTCGTCGCCGCTCGTCCGCACGACGAGCACGCCGACGATCGACGCGAGTAGTCCGACCGCGCCGACGACGAGCGGGAACAGCACGCCTTTCACGCCGAAGAACGGGTAGAGCAGGACGCCGAGGATCATCGCGCCGATGTTCTCCGCGGCCGTCGACTCGAACAGGTCCGCGCCGCGGCCCGCGCAGTCGCCGACGTTGTCGCCGACGAGGTCCGCGATCACGGCCGGGTTGCGTGGGTCGTCTTCCGGGATTCCCGCCTCGACCTTGCCGACGAGGTCCGCGCCGACGTCCGCGGCCTTCGTGTAGATGCCGCCCCCGAGCTGTGCGAACAGCGCCACGAACGACGCCCCAAAGCCGAAGCCGACGATGAGGAACGGGATGCGCCGGGTCCACTCGTCGGACGATACGCCCGCGGGCGCGATCGCGTGCAGCGCGGCGAACAGCCCCGAGACGCCGATCAGCGACATCGCGACGGTGAACAGCCCCGACACCGCGCCGCCACGGAGCGCCGTCTGGAGCGCCGCGTTGAGCGACGTGCGCGCGGCGGAGGCGACGCGAATGTTCGTGCGGATCGACACCCACATTCCCATGTACCCGGCGATCCCCGAGCAGACTGCGCCTAACAGGAACGACACGGTCGTATAGAGCGCGAGTGTCCCGGCGGAGAGCGCGTTCGCCCCGGACTCGGTCGGCCGGAAGAACGCGTAGCCGACGTAGATCAGCACCGCCACGACGACCGAGAGCGCGCCGATGGTCTTGTACTGCCGCGCGAGGTACGCCTCCGCCCCTTCTTGAATCGCGTTCGAGATGCGCTGCATCGCGGGCTCGCCGCGGTCGAGGGCGAGCACCCAGCGGGAGAGGAGCACCGCCGCGACGAGCGCGACGCCGCTCGCGGCCAGGATGGCCAGGATGTACGGGCCGAGCGCGGACTGCGAGGAATCCATGTACGAGGCGGCTGGGAAGGTGGTGGAGCGGACGGCGCGGCGGCGCGAAGCGGGACGCTTCGCTCAGTCGGCCGTGGAAGGCTCCGGCGTGCCGCCGCGGGCGCGCCAGAGCCAGTACACGGGGAGGCCGACGAGCACGAGCACGAGACCCGAGACGGCCTGCGTGCGCGTCTTGTCGGCCAACAGCAGCAGCACCGCGACCCCCGCGCTCAGGCAGATGTAGAGCGCGGGGAGCACGGGGTAGCCGAACGCGCGGTAGGGGCGTTCCGCCTCGGGACGCGTGCGGCGCAGCACGAACAGACCGATCGTCGTGAACGCGTAGAAGATGAGCGCCGCGAAAATGACGTAGTCGAGCAGCTGCCCGTACGTCCCCGTGAGGCAGAGCAACGTCGTCCACACCGCCTGCGCGATGAGTGCGAACGCCGGCACGCCCTGCGCGTTCAACACGCCGGCCTTGCGGAAAAACACGCCGTCGCGCGCCATCGCCCAGTACACGCGCGAGCCCGCGAGGACGAGCCCGTTGTTGCACCCGAACGTCGAGATGAGGATCGCGACCGCCATCAGCGTGACGCCGACCCCACCGAAGACGACTTCGGCCACCGCGGTCGCGACGCGGTCCTGCGTCGCGTGCATCACGCCGCGCGCGAGCGCCGTCGCGCCCTCCGCCGTGCCCGCGAACGGCAGCACGTTCAAGTACGACACGTTCGCGAGCACGTAGAGCAGCGTGACCAGCCCGGTCCCGAGCACGAGCGCGAGCGGCAGGTTGCGGCGCGGGTTGCGCACCTCGGCCGCCGCGAACGTCACGTTATTCCACGCGTCGCTCGAGAACAGCGAGCCGACGAGCGCCGACCCGAAGACCAGCGCGAACGGCGCCGCGTAGTCGACCGGAGGCGCGAAGCGGCCCGGCCCGAAGTTGGCCGCGAGCGCGGTCGCGTTACGTCCCACCGTGAGGCCGAGCAGGACGAGAATCGCGAGCGCGCCGGTCTTGACCACCGTCAACGTCGTCTGGACGAGCTTGCCCTCGCGCACGCCGCGCAGGTTCACGAGCGTGAGCACCCACACGGTCGCGAGCCCGACGAGCCGCTGCGGCGTGAGGCCGAGCTGGATGGCTTGCGTCGACGCGTCGTGGCAGCCGAGCAACGAGACGCAGACGTCGGCGCGCGGGAACCACGCAAACCGGTCAGCGGTCACCGACGGGACGAGGACGCCGAGGAACTTGCCGAACGCCACCGCGACGGCGGCGATCGTCCCCGTCTGGATCACGACGAAGAGCGTCCAGCCGTAGAGGAACCCCATCACGGGGCCCATCGCTTCGCGGAGGAACACGTACTGTCCGCCCGCGCGCGGGTACATCGCCGCGAGCTCGCCGTACGCGAGCGCACCGAGCAGCGTGATGACCCCCGTGAGCCCCCACGCCGCGAGCAGGAGCGCGGGCGAACCGACCGTACGCGCGATGTCGGCCGACACGATGAAGATGCCCGACCCGATCATCGACCCCGCGACGAGCATCGTCGCGTCGGTGAGCGTCAGCGCCTTGACGAACCCGCCGGACCCGCCACCCGCGTTCGCGTCGACGTCGCTCGCGCCGTCGTCGTCCGGCGTGGCGACGACGCCGGACGGGCGTGCGGAGGACGCGTCGACCACGCTGGACATGCGCGCTCGGTCAGGGCTGGGGTCGGAGGCTCCGCCCGTGACTGAGTCGCATCCGCGATCTGCCCGGGGAACAGGGCGGCAACATAGAGTCCCGCACGAATGAGTGCCAGCCGAGGCAATGCGGCTGGCTCGGCGGTCCGCCGCACACGAGAAAGCGCCCGCGATGGACGCGGGCGCTTCAGAGCACGTACTCGAGCGATGCCTTCGCGCGGACCGGCGTACCGTCCGGTTTGACCGCCGGCCTGAACCGGCACCCCTCGAACGCTTCGCGCAGCTTGCGGTTGTATCCGCCGTCGCTGACTTGCGTGAAATCGACTTTGAGCACCCGCCCCGTGCTGTCGACGTCGAACACGGCGAGGACCGTTTTCCCCTTGTCTCGCTTCGGCGCGCCGTATGGCGGGAGAAACGTTTCGATCATCGTCGGTGCGGGGCTCGCCGTGACACCCCCTCCGGTCGATGCGCCGACGCCGCTGCCCGTCCCATTCCCGACGCCGCTGCCCACGCCGCCCCCGGTGCCCGGCCCCGAACCGAGCGTGCCATCGGCGCCCGTGCCGCCGCCCGAGCCGGCCGTGGCGGCGGTCACGGTGGACGCAGCCGGCGTCGGGGCGGCGCTCGCCGTCGGCTTCGTCGGCGCAGGCGGGGTCGGCTTCGGCGGGACTGGCGGCGTCACGGCCGGCTTCGCGGGCGTCGCAGGGGGCGGCGGTGCCGCGATCTGAACGAAGCGCAGCCGTTCGACCACGGGCGGGCCGCCCACGTCGCCTCCGCTGCCGTGCAGCCCACCACCGCCGCCGCCGGCGGGCGTCGGGCCGCCCATCCCCGTGATCTCGCGGATCACATCCGGCGCCGCGAGCGGCACGATGAGGAGCGCGATGACGAGCGCGTGCAGACCGATGGACACGAGCGTGCTGCGCACGCGCGAGGTCGCCGGAACCGGGATGCCCATCGGCGGCCGAAGTTTCGGCCGTTCCGGGGTGGGGAGGGACTCGTACACAGTCTGGTGTGCGGCGCGGGCGCGGGACGGCGTCGTGGGGGAGCGGCACGCGACGGCGCGCGCCAACGCCCGAGGTACAGCGCATGGTACACAGCACGGCGGCGGACGAGCCACGAAGGCCCGCCCGCCGCGTCCGCACCCGAGCCGGGTGCGGCGGAACGCGCCACATTTACGTGGCGCCCTTGGGCACGAAGCCGATGACTTTCACGCCGGCGCCGCGGGACACGTCCATGGCGTGGATCACGTCCTGGTACGTCGCGTCCGGGTCACCCTTGATGAAGATGACCTTGTCGGGACGCGGGTCGTAGATCGACTTGAGACGCGCGCCGAGCGCGTTGTTGTCGGCCGCTTCCTTGTTGATCAGGAACTTGCCGCCCTTCTGTACGGTGAGCACGATGGACGTGTTGTCCTGCTGCGTCGTCTGCTGCGGCGGGTTAGGGTCGGGCACCTGCACGTCGATCGCCTTGCGGCTCGACGGCACGATCACCATGAAGATGATCAGGAGCACCATGAGCACGTCGATCATCGGGGTGACGTTGGGGTCGGCGTTGAGACCGCCGTGCCCGCCGCCTGCGGACATCGCCATTAGCGCTTCCCTCCCGATCCGCCGGCACCGGAGGTGCCGACCTTCGCGTCCGCCGCGGCATCAACCGACTTGCCTTCGGACCCGGGGGTCTGCTCCGAGATGAGCCCCGTGACACGCACGCCCGCCTTGCCGGCGATGTCGACCGCGTCCTGGACCTTGGAATACTCAAGGTTTTTGTCAGCGCGGAGGTACAAAATTTTGTCCTCGGTGCGCTTGTCGTAGATGTCGCGCAGCTGCGCTTCGAGATTGTTGTTCGGGATCGGCTTCCGGTTGAGGTAGTACTGCCCCTTGCGGTCGATACCGAGCAACTGGTCGCCGTTCTCCTCGGGGTGCTTCTTGAGATTAATCCCCTTGGGCGGCTCGGCGTTCAGGCCCGACGTGAGCGTCGGGATGATCACCATGAAGATGATGAGGAGGACGAGCATGACGTCGACGAGCGGCGTCACGTTCGGCTCGGCTTTGACGCTGCCTCCCCCGCTGGTGGAAATTGCCACGGGCTACCTCCCTCCTGGGTGCGTGATTCGAGCTGTGCGGCCGGCCGGGCGACAGCCCGGCCGGCGCGCGCGTGCCCTACTGCGAGATGGTGCCCGAGGTGCCGGTGCTGAACTCGCGCGTGAAGCGCGAGCGGCCGAACTCACCCGACACGCCCTTGATGAGGTAGTCGATCATTTCCTTCGACGTGTACGTCATTTCGGCCGTGAGGTTGTCGATCTTGGTCGAGAAGTAGTTGAACATCCACACCGCCGGGATCGCGACCATGAGGCCGAACGCGGTCGTGATGAGCGCCTCGGCGATACCGGCCGAGATCGCCGACAGACCGCCGGAGCCCGACGCCGCCATGCCCGTGAACGCGTTCACGATGCCCATCGTCGTGCCGAGCAGGCCGACGAACGGGGCCGTCGCACCGACCGTGGCGAGGACGCCGAGGCCGCGCTTCTGGTCGACGATCGTCATCAGCATCTCGCGCTCGACGGCGCGCTCGGCCGAGTTGATGTCGGCCACCGTGACCGAGCCGTCCGAGATGAGCGGCTTCACGTCTTCGAGCGAGTTGCCGAGGACGCGGGCGACGTGCGACTTCTTGTAGCTCTGCGCGAGGTTGATCGCCTCGCCGAGGTTGTCCTCGTCGAGGAACTGGCTGAACTCCGGCGCGAACCGGCGCGTCTCGGCCTGCGCCGCGCGAATCTGGAAGAACTTCTGGATCATGATCGTCAGCGACCAGACCGACATGATCGCGAGCACGAGGACGATACCCTTGGCAAAGGCGCCCATCGTGCTGAAGAGGTTCATCAAGTCCATGTTCATCGCTTACAGTCTCCCGGGGGGTGGAAGGCGCCGGCGCTCGCGCGACGCAGGTGACACGCCCGAAGGCGTGGGTGAGCCAGAGGCCGAACTACTTGACGCGCGAACTACTTGGTCAGGTTGAACGTGAACGGCAGCTGCACGAGCTGCTTCACCTTGTGCCCGCCGATCTCGGCCGGGTAGAACCGCGCCTTCCGCACGCCGTCCTTCGCAGCCTGCGAGAAGAGATCGTTCGTGCTCTCGAGCACCTTCCACGTGCCCATGTCGGCGCGCCCCGTCGTGTCGACGACGAACTGCGCGGTGACCTTGCCGTCGGCGCCGCCGCTCGACTTGAGGATCTCGGGGTAGTTCGCGCTCAGCGACCCCGGGACCGTGGCGGCCGTCTTCTCGACCTGGAACTCGAAGTACGGCTGGTCGGTCTGGACCGTCGGCGCACTCTTGATGTTCGCGTCGCCGTTCGCACGGCCGCCCGAGACCCCCTTGCCCGAGAAGTCATTCGCGTCGGTGACGCGCTTCGACAGATCGACCTTCGGGATGATGTCCGGGATGGTGATGGGCGGCGTCAGGACCTGGAAGCCCTTCGCGACCGGTGGCGCGACGACGACGTTCTTGGGCGGCGGAGGCGGCGGCTCTTTCGGAGGCGGCGGGTCGTTCTTCTTCATCTCGACCAGCGTCACCTTTTCTTCCTTCGGCTTCTCCGAGGTCATCGTCGCGTGTGCGGTCGCGTAGACCGCGCCGCTGATGAGACCCGCGTGAATGATGACGCTCGTAATCGTGCCGGCCGTGCTGCGCTGCTTCTTCGCCTTCGACTCGATCAGGTTATTGAACATGAGACGGCGGGGCGAACGGCGGATGAGGCGCGAGCCGCGACGAACCACGGCCCGACGAGACAGCCGCATCCGCGGCTGCCACGGAACCAATGCTACGCAAGGTTCGTGAACGCGGGATGGCGCGCGGATTAGGATTCGATTACGCGCGCGGACGAATGGCGTCGGGAACAGTCACCCGTCACAATCGCCGGCCCACCGGCGTTCTTCAGGCCGGCACAGAACGCAGTTCGGCGTCCACGTCCGCCGCCGGCGACATGTCCTCGACCGGCTCGACCGGGAGCGTGACGGTAAACGTGGTCCCACGCGTGAGCCGCGACACCACGGTGATCGTCCCGCCGTGCGCCTGCGCAATCCATTGGCTGATCGCCAACCCGAGGCCGAACCCGCCGCGCTCGACGATGGTGCTTCCGCCGGCCGTCGTGACGCGCCGGGAGCGCGCGCGGTCGGCGCGCCAGAACCGATCGAAGATGTACGGCAGGTCGCCGGCCGCGATGCCGATGCCGGTGTCGCGCACCGTCAGCTGCACGCCGTCCGCGCCGTTCACGAGTCCCGCGCCACGGCGTAGCGAGAGCTCGACGAGCCCGCCGCGCGGCGTGTACTTGATCGCGTTCGTGATGAGATTGAGGAACAGCTGACGCAGCCGCGTCACGTCGCCAAGCACGGTCGCCGGTTCCAGCGCGGCGAGGCGAATGGTGAGGCCAGCGTCCTCGCCGAGGATGGTCGCCGTTTCGAGCACGTCGTACATAAGCGGCTCAAGCGCGACCGGCTCGCGGTGCAGGTCGAAGCGCCCCTCGTCGAAGCGCGCGAGCGTGAGCAGGCTCTCGACGAGGGCCGCCATCCGTGTCACCTCCTGCAACGCCTCCTCGAGCGCGACGAGCTGCTCGGCCGACTGCGGCGGCACGCTCATCGCGCGCTCGACCGTCGCGCGGAGCACCGTGAGTGGCGTCTTGAGTTCGTGGCTCGCGTCGGCCGTGAAGCGCCGCAGCGCACCGAACGACGTCTCGAGGCGCCCGATCATCGCGTTCAACGTGGTCGTCAGACGCGTCAGCTCGTCGCCGTCCTCGGGGGCGGCCTCGCCCGCCGCGAGGCGGCGGTGGAGGCTGCGCCCGTCGGTGATCGCCTCCATCTCGTCGATCACGCGCTCCAACGGGCGAACGCCGCGGCCCGCGAGCCACCACCCGACGCCGGCCGACGCCATGAGCACGAATGGCACGACGAACAGCATGGCCGTGAATAATTCGTCGCGCGCCTCGACCGCGGACCGCGTCGGCGTCGCGACGATCACGCGGCGAACGGGCGAGATCTGCGACGGCGCGTCGCGGCGGATGACGAGGACCTCTTCCTCCGTGGGCAGCCCGCGTGCGCGCACGTACGTCCCGAGCGCGCCGGTCGTGTCACGGACGATCTCGCGCTTGGCCGAGACCGTCGGACTGAGCACGCTGTCCGACAGCTCGACCAACGCCGACGCCTGTCCGGTCTGGAGGAGCCGCGCGTCGACGGAGCGGTACAGGATGCGGTTCGCGCTGTCGAGCACGATGACGATGTTCGGTAGCGCGTCTAGCAGCAGCGCGACGCGCGCGGTGACCTGCGGGCCGATCCGCCGGTCCTGCACCTCCGTCAGCGGCAGCCCCGGCCCGCCGGCCTGCGCGATGAGGCGCGTCGTGACGTCCGCCTCCTGCGTGACGTACCGCTGCAACTCGCGGTCGCCCGCGGCGCCGCGCGCGCTCCAGACGGTCGCCCCGAGGACGACCGTCGTCCCGCCGAGCGCGAGGAGGGCGTAGGCGGACGCGAGGCGGGCGCGGACCGTGGCCACGGTGCGTTAGGCCTTGATAGTGTACCCCACGCCGCGCACGGTCTGGATCAACTTCCGCGCGTGCCCGGCGTCGACCTTTTTCCGGAGGTGTGTGATCACGACGTCGACGATGTTCGTGCCCGGGTCGAAATGGTAGCCCCACGCGTATTCCGTGATCAGCGTCCGGCTCATCACGCGCCCCGCGTGGCGCATCAGGTACTCGAGCACGGCGTACTCCTTGGGCGTGAGCTCGATGCGTTCGCCCGCCCGCATCACCTCGCGCGCCGCCTGGTCGAGATCGAGGTCGGCGACGCGCAGCACGGGAGAGGCGATCGCGCGCGGGCGGCGGGCGAGCGCCTCGACGCGCGCCAACAGCTCTTCGAAGGCGAACGGCTTGGTCACGTAGTCGTCGGCGCCGGCGCGCAACGCGGTCACCTTCGCGTCCACCGCGTCCTGCGCCGTCAAGACGAGCACGGGCCGTTCGAAGCCGCGCGCGCGGAGCGTCGTGAGCACGTCGAGCCCGGACTTCCCCGGCAGGCGCATGTCGAGGATCACGAGGTCGTAAGCCCCACTCGCGGCGAGGCGCTCACCGTCGGCGCCGTCGGTCACGATTTCGACACCCCATCGCTGCTCTTCGAGTCCGCGCTTGACGAACTGGCCGACCGTCGGGTCGTCTTCGATGACGAGGAGCTTCATACCCGGTCGTCGCGAGCATCCTTCGTTCCGTTACGCATCTCGGACGACGCAGGCCCCGCGGTTCGCGCGAGTTCGGCGCGGAGTGCGGCGCTCTCGTCCTGCAGCCGAAGGATCGTGTCTCGGAGTTGCCGCATCTCGACCGCGCGCTGGACCACCAGCTCGACCTCAGCCATACGGTATGGCTTCGCGACCGTCCCGTACGCGCCGCCACGGAGCGCGGCCAATGCGGTTTCTCGCGTGCCGTTGCCCGTGGCGATGATCACCTCCGGCGGGCGCCGGAGGGTGCCCGCCGCAGCGAGGACCGCGAACCCGTCGGCACCCGGCATCTGCACGTCGACGACCGCGGCGTCGAACTGCTCGGTCGCGAGCGCGGCGAGGGCGGCCGGTCCATCCCGCACGAGCGTCACGTCCAGCCCGCGTCCGCGCAGAAACTGGGCGAGCAGCGTCCCGAGGTGCTCCTCGTCTTCCGCGACGAGCACACGGCCCGCCAGCGACGGATCGGCGGCGGCTGTCACACGGAGCGGCTGGGCCGGGCGCCCCGATCAGACGGCAGGAATCGTCACCCGGAAGGTCGCCCCTTGGCCGGGCGTGCTCTCGACGTCGATGTGGCCGCCGAGATCGCACACGAGGCCGTAGCAGATCGCGAGCCCCAGGCCGGTGCCGTCACCAGGCGCTTTGGTCGTGAAAAACGGATCGAAGATCTTGGCCAGCACGTCACGCGACATGCCAGTCCCATCGTCGGCGATCTCGAGCATCGCGGCCGGCTGGCCGCCGTCGAGGGCACTCCGCGCGGTCCGCACGGTGATCCCGCGGCGCACGGGTTCGCCGGCGCCGCCGTCCACGTCGCGCTGCTCGGCGGCGGCGACGGCGTCCGCCGCGTTGAGGAGGAGCACCATCGCGATCTGCGTCAGCTGATCGGGGTCGCCGAGGAGTTCGGGGACGGCGGACACGCCGTCCGCCGGGCCGAGGTCGAGCCGCACCGCGCAGCGCTTGAAACGCGCGTGGTGCCGCAAGAGGCCGAGGGTCTGCTCGACGACCGCGTCGAGCGACACGCGTGCGCGTCGTAATTCGCGCGCGCGGCTGAAGTTCAGGAGCCCGTCGACGATCCGGCGGCACCGATGCACCTCGTGGTCGACGATGCGCAGATACTCGCCGAAGCCGGCGGGCTGCTGCTCGCGCGGGAGTTCGGCGAGGGCGAGCGTCATCGTCTCCGCGCAGGCCGCGATCGTGCCGAGCGGGTTGTTGATCTCGTGCATCACGCCGGCCGCGAGCTGCCCGACCGCCGCCAGCTTCTCCGCTTGGGCGGACCGTTCGAGCGCGGCGCGCCACTCCGTCACGTCCTCGCCCAGCGTGATGACGTGGGTCGGCGCATCGCCGTCGAGCGCCATCGGAATTTTGGAGAGGCGATAGATGCGCGCCTCGCCCGACGCGGTGCTCTCGGTGTCGAACTGCCGGATGGTGCCGCTCGCGAGCACGTCGTCCAACTCGCTCCGGACGAGGGCCGCATTCTGTCGCGGGAGGACGTCGAACACCGTGCGCCCGATCGCCGCCTCGCGGGCGACACCGAGGGTGTCGAGTTCGCGCTTGCGGTTCCAGAGGCGAACGCGGTGCTCCCGGTCGGTGACGTAGACGCCCACGGGGAGCGCATCGAGCACCGCGGCGGCGAAGTCGCGTTCGGCGGCCGCCGCGCGCGCGTGCGCCTCGAGCTCGCGGGCCAGCGCACGCGCGCGGTCCGCGGGCGCGAGCACGGCGCCGAGCACGGCCAGGACCTCCTGCAACTCGGTCTCGTCGATGCGCGCCGCCGGTGCGACGACGACCAGCTCGTGCGTGGGCGCGTCGCGGTCGGCGTTGGGGATCGCACGACGCAGCGCGTCGGGGCGCTCTCGGGCGGTCGCGTCCGGCTCGCCGACTGCCCAGCGCACGACGCGTGCACCGCCCTCGTAGGCGACGACCGCCGCGGCCATTGCGGCGCTCGCGGCGGCGATGGCCGCGAGCGCGGCGGGCCCGAAGTCGTCGGGGTCGGGCGCGGCGGCGATCACGCCCGCGACCCGCGTGAGGAGCGTCCCCGGGGTCACGTCGGCGACGTAGGTGGCGGGCGAGGGGGCGAGGGTCACGGCAGCGGGGGTGTGGCGGGAGAGGAACTCCGGCCCGCGGGCCGGGTCGCGCTCACCCGTGACGCACTGCCGCTGGTCGGGTCACTCGCGCGCGTCATTCGGGCGCGCCGCATGGCGTCAGACGTTGGCGCGAATGGCGGCGAGCAGTTCGGCGTCGTCGCGACGCAGGCCGGGATTCTCTTCGACGTGTGTCCACCGCACCACGCCGGCGACGTCGAGCAGGAAGTACGCGCGCGTCGAGAAGAAGGTGTGCTCGAGGAGCACGCCGTACGCGCGCGACGCGTCGCGGCGGAAGTCGCTCAGGAACTCGGTCTTGAGCCCGTGCTTGGTCTTGAACTCCTTCAGCGTCGGAACGGAGTCGACGCTGATCGGCAGCACGGTCACGCCCTCCGTCGCGAACGCGTCGTAATCGTCGCTGAACGCGCACATCTCGGCCGTGCACGTGCTCGTGAACGCGAGCGGGAAGAAGGCGATCAGCACGCGCCGGCCGCGGAGCGCGGAGAGCGTGACCTGGTCGCCGCTCGTGCTCGGGAGCGTGAAGTCGGGCACGGCGGATCCGACGGCCGGCGGGGCGGTGGGCGAAGCGGTCGTAGCCATGAGAGCGAACGAGGAACGCGTCATCACGGGCTGGTCCCATGATGACGCGCGAAGTGACGGCCCTGCTTGCGATGGCATGGAGGGTAGGGGACTCGAACCCCTAACCTATTCGTTGCAAACGAATTGCTCTACCAATTGAGCTAACCCCCCGGCGGCCGCAATATATCCGCCGGGGTACCCGCCGAGCTACTCGTGCGCGGGCAACGGCTCCATCGTGCGCGCATCGACCGGCACCTGCACTTCGTCGCGGTACGGCGAGGTGATGAACGCGACGCGCATCTTCGGGAACGCGTCCATGAAGCTCAGATAACAGAAGCCCCAGAGTCCAAGCATCCCGAGCCCGATCGCGATCTCGTACAGGCCGAACGGCAGGCCGGCGACTTCACCGAGCACCGACGGGTAGACCTCGAGATAGCGATGGAACCAGAGGCCGAGGATCGTCGTGAACGCGACCGTGGCCATCACGGGCGAGTACAGCTTGGCCGCCTTGCTTAGCAGCGTGAAGAACGGCACGACGAACATCATCGTGAAGACCGCGGTCGTAAGCCATCCCCACGGGTCGATGAGGCGGAGGCGGAAGTAGTGCGTCTCCTCCGGCAGATTGCCGTACCAGATCACGAGGTACTGGCCGAAGGTGAGGTAGCCCCAGAACGCCGTGAACGCGAAGCAGAGCTTCCCGACGTCGTGGTAATGGTTGTCGTTGATCAGGTCGGTGCCGCCGAGGTGCGCGCGCCAGTAGCGCATGATCACGGTGAGCGCCATCAGCATGCCCAGCCACGCGCCCATGAAGATCTGCCAGCCGTACATCGTGCTCTGGAAGTGCAGCGACAGCGTCATCGAGTAGTCCCACGACAGGACGACCCAGCCGTAGCCGTAGAGCATGACGACGAGGACCGCGAGCTTTCCGAGGATCGAGTGCGTGCTGTGGAGTTCGCGGCGTTCGTCGCCGAAGCCGCGGCGCATGCCGGCGCGGATGCCTGCCGCCCACCCCGCGCCGTCCTCGGGGATCAAGCCCACGTCGAGGCGCACCGAGCGGTAAACGAACCAGCCCATGACCGCGGTCATGGTGCCGAACAACAGCAACCCGCGCAGGCGGAAGAAGGTCGGGTCGAGATAAATCGCCTTCTGGTGCACCTCGACCGTCTGCTTCGCCCACGTAAAGATGTGTGGCGCGCCGGGGAAGAGGATCAGGAGGAGCAGCACGAACGCGACCGGGAGCCACGCCACGAACCCTTCCGTGAAGCGGACGACCGAACGCGACCAGCGGGCCGTGGTGAGGCGTTGGACCGCCGCGAACGTGACGCCCGCGGCCGAGCAGATCGTGAAGAACAGCCAGTTGAAGTGCAGCGCGAGCCACGCCCGGTCGTTCCCGGTCACCGCGCCGGCGATGAAGACGATGGCGCCGATCGCGGCAAGGAGGAGCGAGACGAGTCTGAGCCTTGGCGAGACGGGCTTGTTCGCGATCAGGCGGACGAGCTCGTCGCGCGTCGGCGTGTGGACGGCGTGCGCGCTCACGGGCGGCCTCCGGGGGTGGTCTGGACGCCGCGCACCGCGCCGGTCGGACGGCCGTTGCTCGGGACGGAAGTGCCCGGCGTCGTGCGGCCGATGCTGGGCGCCGCTTCCTGCGCGGCGGGCGCCTGCTGCACCGGGCGCACGGGCACGTTCGCCGGGTTGCGGCGTGCGGTCGGACCCGAGTCGTTGACGCCGGCCGGCACGGGGCGTCCGAGCTGGCCGAGCACCATCGCGGGTGAGCGGACCTCGCCCGCGGTGCCAGCGGCCATCGACGCCTGGGACGTGCCGCCTACCGCGCCGCGCGGCTCACGCCACATCGGGGGGGGCAGGCTCGGCGCGGTCGCGCTATAGCCCGGCACCGTCGCGCCGTTCTGGCCGGGGTAGCCGACCGGACCCACACCCGACTGGTTCGGGACGACGCCCTGCAACGCGCGGATGTAGTTCACCACGTCCCAGCGGTCCATCTCTTCGATGCGGTTGTACGTCGGCATCGCGCCGCGCCCGTTCCGCATCATGCCGTAGATGTAGCCGTCCTTGAACGCGCGGACGCGCGCGTTGTTGAGCGAGATACCAGGCACGCCGTAGAGCGTCGCCGGCCCGTTGCCCTGGGCGAGGTCGCCGTGGCAGACGACGCAGTTCACCTGGTAGTACTTGTGCCCGTTGTCCTGCGACGCCTTGCTCTGCGGCGTCGGGTTCGTGACGGCGTTCGCGATCGAATCGATCACGTTCGGAAACGGGTTGTACGAGATCTGGTAGCCGGCGAGGAAGGTCCCCGAGACGGGCACGGAGTTCTGCGGGTTGGGGCGCGGCGGGTGCGTGGTGTCGCTGTCGAGCTGCGACACCGGCTCCCAGGGCTCGACCTTCGGCTGGTTCTTGAAGTCGGTGAACCAGTCGCAGGCGCCTAACACGGGGAGCAGCGCGGCCGCGGCCGCGGCACGGACGAGGGTGCGTCGGGTGCTGAGTGAGGTCGGCATCGCGTCAGCGCTCCCCGCGGACGTCGGAGGCGCCGTACTGCCGCATCAACTGCTCGGCGCGCCCCGTCTGCTCGGTCGCGACGAACACGCCGAAGTCGCCGTGACTGAAGCGCGGGTCGTACCCGACGGTCATCGTGAGCCGCGGAATGCGGTTGATGTAAAACATGCCGAACACGGTCGCGAGCGCGCCGATCATGACCATCATCTCGAAGCCGATGATCGTGTACGGGATCCAGCTCGCGATCGCCTTGCCGCCGGTGACGAGCGGCCAGTAGGTCGACGTCCAGATCGCGACCCAGTAGCCGAACGTGACGCCGAGCAGCCCGCCGACGAGCGTGAAGACGCGCACGCCCGAGCTCGGCGCGCCGAGCGCCTCCTCGAGCTCGTGCCGCGGCGCCGGGGTGAACACCGTGATCTCCCCGAGGCGCGCCTTCCGCAGCTCCTCGATCGCGTGCACGGCCGAGTCGAGCTCCTTGAACGATGCGACGACGCCTTGCATCAGTCGTGTTCCCCCGGAGTGGCCGGCAGGTACGGCAGGTGCCGTCCCGCGATGCCGACGTCGTCGTGCGTGGCGTCCCCGCCGCCGATCCGCATGCGCGGCGGGACGATTTCCTTGATCTCGGCGAGCGCGAACACCGGGAGCTGCTTGGTGAAGAGGAGGAACCACATGAAGAACCAGCCGAACGACCCGAGCAGGAAGCTCATGTCGACCCAGCTCGGCATGTAGTGCGTCCACTGCCACGGCTCGAACTCGTGGGTGAGCGACGGCACGACGATGACGAACCGCTCGTACCACATCCCGAGGTTGATGAAGAGGCTCAGGATGAAGAGCCACGTCGTGTTGCGGCGGAGCTTCTGCGAGAAGAGCGACATGGGGAGCACCATGTTGCAGATCAGCAGGATCCACGCGCTCCACCACCACTGCCCGAAGACGCGGTTGTAGAAGTACTCCATCTCGGCCGGGTTGCCCGAGTACCACGCGACGAAGAATTCGATCAGGTACGCCGACCCGACGACGAGCGAGACGAACAGCACGACCTTGGCCGTGGCGTCGAGCTGGTTGAGCGTGACGTAGTGCCGGAGGCCGAACCAGCGGCGCATCGGAATCACGATCGTCCACACCATCGCGAAGCCGGAGTAGATGGCACCCGCGACGAAGTACGGCGGGAAGATCGTCGCGTGCCACCCGGGCGTGAGCGCCATCGCGAAGTCGAACGACACCACGGAGTGCACCGACAGCACGAGCGGGGTCGAGAATGCGGCGAGGAACAGATAGGCGCGCGCGAAGTGCCGCCACTCGCGGTCGCTGTTGCGCCAGCCGAACGACATGACCGAGAAGATCCGCTTGCGCACCGGGTTCGTCTCCCGGTCGCGCAGCACGGCGATGTCGGGGATGAGCCCGACGTAGAGGAACGTGGCCGAGATCGTCAGGTACGTCGAGATCGCGAAGACGTCCCAGACGAGCGGCGACTTGAAGTTGGGCCAGATGAGGCGCCAGTTCGGGTACGGCAGCAGCCAGTAGAACTTCCACGGGCGCCCGATGTGGATGATCGGGAAGAGCCCCGCCGTCATGACGGCGAACACCGTCATCGCTTCCGACAGCCGGTAGATCGTCGTGCGGAAGCCGGCGCGGAAGAGGTAGAGGATCGCGGAGATCAGCGTCCCCGCGTGGCCGATGCCGACCCAGAAGACGAACGTGATGATGTACACGCCCCACATGAGGGGCGGGGCGTAGCCGGCCTGGCCGAGTCCCCAGAAGATCTGGTAGACCCAGGCCGACGCGCCGATGAGCATGCAGACGATGGCGGTGCCGAGGGCGGCGAACCAGCCCGCCGTCGGCGTCATCGTGCCGATGATCTCGTTGTCGACCTGTTCGTAGTCGCGGACGCCCGGGAGCTGGACGTCGGCGCTCGCGACGTTGGGCCGCAGGGGAACGTCCCCGGGGAAGCCGCCCGGGACCGGGCGGGCGATCGTCGCCATGTGTGCTCCGTCCTCCTCGTTAGGCGACGGCCGGGGCGGTGCCCGGCGCCGGGTGGATGACCTTCTTCAAGTAGACCACGGCCGTGTAGGTGTTGAGCTCTTCGAACACGTGGTAGCCGCGGCGGTCGAGCGCCAGCTCGGCCACGCTCCAGGTGCGGTCGGCCGCGTCGCCGAACGTGATCGCGCGCGAGGGGCACGCCTGCGCGCAGGCGGTCGTGAACTCGTCCGCGACCAGCTCGCGGCCCTCGAGCTTCGCGCGGTGCTCGGCGTCGCGGATGCGGTGCACGCAGAACGTGCACTTCTCCATGACGCCCTTGCCGCGCACGGTGACGTCGGGGTTGAGCTGCCAGTGCATCGGTTCCGGCCACGCGTACTGCCGGCGCTCGGGCTCGCCGTAGCCGAACCAGTTGAAGTAGCGGACCTTGTACGGGCAGTTGTTGCTGCAGTAGCGCGTGCCGACGCAGCGGTTGTAGACCTGCACGTTGAGGCCGTCGGGCGAGTGGTAGGTCGCGTAGACGGGGCACACGGGCTCGCACGGGGCGTTGCCGCAGTGCTGGCACATCATCGGGACGAAGCGCACGTCGAACGCGGGGTCGAACTCGTTCTCCGCGTTCATCGCGCCCTCGTAGTAGCGCTCGAGACGGATCCAGCTCATCTCGCGGCCCTTGACGATGTTCGCGCCCGGGCTGGTGTCCCACACGCCCGGGGCGAGTGCGCGGCCCTGCCACGGCGCGCCGACGGTCGGGAGGTTGTTCTCCGCGTAGCACGCCGTCACACACGCCGAGCAGCCCGTACAGCGCGCAAGGTCGATCGCCATCGCCCAGCGGCGCTTCGCGGCGCCGAGCGGGTGCTTCGGGTCGTAGAGGCCGCGGTCCTTGGAGTCCGGATCGCCGTAGTTGCCCTGCGCGTCGTTCGCGACCGGGGAGCGGAGGCCGGGGAGGAAGGCGGTCTTCGCCTCGCCGGGGATGTGCTCCTCGTTGCCGCTCTCTTCGCGGTGGCCGGCCGGTTCGCCGTTCGGGTCGCGTTGGGCCGGGTGGGCGCTCGAGCCCGGCGCGGTGCCGGTCATCCCCTGCCCGCCCGGGCCGGTACCGCCGTGCGTCGGCGTGCCGCCGTTGCCCGCGACCCCGGTCCCCTGGCTCGTCGTGTTCGGGCCGCCGCCGTTGGTCGCGATGCCGCCCGCGTTCTCACCCCCGCGCGCTTCCTGCAGCTTGCCGACGTCGCCGACGAGCAGCGCCTGCCCGATGCCGCGCCCGTGCTGGCGCGCGGAGCCCTCGGTGGTGACGAGGTCGTGGTGGTCGCCCGTTTTCGTGACGCGCGCGCGGCTCGCGGTGAGCACGAGGCCGCCGGCCGCGTCGTCGACCGAGGCGAGCAGGGCGTACGCGCTCGCGCCGATGTGCTGCGCGTAGCGGCCGTAGGCCGAGTGGCCCTGGCCTAACGCGACCGCGACGGTGTCGGGGCGGATGCCCATGTAGATGTAGGCCGGCGCCTCGAAACGGCCGGCGGCCGTCTCGACGCGGAGCACGTCGCCCGGCTCGACGTCCAGCTTCTTCGCGGTGACGGGGTGGATCTCGACCCAGCTCTGCCAGCAGATCTTGCTGACCGGGTCGGGCAGCTCCTGGAGCCAGGGCTTGTTGGCGCCGCGGCCGTCGCCTAACAGTGAGTGCGGGTAGACGACGAGGTCGTAGTCGCCCTGCGTCGCGGTGAGCGCGGGCGCGGGGCGGGCGGCCGGACGCGCGGGGCTGGTCGCCGCGCTCGCCGCGAGCACGGTGCCGGCCGCGACCCCCTTCGGCGACGCGGCGGTCCAACCCGCCGCGCCGCCCGGAAAA
>JAABUZ0100004942.1_pt1 | contig 17915 bp, 22 predicted proteins | sample 5562091 | NCBI WGS metagenome assembly JAABUZ01 (sample SAMN12813069, study PRJNA571459) | rock metagenome | isolation source: Antarctica rocks | place: Antarctica: Victoria Land, Linnaeus Terrace sud | collected 2015-12-21
AACGACTTCTTTGTCGATTTCCATCGGTTCTTCTCAGTCTCTCTTTGTTTTCAGGAGAAAAACCGTTTACACAATTCTTTTTACACCCTCGAGGGAAGCGCAATCCGCGTCGCAGGCCAGCCGGTGCGGCGCCGCCGTCCAGACCGCAAACCCCGCCCGTCGAGGTGGGTCGAGGTCGCGCATCCTGACTTCAAACCACCTACCGGTCACCGGCTGGGGGGCTGGGGGGCTCGGACCTGATCCGGCCAGAGGGGCGTCCGGCTTTTCTGTCTCTCGTTGCTCGCACACGGCTGAGAAAAACTCTCGCTTCCCCGCGACCGCCGAGAAGCGGGAGGAGAAGATAGGGACCGCCAAAATTCGTGACCCTCTCGGTCTCGCTCCCGTCGCGCTAGAACAGGCGCGCTGGCCGACGTCGCTTCTCCGCACGCGGCGGGAAGGACCAGGTCATGACGTCTAGAAATTCACAAATGGGCTGATGCAGAACCGCGCGTGCTGTCGCGGAGGAAAGCCGCGGCGAAGAATTTCTTTTCATCCAGTAACCGCACAACCGGTCCTCGAAGCGATCTCCTGGCCTGCGTTCGAGGTCTCGCGGAGGCACCACGAACCCAGATGCCGAATGCCGGAAACGAAAAACAGAGCCGAGTGTTGCTCGCTTCAGTGTCAGGAGTCGGAACCTTTCGTTGCTGTGTCTCTGTTCGCGAGAGATGATTCCGCCCGCTGTCAAGGAAAGGGTCGAACTCTGATGGGCACGGTGACGTTTCGGCAGGACCGTCTCGATCCGTCGTGGTACAAACCGAGTGTTCGTCCGTAACGTTCTGCCATAGGAAATTTCTTTTGAGTTTAGAAGCAGGGAACAGTGCAACTAGTTCTTGGTTTCGTCTCTGTCCGAACAGTGCGGGAGCGCGACATCTTTTCTGGATCGGTCGGTAGCGGAGTAACCGGCGAGCTACTCGGCTTCCGTCGTTGTCGCTGGTTCTGATTTACGCTTCCGCAATATTGCTTCCGGGTCTGGTGCGACTTCAGTACGCCGGTTCGGTTCTGAACTGGACGGTGACTCCGTGGCTCCGCTGCTGGAAGTCTCCAACCGGGGAATTGGCAAAGCGGCGGTGCGGCCCGAACTGTTTCTCGTTCTCGAGCCCGTTTCTTAACTTCGTGCCGAACTGGCGCGCCGGATTTCTGGTCTGCTGGCCACCGGTGGCGCAAGCGTGAACAAAACAGGACGGAACGTTACAAACCTGTGTGTCCTGGGAGGCGTCTCGCGCAGCCGAGCTTGTCCGTCCGCTGGTACTTGGTTCTCTGCTGCGCACAGGGTTGCGGAATCGCCGGGTGCGAGTTTCTCCTGCCGGGTTTGCGCCAAGGACAAAGGCCGAGGTTCACTCAAAGTCGGGCGGGTGGTTCCGCCGCTTGATCGTTTTCTGTGGTCCGGGGGTCCGGATCCGTCAGATTACGAATGTCCCTGGATTCTCCCTGGTGGCTGTCCGTGTTCCGCGGCGACCAGGGAAGGGAAATGGAATCAAAGCCGAGACAACAGTTTGTGATGACCGAGTGGTGCGCAGAGACAAGACAAAACTTTGTGAGACCAGTAGAGTTCCTCGCACGCTGGGCTCTGACACGAGTGGCTGGTTGCGGAATGTCCGAACACGATCGCGAGTTCTGTCTGGGCGATTTCTTTTTTGCCCGGAAGACTTTCCGGAAGAACAAGCGGTTCTGGCGGTTGTTCTTCTGTTCGTCACTTTCTACACTCGTCTGTTTTTGCTCTGTCACAAACCAGATTGGTGATTGCTCCGACCGGCAGGTACCTGGCAGACATATCTGACCGTTGTCGCTTTGCGGATCTTGGTCGCAGGCGGAATGGTCGGATGCTTCTTTCCTGACCACGATCTGATCGGCTTCCGGTCGAGTACCGTCGCATCCGGGGAAGCCGAATTGTTCCTGCTCGATAACCTGGGATCACAGTCCGGTTCTGATTGAGTCCAGGATGCGACTGGTTCGGTGGTCACCATACGAGACAACGGGAAGTTTGTCGGAACTGATTGTTCGACTCGGCGAGGGATCGGTGAGACCACAGAGACCGGAGGCCGGAACGCTGGAAGACCGGCTGCGTCTGCGAGGTGTCATCTCCGGCGGAGGTCCCATCTGACCGACGGTCGACGTTGTCTGTTCCGTCCAGCGCACGGAATGCTGACTGACCATTCCTGACCACCGGGAAGTTCCGTTGCTACCAGGAATCCGACACAGTGCCGGGTTGGCAGAATCGGTGTTCCGCATTTGTTGCTTGCTTTGCCGGTCGGCTGGCAGAAAATCTCTTGGGTCTGTACCGTCGTGACAAAGACCAGACACCAACGAGCGTGTCCGCTGGATCCGGTCGTGTTTCGAAACGGTCACGGACCGGTCCGGCAGGACCAGTGGTGAACGGCGGGAGATGTGTCATGCTGCGCAACGAGTACATCACTTGTCCGGAATTGAAGGACCAAGTGGTTAGCAGTCACCATAACGGTTTGGAGCAAATTGCATCCGGTGAGAAACCAAATGTGGAAACCGGCGGACAAATCCGTACCAACTCATGTTTTCTTTTCCGACGACGTGACGTCCGCTGTCGGAACGGGCTCGGTTTTGCCGCAAAGCCGAAATGGTCCGTCTGCTCCAACGGCCGGTTCCGGTGTACCTCGTTTTGTCGGTCACCAGAAATCAAAGGTGTCGCTGGCGAGGAACGCCAGTGCTCGGGGCGCGTCTCTCGGCCAAGCAACGAACCGGGTGGTGAGCCGGAGGTGGCACGAAACGATCGTTTCCTGGCACAAGGAAAAACAAACCAACGGACCATCGTAGCCGGAACCGGCGATTGTCCGTCTACTAACGTGGGCACCACGGACCAACGGACCAGTCGACACTGGCAGCAACGTGCGAGAAAAGTGCAAAAACCAGCGTCAGAAAACTGCCGCCAAACGGCGCAAAAACGAGCCAAATTCGAGGAGCCCAAAACGGCCAAAATTTTATTCACTCGACGAAAAACAGGAGGGGGGGGTCGGTGGGTGTAAGTCGGCCCGCAAATGATAGAAGAATAGGGGACTTAAAATTATTCATTCACTGCATATTCATCTCAATTTCATCTCATACTCATCTCAATTTCACGGCATATTCACCGCAAAGCTCATTTTTCGCCAAATTCGAAAAAGCAGCTGTTTTTGTTTGTACCTTGTTCGTTGCAGTTTCACTGCCTGGTCCGCACCAGTGTGAATCTGCTGCACAATGGGACACCAACTTCGCGTCACGGTTTTTCACTCAGAAAAAAAATGGAAGAAAACTCCGGACAGAAAACGGCCACCTGAAAATTTTCCGTTGCAGTTCTGTACGCCAATCGGTTGCCCCTTGCTTCTGAACTCTCGACTTACCTCTGTACAAACCTGCTCTCTATCCCTGCGCAAAGTCGGGGAGTAGCTGTGCGCACTGCTTTTTGAAATGGAGAATGAGATGGCAAGGAGGCAGCAAAGGGGTGTTGCCGATGTCTCAGCCGTAATTGAATCCGAAGGAAGTTGTGCGCCGGCCTGCCAACTTCCTGGCTGCGTTTGGTGCAGGGTGTGTTGCTGGAAGAGGTATCCACGGCGCCGAAGTTTGTACGATTCGGGGGACCAGCTTGTTGCCGTTTCATTCCTAAGGCAGTGCGCACCCTGTTCCTTCGATCCGTGTGAAGCGTTACACCTCGCCTCGGTGGTTGTCCGAGCCGATGCTTCCTGGTCTTTTTCTCAGAGGGGGCGTCGTCGGCCTGTGTGAAATGTGGGAATCGCTTGGCGATTTCCAAGGATGGTGGAAAGCGGTTTTTCGCTTTCCATCCCTCCGTCATTTCCACCGGTGATTTCGGTTCCGCCGTCTTTGCTACCTGTCCCGGCGAACGGACACGGTCAGAAATAGTTTGCGTGCCTCTGCTCGGGTCGGTTGTTCTGCTGTCCGCGATCTACCTCTCACTGGCCTCCCCTTCCTGCGGGCCTGCTTTCGGCAACCGTCAAACTGCTGGTGTCGGCTCGACCCGTTCGCTTCGAAGTTTGTTTTCCTTCCGTTTCCGATTGTCAATTCACTCTGCTCCCTCCGTTAGAAATTCTGAAACTTGGCAAGACCCTTCGCGGAGCGACTTCGTTTGTATAGCAGCTTAACCGCACTCGGGTGAATTCCGGCGGCAACACCGGAGCATATCGGTCTACCCACGCAAATTTCGGAGCAACCGCTTCTGCCACTTTGCTGCCGGTGATCTTTTGTTTTCTCAGTCGGGTTCCTCGGCTCGGAGTACGCGGCTGAATTCTTTTGCTTCGCCGGAAAATGTTTGCCTGCTCCTGTGTGTGTGTCATTTCCCAAGATCGGCTTTCCTCAACTCCGCGCGAGACCGAAAGGCCTATTGGCTTTTTTCTACTTTCCGGTCTGACATTCCTCCACTGTTCTTGGCGAACATACTCAGCACAGTGTTCTTGGAAGGCTGATCGGTAAGAACGTTGTCAGCTCAGACGATCGGCACCGTGTTGTTTCCGGTCTGTCAAGCAGTGGTTCAGCACCAACCTGAGGACAAAGTTGTGAATTCACTCTGCCGGAATGTTCAGGTAAGTACCTTCTGTAGCGCTCTCTCGTTTTGGGAACGCAGCGTCTTGGTGACCAACGCCTGCTTGCCAGCGCAAACGAGTGGGTCAAAAAATCTGGTCTCGAAGAACAGCTCCGATTCATCCGGCTTTTCCTGTCTGACTGGTTCACTCCCGGGTTCGAGGATTCGTCTCCGCTGGTTAGCTTTCTGTGACGAATCTGGTTTCTGGATGTGCACGCCCTCTCCTTTCTTGTCGGTCCTCTGTGATCAAACTGCCGCTCACTTGGGAACTGGCCGGTCGAGAAGGAGGTGACACCAGTGGTGCTGGCCCGTTCGGGCGGGAAAGAATCATAGCCGCCCAATCGCCAGGAATGGTTCGGACTGTTTGCCTGTTTCTGAAACGCTTCGACTCGAGTTCGTGCTGTCGGTCCCGACGTTGGGCGAGGCAACAGCTTCGCAGGTACAACAAACGTTGCCATTTCCAGTACAGTACAATTGAAACTTTCAAATGTTCCGTACCTTGGTAACGAGATTGGCTGAGTCTCGGTGACGCTTGACCGAACTGATGGAAAGTGGTCACCGATTTCCAGGTGCGTTCTCTGGCTTTGTCCGTTTTACCTGGCGTGCTCTTGGATCACCCGATCGGGAAGAGTCGGGTCGGCGGAACCTGGGTGAGAGCGGAGATGGGGAAGGAATGAAAAGGTCCGGTGGAAATCAGTCTCGACAAGGAGAAGTTTCGTTCGCTTCCCTATTGTCGTATCGTCGAATGACTGTGAGCCGTAACGAGGAATGCCATGTGCTTGGCAGCAGCGTTTCCTTCCACCTGGTCGTGGTCGATCCTTTCTGGGTTGCATGGTTCTTCAGTGGAGAGTCTGAACGCCGCTGCGGTTTCTGGCGGGAGGCTTCGTCTCCCGCATCCTTCGCTAGGCTGAGTCCACCAGGTGAACTTTGCTGGGAGTCCCCCGTGATCGTGCGGAGATCTGGTCCATGACTTTGCGAATCGCGGGTTGGGCTCAAGGTCGCCTCGCCGGTTGTCTACCTTTGGAGTCGCTCTCCTGTCTTTGCTTCTCACACAACGACTGCCCATTCCAGCGGAAACCAGACACGTCGCTGAGTCTGCTTTCCGGAAAAGCAAATCTCTAGCTATGCTTGCGGGATGAACTCGGTCCTATTAGGGGCTTGACTGCTCCGGGAACCGTCTGGGCCAGGCAGAAGAAGGTGGGTTTTCGTGACAACGATCCAACCAGGGAGAGGATGCAAAGCATTGGAGCGAATTGTTTGGCTCGTCTGATGAAATCTTAAAAACGAAAAGAGCCGTTCGTGGCTCTTTTCGGTGAGATGCAGTCATCACTTTAGAGAGCGACGGTGGGGAGTATTTTTTTCAGAGGCAGTAACAGGTTTATTCCGGCCACATGGACCGGTGCGTCCCAGAGACGATTCAGAAAGTCCTCATAGATGACAATGCAGACAAGAACATCCTGACCGGCATCGAAGCGTTCTGACAACAAAGTGCGGCAGTTCGCGTTCAGACATGTGTACAGAACGAGGTTGACCAGCCGCTCTTTCTGTACCGCTTCGTTGATGGCGGCGTACCGTGCCTTGGTTTTGAGATGGCGCTCATGCTCGAAGGCAAACCGAACTCTTCCAAACTCGCCATCGGCGGAAATGATGGCGTCATAATGCTTAGCATATTTAGAATTTGATAAATCGTTCTGCGACTTGATCTGGGTGCCCCAAATCCAGTCCAGCAAACTTTTAGATTTTTTGAGTTTGATGTAGAGATCGTTGATCTCCAGCCAGTGAACAAAACTGGTTTGTGCATTTTCGGTGTGGGAGTGGGTGGTGTAATGCTCTCCAATGCTCAGGAGTACATCTTTCCCGAGTTCTGCGATTTGAAATGCTCTGCCTTCTCCGATGCGGGCTGCTGGCACAATTTCGATCAGGTTGCTTTGGCAAAGTCGCATAATTCGGTTACTGAAAGCACGCTGGCAGGGCTCCTCCCGATGCAAATTCATGATGGTGAACAACTGTTTCGAAGTGATGAAACCTGCTCGCAAGGCGGTCTGCAGAATGGGAATATCTCGTTTTTTGTTGAGTTGTATTGAATCTCGATCATAACGGGGCATTGATGTTCTCCTCTAGTTCGCTCAGCATCCAGAGCCGACGACGTTTTCGTTATACCCGTTTTCCAAGATCGGCGCAAAAAATGGGGTCCTGCTCAAAGATCTCGGTTTGCGGCTAGGCACACAACCGGTTACCAGACCGCCAGAGCAAGGATGATGTGACTGGAGGATGATTCAAAATCGTCGCGCCTCTCGACCCTTCCGGCCCATCGGAACGACCTCCTGTTCGTCCTCAGGGAAGAGAGATAAACAGATCTTCTCGTCCGGCGTTTCGATGGGCGAGTGGCGGAGTCCGCCTGCTCGGGACTGGTAGTGATTCCTGCGGTGGCCTGGGCACCTGACTCGACAGCCTCTCCCCCGGGGAGGGGGAAACGCAAGCGCCGACTTCTCCGTAACCTTATATATATGATATGCTGCAGGTGGTGAACCGCGTGTTGGGCCGCGGAGCTGGGATCCGGTTCACCGCACAACCTCATATATAAGGTTAGTAGGGCTGCTCCCTTTCCCTGGTCGCAAGCGGTGGTCAAATCAGAGAAGGCCCTGTCGGTTGTACCGTTCCCAGCGGGACCGGCACAACCGTCTTTGCAGCGGGCGAAGGTCGTGGGCCCGCAAAGCAGGTGACAACAAGACCGACCCGCTCCGGTTCGACGGCCCGGGTACGATCTTTCCGGGGCCGCTGAGTTTCTTTCCCGCCAGGATACGCCAGTCGTTTCCCAGGAATCAGCCTGCTCGCGCGACGGGTACGGGGAAACGCCCGTTCCTCCTGTTTCCTGTGAGGCAGAGCAGCCGTGCGGAGCGGAAAGAACTCCGGGTGGGCGTGCCCGGCCAGGGAAGAGAAGACAGGAACAGAGTTTCGCTTGGACACTCACAAAAAGAGCTTGCTTTCGCCTTCTCTTTGCACGTACAATGAGGCTGCGGGAACAAAGAAGGTTGACGCCTTCTTTGCCCCTAACTTCATACTCGAGGTATCAGCTCGAATGCAAAGCTGTTTGTACTGTATCATTCCCTTTCTGCCTGCTGGTCCGGGCAGAAACCTCTTCCCTCTTTCTTTTTCCCACGGCCTCGCGAAGGGTAGTGCTCTGCTGGCCCACCCCGGAGGACATACCCGTGGATAACCCGCTGCCGGTGTCGGCCTTTCGCCTCGGCCGCGGCGGGGCGTGCGAAGCGACGCTCTTTGCCTTTTTCGGCCAACTGCCACCCGGCGCTTCGCAACCGACGGTCTGCCGGGTGGCCGCCACGCAATTACTGGAAGCGGTGCAATACATGCATCGGCGGCATCAGGACTTCCCCATTGACCGGATTGAGTCCTTGGGGCTGATCGACATGGTGTCGGGCTCCCCGCTCGATTAGCTTTTCAGTCAGGCGGTTTCGCTGTTCCGCAGAAAGTCAGGGCTGGTACCCCCCCCCCCCCCTGACTTTCTGCCGTTTGGCCGACCCCGTCGCTGGCTTTGTTCTCTGCGCGGGCTGTCGGTCATCAAAACGGCCCGCGAGAGCGGAACGGGCCACGGCGGGTGTTCCCCCTCGGGAGATGCCATCTCGGGGTGGAATCAAGTACCTACCGCCACTGACGTAACAACGTGACGCCGACGTGACGAACGTGACCTTCAGGACTCAAGGAAACCAGTTTGAGATTTCGGGCCACACGACGGAGATGGGAGTGCCGAGAACTCAGACAAGTGGACGCTCCGCCCCTGGCCCGGCTGGCCTGCAACGGTTGCCAAATATCGACACGCTCTCTGCCGCAAAAAAAGCGCATGGACTGTAGTTTTGTGACACGTTCGGACGCTTCGTGAACGATGGTGTAAAAGCACGTGTCGGTCATCAAAATTGAATCGGTGGTCATCAGAGGATCGTAATCGGTGAAAATCGAGAGATGCCTCCGCCCATGGCGTATGGCCCGAAAATTCAAATCCGCTCCCTTTAGTCCCGGGGTCACGTTCGTCACGTCCGCGTCACCTTGTTACTTGCCTTCCTCGAAGTGATAGATTCCAGGCAGCGATGACATTTTATAGGGACAATCCCTGGTATTGGTGGTGAGGAGAGAAAGGAATACGCCGGGAGGAGCCTTCCGGTGGGGGACGGCACAACCGGCGGATTCTCCTGTTCGGATCAGCTCTCTTCGCCCGACTCCACCGACGTGCTTCGGGGAAACTCTGTCGCGGTCGGTTCCCGGGGGCTCGGCCCAGCTTCCACGCGCCGGACGAGCTCCGTGGCCGAGGTTTGGAGCGGACGAGCCAACCGTAACAGAGCGGTCAAGGTGGGGGTACGATCGCCGCACTCCAAAAGACTGATGTAATTGGACGTGTACCCGCTGGCTTCCGCGAGCATTTGTTGACTGAGCCCTTGCGCGTGTCGGAACTCCGTAAGAATGATCCCAAACAGACGAGCTTCCGGGCGCTTCTCCGGTCGGACAGGGGAACGTTTCGCGGGCACCACTCAAAAAGAATGCTGAAGAATTGTCTTCTGCAGGTCCACCAATGATAGTTGGAATATGCTTGCAAGGGACCGTGTTTTGAGAGGGACTTTGTCCCGCTGTCCGGTGCCTCCGGCAGCAGGTCCCAGGTCTCCGCGGTCCTCTTGCTCACGAAAAGCCAAGAACTCTTTTGAAAGGACGGTACCCCGATGAGCTGCCCTGAATGTGGGTTTCCCAGCGATGACGCGAATGAGTCCCAGTCCGTCTGCCCGGCCTGCGGCGAGGCCGGTTCCGCGTGTTCGCCGGAATACGAGTGGGACGAGGACATGGCTCGCTTGTTCCAGGAACCGGCCGCGGAATCACCGGTCCCGCCCGGCGGAGAACCGGCGTGAGGCGCTGCCGGTATCTCGCGTTCTGCCGGTGGTCGGTGCCCGGCAGCCGGCACCGGAACGACTTACCTCACCGTCGCCGCGGCGGAGCGCCCGAGCGGCAACCGTAAGGAGAGGGGCAGAAACAGCGATGCCACTCTGGGACCGGATTGCCCGCTTGTTTGAGGAAGACGCGACGCCGGGGCGCTTGTCCGAACGCGTGCGCACCGGCTTGTTAGGCGAGGAACATGCGACGGACATCATCGGCCGGACACAGCCGCCGTTTCACCGCGCCAACGTGATTGTGCCGGGCGAAGGAGACTCCGGGCGGGTGCAGGAGACCGATCACGTGGTGCTGTGGGGAGGAACGGTGTTTGTCGTTGAGGTGAAAAACTATAAGGGTGCGCTGCACTGGGCAGAGGAAAGCAAGTCGGCTCTCCTGCAGTACAAAACGGGCCGCTATGGCGAGACGGTCGCGCCCAAGCCGGCCCGCAATCCGTTAGCGCAAGCGAAAAGTTTCATCCACGGGGTTAAACAGTATTTGTCCCGGCACGTGGATGCCCGCTTTCAGAGGCTGCGGGTTCAGCCGGTGGGAGCGTTTACGAGGGCGGCGGACATTGCTCCCATTTACGACCGGGTCCAGGGATTGATCTACGTCGATGAGTTGCCGGCCTATTTTGCCGCGCATCAGGACCCCCGGTTTGGGCAGCGCCCGTCGGCTTGGGTGCGGCAGGGGCTCGCCCAGTTACCGAGCCTGGATGCGGTCGTCGATGGACGAGGGCAGACGCATCTCGGTCTACTCGCAGGGCCGGCTTTGCAGTACGGGATGGCGAACGGGATTTGGTATGAATGCTTGTGGGAAAACTGGGCGTGGGTGGAGGTGCAGCCTGCGACGGGATTCTTCTCCGAGCAGGACGGCTTAGTTCTTCGCTGGCGGGAGGGCGGCAGCTCCGAGACGAAGTTTCGCCACGGCTTGATCCGACTCCGGACGCTCGAGGGGGAATGGAAGCCGATGCTGTTGCGCGGTCTGCACGGGATTGCCCCCGCGCCGGTTCGCCTCCCCACGGGTGCCCACCCACGAAGAAGCACGCCCGCCGCGGCTGGTTCCGAAGCAACAAGAAGGAGTATTTCATGACCGCTGCTGTTTTTCTGCAGACGTTGCGCAGTCTACCGCCCGAGGTGGACATCCGGGAAGGATTTGTGGCCGAGAGCACGCTCGATGTCAACGTCGGGGAGGAATGCATCGGCTACATTGATATCGACGACGGAACCTTTGTCTCGCTGGACGAGGACGAAGACGGGAAACGAGAGCTTGCCTTTCCGGAGGAAGCGGCTGCACCGGCCTCTCCGGAAGAGAAACGGGAGGGTTCTTCCGAGGTCGAGGAGCGCGCGAGCGGCAGCAGCATCAAACGAGCCACCCTGCTCGAAACCGTCCAAAGTCTGCCGCCGGAAGCAACGTTCCAGGAACCGATCGATGAGACCGGGAAGCTGGAAGTGTACGGGGGGAAACCTATGTCGGCCATCTTTCTTTGGAAGACGGCACGTTTGTACCCTACGATGTGGAAGCCGATCCCGAAGAGCGGAACAGGGGCGGCGACGACGAAGACGGGGATGAGCGGATGAGGCCGTAAGCCGAGTGGGTGGACCGAGCCGGTTCGGCGGGACAATCCGGCGGCGGGCGTCTTGGGATGACGGTTTCAGCGGCGGACGCCATGCCGGAACGGTCCGCCTTCCCGGGAGAAGGGGAGATGAATCAGTAAGAGTTGAGACAGAGCAGGCAGGATCTGGGGTAGTGGCTGACAAGGGACGTGCCGGAGAAGCAGCGGGAGTTCGGCAGGAACGGCGATCGGGAGCGCACGATAGTTTTCATTATCGGGTGTTATTGCTTAAGTAACAGGAATTGACGCGGAAAGTCGCTGTTTTCTGTCTGTGCCGATGTCTCGCAAGGAGAACGGCATTTTTGCTGTTCGGAACTGGCTTTCTCCGATGCTCATTCCACGATATCGTGTCCTCGCTACCTTAGGGCTTACACGCTTTTGAGGCTGTACAGACAGATAATAGCTGCAGCTGATCCTTGTGCTGTCACAGGCCAAGAACTTGCCAAAAGTCTATAGATTTCTGTAATATACGTGCCATCGTGGAGTTTTGGCAGGGTAGGTGCTGTATTAATAGCTGAACATACAAAAAATAGGGATACATGATGAAGAATAATTTGCTTCGTAGAATGGCCGCTAGTGCTAACATTCAAAGCATGGCATCATCCGGCTCTAATGGTGCAGCTACTGCAGCAAAGCTAGAAACAGTGCCGCTTGTGTCCCGCGAACGATTAGAAGAAATTCGTAGACCTTGGACTTCGGCTGAGAAAAAGGAAGAGCCTCCCAAACACCATTCTTTGAAGGTTGTAGATTTTCTCCGCTCCTCTGTCACGGGATTCGGAAATTTACTGAGCATATTCCCCCCGCGCAGACGGCGTGAGGTGTATATTCCACCATCAACGGCAGAAGAGCAAATAAAGGAAGCGTGGACTGAAATCGGGTGCGTGCTGTGCGAGGTTGCCCGCTCCCATGACTCCACAAAAAAGTAAACTAGCCTCTGCAGATCTCCTGCCCGATCCTGACCTGCTTCGCTACTACAACGAACAGGGCGGCCCTGGTACCGGCAAGAAAATTGTGGACGAGTTTGTGGCTACTATTGCTCACAAGCGTCTCCTCGAGCAGAACAAACAGCAGTGGGATTACGATCTGCAAAAGAAAGAGCAGCAACTTCAGTTCTGGGCACAAATCTTTGCTTTCTTTATTGCTATAACAGCTATTGCTGGCGGTATCTGGTTGGCGAATAAAGGCTCAACTCAGGATGTTGTGACTGGCGGTTTTATTACAAGCGGAACTGTTGCTGGCATAGTTTATGCCTTCCTAAAAACAAGGCAACCCCCAACAATAAAGTAAGTGTTGGTGGTCCGTTTTCATCACCGTGTTTGTAATAAACCAATCTAATTGGAGAGCGTCAGAAATCCGGGGGCAAGCTGACTCGTAACTGAGGCGGCTTCCACTAGAGACGTACCCGCGTGCGCGTTTGCCCCCGAAAATTTACGCTCTCAGGCGCGCCTCCTTTCCCGCCTAGCGGTAGAGAACGTGGAATACCAGCCGGGCAGCGAAGAATGGAATCAACTCCAGTTCTGTATCGAGCAGTACCACCTGCATGTGCAAACGGAGGTGCGCCGGGACCCAAACAAGAAAGCAACTAAGCTCCTCTTCGCGAAGGCCGATGCACTGGCCAGAAAATTCCATCCCAATTTTTCTTGAGCGATCCACAACGCCCCAGAGCAGCGGGAACTTGGTTCATCACACGATCGGCCGAGACCCCCGGGGCGCACCCGCCCTCCCACGAGGGGAAGAGCCGGGGCGTCGCTGGGCCCTTCTCTTTTATTCCGCCAGTTCTCTTCAGCTCATAGCGAGCGAGGTATTCGGACCATCCCGGCCTGCTTCCGTCCTTGTTCGCCGAAGCCACCAGTGTTCTGGGCCCATTCTCTGGGGATGAATTGATCGTGGGCCGAATCGTTTGACGGCGAAACAGTAGCTGTGCTTTGCTTTCCTGTCCGAGGCGGGGTTTCCGGCTGGATCACGCCTGCCGTGCTATTTTCCCCAGCGGACCTTCGGTGCGTACGGCGCAGCAAACGGACGGATAATGGCAAAGAGGGAAGGAGGGAACCGAACTTGACGAGAGACGAGACGGCAGTTGATTCTCGCACCGACCAAGAGGAAGAAGAGGAGCGCTGGAACGAAGAGGACGAGGAAGACGAAAAACAAAATCGCGAGAAAGAAGAAGACGAAGAGGTGTATAGCGATGACCAGTGAGCGGCTTCGATCCGGCTTTCCCTTTCTTTGTCGACGGGATTCCCTGCCCTGTCGCGGGGAGAAGTGGAGGGCGCATCCTGCTCGCCAAAGTGAGGTTCTCGGAGAAGTGTCGTTTGATCATCGAGCGGCCGGTCACTTTACCGACATCCGCGTATCTCAGTCCTCAACTTGCAGAGCGTGCTGGTCTTGTTCGTAAATCCTTTATGGCGCGCCTAACAATCCCAAGATAATAAGATCGATGCCGGGGCAGGAAGGGATGACCTTCCCCCTCCTCAAACGAGCGAATAAAACGGAAATGGGAAGATGGCGTGCTCTGGCAGAGGTAAAACCCGAACAGGGGACTCCCTGCACACCTTTACTCGCCCACCTCTCGCCACTACAGGACGAAATTCAGGCGTTTTACTATGCTGACAAACTCCGGGTTGTTTCGAAGTGAGTCCCACTTCGGGTCGGCGCCGAGAAAGACCATATGCACATCCTTCTCCTTATAAGCCCTCTCCAACCATCGAATGGCTTCGGTTACATTCCCCAGCCCCAGGTGAACCACGGCTACGTAGTAAGGAGGAACATACTTGCGTTCTGAAATCGTCTTCAGCTCGCGCAGTGTGTCCTCGGCCTTTTGTTTTTGGCCGGATCTTGCATAGGTGAACCCAATCAGGGAAATCGGCTCAGACGACCCACCTGAAAGGTCTCTGGCCTTTTCGAAGGCTTCCAGGGCCTCCTTGTACCGGCCGGCGCGCTCGTAACTCTTGCCTAAAGTGATCTGCCCCACCCAGTAGTTCGGCTCTAACTCCAACGTACGGCAGAGGGAATTGATGGCTTCCGGGTACCGGCGCGCCTGGTAAAGGAAGTGTCCTTTTAACATACCGGCGTGAATAGAAATAGGGTCGACTCGGAGCGCGCGGTCTGCTTCACGGAGGGCCCCTTGATGGCGGCCAAGATCGGACAGTAGATGGGCGTACCCGAGGCGTGCGAAAGGATAGTTCGGATTCAGTTGCAAGGCACGCTGGAACTCCCTTTCAGCAGCCTTCCAGTTCCACTCGTGCCATAACGCGATCCAGCCTAGAATGGCGCGGGCTTCGACTAACTGCCCGTCGATCTCAAGCGCTTTGAGCGCCGCTTGCTTGGCCTTCGGGAACGCCTCCCAGGGCGGAACGTCGCTTGTGACGGGCAGCCTGTCGTAGCAATCAGCAAGCCCCGCGTAAGCGAGGGCGTAGTTTGGGTCTTGGTGGATCGCCTCCTGTAAGAACCCGATCCCTTTCATGATGGAAGGCTGCCTAGACTGGCTTAAAAAGAAGCGGCCTTTCAAGTAAAGTTCGTAAGCCTGAGTGTCATTGGTGTAGCGCTTCGCCAGCAGTTCCCTCTCTTTGCCGGTGAGCTTCAGTGACAACCCACTGATCACCTTCTCGGAGACTGAGTCCTGGACTGTGAAGATGTCGGTCAGTTCCTCGTCAAACTGGCCTGTCCATAACTGCTTTTCGTCGCTGACCCTCACTAACCTTGTTGTCATCCGGATGCGGTTGCCCGATTTCTGAATTTGTCCATCCAGTACCGCCTCGACCCCCAGCTCACGTCCGGCCACAACAGGGTCCTGATCCTGACCGCCGTACTTACGGACGGCGCTGAGTGGCCGCACGGCAATGTCGCGGATGTTACTGAGCTTGGCTATCAGAGTGTCCGCCACACCGATTTCCAGAGACTCATCCCGGCTCGCCATCAGTAAGGGCTTAAAGGGAAGAACTGCAATCTTCCGAACCGGCGCAGGTTGTTTTTGCGCCCACCACAACGCTCCTAACCCGACGACGATCATGACTCCAAACAGCGCAAGCAGAACCGTGCCTTTGGACCTGTCCGGCTGAGGAGATACGCCCCTGTTGGCTTCAGCGGCTTCCCGGTCGGAGGCAAGTAAACCTTGGTCCTTCTGCTGAGTTTCTACTGCAGGCACCGTTCGCGTTCTTACGCAAGCGACAAATTGATAGCCTCGCCCCGGAACGGTCACGATATAGCGGTTATCGCCGCGACTCTCTCCCAAAGCGCGCCGCAGCGTGGAGACGTTCTGATTGAGGTTATTCTCTTCTACCGTTGTGTCCGGCCAGATCGCACCCATCAACTCGTCTTTCTCTAGTACTCTCCCCTGATGGGACGCCAAGTACAGCAGAGTGTCAAAGACTCTCGGTTTGAGAGGCACCGGCTCACCGCGTAGCAGGAGTAACCGCCTGGACGCGTCGATTTGGAAGTCATCGAATGCGTAGATATATGGCTCTGGCGTGCTCACAGCTGCCCTTTCAGAAACGTTCAGAAACTTTCAGGACCCGATTAAGGACTTTTGGGCCTTCGGAGGATGACACTGATTTTACTCCGGAGCAATCCGGAAGAATTCCAATAGAGGCGATACAAAAATGAAACTGAAAATTTGGAAACTACTCGGCAGTTTGGGTTTGCTTTCGACGCTGGCCTTTGCGGGCGTGATCTCACTGGCGGTGGTACAAGGAGCAGGCGCTGCCGAACCGAGGTGGGATAGAGGAAAGCTGGTAGGAACATGGTTCACACATGTCACCAGCCGTGACTGCGGAACAGGTGAGGAGCTGAGGTCTTTTCCGGCCTTTGGAACCTTTTCATCCGGGGGTACGCTGACCGATACCACCACCGCTATTAGCCCTGCCCTGCGCAGCCCCGGTCACGGCACTTGGGAACAGACCGGCCGTAACAAATATAGTTCGATATCTTTGGCTTTTTTGTTTAGCCCCGCCGGCTTGTGGACAGGAACCCAGCGAGTCACGCAGGCTATCGAAATCAAGGAAAACCGGTTCAGCAGTACCGCTTCAGTCCAATTCTTCGACGCCGCTGGGAATCCGACCACGAAAGGCTGCGCTATCGCTGTCGGAAGTCGAGTCGAACCGGTTGCGGGAGAGGACGATCCATTGGAGCCGAGGCAGGATCAGTAAGCAGGACTGATGCTGGCAGTTCCATCGGATTTAGCTGTCGCAGCATACCAATTCCCCGGAGGCTGGGATAGTAACATCGTCCAGCCTCCAGCGGGCCTTCACTAACCAGGAGTAACGATCATCGCTGCCCAACTTGAGCCATTGCTTTCTGAACTTTTGTCACAAATAGGTCAGGGGCGAAAACGGGAGCCAAATGTCCTTGTCCTTCCAGCATGGTTACTTGGCAGCTGGAAATCGACTGGCAAATGAAGTTCGTCGTTTCTCTGGTGGAATCCGGTGAGGTGCTGCCCAAAAGCATAGTCACGGGCATTTTGCAGCGGGCGAGCGCGTTCTTCGATATGCGCAGGCTCATCATGGCGTGAAGTTCCCGCGGGAGCGCCGAGGCCATAGACACGCGAGCGGCCCAGTTCGGCGACGCTTTCATGGTGGCGATGTCTTCGGCGGGAATCTTCGCTAAATCGCGCAGGAAGAGAGTAAGCACTTCCTCCTTGTCGTTCGCTTCTAAGGCTTGATCCATCTTTGCTATGGTTCGCCTCGAGTCGTCGCGAGGTGGAGAGGAGTTGTCAGCGGTAAGCGGAGGTTCGTAAAGAATCAGTTGACGAACGTGCTGCAGCCTGTCAAGTGCAACCAAAACGCAGAGCGCGCCGTATGAATGGCCCAGCAACGTAAGAGGCTGCCCAATAGCGGACGTGACTGCCGCGATATCGTCAGCTTCCGCTGAGATCGCATAGGTCCTGGCATCTCCACTGCTCCCGTGTCCGCGACGATCCATCACGTACACCGTAAAATGTTTGCTCAACTCGGGCAGCACACGTTGCCAAGCTGTGCCGTCGATGGTAGATCCGTGTACCAGCAAAAGCGCCGGCCCACTGCCAGTCTTCTGAACCGAAATTCTTGTCCCGTCCCTCGACTGGACCGAAATTCGTTCCGGGACTTGAGCAAAGGACGGAATTCCCACGACGAGTACCGTGATTAATAGACGCCTATAGCTCTCGGGCAATCGGTTTTTGTGAGGCCCCGAGTGGCAAGCGCCCTCGACAGCAAATTGGGCTCGTTGGAACTGCACGATCGATACCGATTCATCTTCGAAGATCATCAGCTTCTGCTGAGAAGTGATGAAAGGTTAATGACGCAGAGCCCTCCATCACCACGTCCTCAGGAAAGACAAGATTAACAGGTACTCTCGACGATTCATCGCTTGCAAAGTAGCGTTCTCGTAAGCTTGGAATCCTCCACAGAGTAGGTCCACTGTGACAGCGCAGCATAGACCTTTTGTGATCTCACTCCCGGAAAGTAGCGTTCCCGGTAAAGTGCCGGAAATGTGATCGAAAGCTTGCGGATCGTCGGCTTACGGCCCATTGCTGGCAGCCGCGTTCTTACTGTGGCGGGTCGGCACCGTTCAGCCGATGCCGGATGTCGGTACTGATGAGCTGGTGAGCTATACTCCAGCGCTGCCGTTCCTCCTGGGTTGCGGCGAGCAGCCAACCGGTCATCGCCGCGATCCGGGCGGCAAAGATGTCACCGCTGTAATGGAAGGTTATCAGGGACGCTAATTTTTCGTTCGCGGCCCCGGCATGGCCGACATCGGCCAGCCACTGTTGGAGAGCAGCCAGAGCGGTCACCCGCAACGGAGGGAGGCGAAGGGCGGGCG
>JAABUZ0100004943.1_pt1 | contig 17914 bp, 12 predicted proteins | sample 5562091 | NCBI WGS metagenome assembly JAABUZ01 (sample SAMN12813069, study PRJNA571459) | rock metagenome | isolation source: Antarctica rocks | place: Antarctica: Victoria Land, Linnaeus Terrace sud | collected 2015-12-21
TTCGGGCGAGGGAGCGCCGTAGTTATTCAATACCACGTTGAATTGAGTGCCGAATTTGACCGTGTGCTTATTGAGAATCTTGGTGAGCACCGCTTGCGTTGCATAGGTGTTGGTTTTCGTCTGGGTCGAAAAGGTAGTGCCCAACGGCTGAAGCGCCTGGCCGCCGTTTGTCTGGGTCACGCTAACGACCGGAAACGCCAGATTCGGAAGTGAAGCAGCGAAGGAAGAGGGAAAGCCGAGCTGAGTGGGATCAAACCCGAGCACATAAGGATTCACGGCAAAGTTGTGGCGCTCGAACCCGAAACGAATATCGAAAACGGTGCTGGGATTCAGTGTGGATGTGAGACTGACAAACCCGCCGTGATTGATGCGATAGTGCAGATACTGGTTGGTCGCCGCCGCGTTTGCATATCCGTAAGTCGGCTCCACCTGATGGCGCCCGCTCTGAAAATAAGCAAATGACATGTGATTCTTTTCATTGATGTTGTCGTCCACGTTATAGGTGAAGGCGTCGTACGTGTCAGTTGAGACGCTGCTGCCGTAGAAGTAGTTATTGAGTTCACCGGAGGCAGTGGGAACGGGATGTGAGTTTAGCAGCGCTTGTCCGATTGGATTGATTCGGCTGGCCGGTATCTTGTTGCCGGGGAAGGGCGTGCGCGAGCCGTTATTCGTGCAGGGAGCATTATACGTAAGAGTCGTACTGCAGGGATCGAAAATCGTGAAGCCCGACTGCGAGAAATCGCCCTGCCGCTCGGCAAGGGTGGGGACCGATGCGCTGAGCGGTTGCGGAATACTGTCTTTAATGCGCTCCCAGGAAAACATCCAGAAAACTTTGCTGCGCAAATCGAAGACTTTCGGAATATACAGTGGACCGTCTACTTCGATGCCGGGCTCCTGCCAATGGTAAGCGGTACGCGGCTGCCTTAGCGCGTTATTCTCCCAGCGATTGGCGTTAAAGATGGTGTTGCGGACGTAGTCGTACGCGGAGCCGTGGAACTGGTTGGTGCCGTTCTTGAAATCGACGTTGATGTTGCCGCCGCCGGTATGCCCGATCTGAGCATCGAAGGCGCTGGATTCAACGTTGACCTCTTTGACGGCGTCCGGAGGAGGGACAAATGTGAGTTCGCCAGGATTGCCGTTGCTTTCGCTGTTGGTATCAGGCAATCCGTTAAGAGTGAAGTTATTGCGGAAGGAGAGCCCGCCATTGATCTGCATGGCGTCCATGCCGCCGTTATCGAACGGGCGAATCGAGTTGGCGCTATCGGTGCCTCCGAAGTAGACGCCGGTCGTCAGCGTGGAAAGCAGGAAGGTGTTGCGGCCTTCGATCGGAGTGTTCGCAACCAGTTGCTCGCTGACAATCTGTTCGTGCGAAGCAGTCTCGGTATCCAACTGCGGAGCTTGCGCCGTCACGATCACCTGTTGGTTAATGGTTCCAATTGTCAGACGGAAATTGGCCTCGCGCCGGTCGTTGGCCCGCAACTCAATGCGCGGCTGCTCGGAGCGCGCGAAGCCCTCGTGCATCACAGAAATGGCGTAGTTGCCGGGAGGCAGCAACGGCACCACGTACAAGCCCGCTTCGTTGGTGGTGGTGGGATAAACCACGCCGGTATCAACGTTTTTGACCTCCACTTTCGCAGCCGCGACAGCAGCGCCTTGGGGATCGGTCACGGTTCCGCTGACAGCGGCGCGCACTTCTTGACCGAAGAGAGCTGAGGGAACAAAAAGAGCGAGCAGAAAAGCAATCAGGATCAGCGCTTGGCTAACACCGCGCGTCCTGCTGGAGAGATCGACAAGACCTGTCAAATTCTCAGACATAGAGAAACCTCCTACCCTGCGACTAGGAAATGGAAAACCCTTAGAAACGTATCACGCTTGCGGTTGCGATTTTATAACATCACAAATTTGTTTGACAAATGTGGATGGGGCGGATAACATCCACTCGAAGGTTGATCTCTGGTGATGGAAGCGATGTTGAAGCGCATGGTCTGCTGCTCGTAATCAAATGATGGCTCCCAATCCCCTCGTTGGAGTTGTCTTTCACTGGCTCGGCGGCTTGGCTTCCGGCAGTTTTTATGTTCCGTTTCGCGCAGTGAAGAAATGGTCGTGGGAGACCGCCTGGATGGTCGGAGGCCTCTTTAGCTGGATCGTCGCGCCGCTGCTGATCGCTAGCTGGATGACTCGTGATCTTTTCGCGGTGTTGAGCGAAACCCCGATGTCCACAAAGCTCTGGTGCTTCTTTTTTGGTCTGCTGTGGGGATTTGGAGGGCTCACCTTCGGTCTCACAATGCGCTATCTTGGCATGTCGCTCGGGATGGCGCTCGCGCTCGGTTACTGCGCGGTGTTCGGAACGCTGGCTCCTCCCCTCTTTGCAGGGCAGTTTGGGGAACGTATTCTGAAGACTCGCTCTGGCCAGGTCATTATCGCCGGTGTTGTGGTCTGCCTCGTTGGCATTGCATTTGCCGGAATGGCGGGTATGTCCAAGGAAAGAGAACTCTCCCCCGAACAAAGCAAAGCCGCCATTCCGGAGTTTAACCTTCGTAAGGGGATTCTGGTGGCCACGTTTTGCGGCGTGATGAGCGCGTGCTTCTCGTTCGGATTAGCGGCGGGCGGGCCCATCCGGTCTCTCTCACTTCGCCCACGGCACGCCCGAGCTTTGGCAGGGCCTGCCGGTGCTCGTTACGGTGCTGCTCGGAGGCTTCACGACAAATGCGATCTGGTGCCTGATATTGAGCTTTCGAAATCACAGCCTGCCGCAGTACTTTCGCGCGAACCTTCCTGGTATCGGCGTCAAGTCAACGGCCAGCCCTAGCGAAGCGAGCGCCCGCGTGCCCATTCTGCGGAATTACTTCTTCAGCGCGCTTGCCGGCGTGATTTGGTATTTTCAGTTTTTCTTCTACACGATGGGTGAAACACAGATGGGGCGCTTCCGCTTTTCGAGTTGGACGCTTCATATGGCGAGCATCATGATCTTTGGCGCGTTATGGGGGCTGGCCCTCCACGAGTGGAAAGGCGCAAGCAAAAAAACGATGCACTTGCTTGCCTTGAGCCTCTTGGGGTTGATCGCTTCCACCGTTATCGTCGGCTACGGGAATTACCTCGGCACCGTGGCTTCCTGAAATCAACTCCGCAAAGGCGAACAAATGTCCTTGTTGCATATCGTTCCTTCCGCCGCAATTCTCTTCGGCGCATTGTTGCCGCTCTCCCTCTATTCCCAGGAAGCGATCAGGATTCATCCGGAAAACCCGCATTACTTTCTCTTTCGCGGCAAGCCGATTTTTCTGTTGAGCGCCACGGAACACTACGGCTCCGTCATGAATCGACCATTCGACTTTATCCGCTATTTGAACGATGCTGCGGAACACAAGATGACGCTTACCCGCACATTTTTGCTGTTTCGTGAGCAGCAGGGATCACGCAATCCTTCCTCGCCCTGTAAACCGGAGTCTCCTGACTACATCGCGCCGTTCCCTCGCACCGGTCCCGGCAAGGCGCTCGACGGCGAGCCCATGTACGACCTGGATCAATGGAATCCGGAGTACTTCGACCGGCTGCATCGGTTTCTTGACGCGGCGTCAAGCCGCGGCATCATCGTTGAATTGACTCTGTTAAGTAACACGTACGCCGAGCGCGTCTGGGCTTTGAATCCGCTGCGAGCTGAAAACAACAAGCAGCATGTGGGCGCGATCGAGTGGCAAGAGTACAACACGCTCAAGGACGACGAGCTGGTTCGGCGTCAATCCGAATACGCCCGCAAAATCATCCGGGAGACGAGCCAGTATGACAATGTCTATTATGAGATCTGCAATGAGTGCGGCGGGGGCGTTAAAGGACATGCCACGCCGGAGGATGTCGATGCGTGGCAGAATGAGATCGCGCGCGTCATACGGGACGAGATGGCACGCGCCGGTCGCCCTCATCTGATCGCCGGCTCACAGGCGTTCACCTATGCGCCTCGCGTAACGATTCTGTTAAATGATTGGTTCTCCACGCCAACATTCGACATGGTGAACGATCATCCTCTGCCCGATACCCAGTTCGGCAATCGCACGTACCAGATGGGAAATTTCATGTCGAAGGAACTGATGCTTTCGCAAGTCGCCCAGTTCTGTCGCGCGGTTTACCTGGAGAAGAAGCCAGTTGTGCTCGATGAAGACAACACCGCCAGCATCTACCGGGACCCCATCGGCTGGACAATTCACCGCAAGCGCGCATGGACGACTCTGCTGAACAGCGCTCACTACGATTACATCGACTTTTCCATCACTGTCGGTTCAGAGACCGGCACTGCTGCATCACGCCGTCAAATCCGTTCATGGTTTCAGTATTTGTCGGAGCTGATGTCGAGCTTCGATTATGTGCACGCAAAACCGGACGCGTCCTGGCTGAATGGCTATCCGGGCAATTTCACAGCTTCCGCCTTGATCTCCCGGAATCGAGACTTTATCGGATACTTGGCGGACGCGCGAGAGGTCACCGACCCACAGGCAGGCCAGCCGGTTGATGCTGATGTCACCTTGATGTTGCCCGCCGGAGATTATCTGGTGAGTCTGTATTCCCCGGTTTCAGGACAGTATTCTCCGGCCATCTCGATGCACGGCGGAGCGCCGTTTACATTGCACCTTCCGCAACTCGAACAGGATGTATTGATTCGCGTGACGCGGAAATAAGCCGGACTTAGATCGCACTGTTCGACCACTCGGCTGCCGCGAGATAACCGGCGTCCACAAGCAGGCTAGTCCCTGTGATTCCCGAAGACGCCCCTCCGGATAAGTAAAGGACGGCATCCGCGATTTCCCGAGGAGGAAGCGGACGATTGAGCGGGACGCGATCAATACGTGTCTTCAGCGTCTGCTCGGGTGAAGGCGTCTGATTAATATGAAACCGGAACATAGGCGTATCCGTGATGCCGGGGCAAACACAATTCACTCGAATTCCGTAGGCTGCCAGATCAAGCGCTAGGCTCTTGGACAGCATGGCCACCGCGCCTTTGGACGCGACGTAGGCCGGCGTGTTGCGCTGCGCGACAAAACTGGAAACTGAACCGATATTCACCACCGTGCCGGCATCGGCGGTCTTCAATCCGGGTAGAAGATACTTGGTCATCAAAAAAATCGATCTGACGTTGACGTTCATGACGCGATCCCATTCGGCGACGGTCGATTCCTCAATGTTCTTCACAACAACGATTCCCGCGTTGTTCACTAAGTGATGAACAGCTCCGAACGAGTTCTGAATCGCTTCGCACGCGCCGCGCACCTCAGCTTCTGATTGGACGTCGGCGGGATAAAAGTCACAACTGCCGCCGCAACTTCGAATGCTCTGCGCGGCCCGGCTCCCTTCTTCCGCGTTGCAATCGAGAAGCGAAACATGCGCGCCTTCCTCCGCGAAGCGTTCAGCTATCGCTAAACCGATGCCCGACGCGGCGCCGGTCACAACCGCCACCCTGCCGCGGAATGGTTTGGCTGTCATGCAAGAACACCGCCCGGATAGCGCCGGAACACTTCGGGATCATAGATCGACGCCAGCAGGTTTGCTTCTTTTCGCACGCGGCTCCAGGTGGCGTCCGCCTCCATCATGCTTTCCATCACGCCCAGGTATTTTCCTTTTTCCACGTTGCCGTATTTGAAAAAACAATCGCTGATCAGCGCGGCTCCTTTCTCGGTGTCGATGCGGATTGCTATGGAAGACCGGTGGTGAACACCCGCCCAGAACGTCCGTATTCCCGGAAGGATCTCTTCTTCATCGGCGAGCAATCGCAGTTTCTCCCATCCGTCATTCTGCAGGTAGTTGTTTACTTCCGGCGGCAGGCGCAGGTGGCGCGGCACATGGAGGTGGTAATAGGGAGCCTGAAAATCTTCGATCCAACCCTTGCGGGAAATACAGATTTCGGCATTCTTGAACAGATGAATGTTGGCGGTCGCGTAGGCCTGCAAGGGCGTCACGATCACAGTCGTAATCTCGTCCGGCGTCAATCCTTGCGATAAAAGAATGTTCTGCGGAAGCTGGTCATCGGTGCGCGTGATCTGCGCTTCCGGAAATCCGAAGAATTGCAGCCAGGCCGCGTTGATGATGGACAGATCCTGCGGCGGCCCGGTGTTGATCAGAATGTTCTTCCCGCCTCCGCGCACCAGAAAGATCAACGTATTCATCTCTTCGCGCTGATTCCAGTTTTCCATCCAATACACTTCCGGACCCGGCACCCAGAATGTCCCCGCGTTGAACGCTTGAACCGAATACTTCATGGCTGCGTCTTCCGCGCGGCGCTGTTTTCCACCTCTGATCGAAACTGCTTGACTGCGCTCATAAATACCCCGACGTCGCTCCCTAAGCTAATAACCCGGAAGCCTTTCTGAATCCAGTGAGCGGCGGCGTGGGCGTCCGGCGGCAAAAATCCCGGCGCGACGCCGTGCCTGCCGCATGTCTCCACCAGCTTGTCCATGGCGGTCAGGAACCAGGGATGATCGAACTGCGCCGGTATGCCCATTGAAACCGTCAAGTCATAGTGACCAATCCAGGCGATATCCACGCCGGGAACGGAGAGGATCTCATCCAAATTCTCAAACGCCTTGACAGTTTCCAACAGGAGGATAATTACCGTTTCCTGGTTGGCGGATTGGAAGAACGACGGACCACCTGCCCGGTACAGGTCGTGAGCGATCCCCAGGGCAGCGCCGCGTCGACCTTCCGGCGCATATTTGAGTTGTGCGACTACCTCTTCCGCTTGGGCGCGTGTCTCGACACGCGGAACCATTACGCCACAGGCTCCAAGGTCCAGCACGCGAGACAAGGGGGCACAGGAAATGTCCGGCACGCGAGCCATCGGAACAATGTTGCTGCCGCGACACGATGCAATCATCTCGGCCAACAAAGCCATGTCGCATCGCCCGTGCTCCATGTCGTAAATGACGAAATCCAAGCCTGCCGCCGCCAGCATGGGTCCCATACCAGGCGTGAATAATTCGAGCACCATCTGACCCAACACGATTTCGCCGCCGCAGATCTTTTCGCGAAAGCCCTTCATCGATTCACCGCCTGCGTCGCCCGATAGCGCTCCAATTTACGCAGAAATTCCGGCCGCGTCAGCACCTCACGGTTCACCACATGCGGAGGCGCTTCGCCCCGCCAGACAGTTAAAGCGCCATCGCAATCAGTTCGGCCCATATCGCGGAATAATTCCTCGGTCCACGCGATGGAATGCGAACTCAAGATCACGTTCTGCATTCCCGTCAGCGGCGAATCCCGATCCAAGGGTTCTTTTTCGAACACATCCAGCGCCGCTCCGCCAATTTGCCCAGCGTCCAGCGCCCGGATCAGCGCTTGTTCCTGGACAATCGGCCCGCGCGCTGTATTGATGAGCACGGCGTCGCGCTTCATGAGCGAGAGCTCGCGTTCACCGATCAATCCTCTTGTTTCCGGCGTCAGCGGGCAGTTCACCAGAACGTAGTCTGAAGCGCTCAACAATTGGTCGAGCGAAACCATCCGTACGCCGAGCTTTCGCGCGTGGTTTTCGTTCACGTATGGGTCGAACGCCAGGAAGTCAGCCGGCCCGAATGGCTTCAAGAGCCGCACCGCCTCCGAAGCGATGCCTCCGAGTCCGATGGAACCAATAACCCGGTCACGAGGTTCGCGACCGAGCGGCTTCGTGCTTTCCACCCATTTGCCTTCGCGCACCAAGCGGTCCTTGCGTACCAGACCGTGCGAGAGAGCAAGCACGTAGAGCACGATTGCTTCGGCGACGGGTCGCACGACTCCTTGGGGCGTGATGAAAACCGCGATGCCATGTGCCGTGCAACTGGGGAGATCCACGTTGTCGTACCCCACTCCGCAGCGTCCGATGGCGCAAAGCCGTTCAATGCCATCGAGCGAGGCCGCCGTGACGCGGGGTTTTAACGAGATGAGTACGTCGCAGTCCTTCAACTGATCGGGAAGGTACTCAGCACGGTAATCCTGGAGAAATGAGTACGACAGGCCCGGCACGTGATCGAGTAAAGAGAGCCCCAGGTCCGGGAAAGCCATCTGCCCTTGATCGTCCAAAAAATCGGCTGAGAGAGCCACGTGGAACTCGTCGCGGTCGCATCGGGAAAACGTGGACGGCGGCACGTCAGATCTGGACCTTTCGATCCAGAACAATGACCCAATCACGAAAGATCGGGAATTCAGGAGCCTGCCACGCGCCTCCGCCGTTGATCGAAACCTTACCGATAGCTACTTCTGAGCCATCGCTTGGGTTATAGAAATAACCGTGGTAATCTCCCTGTTCCAGACCCTGGAATTGCATTGCCTTCCGTCCATTCGGTGCGAACGCGATTACGGCTTCGCCGGGAATGATTGCGGCGTATGACTGCCAATAGTCCTGCTCCGTCCAATGCGGCTGAATCAGCTCCGGATTCGGCTGCAACTTCCACCAGGAATAACGGGTGAGCAGCGCCTTACCCAACCCAACTTGCAGAGAGCCGGGAAGTTGATACGCCACTTCCCACGGCGTATCTCCCCAGGAGTGCCCGTGCGGCGAAGGGCCATACGGTTTCGCGAGTGTGTTTACCTGCCAAATACCGTTTGCGCCGTACGTATGCCCGCCCGCGCCGCTGAGCAGGCAGGACCAGAAGAGGAAGCGCTGCACTTCTTGCCTGCTCGCCTCTTGTATGCCCTCGTAATCGACCTCACCGACTAAGACCGGCATCTTGGGTTCCGATTGTAGCGACTTGCGAACGCTGGTGATCGTTGTCGGCGCGCTTTGCCGGTCGTTGTGTCCGGTCTGCAGCATGTCGAAATCGAGAACAGAGGGGTCCATCACGCAATCGCGGGCGCTGCGCGACGGATGGATCGTGATGGGATGGGCAAACGCGTCTGTGGCCTTCACGTAGCGCGCCAGTTCAGTCCAACCCTCTTTTTGTGTTTGCGCGTCCGTGTCCTTGGCCTTCGACAAGTAATACGGCATGGTGCCTTCGCCAGCCAGGCACCAGATCACCGGATAAGCGCCCCAGCGCGCCACCAGGTATCGCCAGTGTTGCTTCATTTTCTTGACGCCGAGAAGCGGCAGGAAGTAACCCCAACAACCCACGACGCAAGGCGCAATTCCATTGTCGACCAAATGCTGAATACGCACGTCCGCCATGTCAAAGTAGGCAGGATTGATGCTGGTGTAATCCGGCTGCCAGGGAAAGCCGCCCTCATCCGCTCCGCGTGGATCAAAGGGCGGCATATCCGGGTAGAGACCCGCAACAATCTGAACCACGGTGAAGCCCTTTTTGACGCGGTCGGCTGTCAGCGTTTGGAAGCCGTCGGGCCATGTAAGCCGACTGGTAAAGCCCATCCACCAAGTGTCGCCAAGCCAGAAAAAAGGCGTGCCATCGGCGTGCTGAAAGTGACGCTTATCGTCGCTGACCCGAACAAATCCATGTCGGAAGAGAGGGTTGCCCCCGCTGTACGACGTGACTTCGAGCGTACCTCTCCGCCCGTGTAGATCCGAATTTGCAGCGTCGGCGCAGATCGTACGGAACGTATAACGGCCCGTTTCCGCGGGCGCGAATCGAATGCGCCAAACCTGTCCGCCCGCCCAGAACGCTGGAGCGCGTAATTCACGACCGGAGGGAGCTCGAAAGATGACATCCAACTCGACATCGTTGGACGGATCGCGGTACTGCTTGGAAGTGGAATAGCTCCACTCCGTGGCGCAGTGCTGCATCCCAAAGCGGCTTTGCGCCCTGAGTGTGATAGCGCCTCCCAGGGCAAAGGCGGAGGCGCGGCAGAACTGCCGTCTCGAGGTGCTCATATCTGGATCTCTGGACGAATACGATATCAAAGTACCCGCTGCGGGCGCTGACTCACCGGAAAGTAAAGATCCCGTTACCGTCGGCGTAGCAGCACGCCGCAAAGCTAAATTGTCAGCGTGGAGGACCCCACGGCGCGCTCATAGACGAGCTTCGCCGCCGCCAGATCCTCGACGCCGATTCCCAGCGATTTGTAGATCGTCCTTTTGCCGGGAAGGATCGACTTCGTCCCGGACAAGAGTTCGCCGAGTTCCGCGTCAATGGAGGCGCTCGACAGTAAGATGTCGCCTGCTTCTTGCAGCGCCGCTTCTTTCGATTCGACGACTACCATCGCATTTTGGAAGGCTGCCTCGTCCAGTTCCCGGCGGGTCAGTCCCACCGCTCCTACCGCGTTAATATGGACTTCCGGCTTCAGCCAGCGGCCTTGCAGAATAGGCGTGGGCGAATGAGTCACGGTCACAACCACGTCCGCTTGCCGGACGGCTTCTTCGACCGAAACTGATTGTACCCCCGTTTCCGCCGCGAAGCGCTGCGCATGTTCCGGGGTCCGGCTCCAGACGTAAACCTGTTCGAAGTTTCTTACAAGTCGAAGCGCCTGGAGATGCGCACGCGCTTGGACTCCACTGCCTAGAATCGCGAGCACACGGGCATCCGGTTGGGCCAGGAGCCGGGTTGCCAAGGCAGAAACCGCCGCCGTCCGCATTTCGGTAATCAGCCGGGCATCCATCGTGGCCAGCGGCTCCCCGGTATCCGATCGGAACAACTGAATGACTCCCTGGTGAGTCGGCTGCCGGCGAGCAGCATTCTCCGGGAAAACGGTGACAAGTTTCGCGCCCATGATGCCGCCGTAGATAGCGGGCATCAGGCCGAAGAATGCCTGATGAGCGGGAACCGGAACGATCTGGCGCACGGGGCAGGAAGCACGCCCAGCCGAGTACTCGATCAAGGCCGCTTCCAAGGCGGCGAGCAGCGAGGGCCAGTCAAGTCGTTCGCGGACTTGTGCTTCCGAAATAAAATAAGGGAAAGTGGACAACTTGCTCTCATAGTGACATCTGCTTTATGACAACGAACAGTCCAGTCCCTATAACTTTGTATTTCGTGAATGGCGAATGAATTTATGTCGCCATTGTCGTACTGATTACGGTCAATCCCGCTGCTTTTCTGTCATGATGAAATAACACTAATAAAGCAAAAAGGGAGGCACCATGTCCGGTTTGCCGAGCCGAGCGGTTTTCATTTTCCTTGTGCTGTGCTGTGCCTTGCGCGCGGAGCAGGCAAAATCCGGTGCGCTGCCTACTGTTGATTTTCAACGGCAAGTTCGCCCCATCCTTTCGGATAACTGTTTTCTGTGCCACGGTCCTGACAAGGGAACTCGCATGGCGGACCTTCGTCTCGACATTCAGGAAGGCGCGATGGCCTCCCGCAAGAACGGAACTGTGATTGTGCCTGGGAAGCCTGACGAGAGTTTGCTGATCAAACGCATCTTTTCCGATAATCCAGCTTTTCGAATGCCTCCGGTTTTCGCGCACAAGACATTGAGCCAGGAGCAAAAGATGACTCTGCGGCGCTGGATTGAGGGCGGCGCGGAATGGAAACAGCACTGGGCCTTTGTTCCCCCGGTCAAACCAGCGGCACCTGAAGTGAAAAATACAAATTGGACGAGGAACCCGATTGACCGGTTCATTCTCGCCAAGCTGGAAGCCAACAACTTGCAGCCTGCTCCTGAAGCTGACCGCCGCACCTTGATCCGGCGCGTCAGCCTGGATCTGACAGGTCTACCGCCTGCTCCGGCGGAGGTGGATGCCTTTTTGAAAGATCAATCGCCGGATGCGTATGAGCGTCTGGTGGATCGCCTGCTCGCGTCACCGCGTTATGGCGAACATCGCGGGCGTTATTGGCTGGATGCTGCCCGGTATGCCGATACGCAAGGTCTGCATATCGACAACTACCGCGAGATGTGGCCCTATCGCGACTGGGTCATTGGAGCATTTAACCGCAATATGCCGTTCGACCAGTTCACGATTGAGCAGTTGGGGGGCGACCTGTTGCCGAAGCCGACCCTCGACCAGCAAATCGCGTCAGGATTCCATCGCTGTAACGTGACAACCAATGAAGGCGGCTCGATTCCCGCTGAAGTGGAAGCGATGTATGCCAAGGACCGCGCCGATACAACCGGCACGGTATGGCTCGGATTAACAGTGGGATGCGCGACCTGCCATGACCATAAGTTTGATCCGATCAAGCAAAAGGAGTTCTATGCGCTGACATCGTTTTTCCGCAACACCGTACAGAATCCGATGGACGGCAATGTTCCGGACACGCCGCCTATAGTTCTGGTGCCTCGCTTGGAGGACCGTAACCGGTGGCAGGAGCTGAATATTCTGCGCGGAAGGGTGCGGGAAGTTATTGATCGGAGCCAAACCGCATCGGACTCTGCTTTTGAGAAGTGGCTTCCGGCCCAGAAAGGCTCGAAGCTCGATGTGTATGGCGCTTCCTCGCGTGTTCTGGATCTGCAAATTACTGAAGGCGTGAAGGCGTCGCGAAAGGGACAGCCTGAGCCGGTGAGCTTGCCGGAAGGCGTGACCGTGGGCGAGGGAGTAACAGCAGGCGCTCAGGCTTTGTACTTCGGCAAGGATGGCGTCGTAGCGCTTCCGAACGTGCCGGAAATCGACACGGATAAGCCGTTTACCGTGGCTATGTGGGTTTACCTTCCGAAAGGAAAGGAAACGCGCGTGATCGCGAGTCAATTTGATGCCGTGCCCAGCGGCTCTGACAAAAGGCAGGGCTGGATCATTGAAATTGATGCCGGCGTACTCGGCGTAAGCGGGCAAGCTCCCGCGATCCGGCTGGCTGGGAACAACGGAAAATATCTCAGCGCTCGCCCGGCGTCGGATTTCGAGCTGAAGCCGGAAACCTGGTGTCACCTCAGCTTTAGTTATGACGGCAGCCGCCAGCGTAAGGGCCTCAGCCTGTATGTGAATGGCAAGCTGGTTCCCACGTTTGGAACAGGCGAGGATAACGATGCGCTGCTTAGTTCCATTCGGGCCGGTTCTCCTTTGCATCTCGGCGGCGACAAGAAGCCGGCGTTCACAGGAGGGCGCATTGCTGATTTTCATGTCCTCAGTCGACGAGTGGACGAAACAGACGCCGAACTCTTCCCGTTAGCCAGCGCCATTGACGCGGCAGCTCAGAAAGCGCCAGTGGAGCTTTCTCAACAGGAGCGCGAGGCGCTGCGCACATATTACACATACATAGTGGACCCATCGACTCGAAAGAGCGTGGCCCAGCTTCATGACATTGATGCCGAAAGATACGCCATGGCGCGCCGTGGCGCAACAACGTTTGTGATGCAGGAGCGGACGGATGCTCAGCCAGTCGCGCATGTTTTGTACCGAGGACAATATGACGCGCCCAGGGACGAAGTTCACCCGAACGTTCTTGCTGTCTTGCCGCCTATGTCCCAGTCGTTGCCGCGGAATCGTCTTGGCTTGGCGCAATGGCTGGTGGACCCTGCCAATCCTTTGACGGCTCGCGTCACGGTGAACCGTTTCTGGCAGGAAGTATTTGGCAACGGCCTTGTCAAAACGGTGGAAGATTTCGGATCGCAGGGCGAGCCTCCTTCCCATCCCGAGTTATTGGACTGGCTGGCGGTCGAGTTCCGTGATTCCGGCTGGGATATGAAGAAGGTATTCCGATTAATGGTGACTTCGGCGGCATACCGCCAATCATCCGCCGCCAGCGCGGACAAACTGGAACGCGACGGCGACAACCGCCTGTTGTCTCGCGGCCCTCGTTTCCGCATGGATGGCGAGATGGTGCGGGATTACGCGCTGTCGGTAAGCGGTTTGCTGAATCCGGCTATCGGAGGCCCCAGCGTAAAGCCGTATCAGCCCATGAACATCTGGGAAACCGTGGCGATGGACAACAGCAACACCCGAGTTTACAAGCGCGATACCGGCGACAAACTGTACCGCCGCAGCCTGTACACCTTCTGGAAACGCAGCGCGCCGCCCGCCTCCATGGATATTTTCAACGCGCCCTCCCGCGAAACCTGCACGGTCCGGCGCGAGCGGACCAACACGCCTTTGCAAGCGCTTGTCACTATGAACGACCCTCAATTTGTAGAAGCTGCGCGGGTACTGGCTCAAAATGCTCTGCTTTCGTCGCGCAAAGGACTCGATCAACAAGTGAACTACATGGCAAACCGGCTGCTGGCCCGGAGTCTCGATTCAAAGGAGTTCGGCGTGGTGGAGCAGTCCTACAAGGACTATCTCCACTACTATGACTCGAAGCCCGAAGACGCGGTGAAGCTGCTGAGCGTGGGAGAAGCAAAGGCCGATCCGAAGCTTTCGAAAGCTGAGTTTGCGGCTATGACAATGGTCGCCAACCAAATGATGAACCTGGATGAAGTGCTGGTCAAGTAGTTTGCCAAGGAGAGTATATGCACCCCTCTGACGAAGCCGTTTTGACAGAAACGCGCCGCCAATTCTTTGGGCGCGGAGCGAAGGGTTTAGGCAACTTGGCGCTTCTCTCGCTCCTGGCGGAAACCGCCAACGCGGGCACAACGAAAGCTCCTGTAGGAGGGTTGCCCGGCCTGCCGCATTTCGCGCCGAAAGCAAAACGAGCGATTTACCTTCACATGCTCGGCGCGCCTCCGCAGATGGAAACTTTCGATTACAAGCCGAATATGGGCACCTGGTTCGATAAGGACCTGCCCGATTCGATTCGCATGGGCCAGCGTTTGACAACCATGACATCCGGCCAAACGCGTTTCCCGATTGCTCCCTCGGTCTTCAAGTTTCAGCAGCACGGGAAAAGCGGCGCCTGGGTTTCCGAATTGCTTCCCCATACCGCCGGGATCGTGGACGACATTGCGATCATCCGCTCCATGCATACGGACGCGATCAATCACGAGCCGGCCGTTACCTTTCTCCAGACCGGCTTCATGATCGCGGGCAAGCCCTGCATCGGGTCGTGGATTTCATACGGCCTGGGCAGCATGAATCAGGATCTTCCCACCTTTGTGGTTTTGAACGCTACGCACTCGCATCCGAAAGCCAATGTGCAGGCGATTTCAGCGCGCCTCTGGAGTTCGGGGTTTCTTTCGGGACAGTATTCGGGCGTGAGCCTGCGGTCGGCGGGTGATCCTGTGCTTTATATCGGCAATCCGGAGGGCGTGCCGCCGCAGATCAGACGTCGCATGTTGGACGCCTTAGGCGAGTTGAATCAAATGCAAGCTGAGAAGATCGCGGACCCGGAAACGCGGGTGCGCATCGCCCAGTATGAGATGGCATTTCGCATGCAAGCTTCAGTTCCGGAACTGGCGGACATCTCCAAGGAGCCGGAGAGCACGTTCAAGCTCTACGGCGAGGACGCGAGAAAAGGCGGCACCTTTGCGAACTGCTGCTTGATGGCGCGGCGCATGATGGAGCGCGACGTGCGTTTCGTTCAGGTGTACCATCGCGGCTGGGATGTGCATTCCATTCTGCCGGAAGTGCTGCCCAGTCAGTGCCGCGACGTGGATCAGGGTTCAGCGGCGCTGGTGCAGGACCTGAAAGCGCGCGGACTGCTGGATGACACGCTCGTGATCTGGGGCGGAGAGTTTGGCCGGACCATCTACTCGCAGGGAAAATTATCCGCCACCGATTATGGCCGCGATCACCATCCGCGCTGTTTTTCGCTCTGGATGGCGGGCGGCGGCATCAAGGGCGGAGTGGTTCACGGAGAAACTGACGAATTTTCGTACAACATCGTGAAAGATCCCGTGCATATTCGCGACTTTCAGGCGACGATCCTCAATCAATTCGGCATCGAAGACCGGCGGTTTACTTATAAGTACCAGGGTCTTGATCAGAAGCTGACGGGCACAGAAAAGAGAGCGGTGGTCGTGAAAGACATCCTGGCCTAAAGTGTAATAACTTTAACTCGACTTACGGACAGCACCGCTGAGTCTATCCGGCCCTTCATTCGGTGAAATAGTATTAGTGCCACCGAGAATAGTGTTTCCGGAAACCGGTTCTTTATTTAAGGATTTAGCTTTTTACTTGGCTTGTAGGGGGATGGCACGAGCCCGCTGCCCTCGCGAATCGTTAGGATCTGATTCGCCTTTAGGTTGCTGTATCGCTCCTTTTTCCCGCTCGGCCAATCGATTTCTATCGAATCCGCTGCCGTGCGATCACCCAAGCCAAAGTGCAGTCTCAAGTCATTGCCCGAAATATAACTGCCGCCCGCCCGCACGTGATCGTATTGCAGGAGATCGCCTGCCGTAATCTTCACCTTGGCTCCGATGGCGTCCCGGTTGCTTGCCGTTCCCACGAGCCGGATCTCCAGCCAATGGCTTCCGTTGCCGCCGATGTTCTCCAGCAGTTGGGGCCGCTCGTCAATGTTCGAAACCAGAATGTCAACGTCGCCGTCGTTATCGTAATCACAATAAGCGCCGCCGCGAGCCGACTTCAGGGGCAATGCCCGCAGCCCCACCTCGCCCGACACCTCGGCGAATTTGCCGTTGCGCAAATTGTGAAACATTTGCAGCGGTTCGCGATAGCTTTCCTTTGACCGGTCGCCCATTTCGGGATACACATGCCCGTTCGCGTTGAACAGGTCTTTCCAGCCGTCGTTGTCGTAGTCGAGGAAAAATGTCGCCCAGCCAAGATAAGGAATGGTCCGCTCCCCAACGCCCGACTGAAAAGACAAGTCGCTGAATGCGCCCTTTCCGTCGTTGTGGTAAAGCACGTAATTATCATTCGCGAAGGTCGTCACAAAAAGGTCGGTGCGCCCGTCGTTGTCGTAGTCGCCCGCCGCGACGCCCATGCTGGACATTTCCTTGCCGTCAGAGTTATAAGCCACGCCCGAGGAAACGCCGACTTCTTCAAATGTGCCGTCGCCCTTGTTCCGGTACAGATAATTGGGATTGGAGTCGTTCGCCACAAAAATATCCGGCAGGCCGTCATCGTCGAAATCATCGAAGATGACCGTGAAGCCGAAATACCGGTTTCGGTCTTCCACATGGGCCTTCTCGGTTACTTCCGTAAACGTTCCGTCCCGGTTGTTGTGATACAGCGCGTCAGGCGCGCCCCCATAGCCGAGCGGCCCGCAGGCATGAACCTTTACGCCCCGGTAATCGCACGTCTTCAGCGCGGGATTTTTCACGTCGAAGTCCAGATATCCGGCGACGTACAGATCCACATAACCGTCGTGATCATAATCCCCAAACGCCGCGCCCGTGTGCCAGATGTTCCCCCCGCCGATTCCCGCGCGGGCGGCCACGTCGGTGAAGGACCCATCACCATTGTTGTGATACAGGATGTTCGGCCCAAAGTTGGTGACGAGCAGATCCGTTTTCCCGTCGTTGTCATAATCCGCCGCCACGCAGCCGAAACCCCAGCCAGCGCCAGACACATGCGCGGCCTCCGTCACGTCGGCAAACGTGCCGTCGCCGTTGTTGCGGTACAGATGATTACTTACGGGTCTCGGCTTTTTTCCTGCCAACGCTTCGAGCGTCGAACCATTCACGAGATACAGGTCGGTATAACCGTCGTTGTTGTAATCGAACCAGCACGCGCCGCTTCCATTCACTTCCAGGACGTAGTTCTTTTGCGCTCCGCCTGCAATGACAAGGGAATGAACGCCGGCTTTTTCCGCCACATCGCGGAATTCCACCCTGCCCGGAGCAGCCGGTTCTCTCGACATAAGAAGCAACCCGCACCCCGCCAGGAGCACCAGCATGGCGAGCAGTTTCATTGCGGAATACTTCGCAATCGCTCGACAATTTTGGTTTGTTCCGCCGCTTGGTCCCGGTCGCCCAAACGCGCATACACCCGCGAAAGCTCAAAGTGTATCTGCAAATTGTCAAAGTGCGTCAGGGCGGCTTTTTCCAGTTGCTCTTTTGCTTCGGCCATCTTGCCGGTTGCCATCAGATTCTTCGCGGCTCCCAACGCAGCGGTAAGATTGGTCCCGTCGATGGCCAGCACCCGCCCGTAACTCGCGAGCGAATCGCTGTAATTCCCGGATTTATTCTGCGCCTCGGCCAAGCCGAGCAGCGCGTCCGTTTCTCCCGGCGCCAGTTCCACCGCTTTCGCGAACGCGGAGCCCGCCTCCTCGTAGCGGCCCAGACGGGCCAGTTGCTGCCCCTTGGCAAGATGAGC
>JAABUZ0100004944.1_pt1 | contig 17909 bp, 21 predicted proteins | sample 5562091 | NCBI WGS metagenome assembly JAABUZ01 (sample SAMN12813069, study PRJNA571459) | rock metagenome | isolation source: Antarctica rocks | place: Antarctica: Victoria Land, Linnaeus Terrace sud | collected 2015-12-21
ACGCAAAGTGGCCGATTTGCAGCACTTTCCTCCATCGGGGCGCCGGGACTCGAACCCGGGACCTCCTGCTCCCAAAGCAGGCGCGCTACCAGGCTGCGCTACGCCCCGTTTGGCGGCCGAGTATGCCAGGCACGCGCCGTCAGCCAGGGCGCTGGCGTCCCGCCGCGCCCGAGGTTCGCCCCTGCGCGCGCGGCACCACGACGATCACGGCTGGCGGCTCGCACCTGACTCATTGACTGCCCACTACGCTGCTCATACCATGAGCAAGCGGCTGCAGGTCTTGCTCGACGAGACAGAGCTTCGCGAGCTGCGCGAGGCGGCCCGCCGCCAACGAGTGCCCGTCTCGGAATGGGTTCGCCGGGCGCTGCGCGAGGCCCGTCAGCGCGAGCCTCGGGGTGATATGGACACCAAGCTTCGTGCGGTTCGGGCGGCGACGACCGCGAGCTCGCGCTCTCCCTCGTCGGACCCGACCCCCCGCCAGCCGGCACGAGTTCCCGACCGCGGACATCGACGAGATGCTGGGCGAGATCGAGCGGGGCTACGGGGCGCCGTCCGGCGGGTGATCATGATCGGCTCCAACGTCCCGATGTACCTCGTCGGGGCGCCCCACCCGCACAAGCTCGATGCCCAGCGTCTGTTGGAGACCGCCCTCTCCGCTGGCGAGAGCCTCGTGACCGACGCCGAGGTGCTTGCAGAGATCTGCCATCGCTACGCCGCGATCGACCGGCGCAACGCGATCCAGCCTGCCTTTGACGCGATCCTGGGCGTCGTTGACGATGTGCTGCCGATCGACCTCGAGGACGCCGAGTCGGCGAAGGACGTCCTGCTGCGCTATGCGTCCCTCTCGGCACGCGATGCCCTCCACGCCGCAGTGATGCGGCGGCACGGGATCGATCGGATAATGACCTTTGACCACGGGTTCGACACCCATCCCGGCGTCAGGCGGCTGTACTGAGCCACGGACTTGGACCTCTCCGGCAGCACGCTCGTGCCCGGGGCCCACGGACGGGCGCTAGCCTGCCGCCGCGATGCCCGACGTCCGGCCCCTGCGCGCGCTGCATTACGACCTCAAGACGGCCGGGCCGCTGGACAGGCTGATCGCCCCGCCCTACGACGTCATCGACGCGGCCGGCCGGGAGGAGCTGGCTGGCCGGGCCCGCAACGTCGTCCACCTCGACCTGCCCGACGACCCCGCCGGCGGAGACCGCTACGCCCGCGCGGCTGCGCTGCTGGCCCAGTGGCGAGCGGATGGGGTGCTCGTCCGCGACGAGCGCCCGGCCCTGTGGGCCCTCGAGCAGCGCTTCAACGATCCCGACGGCAAGCAGCGCACCCGCCGTGGGGTGCTCGCCCGGATCCGTGCCGATCCCTACGCCGCGGCCGGCGTGCGCCCTCACGAGCGCACCCAGCCCGGGCCCAAGGCCGACCGCCTGGCCCTCACCCGCGCCACCCGCGCGAACCTCTCACCCATCTTCGCCCTGCACTCCGATCCGCAGCGGGCGGTCGCCGGCGCGCTCGAGCCCCACACGACCGGCGAGCCATGGGCCGAGGCGACCGATGCCCAGGGAACCCAACAGCGCCTGTGGCGCGTCGGGGACCGGACTTCGATCCGCACGGCCTGCGGCGCGCTGGCCGCCTCCCCCCTGCTCATCGCCGACGGCCACCACCGCTACGAGACGGCCCGAGCCTACGCCGACGAGGTCGGTGGCGAGGGCCCCCACCGCTACGTCCTCGCCCTGCTCGTCGCCCTGGAGGACCCTGGACTGGCGGTCTTCCCGACGCACCGGCTGCTGCACTCCCTCGGCGCCGATGGCCGCGGCGCCCTGCGCGCGGCCATCGACCGAGACTGGCTGGTCGAGCCCGTCGAGCCCGAGATGCTGGTCCCCCCGCCCCCGCAGCCGGGCCGCCCCCTGCAGATCGGCTACCTCGATGCGTTCCAGCGCCGTCCCCTGCGGCTGACCCTGCGCGACCAGGAGGTCGCCGATCGAGCCCTGCCCGGACGCTCACGCGCCTTCCGCCGGCTCGACACCGCGGTCGTCGAGGCGCTCCTGCTGCGCAATGCGCTGGGCCGCAGCGAAGAGGACATCGCCCGCAAGCACGGTCTGGACTACGCCCGCAGCTTCGCCGAGGCCCGCCAGCGCCTCGAGACGGGCGCCGCCGAAGTCGCGCTCTTCATGGCTCCCACGCCGGTCGAGCTGGTCCAGGCCATTGCCCGCGACGGGGAGAGCATGCCTCCGAAGTCCACCTTCTTCTACCCGAAGGTCCCCACCGGCTTGCTCATCAGCCCACTGGACGCCGAGTAGCGGCCCCTCAAGCTCTCCGCGGATCGCGCCGATGAGCACAACGGAGGGCGGCCGGGATGGCCGCCCTCCCGTAGGCTCTGGGTGGGTTCAGGCCGCCATACTGGGGGCGTGTCCGCCGTCGAGCGCCGGCGCCAGGCGCTCGAGCAGGTCGGAGACGATCCTCGCCGTCGCGCCCCAGATCACCTCGCCCCCGACGTCGTAGACGTCGGTTCGGATGGGCAGGCCCCGGCGCGTCAGACGGCGGCGTCGGTAGCCCGCGCGAACATCGCTCACGGCGAGCTCGAGCACGTCGGCAACCTCGTCGGCGCTCGGTCGCCACTGCTGGCCCGGCTCGATCAAACCCACGAACGGGTAGACCGCGTAGCCCGTGACCACCGTCGAGGTGGGGGCCAGGGCGCCGAGAAGCTCCACGCCAGCCGGCGGCAGGCCGATCTCCTCCTCGGCCTCGCGCAGAGCGGTGACGATCAGGCTGGCGTCGCCGGGGTCGGCCCGGCCACCGGGGAAGGAGACCTCTCCGGCATGACGCCTCAGGTCATCTCGCCGGCGGGTGAAGACGGCGTGGAGCGCCCCCTCGCTGAAGTAGAGCGCAACCAGGACCGCGGCCCGGCTCCGGCCGGGGACCGCGAGAGAAGCCGCCTGCTCCGGATCCAGCAGCCGGCCGGCCAGCGCGATCCGCAGACCCTCGCGAGCCGGATCAGACCCGCTCAGGGCACCTCGCTCATGACCTCGACGCGCTCGTCGAACATGACCTCGCCGTCGAGCACACGGTGGATAGGGCACTTGGCGGCGATGGTGCGCAGGCGCTCGACCTGCTCGTCGCTCAGGTGACCGGGGAAGCGGAGGATGAGCCGGAAACGGGTCGGGCACCCCCGCTCGGCGGCCTGGTAGTCACAGTCGACCTCGACCGCTCCGACCTCCCAGCCCTTGCGCTGGGCATACATCTCCATGGTGATGGCCGTACACGAAGCCAGGCTGACGGCGAGCATCTCCTCAGGGTTCGGACTCGTATCCGTCCCGCCCTGCTCGGCCGGCTCGTCGACCGGCACGGCGTGCTGGCGGACGAGAACATCGTGCTGGAAGCCGTCATGCTGGCGGCGTCGGGCGATCACCTTCATGGCAACCTCACGGCTCGGGGAGGACGGTTCATCCATCGTAGTCCTCGGCCCGGGCGAGCGGATCAGACCGTCTCGGCCGGTCGCCGCAGCGACCGGCCGAGGGTGGCTTCAGGCGCGCCTAGACGTCCTTCTCGATCGGGACGTCGACGAGGTTGCCCCACTCCGTCCAGGATCCGTCGTAGTTCTTGACGTCATCGCGGCCCAGCAGCTCGTGCAGGACGAACCAGGTGTGCGCCGAGCGCTCGCCGATCCGGCAGTAGGCGATGATGGGGTCGCCGTTGGAGATGACGCCCTTGTCCGAGTAGAGCTTCTCCAGCTCCTCGGCGGTCTTGAACGTGCCGTTTTCCTGCACCGCCTGGGCCCAGGGCACGGAGGCCGCCCCGGGGATGTGTCCCCCACGCTGGGCTCCCTCCTGCTCATAGCCGGGCATGGCGATCAGCTCGCCGGAGAACTCGCCGGGTGAGCGCACGTCGACGAGCCGGGCACCGCCGTCCAGGGCAGCGTGCACCTCGTCGCGCTTGGCGCGAATCGCGGCGTCCTCCCCGCGGGCCTCGAACGTCGCGGAACCGTGGTCGGGGACCTCGGTCGTCGTGGGCCTCTCCTCGGCGATCCACTTCTCTCGCGGACCGTTGACGAGCTTGACCGCGTCGTGGCCGTAGTACTTCAGATACCAGTAGGTGTAGGCGGCAAACCAGTTGTTGCGATCGCCGTAGAGGACGATCGTGTGGTCGTTGGAGATGCCGCGCGAGGCCAGCAGCTCGCCGAAGGCCTCTGGACCCAAGAAGTCCCGCTTGACCTGATCCTGGAAGTCCTTCTTCCAGTCGAAGCCGATTGCCCCGGGGATATGGGCCTCGGCGTAGAGGGCCGGGTTCTCATCGACCTCGACGATGCGGATCGAGTCGTCGTCGAGGTGCTCCGCCAACCAGTCGGTGTCGACCAGCACGTCCTTGGTGTACTGCGCCACGGGCCTTCCTCCTAAATCTAATCTGATTTGACCTGTTTATCTCGTCGGGAGTGTAATCGATGGGCGCAGCCGGCGCGATCGGCGCTCGCGGCGCGATGAGCTCCACCGGCTCAGCCCTCCAGCAGCCCCCGGACGGCCCCCGTCGCGTCCGAGAGCCACGCGTCCTGCCCGGCCGCCGGGTCGCGCCGCAGCAGCGCCACCGGGATCGACCAGGTCTCGTGGGCCTGGCGGACGATTGCCGTGCCCCCGCGGAGGTGCTCGTCCGCGACGCTGCCGGACGCCTCGTAGACGACGCCGCGAACCGTGGTGTCCACCGTCTCCTCGAGCATGCGCTGCAGGCGCGGTCCGTGCAGCGCACCGACGGCCTGGTCATCGCCCTGGGCGCTGCCCAGCAGCCAGCAGAGCACGGTCACGCCATCGAGCGCGTCGGTAAGGGTGGCGATCCGCGCCGGGTCGCCCACCCAGGCCTCCATCCCACCGGCCTCGATCCCCGCCGTCCGCCCGGGGTTGCGCGTGGTCCCGCGCACGGCGTGGCCGTCGGCCCGCAGGGCACGGCCGAGCTCCCGTCCCCGGCAGCCACACCCCACGATGAGCAGCCGGGCCACAACCGACGCCTGGCTCGGGCCCGACCGCTACCCGCCCGACGGCGAGCTGGGGGCCGACGACGCCCCGCCGGGGCGCTCGGCTGGGGCACGATCGGCCAGCTCGGCGCTCAGCTGCTCGACGGTGAGATCGCGCAGGCCGCGCTTGCGCCGGCGGAGGTTGGTGGCCGTCAACAGCCCTTCGAGATCCTGGTCGGCGAGATACTCGTCCCGCCGGGCGGCCATCTCGCGGCGGTCGTCGGCTACGCGCTGCTCCATACCCTCCTCGGTCAGCTCGGCCTGCCCCCGGGCGCGGCGGCGGCGGTTCTGGGCCTCGAGCATCTCGGCCACGTCGCGCAGCTCCAGCTCGACCTCCACGTCGACCGACCGGGTCGGGCGCCAGTCGACGACGTCCGCGCCACTACCGGGGTAGTAGCGCCCAAGCACCAGCAGCCAGATCACGAGCGCGCCCAGCAGCGAGACGATGATCAGGGCAAAGGGGTCCACCCGCAACGCGAGGATAACCCGACGGCTCCGTCAGTAAAGCGCGGGCCGCCCGGCGCCGCGGCTACACGCCGAGGCGCAGGACCAGGACCGCGCTGCGCACGGAGCCTCCGCGCTCGCGCGCGGTCACCGTCACCCGCACGCGGGCGCTGCGGTGGCGCCCGAGCGCCCGCCCCAGCGCGCCCAGGGCAGCGCCGCGCAACGGCAGACTCAGCGTCGTGGAAGCCCCGGCGTCCGAGCGACCCGTGGTCCGGGCCAATCGCCGATATGAGCCGCCGCTGAGCAGATCGGCGCGCGCCCGCAGCTCACAGGCCTGCGAGCAGCTGACCACGACCCGCAGCGCGCGGGCGAGCAGCGGACGCTGGACCCCCCCCGGGGCGGCGAGCGCCAAGCCCGGGCCCCGGGTGGCGCGGCCGCACGCGCCGGGCGTGGCGTCGCCCGCGTTGGGCCGGCGCAGGGAGACGGCAAGCGTGCCGTTGCGCGCGCTGAGCACCTCGACGGTCAGGCCAGCCGACTGATCGGAGAACCGGCAGTTGCCCGCCACGGCGGTGAAGGGCGCGCGCGAGAGCGGCGCGCACCCCGCGGCGGCGCCGGGCTGAGCCGGGCGCACGACGATCGGCGCCTGCCCGCTGGGGGCTGCGGCGTCGACGGCATAGACCAGCGCGCCGGCGCTGCACAGCGAGCGGTCGGTGCCCTGGGGCTGGCGGTCCTCGATCACATAGGCACTGCTGCGGCCGGTGGGCACCTCGATCGCCTTGACCCCCCCTGGCTGCTCCAGCGGGGTGAGGCTGACGGTCTGGGGCCGCTGGGCACAGGGCATCTGACCCGGGTCAAGCCAACCCAGCAGCTCCTGGTGCCAGGCCAGCGGAGCGACGGTGGAGACCAGATAGCTCATCGGGTCCCAGCCGCCAACCGAGGCGTAGCGCTGCTGGTCGGAGGTTGCGGTGGGGTCGTAGAGGTCGGGCAGGCCGAGCAGGTGCAGGGTGTCCTGCTCGAGCAGGTGGGCGCCGTACCCGGGCAGGGCGGTCCGCACGTCGGCGCCGAAGGTCACCCCGGCATCGATCTCCTGGCCGGTGCTGGGAACCCGGACGCCCTCAGCGGGAGCGTGGCTGAAGGCGCTGGACACCGCGAAGGGCACGCCCCGGCTGGGCACCACAAGCACGGCCCGATCGCCGCCGAGCGCGACATGGGCGCCGTCGGCGGCGGCCACGGCGTCGGCCATGTAGGCCCGCTGGCCGGCCACCGTGGCCAGCGAGTAGGCGCTCGCGGGGTTGGGCATGCGGATCCATGCCGTCCCTTCCGTCACCGCCAGCCCGAATCGCCCCGACGAGGCCCCGGCGAACCAGCTCTGGGCCTCGGGCACGATCCCGGCGGCCAGCCCGGCCGGCGACTCCCCGCCGCCCGGGGCGTCGGAGAAGTCGACGAAGACCATGGCCGCCGACAGCGTGCCGGTGCCCGACAGGAAGCGCGGGTGGGCCACTGGCGCCTCGTTGGGCTTGGGGGCGCCGGCCGCCGACAGCGGGCACGGCGCACTGGAAAACGCGGCGGCGGCCGCGCCGGGGGCTCCGACGCCGGCAATCAGGGCGGCCAGCAGCGGCGCGAGCACGAGGCCCGGGACCGATGGACGCAGATGACGCACGCGACGCATGATGTCCGACGGAACACCGAGGGGGGAGAAAAGGATCGCTGGCCGGGGCCAGCCGCGCTACAACAGTCAGGTGAACCTCCCCGAGCCCGCCCTGGCGCTGGTCCCGCGCCTGCGCGGAGTCTTTCATGCGTGGGCCCTGCTGGGCGCCGTGGTCGGCGCCGTAGTGCTCGTCGTCCTGGCCCCGGGGGGGACGGCGACCCTGTCGGCCGCGGTGTACGGCGTGGGGCTGTGCGCCCTGTTTGCGGGCAGCGCGCTGTATCACCGCTGGCGCTGGGATGAGCGCTGGCGTCCGCTCCTGCGGCGCGTCGATCACTCGACGATCTTCGTCTTCATCGCCGCCAGCTACACCCCCATCGCCCTGCTCGTGCTCCACGGCGGCCTGCGCTGGGTGGTGCTCGGCGGGGTGTGGGCGGGCGCGGCGGCCGGGGTGGGCTTCAGCATCGTGTGGATCGGCGCCCCGCGGTCCCTGGTCGCCGGCACCTACCTGGCCCTGGGCTGGGTCGCGGTGATCACCGTCCCGGAGCTCGTCCACCGCCTCCCGGTCGTGCCGCTGGTGCTGCTGGCCACGGGCGGGATCCTCTACTCGGTGGGCGCCGCTGTCTACGCCCGTCGCCAACCCGACCCCTGGCCTCGCACGCTGGGCTTTCACGAGATCTTCCACCTGCTGGTGATCGCCGCGGCGCTCGTCCACTTCGTGGCCATGGCCGGCTGGGTGCTTCCCGGAGGGTGAGGCGGACCTACCGACGCGTCAGCCGACGTTCAGCGTCGGGGCGCCGTAGGCGACGACTGCGGGGTCGGCGGTCACCAGCGTCGCGTCAACGTGCAGGGACTGAGCGACGAGGAGGCGATCGAAGGGATCGCGATGCAGCTCGGGCAGGGCCGCCACGGCGAGAGCGTGCTCCTGCTCCACCGGCAGCGACCGCCCGCCGATCGCCCTCAGGCGCGCCGGCACGTAGCGCTCGGGCGGCTGGGGCAACGACAGGCGACCCACGCCGACCTTGATGGCGATCTCCCACGCGCTCGCCGCCGAGAGCAGGAGCTCGGTCTCCTTGTTGCGCATCAGATCGAGATGGGGGACCAACCGCTCAGGCACGCTGTTGAGCCACAGGAACACGTGCGTGTCGAGCAGCAGCCTCACCGCTGGAAGCGTGCGAGCAGGTCATCGGGCAGTGGGGCGTCGAAGTCGTCGGGAACGACCATCCGCCCGGCGTCGATGCCAAATTGTCGCCCGCCCCGGGTCGGAGCGCAGACCAGCCGGGCCACGGCCTCGCCCCGGCGGGTGATGATCACCTCGTGCCCGGCGCGGACCTCCTCCAGCAGCCGCGACAGATGGGTCTTTGCCTCGTGCACCCCGACCGACTTAGTCATCCCAGTTAGTCTACTGACCCCATGGACCTCGACCTCAGCGACGAGCAGCGCCTGATCCGCGACACCGCGCGCGAGTTCTCCGAAGGCGAGATCGTCCCCCGCGCCCGCGAGAACGACCGCAACCACCACTTCGACCTCGAGCTGGTGGCCAAGCTCGCCGCCCCGGGCTACCTCGGGGCCATCGTCCCCCGCGAGTACGGCGGGGCCGGCCTGGACCACCTGAGCTACGGACTGATCGTCGAGGAGGTCGGCCGCGCCTGCTCGGCCATGCGCACGGTGGTCTCGGTGCAGACCTCGCTGGTCTGCTCGGCCCTGGTCCGCTGGGGGACCGAGGAGCAGAAGCGTCGCTGGCTCCCCGACCTGTGCTCGGGCGCTGCCCTCGGCTGCTTCGGGCTCACCGAGCCCGACACCGGGTCCGACGCCGCCAATCAGCGCACCCGCGCCCGGCGCATCGACGGCGGCTGGACGATCTCAGGCCAGAAGATGTGGATCTCCATGGGCAACCACGCCCGCCTGGCGCTGATCTTCGCCCAGACCGACCCCGACGCCGGCCACCGCGGGCTGGCGTGCTTTCTGGTCGACAGGGCTCACCCGGGCTTCTCCACGCAGGAGATCCACGGCAAGATGGGCCTGCACGGCTCCGACACCGCCGCCATCTCCCTCGGTGGGGTCGAGGTCTCCGATGCCGACGTGCTCGGCCGGGTCGGCGACGGCTTCGCAGTGGCGATGTCGTCGCTGGACTCCGGGCGCTACTCGGTGGCGGCCGGATGCGTGGGGGTCTGCCGGGGGTGTGTCGAGCACTCGACCGCCTACGCCACCCAGCGCGAGCAGTTCGGCGTGCCCATCGCCTCCTTCCAGCTCGTCGCGGCGATGATCGCCGACATGGTCGTGCAGACCGACGCCGCCCGGCTGCTGACCTGGCGGGCGGCCCTGCTCAAGGACGCCGATCGCCCCTCGACCACCGAGACCTCGATCGCCAAGCTCTACGCCACCGAGGCCGCCGTCGAGTGCTCCAACCTGGCCATCCAGGTCCACGGCGGGGCGGGTTACGTCGACGACCACCCGGTGGAGCGCTACTTCCGCGACGTCCGGGTCACCACCCTCTACGAGGGCACCTCCCAGATCCAGAAGCTGATCATCGGCCGGGCCACGACGGGGATCAACGCCCTGGTCCCAAGGTGAGCGCGGCGCCGACCCGGGTCATCGGCGTCGTCGGCGCCGGGACCATGGGCGCCGGCATCGCCCAGCTCGCGGCCCAGTCGGGAGCGCGGACGCTGGTCACCCCCCGCTGACCACCTCGCTGACCCGGTTGTCGCCGGCCGTGGTCACCCAAACCCCTCCGGCCCCGACGGCCACCCCGGTGGGCTCGGGGCCGATGGCGGCCGGGGCCCCGGCTCGCGCTCCGGCTCCCGGATCGATGCGCAGCAGGGCCGGAGTACGCTGGCCGGCGAGCAGGCCGCCGGCATCGGTCACCCATACCGCCGTGGGGCCGACGGCCAAGCGCATGGGGATCGCTCCGGTGACCGCGATCGGGGAACCGGTCACACTGCCCGATGCCCCGGCCAGGTGGACGATCTCGATCCGCTGGGTCTCGGCGCTGTCGGTCTTGGCCACCCACGCGCCGCTGCCCCCGGCGGCCAGACCGAGCACCTCGGCCCCAGGCTGCTCGTGGCTGGGCGCGTTGAGCCCCTGGCGCGGGGGTTGGTTGCGCGCCACCCGGATCGGCGGCGCGACAGCGCCGCTGGCCGCATCGATCCGGGAGACCGTTCCGTCCGCCGAGTTCGCCACCCACACCGCTCCGGCACCCTCGGCGATGTCGGTCGGCTGGGCCCCGACCCGGATCGGCGCCCCGCGGGCCGCGCCGCGGATGGGATCGATGCGCACCACGCTGTCGGCCTGCCGACTGGTCACCCACACGCTCCCGGCCGCCTCGGTGACCCCGGCCGGGTCGGCGACCGGGATCGGTGGCCCCGCGACCCGTGAGGTGTTCGGATCCACGTGAACCACGGTGCCCGAGGCGTTGGCCACCCAGACGCCGCTGGTCCCCGCGGCGATGGCCAGCGGACCGGATCCGACCGGGATCGGCCTTCCAGCGGCATGGCTCTGCGGATCGACGCGGGTGACGCTGCCCCCGGCGCCATCGGCCACCCACACCCCGCCGGCGCCCACCGCCACCGCCACCGGTCCGGTGCCCGCCGGCGCCGAGGCGGCCACATGGACCGGTGGTGCGGACACCGTCCGGGTGACAGGTTGGCCCGAGCTTCCCGATCCGCATCCGGCCAGCAGCGCAGTCAGCGCGATGGGCCGGAAGAGCCTGGTGGTGAAGTTGGCGCCCATGAAGTGTGCGGACAGATGTACCATCGCGTTCACCGAGGCCGCCAGCTCCCCTTGGACTGCTGGCGACCGCCTCGGTGATCCGTCTGTCATGACCAGCCGTAGCAGACCCGTGCCGATTCCGGCGTTCCGAGGCAAAGAGGAGACTGACCGATGAGGAAGTCGCTGTTGATCGCAATCGGAGCGGCCCTTCTGGCCGCCGTCATCGTTGCCCCGTGGAGCAGCGGCTCCAGCCACCGCGAGGCGCCGGGGACGATGCTCGATCCGTCGGCCGACGACACGGACACCTATGCCTTCGTCTCCCCGGACGCCCCGGACAAGGTCAACTTCGTGGGCAACTGGATTCCTGGCGAGAACCCGGCCAACGGCCCCCTGTTCTTCCGCTTCGACGACAACGCCTCCTACTACATCAACATCGACAACAAGGGCGACGGCAAGGCCCACATCCGTTACCTGTTCAAGTTTCGGACCCACTTCCGTAATCCGGGTTCCAACCCCTACGCCACCCCGCCGGTCAACTCCATCAACGACTCGACCCTGAACGTCTTCCAGACCTACACGGTCACCAAGCAGACCTTCAACAACGGCGACGCGCTGTTCGATCGGCCGGACCGCAGCCTCATCCTGGCTCGCGACATCCCGGTCGCGCCCCAGTACGTCGGGCAGAAGACCATGCCCAACTACCAGGCCCTGGCCAATCAGGCCATCGCGGGCGTCAGCAACGGCGGCAAGGTGTTCGCCGGCCCGCGCGACGAGTCGTTCTTCATCGACCTGGGGGCAACCTTCGACTCGGTCAACGTGCGCAAGGGCACGGGCAACGTCGGTGGCGGCAAGGACGACTTCTCGGGTAACAACATCATGTCCATCGACCTCCAGGTACCCAAGAGCGACGTGACCGCCGACGGCCAAGGCGTGAGCGGTCCCGCCTCGCCCAACGCGGTGATCGGCGTGTGGGACTCGACTGAGCGTCCGATCATCCGCGTCTCCACGAAGACCCGGGTGAAGACCACGACCAAGATCATCCGCCGCCGCGGGCACCGGACGATCCGGCGCCGGATCCGCCGCAAGATCCGGACGACCAAGTCCGTTGTCGGCTCGGCGCAGGTCTCCCGGCTGGGTAACCCGCTCATCAACGAGCTGGTCATCCCTATCGGGATGAAGGACAAGTTCAACGCGACCGAGCCCAAGGACGACCTGAAGAACTTCGGCAAGTACGTGCTCACCCCCGAGTACGCGCACCTGGAGAACGTCCTGTTCAACGTCAACGCTCCGGAGACCAACCGCACGGACATCGTCCAGGCGCTGTTGACCGGTATCCCGGGCAAGACGCAGATCGGCAGCAACCCCGTCCCGGCTGACACCCTCAAGCTCAACATGGGGGTCCCGCCCACCACGACCCCCAACCGCTTCGGGTTCATCGGCGGCGACCTGGCCGGCTACCCGAACGGGCGCCGACTCGGTGACGACGTCGTCGACATCACCCTGCAGGTGGTGGCGGGATATCTGAAGGGCAACAAGGTGCCGCTGGGCGATGGCGTCGATCAGAACGACAAGCCGTTCCTCAACTCCTTCCCCTACATGGCGGCGCCGAACTCAGGCTTTGACTCCGCGCCGTCCCAGCGGTTCGAGCCGTCGCACGCGCCGGTCCCCGCCGGGGGCAGCTGAGCCACACCGGGAATCGACCGCGTGGGGGCCGATGACGCCCCCACGCGGTCCGTCCTCTCGTGTCCTGACGGTCCTGCGGTGACGGCACTCAGCCAACCCCGGCGAACGCGACTGGCGCTGCTTGCGGCTGGGAGCGCCTTCGTCATCGCCCTGGTCTTCTTCGCGGCGATCAACCGGTTGGGGTCGGGGGCCGACCGGTCGGTCTCAGCCGACCCCGAGCCCTCGGCCACCGCGCGCCCGCGGGACACCGCCGGACGGATCGCCAATCTCCAGACCGTCCTGCGCAGCCGTCCGGGGGACGCCGCGCTGTGGGCCCGGCTCGGGCAGGCCTACTACCAGCGCGTCCGCGAGACTGGGGACTTCAGCTACTACACGCGCGCGGTCGCCGTGCTGGACACCGCGCAGCACCTCGATCCGCGCAACGTCGACGCCCTGGTCGGGCTGGCCACCGTCGCCCTGGCCCGCCACGACTTTCGCGGCGGGCTGGCGCTGGCCCGCCAGGCCCAGCAGCTCGGACCGCTCCAGCTCGCCTGGTACCCGGCGTTGATCGACGGCCTGGTCGAGACCGGGCAGTACCCGGCGGCCGGTGATGCCCTCCAGCACTTCGAGGGTCAGAACCCCGGGCTGGCCTCCTACGCGCGCGTGTCCTACTTCCGCGAGCTCAACGGCGACCTCGCGGGGGCGACCCAGGCCATGACCCTGGCCATCTCCGCCGGCGGCGCCGTGCCCGAGAACGTCGCCTACGTCCAGACCCTCCTCGGGGACCTCGAGTTCATGCAGGGTCATCTGGCCGCGGCCCAGCGCTCCTACAGGCTGGCCCTGGCCAGCGTTGCCCGCTATCCCCTGGCCGGAGCCGGACTGGCGTCGGTCCAGGCGGCCGAGGGAGCGTACGGCCCCGCGACCCTAGGGCTTCGGCAGGTGGTCGACCAGCTCCCCCTGCCCCAGTTCATCGTCGCCCTGGGCGAGACCGAGCTGGCCGCCGGTCGCCCGGTGCAGGCGCGCAGCGACTTCGCCCTCATCGGCGCCGAGGAGCGCCTGCTGGCGGCCAACGGGGTCAACACCGATGTCGACCTGGCGCTCTACGAGGCCAACCACGGCGACCCCCAACGGGCCGTCGTCCTCGGTCGCCGCGCGTGGGCGCAGGCGCCGAGCGTGCGCTCGGCCGACGCCCTGGGCTGGGCCCTGACCGCCAGCGCAAACCCCCGCGAGGGCCTGGGATGGGCCCATCGGGCCTTGGCCCTGGGATCCGTCGACCCCAACTTCCTCTATCACGCGGGCATCGCCGCTCGCGACTCGGGTCACCGGGAAGAAGCCCGAGCCGATCTCCGCGCCGCCCTGTCGCGCAACCCGCGCTTCTCCCCGCTCTACGGGCCGAGGGCCCAGCGCGCCCTGCAGGCGCTGCCATGAGGCGGCTCGGGCCTCTGCTCATCGTCGTGGCGCTCGGGCTGGGGCTGGCCGGGCCGGCGAACGCGCATCCGCTGGGCAACTTCTCCATCAACCACCTGGTGTCGGTCCGGGTCTCCTCCCATCAGGCCCACCTGCACTACATCCTCGATCAGGCCGAGATCCCCACCTTCCAGGAGCGCGGGCTCACCGACGGCGACATCCTGGGACGCAAGCGAGCCGAAGTGGTGCGAGGACTCACCGTCTCGATCGACGGCCACGGGATCCCGCTGAGCTTCCTGGGGCCGGCAACGATCACCCATCCCCCCGGCCAAGGTGGTCTGCCGCTGACCCGGGCCGAGTTCGATCTCCTCGCCGAGGTCCCCGATCGCACCGCGCTCGTCGTCAGCGACCAGACGTTTCCCGATCGCGTCGGGTGGAAGGCCATCGTCGCCCAGCCGGGAACCGGCACCTCCGTGCACTCGAGCGCGCCTTCGGATGACCCCACCGGCGGGCTGCGCAGCTACCCGACCGACCGATTGAGCAGCCCGCTGGACCAGCGGACGGCGACGCTCACCGTCGGCCCGGGCGACGGCTCACTCGTCGCGCCGCGGGAGTCCGGAAGCTCGCAGACCACCACGACCAACCGATCCGGCGACGGGTTCGCCGGGGTATTCAGCCAGGCGGCGGCGGGGAAGGGCGTGCTCATGCTGCTCCTGCTCGCGGCGTTCGGATGGGGGGCGGTCCATGCGCTCTCCCCAGGACACGGCAAGGCGATGGTCGCCGCTTACCTGGTGGGCAGCCGTGGGACGCCTCGCCATGCCGTGGCTCTGGGCCTGACAGTGACGGTGACCCACACCATCGGGGTCTTCGCCCTGGGCGCGGTGACGCTCGTGCTGTCGCAATACGTGCTGCCCGATCAGCTCTTCCCCTGGCTGAACCTGGCCTCCGGGCTGCTGGTGTTGGTGATCGGCGGTAGTGTCCTGCGCTCGCGGCTGCGCTGGAGGCGCCGCGGGACCGTCGCGGTGACGTCTCCGGAGGAGGCCGCGCGCCTTGACGCGCCGGCGCTGACCCTGGCGCACGTCCACGTCCACGAGCATGTGCTGGCCCAGGCCCAGGCCCACGATGGGACCGACTCTCACGAACATCATCACGACCACGCCCACGACCACGCCCACGCCGGCGACCACGGCCACCACGCGCACGGGGATCCGCACACCCACACCCACACCCACGGGGGTCGCGCCCACAGCCACGCCATTCCCGATCGCATCACCACGCGTGGGCTGGTGGTCATGGGAATGTCAGCCGGGCTCATCCCGTGCCCCTCGGCGCTCGTCGTGCTCCTCGGCGCCATCGCCCAGCACCAGGTCGCCCTGGGTCTCCTGCTCATTCTTGCCTTCAGCGCGGGCCTGGCCGGCACCCTGAGCGGGCTGGGGCTGGCCGTGGTGTGGACGCGGGGCTTCGCCGGCCGGGTGAACTTCACCAGTCCCCTCGTCGCCGCGCTCCCCGCCGCGTCCGCCCTGGTCATCGTGGGCGTCGGTCTCCTGCTCACCTTCCAGGCGATCCCCAAGCTCTGAGCCCGTCCCGGTCGGCCGGGGCCGCTCTCGGCGCCGACCCGTCGAGGGGGATCGCCAAGGCTGAGCGCCGCGCCGCCACGTCGCACGCGTGCTACAGTGAGGTCGTGGCCCGCGAAATCACCCAGCGAGAGCTGCGCAACGACAGCGGCGCGATCATGCGCGAGCTCGACCGCGGCGAGTCGTTCGTCGTAACGCGCAATGGGGTCCCGGTGGGCAAGCTGAGCCCGATCCAGCGCCGACGCTTCGTGGCGGTCACACCCGCCGTAGGGGCGTTTGCGGCTGCGGCGCGGATCGACCCGGCGCGCTTCCGCGCCGACCTCGATCGCGAACTGGACCAGGACGCAGCGCCGCGTGCCTGAGACGGGCCGCCGCGCTCGCGGCGTGCTTGACACCTCCGTCGTCATCGAGCTCGAGCGCGTGGATCCCGGCGCGCTGCCCACGGAGCTCGCGGTGTCAGCGATCACCATGGCCGAGCTCGCGGCCGGCCCCCATGCGACCAGGGACTCCGACGAGCGGGCTCGCCGCCAGGAGCGGCTTCAGCGCGCTGAGGCGACGTTCGAGCCGCTGCCGTTCGACGCGGCCGCGGCCCGCGCCTACGCGCGCGTCTACACGGCGACGCTTGCCGCCGGGCGCAAGGCCCGCGGACAACGGGCCGTGGATCTGCTCATCGCCGCTATTGCATTGTCGCTCGAGCTTGCGCTCTATACGCGCAACCCGCACGACTTTGCCGCGCTGGGCGACCTCCTTGCGGTCATGGCCGTGCCGGACCCCGAGCCCGCCCCCCAGCGACCCGTCTAAGCGGGGGCGGGATTCGGTCCTATTGGCGACCGCCCGGTCGTGGTCGAGTGGCAGGCGCCCGCTTCGATGCCGAGGACCAGGCCGAGCGCACGTTCGATACCGCTGAGTGTCTCGGGTTCCGCCTGGCCGATGGGGCGCAGCAAGCGACTGCGCGCCACCGCTCTGACACCTCGGCAGACTGCAGCGCTCGGGCTGTCAACCCCTTCCTCGGGCGAGATCCGGGGCCGAAGCGGGGATGGCGCCCGCGAGCTGGAGAGCGGCACCACGACGAGGAGCTCGTCCTCCGCGCCCGCGAAGATCTCGTCGACGGAAACGACAACCGCCGGCCGATTCTTGCCAGGCTCGCGCCAGCGCCCAGCGCCCAGCGCCCAGCGCCCAGCGAGACGAGCCATATCTTGCCGCGCCGCGGCTCAGTCAATGCCATCACCGAGAGCCATCTCCCATTTGCGCTCCTCGGCCCGCACGTCGGAAGTCGCGGGCGTCGGCACGTGAAGCATCACGCTCGGCGCGGAAGATCGAGTCCCGCTCGCCGTGCCGAGCCAGCTCGGCAACCGCCGAGGACGTCGACCTCGGCCTGCGGCGCCCGGGACAGCGACGCGTCAGCCGACGTTCAGCGTCGGGGCGCCGTAGGCGACGACTGCGGGGTCGGCGGTCACCAGCGTCGCGTCAACGTGCAGGGACTGAGCGACGAGGAGGCGATCGAAGGGATCGCGATGCAGCTCGGGCAGGGCCGCCACGGCGAGAGCGTGCTCCTGCTCCACCGGCAGCGACCGCCCGCCGATCGCCCTCAGGCGCGCCGGCACGTAGCGCTCGGGCGGCTGGGGCAACGACAGGCGACCCACGCCGACCTTGATGGCGATCTCCCACGCGCTCGCCGCCGAGAGCAGGAGCTCGGTCTCCTTGTTGCGCATCAGATCGAGATGGGGGACCAACCGCTCAGGCACGCTGTTGAGCCACAGGAACACGTGCGTGTCGAGCAGCAGCCTCACCGCTGGAAGCGTGCGAGCAGGTCATCGGGCAGTGGGGCGTCGAAGTCGTCGGGAACGACCATCCGCCCGGCGTCGATGCCAAATTGTCGCCCGCCCCGGGTCGGAGCGCAGACCAGCCGGGCCACGGCCTCGCCCCGGCGGGTGATGATCACCTCGTGCCCGGCGCGGACCTCCTCCAGCAGCCGCGACAGATGGGTCTTTGCCTCGTGCACCCCGACCGACTTAGTCATCCCAGTTAGTCTACTGACCCCATGGACCTCGACCTCAGCGACGAGCAGCGCCTGATCCGCGACACCGCGCGCGAGTTCTCCGAAGGCGAGATCGTCCCCCGCGCCCGCGAGAACGACCGCAACCACCACTTCGACCTCGAGCTGGTGGCCAAGCTCGCCGCCCCGGGCTACCTCGGGGCCATCGTCCCCCGCGAGGGCACCTCCCAGATCCAGAAACGCATCATCGCCCGCGCCACCACCGGGATCAACGCCCTGGTCTTAAGCGGTGAACGCGACGCCCGCCCGGGTCAGCGACGTCGTCGGCGCCCTAGCGCGGCGGCGGGCTTCGAACCCGCGACCTTCGGGTTGCGAGGCTGCGCGTAGCCGCCGTCCCAACCCAACGATAGTGTTGCGAACCCCTCTTGAGCGACGGGGAGCATCACGGGCATGAGGAGGTTGGAGGAAACCACC
>JAABUZ0100004946.1_pt1 | contig 17908 bp, 19 predicted proteins | sample 5562091 | NCBI WGS metagenome assembly JAABUZ01 (sample SAMN12813069, study PRJNA571459) | rock metagenome | isolation source: Antarctica rocks | place: Antarctica: Victoria Land, Linnaeus Terrace sud | collected 2015-12-21
TCGACTGGGTCGCCCAGGAACTCAACGACCGCCCCCGCAAACGGCTAGCGTTCAAGAAGCCGAACGAACTGATCGGCGACCTGCTGTTGCAATGACCGCCAGAATCCGCCGACCTCCCTACGGGACACCCGCAGCACGATCGGGCGAGCTAGGTAGCGCAAGCATTTCCGGGTCGTCATGATTCCTGTAAACCCCGCCCGCAATAATGTCCGGTGAAGCAGGCTCAACCGGTACAGTCGTCGGGTGGCCAGAATGCTCGTGGGGTACGCGCGCTGCTCGACCGACCAGCAAGATCTCACCGCCCAGCGTGACGCGCTGACCGCGCTTGGGGTGAAGCCGAACCGGATCTACGTCGACCACGGCCTAACCGGTACAAACCGAGCCCGGCCCGGGCTGCGCGAAGCGCTCGCCGCCTGCCGCTCCGGCGACACCTTGGTCGTGACCAAGCTTGACCGGCTCGCCCGATCGCTGGCCGACGCTCGCGACATCGTCGAGGAACTGACCCAAGCGGGTGTGAAGCTCAACATCGGCGGCTCGATCCACGACCCGACCGATCCGTTCGGTCGGCTGCTGTTCAACGTCCTCGGGATGATCGCAGAGTTCGAGTCGGACTTGATCAGGATGCGCACGAGGGAGGGGATGAAGGTCGCGAAGGCTAAGGGCCGGCTGCGCGGTAAACAGCCCAAACTCAAACCTGCCCAGGAGGCCCACCTGGTCGAGCTGTGGCGCGGCGGCAAGCACACCAGCTCCGAGCTCGCCGAGCTGTTCTCCGTCGCCCGCTCCACCGTGTACCGCGCTGTACAGCGGGCCGGCGAGCCGAAACCGGCCCCGGCCCGACGCGCGTGAGCAGTCATGTCTTCGTCGATGAGACCAAGCGCCGTGGCTACCTGCTCGTCGCCAGTGCCGTGGTCCCGGGTGATCTCGATGGAACACGCCGGATGCTGCGGGGCCTCGTGTTGCCTGGCCAGCGACGGCTGCACATGAAGGACGAGAGCGACTCACGCAAGCGTTCGATCGCCGCCGCGATTGCTGTCAGCGGTATCACGGCGACCATCTACGACGCTGGCCGGCGGCACGACACCGAGCGGGAACGTCGGGCCGCGTGTTTGACCGCGCTCGTGGCCGATGCAGCCATCCAGGACTACGCGATGCTGGTGCTCGAGCAAGACGACACGCTTATCGTGTCTGACCGCAAGCTGCTCTACCGCGCCACACGTCAGGCCGGCTGTCCGGATTTGCGCTACGAGCATCACCGGGTGGCTGTTGAGCCGCTACTCGCGCTGCCGGACGCAGTCGCTTGGTGCTGGGCGAAAGGCGGCAGCGCATCCAACCCGTCGTCACAGACGTCCGCCAGGTCTGACCGCTCCCGAACAAGCGCGAAGCCCGAGTGCCACGGTCGTCCGGCCGGGTCTCGGGCTCACTTTCCGCAGCTACTGCCACGGACAACGCCAAGTGTAGAGCACCACCGCCAGCAGCGGCAGAACTTTCCTCGCTCAAATGGATCGGCCCACAGGGGACCAGATCGGCCCCGTTGCTAAGGCGAGCCCGGTACGGATTGGGGCTGGTGACAGCACCGTTACCGGCACCCCTACTACGGCCGCGGTTTTCACGACTGGGTGAACGAGAGCACGGCGACACCATCGAACGCCGGACTACTGCTAGTGTCCCCCGCCTGAGATTCGCGTCATAAGTCGGCCGAGTGATTCGAGGACCTGCTCGGCGGTCTTGGTCCATACGAATGGCTGGGGATTCTCGTTCCAGGCTGTGACCCAGTCGCGGATGTCTTTCTCCAGCGCCTGAACGCTGCGGTGATCACTGCGGCGCAGCAGGTCATCGGTGAGGAAGCCGAACCAGCGCTCCACTTGGTTGATCCAGCTGGAGTAGGTGGGCGTGTAGTGCACATGGAAGCGTGGGTGCGCTGCGAGCCAGGTCTTGATCGCTGGGCTCTTGTGGGTCCCGTAGTTGTCGCAGATAAGGTGCACGTCGAGATTCACGGGCACCTCGGCGTCGATCTTGGCGAGGAACTTCTTGAACTCGATCGTGCGGTGTCGGCGGTGCAGAGAGCTGATCACCGTTCCGTCGGAGGTGTTGAACGCGGCGAACAGGGTGGTGGTGCCGTGGCGGACGTAGTCGTGCGTGCGCTGCTCCGGCATGCCCGGCATCATCGGGAACGCCGGTTGCGAACGTGCCAGCGCCTGGCACTGCGACTTCTCGTCTATGGAGAACACCAGCGCACCTTCGGGCGGGTTCATATAGAGACCGACCACGTCGAAGACCTTTTCCACAAACAGCGGATCATTAGACAGTTTGAACGTGCCGGCCCGGTGCGGCTTGAGCTCGAACGCCTTCCAGATCCGCCCGATCGTCGATGACGACAGCCCGCTGCGCTGCGCCATCTTCGCCCGCGACCAATGCGTCGCGTTCGCCGGCGTCGACTCCAACGTAGCCACGACCACATCCTCGACCTGATCGGCGGAGATCGAGGGCGGGCGACCAGGCCGCGGCTCGTCACCGAGCCCGCCCAGACGGAACTCCACGAACCGGCGCCGCCACTTACTCACCGTCTGCGGCCGCACCCCCTCCCGCGCAGCAACCTGGACGTTGTCAAGACCGTCCCCGCATGCCAGCACGATCCGGGAACGCAACGCCAAAGCCTGCGCCGACTTCGCCCGCCGTGCCCACCGCTGCAACTGCTCTCGCTCCTCAACCGTCAACTCCAATACGGCTTTCGGGCGTCCAGTACGAGGCATAACCCATACTACGACTTAGAGCGCGAACTTACGGTGAGCGACACTAGAAGGCGTGCCCCGAAGTCCCGGCGTTGCCATACCTACGCTGACAGCCGCAGGGCCGCCCCAGCTCGGGTGGACCCACGGGCGCTGTTGCCGCCGGCACGTTGCAGGCATAGGGCTCTCCTCTCGCTTCCGTGGGCACTTGAGCAACCCTGTCCGGCCAGCACTTCACTTCGTTTCGACCGCCTAGGTCGAAGACTTGAGGTGGCGAGCATCCTCATCTGCCGCAGATCGCGTGCGCCTAAAGCCGATGTTGCTTCTGATAGCACTGTGGAGACTTGTGCAGCACGGCGGCGACCGGTTACGTTCAGTAGCCAGTACGGCCGTCGATCTCGCCTCGCGGAGAAGGTCCATGGCCGAGGTGGCGGGCGTACTCCTCGACGAGGTGGTTGAGGATCCAACGCAGGTTGACCTGCTTGCCCTTGCGCAGCCCGCAGACGGGTACGCCGGGTCGGTCCACGCCGCGGCGTGGGCGCGGGCGGTGACGACCTCTGCCTGGAACGCCGCGAGGTCGGTTGTCGCCGTCGCAGGGTCTATGTCGCCAAAGTCGCCGTCCCGGCTAACCGCGGTGCAGTAGTAGTCCGGGACGTTCTGCTCGTCGAGGAGCACGACGCGCAGCCAGTACCCCTCGACCTCCGTGAGGTGCCGGATGACCCCGATGAGGCTCATCGAGGACGGTGCAACGGCGCGATGCGTGAGCTGCTCGGTGTCCAGACCCCGAATCTTCAACAGGGCGCTCGCGCTGCGCCAGCACGACCAGCAACTCCTCAACACAGGGAGCCGCTGGCACAACGGGAACTGACGGATCGACCACGACAAGCACCTGCCTGCGGGGGAAGTCGCAGTACGGACAGGTGAAGCGTCCCGCACCTCAGCCCAAGATCAACAAGCCACGCAGAAAGGAACCTGAACAGTTACCACAAGAGCCACAAATGCCGGTTCGATTCCAAGACCAGCCCAGCATGCTGGGTCTGTGCCCCGCTGTGAATGTCTACCTTGGTCGGTCGGTATGGCCGGTGTCTGTTCGTGTCGGTGCCTGGCGCAATGCGCGCGGCAGGCCTCTCTCACCGCGTGCTGTCAGCGGTCACCAGGGCCGCAGGCCACCCCGTCGTGGTTGCCGTCTAGCTGTGCTGGGTCCACGCCGGCTTTGTTCAGCGGGATGCCTCGGGACAGGACGGTGCGGACCTCGGCGCAGGTCCAGGGCATCTGCTGAACTGTCATCCCCATCTGGCCGGCGCTCGGTGGCGTGGTCGGCAGGCATTGCAGCCCGCGGCCGTACCCAATGGTGCACGCCCCGCTGCGATCGCCTTGGCTCAGGAGCTGGTCAGGTGTCACCGCCGCGGCTTGCCCCAGCTTCACCTTGGAGGCTTGCGTTTTCGTGCCTTGGTTGACGCCATCGGCGTCGCTGTCCACGCCCTTACGCCCCTTGTCCATAAAGATCGGGTCCCCTGCGGCGTGACCGTGCCGTTCGCTCATCGCCTGCCCCAGGCTGCGGGGACCGGACGCTCCCGATGCGCTGCTCATCTCCAGCCCGATCACTGTCGTGACGGCTACCGCGATTCCTACTGCAGCGAGCAGTGGTGCCTTGCCTGGCATACGGCTGCCTTTCATCGGACGTTGATCCAGCGGGCGACGGAGGGCACGTTCTGGTTGCTCAGCACCGTGAGCATGTACGGGCCGGGCGGCAGCAGCGCGTGGTTGACGGGCACCGTGGCGGTGAAGGCGCCGTTGCTCCCGGTGATAGGCAGGTCGACCAGTCGGGAGTTGGTGTCGGTCTGGTGGGTCGCCGATCCCGGGCTCATGAGGGAGGCACTAACAATGGTCCCGGCGGTTTGCAGTGCGAAGGACTGCCCGTAGGTGGCGTCTGTCGCGGCGGCGGTGATCGTGGGCCGGGTGCCTGCGAACAAGTAAGGCGGTTCGTAGATCGATACCCGCAACTCGAATGAACCGTCGAGTGGGTTGGATCCCATCACGACTACCCGACCGTCCGGTAGCAGCAGGGACGAGGCGTGGTAGTTCCGGCCGACGGGGTCGGGGTCGACGCTGGTCCAGCTGTTGGTTTCCGGGTGGTAGATCGCGGCGGCGAAGACGTCGCCGGTGCGGTTGCCCGCGGCTCCGTTGGAGGCCAGCACCGTCCGGTCAGGCAGGGTCGTCAGGTTCAGGTAGAGCCGTCCCTGGCCTGGCAGGTCCGGACCGGGGGTGTAGGCGGGCGCCGCCGCGTTCATCCCGATGATGTCGACCTTGTTGGTGGGGGTCAGGTTCTGGTCCGCGTACCCGCCGCCGGCGATCATGAACCGCTGGTTCTGCGCGGGCGGCAGCAGCACGGAACCTGCTTGGTCACGCAGGTTGGCGTCGCGCAGCCCCGGCACGTCGGCGACGCCACCGGTCCGCCAGTTATAGATGCTCGCGCCCGTGCCCGGCCTAGGACCCCCGAAGGTGTGCCCGCCGGCGTAGAACATCCGGCCGTCCGCCAGCAGGTACATGTGCGGGTAACCGCCCCAGTACTGGTTGTTCTGTGGGACCTCCGCATAGCCCTTCCAGCGGACCCCGGTCGAGTCGTACATCTCGGTGTCGACCGCGCCGGTGCCGTTCTCGTTCTGGCCTCCGGCCATCCACACGTCACCGTTTTCAAGCTTGGTGAGTGTGGGGTACCAGTGGCCCTGGATGCTGTCGTTGATCCGGGTGAACTGGTTGGTGGCCGGGTCGAAGATGAACGAAGCCTTGGCGCCCCGGTACAGGGTCGAGCCGTTGACGTTGGGGTAGCTGGTGGTGCCCCCGACGATCAGCACCCGGCCGTCGGCGAGGGTCACGTGCCCCGCGCAGAACATGTCGCTCGGGGTCGGCACGTCCAGAAAGGTGTTGGTCGCGGGGTTCCACACCGAGCTCTTGAAGGTACCGGCCGCGAACGCGTTGGCGTCGTTGCCCGAACCGGCAATAAGCAACACGCGGCCGTCGCGTAGCAGCGTGCTGTGCACCGCGCGTACCGGCAGGGTGACCGAGGACGTCGTCCACCGCCCGACTGCAGCCAGGTTGCTCACGGCAGCGGTGTTGCGCACCAGGGAGTAGCCGGTGGTCAACAGCACCCCGTTGCCTTCGCCGGCGACGCCGAACGAGATACGCGTGGTGCCGGCGGGGGGTGGCGGTACCGGCCGGCTCACCGGCGTCCAGGCGTTCACCGCCGGCAGGGTGGTGAGGGTCGTCCAGTACGACCAGCCGCTGCCGGCGGTAAAGACGAACAGCGGCAACGACGTCTGCGGCATCGTCGTCTTGTAACTGACGCCCAGGGTGTAGCTCGCGGTCGGGTCGATGTCACCGACGCAGCCCGCCGCGTCGGAGGGCATGAGTTTGTCGTCGCCGTTGACGTAGCCGCTCTGCTCTATCCGCCAGGAACGACCCGTGGCGCCCGTCGGCACGTCGGTCGACACCGCTGCCGTGACGGTCCGCTGGCCCCAGCCGCCGTCGATGAAGCAGGTCGGGGTCGGCGCGCCGGCCGACAGGTCGGCGTTGCTGAGCAGGTTCGCTCCGGCGGGGGCGGGCGCCGGGGCGGGCGCCCCCGCGGCAGCGGCGGGGGCGTAGGAAGCCGACATCGAGGCGTTGCCGTACGCCTCGTAGTACTCCACGACCACGGTGTGCGCGCCAGCGGTCAGGGTGGTCGTGCCGGTGTAGGTCGTGGCTGCCTGGTCGTGCCAGCCGTCGACGACGGTCATCCCGTCCACCTTGATCCGCAGGCCGTCGTCACCGGTCGCGGTGAAGGTGTAACTGCCCGCGTTGAAGGTGTAGGTCCGTGTCCAGCGGGCCGAGAACTGATCTGCCGGCACTCCCGCCGCCGGGCTGCCAGCACCCCAGTCGAAGGCGACCGCCGCGTCGCACCGCGACACCAACGGCGTCCCCGCCAACGCCGTCCCGCCGAAGAAGTCCGCCGACCACTGCGTCGACGCACACGACGTGGCGGCGCTGGCCACCCGTGGGGTCGTGGATCCCAGCGCTGCGAGCACGGCGACCACGACCGCCAGGACAAGCCCACTACTGCGTGCCTTCATACGAATCTGCGTCCCTGCCGGGCGTGGAGCGGTTCGACGTCAACCGAACCGGCTGATTGGAGATTGGGGGCTTCATACCTGAGGTGGGTGTCAGCAACTCGCGGTGCTGACCTGTGGGGCTGGGGTCGAGGCCTTCTGAGGATCGATAGCTACCAAGCTCTCAAACCGGCTCGATGTAGGCCCGGGTGTACTTCTCCCACAGGCCGGCGAGCATCTCGCTGTTCGAGAACGTCACCGGAGTCTGGCGGACCGAGTGGTTGCGGTAGATCGCGCGGGCTCAGGACGAAACGATCAACCACGTGCAGTCCCCATCCGGGCCCGGTTAGGCCGTCCAACGGACGGCGGTCTCGCCATTCGCTCCCCGCGCGGTCTGGCGACCGATGGTCTCCGTGCACCCGTGAGGTGTCGGTGAGGACCATGCGGATCATCACGTCGTCGTGCCACACACGTAGGAAAGCCTACGTGCCCCGCCAAGCGTAGGCAAGCCACCGGTCCGGCGATACCGCCGTTCAGGTGAACCTGAACAAGGGCGTGTCTCCTATTGGGCTGCGGAGCCACAGGATGATGCTGCGTACGACAGCGCCGCCGCCGCCGCGGAAGATGACGGCGAGCAGTCGTAGCGGGTGGCCAGGCCGCGCTACTGCTTGGGCGGTGTGTAGGAACGCCTAACCGAGATCCCGCCAGTAGCGCAATGATCTTGGACGGTGGGGCTTTAGATTCTGATGCCGGGTGTGCGGGGGCCGTCGACCGGGTGTCAGTGTCTCCGAGGTCCTTGCTCTCGTTGGGGCGGGATCTGATGGTCAGGTGGTGCGGGCAGGGCCCGTAGTCGGGCCAGTGCGGTGGGCAGCGTGGTGTGCCGGGGTGGTAGTCGCAGGGTCAGGCCGCGGGCGTGGCGGATGAGCTAGCCCCGCCCAGACCCAGACGCTGTTCCCGCCAGGATCAGCTGAGGGAAGGTGGTTGGGGCCTCCGCCGTGCTTGAGCTCACGGAAGCGTCCCTCGATCGCGGTGCGGTTGCCGAACCACGCTTCCAGCCCGAGTCGCCGTGGTGGGCGGGGACGTTGGTGACGATGAAGCTGACCGCCCAGACGTGCTCGGCGGCGCCGCCGAGGACGAGCGCGAGCTGGTCCTTCGCACGGTCCGGCGGCGCCGGGACCGCGGGTCGGCTGAGCTTGCCGACGCTGATCTTGACCCTGCGGATGACGTATAGGTCCCATTGGGCCAGCCCGACGGCGTAGTCGCAGGTAGCCGACCTGCGCACCGTGCATCCCGCGAGCGTCGCGCCAGTAAGCGTCGGGGACGGCCGCAAGTGCTCGCCACGCAGCAGAGTTGCGCTTCGCGGCGATCGCGAAGTCACACCCCAACCGAGTCGCCGTGCGGCCGGACCACCATGACCCATCGCAATATCGAGCCGTCGGCGAACCGTGACACGGAATATGGCATGGTCGCGCGTTCGCGCTCATCGGCATGGTCGCGCGTTCTTGTTGGGCGCCGCCGTCTCGCATGCCGAACCACCTGCGGCGACCGTAGCTCCGGCGGCCGGCACTCGGCCAGCGATCAGGTTGCTGCACAAGCGGGCCCCAACCGCGACGGTCGGCGCAAGAGCGTGGTCGTGCCTGCAGCTGAGCACGAGCGGCTGCGGCGCGGGTCGACCCACCGTCACTGCCGCCGGGCTGCTCGGACCACGACAGAACGCCGGGCTGCTCGGACCACGACAAGAACGCCGGGCAGTCGCCACAGTGGCGTACATCACATATGCGCCGCGTTAAGTCTCACCGGTCGATACGCAGAGTAGTCGAGTAAATACTGAGGGTAGCGGGTGTTGAGGCTGATGCGAGCCGTCGGCGCTCTCGGGCGCTTCCCTCGGCTGTTCAAGCCTGTATGGCGACCTGGCGTCGTCTCACGCTCACAGAAGGGGCAACACTGATGAGTGAACACCTTGTACCACCTCTCGGGGGCCAGGGCCGGTCTGAACTGAGCGCACAACAGCCGCTCAGGCTCGGGCGCGGCCGTTACTTCGTCATTGCGGGAGCCGTGGCAGCCGTGGCCGCTGTCGCTGTGGGGGCCGGCTCGGCGTTTGCCACCCCCCGCGCGGTCAACAGCAGCGTGTCCTGCACGCAAACCCGAGACGCCACGACTGAAACGTGGCGGTGCCCGTCAACCAGGGTCACCGCCACCCGAGTGCAGCGGGTCACCGCGACTGTGACGAAGACGGTGACCGCGTCTCCGAGCGCGTCCGCACCTGCCTCGGCTCCTCCCGTGGTGTCAGCGCCGCCGCCTCCCACCGCCTCAACGGCGCTGCACCTCTTCGGAGCCCCACAAGCGGTTGCCTCCTACGTGGCGCAGTACCCGCAACTGGCCACCATCGCCAACCAGCCCGAGTCGACGTGGGTCATGCCCGAACAGACGCTCACGCCGGCTGCGCGCATCCAGAGTCTCATCGCCGACGCGGCGGGCAAGACCGCGCAACTGGTCGTCTACGGAATCCCCGGCCGGGACAGCGGCAGCTACTCCGCTGGCGGACCGATGAGCGAGTCCCAGTACTACGCTTGGATCAGCAGCATCGGCTACGGCATCGGTTCCGGCAAGGCAATCGTGACCTTGGAACCCGACTCCATCGGGCTGCTATCCCGCCTCTCCGCCTCTGATCAGACGGCCCGGCTCCGGATGCTCAGCACCGCCGTGACAATCTTGAAGAAGCAACCCAACGTCCGCGTCTACATCGACGCCTCAACCTGGCTCGCCCTCGACACCGACTCACAGCTCCTGGCCCAAGCCAATATCGGTCACGCCGACGGATTCGCCCTCAACGTCTCGGGCTTCCAAACCCTGAACAATATGTACACCTATGGGGACTCGCTGTCGTCCCTGGTAGGCGGCAAACATTTCGTGATCGACACCAGCCGCAACGGCCAAGGACCACTCGGCAATCCCACGGTTTGGTGCAACCCACCGGGCCGCGGCCCCGGGGCGCTCCCGCAAGGATCAGCCGCCGGACACCCGCTGGTCGACGCGCTGCTGTGGCTCAAGCTCCCTGGCGAGTCCGACGGCAGCTGCAACGGCGCCCCACCAGCCGGACAATTCTGGCCGGCCTACGCCCTTGGCCTGATCAGCAACGCCAACACCTCCACCAGCTGAGGTCGGCTGGAGAGGTCCGCGGATCCGTGGAGAGACACCGTGTGAGGGTGCCGTCATGCGAAGCGCCGAAGGAAGCTCCTCCCGGCCTACGCCTTGACCTCAGGCTGCGTGACCGCCCTGTCGATCTCCTGATACACGTTCGCCAGTTCGGCGTTGCGGGCTTCCACTTCCGCCAAACGTGACTGGACGTAGGCCTCAGCGGCCTCACGTTCCAGTCGTGCCCGCTCTGCGACCGACGCACGCTCAACCGCAGCATGCTGCCGCTTACGCTTCTCTGCCTGCTGCCCCTGGTATTGCAACTCAGCCAAGAACCCGCGACGCTTCGCCACGCCAACCACCCTCCCGGCGGCTGAACCGCCGTCAGGATTATCTACTGGCGGCGGGTGCACCGGTTTGGAGTGCGGCGGCGTGGTCGTCGACCCGGCATCCGCAGGGCTAGGCGGCGGCCACCACAACGAGTTCGCGGCCCACGCGTGCGTTGCGTTCGCGTAGTCCGCTGGTAGGTCGGGTGCACACCGGGCACTGCGGGCGGTACCCAGTCGGCCACGTGACGCTCTGCAAGATCCCTCGATCGTCGGCATCTGCCCACACCGCTCGCTCAGCCGACTCGCACCGCGCGACCAGCTCGGCTGGTTCAACCGACTTCGTGACGTCGGCGCGGCCGCCGTGCTCGCCTGCAGGGACTGCCGCCGTCAGCGCCGTCGCCGGCCGCGGGGGCAGGTGTCGGTACAGCGTGGACCGGGTGAGCCCGGTGCGTTCGATGATCTCGGCCACGGTGAGCCCGTCCTCGTCGCGCAGGCGGCGGGCGTAGTCCAGCTTGCCCGCATCCACGGTCACCGCCCGCTCGACCTGCCGGCCATGGGCGAGGGCGACGGCCCGGGCGTGCGCGACCCGCTCCAGCATGTAGGTGCGTTCCAGCTGCGCGAACAACGCCAACATCACCACCGCCAGCTGCGCCATCGGGTCGTCGGGGTTGGCCGAGTCGAGTCTGATCGGGTCGGCCAGGTTCCGTACTCCCACTCCCCTACCGGCCAGGTCATGGATGAGGTTCAGGGTGTCGCGGACCGTCCGCCCGAGCCGGTCCAGGGTGTGCACCACGATCACGTCCCCGTGACGGGCGTACTCAAGCACCGTGTGCAGCCCGGGCCGGTCGGTCGTGGCGCCGGACTTCTTGTCCAGATAGATCCGCTGGCCCGGGATCCGGGCCCTCGTGAGCGCCTGTGCAAGGCGATCGGGCAGCCGCTGCAGGCCGTCGGCAACCAGATCGACGCGGCGGTCAGCAATCACCGCCCTGGAAGGTGTCGTGCAAGGTGTGAAGGCCAAAGCCTCATCGGCCGGAACCCCCATCCAGGAAACACCAACCCCCCACTGGGCTAAGCCTGAGGCTGTCAGTCCAGGGCTGCCCGGGTGGCGTCCCCGGGCCCCGTGAAAACCATCGACATCGAGGAAGGGTGGGGCCGAAAGCCCGGTCCTCCTCGGCTATGGCAGCCCGTCTGGGGTCGCCGCGGTGACGCAACGGCGCCCGGGTGTGATGTGATGTGCTTAAACCGTTCGGGCGGGTTGGGGCCCGTACCCGATAGTGGAGTTGGAGGACAAGACATGGCTAGAGCGGATCGGGCCAAGCAAGCGGCGGGCCAAGTGGGCAGCAAGTTCCGACAGGTCAGTGGGGTAGCTGGCGCCAGGGCCGGCGGTATCGCGCAAAGCATGACTCAGTCCAAGGCCGCCTCGGGGCGGGTCGGCAAATACGTACTCAGCAAGAACACGGCCGGCCGGTTCCACTTCACCCTGCACGCCACCAACGGCCAAATCATCGCCACCTCCGAAACCTATGAAACCCGAGCAGCCGCCCTCAACGGCATCAACTCAGTACGCCGCAACGCCGTCCAAGCCCGACTGGTCGAGGAACCACCAGCGACCCATCCTGATGACACTGCCTGATTGTCCCGGGGCGGTGCGTCTTCTCCACGCTCGCGCGGGGCGCAGATAAGCACGGGGCTGACCAGCCTGTCGGAACGGCTTCACCAGCGTGAAGCACGCCACGGCCGACCGCGTCGAGGAACTGCGCCTCGGTGGTGAAGCGACCGCCGCCCACCGAGTCGGTCTCGAACGCCGCCCGCAACGCCAGGTGCTTGTCGGCGTCCCCGCAGATAACCCGTGCCGCTTGCCGTTGAGGGGTCACAGGGTCTCTGACAGGTGCGCGTCGGGCGTGTCGTGGCCGCGGTTGAGGTCAGAAGACCGGCCGCTATCAGAACCGGTCTCTCTGGGAACAGTGGTAGCCGAGCGGGTGCGCTCCGATACGGGTCACGGCGTAAATGGTCCTGGCCATGGCGATACCACAGCAGAAGCGGCCGATGAAGTGCCGATGACGGGATCTGATGGGGTGGGCGTCGGCCGATCCACCCACCCCATCAGCCAACAACGCAGCCGCCGGGTCCCCCGCTAGGAGTGTTAGGCGTTGCGCTTACGAGGCAGCACCAGCACCACGATCAGGGTGATGATGCTGAAGAACAGCCCCAGCACGCCGAACAGGATCGCGCTGCGGCCCTTGGCCGCGGCGATGACTGCGCACAACACTGCGGCAATCACCGAGCCAACGAGCACGAAGATGCCCTTGATGCCCCGCAGGATGAATCCGGCGGCTTCCGGCTGGCCCATAGACAGTGCGTAATGCAGATGCGTCACCATGTAGTCCTCATCGACGAGCGGCAACACCAAGCCGCGGCTGACCCTGCATACCCGTTCAGTGCTAGAAGGCGTCCTTGACCTTCTCGCCAGCGTTTTTCAGGTCGGCCTTGGACTGATCGGTCTTGCCCTCGGCCTCGGTCGAGTGATCACCGGTCGCCTTCCCCACCGTCTCCTTGGCATTGCCGGCCGCGGCCTGGGCCGCGTTCTTGGCCTTGTCCACTGCGCTCATTGCTGTCGTCCTTCCTGACGAGAACCGTGCGGAATCTCCAGTATCCCCACTTCCGCCGGTTCGGGGCCACCCGTGGGGGTGTTCCGGCGGGGGTTGGTCATGTCGTGTTGTGGGATCCGCTTGTGGACGGCTCTTAGGACGCTGTCGGAGGCGGTGTTGGGGCGCGGCGAAGTTGTCAGTGCTTTCGCTCGCATAGTTCTCACCGCACTGCGCAGCGGGATGTTGTCCGGTCCGGTGGCTATGGTGGGTGCAGGTCTATCCCAGTCGCCGCGCATGTGGGCCTGAGAGGCTGTGTCGATGCGGGCTGGCCGCGCTCGGGCGGTGTTCGATTGGCGTAGTGGGCTCGGAACCCTCAGCATCGCGAACCATCGTTTCTTCGTGCGCCTCTGCGTACCTCTCGTTAGGAGTTTTCCGTTGGCCACAGCCCGCAAGCCCGACCAGTCCGCCCCTACCCCGACGACCCCGACCGGCGTCGTCACCGATGTCACCGGCCCGATGGACGCCCGCGCGCAGGCCGGCCAGTTCCTGACCACCGCCCAGGGCCTGCGGCTGCCCGACACCGACCATTCGTTGAAGGCCGGCCCGCGGGGGCCGACGTTGTTGGAGGACTTCCATCTGCGGGAGAAGATCACCCACTTCGACCACGAGCGGATTCCGGAGCGGGTTGTACACGCCCGCGGCGCCGCCGCGCACGGCGTCTTCGAGTCCTACGGCACCGCAGCCTCAGTCACCAAGGCAGGATTCCTCGCCAAGGGCGTCACCACGCAGGTGTTCACCCGCTTCTCCACCGTGCTTGGCTCCCGTGGCTCGGCCGACACCGCGCGCGACACCCGCGGTTTCGCGGTCAAGTTCTACACCGACCAGGGCACGTTCGACCTGGTCGGCAACAACATGCCGGTGTTCTTCATCCAGGACGGCATCAAGTTCCCTGACATTATCCACGCCGCCAAACCGCATCCGGACCGGGAGATTCCGCAGGCACAGTCCGCGCACGACACGTTCTGGGATTTCGTTTCCCTGCACACCGAGGCCACCCACCACGTCATGTGGAACATGTCCGACCGTGGCATTCCCCGGTCATTTCGCACGATGGAGGGGTTCGGGGTCCACACGTTCCGCCTCGTCAACGGCGCCGATAAGACATCGCTGGTGAAGTTCCACTGGAAGCCTGTCGCGGGCGTTCACTCCCTTGTCTGGGAGGAAGCCCAGATCGCTGCCGGGGTCGACCCGGACTTTCACCGCCGCGACATGGCCGACGGCATCGAGGCCGGGGCGTTCTTGGAATGGGAACTCGGCATCCAGGTGATGCCCGATGACGGCAGCGACACCTTCCAGGGCATCGACCTGCTCGACCCGACCAAGCTCGTCCCGGAGGAGCTGGCCCCGGTGCAGCTGGTCGGGAAGATGACCCTCAACGCGAACCCGACGAACTACTTCGCGGAGACCGAGCAGGTCGCCTTCCACACCGGGCACCTCGTCCCCGGGATCGAGGTCACCAACGACCCGCTGATGCAGGCCCGGTTGTTCTCCTACCTTGACACCCAGCTCACCCGCCTGGGCGGCCCGAACTTCGCCCAGCTCCCGATCAACCGCCCTCACGTACCGGTGAACGACATGCTCCGCGACGGGATGCACCAAACCGCGATCCACACCGGCACCGCCGCCTACGTCCCCAATAGCATCGACGGTGACCAGCCCTTCGTGGCGACCGAGGCCGACGGTGGCTACGTCCAGACGCCACGTCTGATCGAGGGGACCGCCGTCCGCGCCGCGCCGGCGTCTTTCGATGATCATTTCTCCCAGGCGAGCATGTTCTATCGGTCCATGACCGCGGTCGAGCAGGCGCATATCGTGGAGGCCTACACCTTTGAGCTCGGCAAGGTTTATGAGCAGGCCATCAAGGAACGTGTGTTGGATGTGCTGGCCGACGTCGACGCCGACCTGTGCACGCAGGTCGCGGCCGGACTCGGCCTGCCCGCCCCGGCCGGCAACCCTGCTGAAGACGTGGTCGCCTCGCCGGCGCTGTCGCAGCTGGTCACCACGCCGGGTCCGATCGCCGGCCGCAAGGTCGCCGTCATCGCCGACGCCGGCTCCGACCTTGCCGGCATCGTAAAGCTCCGCGCCGCGGTCGAGGCGCTCGGCGCGAGCGTGCTGGTCCTGGCCCCGGTCGGCGGGGTCCTCACCAAGGGCAAGACCACCCTGACGGTGGACCGCACCAACCTCACTGCCCGGTCCATCGAATTCGACTCCGTTGTGATCGCCGGAGGCACCACCCCCACCGGCGACATCAAACAGACGATCCTGTTGCAGGAGGCCTACCGGCACTGCAAGAGCGTCGCCGCATGGGGTGATGGCGGCGCGGTCCTGACCGGCGCCGACATCGCTCTCGACGGGCCCGGCGTCGCGGTGAGCGACTCGGTGGACCAGGCGTTCACCACCACCCTCGTCACCGCTCTCGGCCTGCACCGGGCCTGGGACCGGGCCAACTTAGTAATCGCCTCCCACGTCCCGCCCGCGCTGTGACCTGCTGAGGGATGTCATCGGCACGCCCATGTGGTGCGCCGGTGACAACCCAGCAGCACCACCCAGTCAGGGCCGCTGGCACAACGACCGCTTCCATCACCTCGCGGCCGAGACCGGAGTCATGCTCGGCCCCGATCGTCCCGCCAACCTGGGGAGGCGCCACCCTGAACCCAACCGCTCAGCGCCGCCACGCCGCGGTCATCGAGGACCTGACGACAACTCGACGCGATCTCCCCGCGACTACGCGAGTCCAATAAGCGGTCGTTTTGTGACGGACGGACCATCTCTTCATCGTGCGCTGCCGCCGGCCGACGATGTTCCGATTGCCGATCGGGCAGTGCGTCCCGGGCGCCAAGCTAGCGAGGCCGAGGCTTGGGGGCGTCGACGGCGAGGGTCGCGGCGGTTGCCGCCGCGTCGTCGGCGCGCGCGAGCGTCCTATGCTCTTGCGCTCGCACAGGTTTCCCGCTGCGGTCCAGGTGCTCGGCGGCTGAGCGGTGGGCAGCCGCTGCCGAACGGTAGGCGCTGACCGCGCTCACCGCGGCGCGGTGCGCGTTTACGGCATACGACGTTGCCGCCAACCGGGCAGCGGCGAGCGTGCCGTCGGTTACTCCGCCGCGCCCTGCGGACAGCTCACGGCGCCGGCGGGTCAGTTCTTCGACGCGCACGGCAGCACGCCGGGCCCGCTGTCGCGCCAGGTCGCCGCGCCTTGCCTCCACCGTCTAATTGGAACACCGAATTGGCTACTGACGTCAGAGCTCCCAGTCACGGATCGTCGATCGGCACTCCGCTTGCGACGCGGACGGCCCGGCTGATGCGGTGAGCACCGGGTGGGATGGGATCGTGCTGGCCGGGTGCCCTAGCGTCAGTGTCGTGTTGAACCGCGCTGACGCCGTTGAGGCGATCGAGGTGGCGACGCAGCGCCTGCTGCGCACCGTTGATCGTTTCAGCGACCAGGACATCGAGCGGCCGTCGTTGTTGCCCGGCTGGACTCGCGGTCATGTGCTGGCTCACGTCGCGCTGACGGCGGACGCGATGCGGAACCTGCTGGTGTGGGCGCGTACGGGGGTGCCGGTGGCCGCCTACGCCAGTCAAGCGGCGCGCGACGCCGCCGTCGAGGCGGGTGCGGGCCGGAGCGCGAGCGCGTTGCTGTCCGAGCTGTCCGAGTCGGCCGAGCGGTTCCACAGCGAGGTCGCGGCGATGCCTGAGCAGGCGTGGCAGCGGCACGTGCGGGTGTTGGCGGGCGCGGAGTTCCCTGCGGTGCAGCTGCCCGCGGCGAAGCCGACCCCGCGCTCGGTCGCCGCCGTTTACAGCAGCCCGGCGTCGTCCAGGACCCCGATCAACGCCGAGGCCGCGACGGTGGTGTAGATCGCGGTCGTGCGCGGGTCGGCGTGGCCCATCAACTGACTGATCGCCGGCTGCGGAACACCGCGCAGTGCGAGGGTGACGCCGTAGTGGTGCCGGAAGGCGTGCGCCGCCGCGCCGGCGGGCAGCCCGACCGCGGCGCGCAGCGCGACCGCCCGCAGCAGCCGATCCAGGGTGCGCTTGGTGAGCGGGCTGCCGTCGGTGCGCACGAACAGCGGCGCTCCACGGCCGGGCGGGCGGCCGGGCAGCGTCATGGTGCGAGCCGCGAGCCAGTGATCGATGGCGTCGACAGTGTCGCGGCGCGGCGGGACATCGCGTTGCTTGCCGCCCTTGGACCGTCCGACTCGCCAGATCGGCCGCTCGGGGCGCCGGTCGATCTCACCGATCGTGGCGCCGTAGATCTCCTCGGCCCGGGCGCCGGTGCCGGCCAGGAACCGCAGCAACGCCACGTCGCGGGCCGGCCAGAACATCTGCTGCCGCCCGCTCGGCTCCGCCTGGGCCGCCGCGACCATGGCCTGCACCTCCGCCTCTTCGACGGCTCGTGGGCGCCGCTGGGCTCGCGAGGACACCCGCAGCAGCTCGCTGTCACACGGATCGAGTGGCAGCAGTTGCCGTCGGGTGAGCCAGCGGGTGAAGCCGCGCATCGTCGACAACATCCGCGCGACCGTCGCGTCGCTCCACGCCTTCTTGGCCGCGGCGACGGCAGAGACCAGTTGATCGGTGTCCAAGTCCGACAGCGTGACTGCCGCCAAGTCGGTGGCCACGTCCAACCCCGCGTCCTCGCCGGCAGCATCATGCTGCGCGGTGGTTGAGCAGGCGCCCCCACCGGGCCAGATCAGCGCGGCGAGCCCGGTCGCTGTGCCCCTTCGCCGCCTGCCCGGCCGACTCGAGCGCACGCTTGGCTGTGAGCCACTGTTCGGCCAACTCCGCCACCGACGGCAGGGGCGGGGGAGTGGGGCGCTCCCGTGTGCGTGCGGTGGCCTCGGATGCCATGACGATCAACCTAGACGACAGTGCGCCGATATTCCCCTACATGCCTATCCGGTTAGTTCAGGTTCGGCTTGGAGCCGGTGATCTCGCGGTAGGTCGTCGGAGCTTGGGCGCTGCCTAGGCCGAGCAGGGTCTGGAACGCGGCCATCGGG
>JAABUZ0100004947.1_pt1 | contig 17908 bp, 15 predicted proteins | sample 5562091 | NCBI WGS metagenome assembly JAABUZ01 (sample SAMN12813069, study PRJNA571459) | rock metagenome | isolation source: Antarctica rocks | place: Antarctica: Victoria Land, Linnaeus Terrace sud | collected 2015-12-21
GGCGCTCGCGGTTCCACGAGGAGATCGTCATGTAGTGGAACTCGTGCCGGTAGGAGGCCAGCACCCGGTGGCGCAGGGTCTCGTCGTCGGGGTAGTAGCTCGTCTCGATGTCCTGCACGAAGTACACGGGAATCCCATGGCGCACGCTCGCGATCCATACGGGCTCGGAGGTGTTCCACCAGGTCGCCACCTTGATCGCCTCGATCGGAGCCAGCGCCCGCGCCAGCTCCCCGTAATCGGTGAACGTGCGCACCGGGGCCCGGAGGTCAAACCAGTCCGGCCGCTCCGCGAGGCTCCACAGCTCCACCTCGTGGCCCCGGTCCAGCAGGCCGTTGAGGTGCTCGAAGACGTCGCGGTGCCCGCCGCCCACGCCGGTGTCCTCGGTGACGTAGACGACGCGCAGCGCTCCCTCGGCGTTGCGAATGTTGCGCGCGTCGAAGAACTCGCTCCAGCGTGACCAGAAGACGCGCTGGGAGCGCCGTTCCCGCTCGCCCACCTCGGTGCCGCGCGTGGTCGACTCCAGGTGGAGAAGCTCCGCGGCGGGGGCGTAGTGGACCTCGTATCCGGCTTGCCAGGCGCGCAGGCAGAAGTCGACGTCCTCGTAGGCCATCGGGTAGGCCTCATCGAAGAGCCCGATCTCCTTGAGCGTCGGCCGGGTTACGTACATGCACGCGCCCGTGGCGGCCAGGGTCCGCGAGGGGACGTCGGCCGGACCCCAGTCGGCGGGCTTGAAGCGGTAGCGGTGGTCGAACCATTCCGGGGCGCCGAGGTTGCGCACCGTGCCCGCGTACTGGATCCGGTGGTCGGGGTACAGCAGTTTCGCCCCGACGATCCCGACCTCGCCCCCGGCGCTGGCGGCGTACTGCAGGCAGGCCAGCCAGCCGCGGCGCGGGACAACGTCGGAGTTCAGCAGCACGACATCGTGGCGAGGATCGGCGGCCCGCAGTCCTCGGTTGACGTTGGCCGAGAAGCCGAGGTTCTCGTGCCCCTCGACTACCGCGATGCCCTTGATCTGCCGCAGCGCTCGGACGTGCTCGGCACCGCTGGCGTCGTCGGCGATGACGATCTGAACACGCCGGCGCGGGGTGGTGCGGCGGATCTTCCTCACCAGCTTGGCGACGAGCTCTGCGTCCTTGTAGCTGGGGATCACGATCGTCACCGGCTGCCCATGCCGCTGGTACCACCGGCGCGCCGTCCCCGTCTGGTCGCGCGAGCGGGGCTCGAGGTGCAGGAGCGGCTTAAGCGGCGTGAACCGCAGCGGGAAGGTCAGGGCCCGGTAGGTGAGCGAGCCGAGGCCGCGATAGCGATAGGTCAGCAGGATGCGCCGGGGAAGGTTCCCCAGCGGCCCGCGGCGCCGGCCATCCAGCGCCCGCGATCGGGCATCTGGTGTGCGGTCGTCGGTCAAGGTCAGGCCCCGCGCTTCCAGTCGCCTCGGAGGGTGCTCAGCGTGCCAGCAGCCGCTTGGCTGCTCGCAACGGCTTGGTCACCTGCCAGCTGGGCGAGCTCATCACGTCGGTGAGCACTCGCTGGGAGCGCATCGCGCGCTCGTCGAGCTGATGGACCTGCTCGCGCGCGGCGTCGGCCGCAGCCCGGGCCTGCGAGAGCTCATACTCCAGGTCGGCAATCCGCAGCTGCAGGTCGGGGATTCCGGCCAGGCGCTGCTCGGCGTCGGTGAGCAGCTCGCCGAGGCGGTCGCGCTCCTCGCTCAGCTCGGTCGGCTCGGTCTTCACCCCGGAGAGGGTAAACCCGGAGCGTGCGGCGAGCGGTACGGAGCGTACGATCGCGCCGTGCCGGAAGTGGCGTTCGTCTTGTCCCCCACCTCGGACTGGTACCTGCGAGAGCTCGCCGGGACCCTCCAGTACGAGCTGGCAGCGCAGGGCGTGCCCTCCTCATTGCACCTGGTCGCCTTTCCGCCGCCCCAACCCGAACGGGTGTACGCGCTGCTGGCCCCGGATCAGTACGTGGCGGTCGAGGGTGAGCGGGCGCTCCCCGAGGAGGCGATCCTGCGGCGGACGATGTTCGTCTGCGCGCTCCACCCGGACGGGATCGATCGCCCGGAGAACCTGGAGCTGCTGCGCCGCGCCGGCGCCATGTTCGAGCTCCAGGATCGCTCGATGCTGGCGTTGCGACGTCTGGGCATACCGGCTCAGTGGCTGCGGCCGGGCTATTCGGAAGCTTTGGGCCGCTTCGACCCCGACGCCGAGCGACCGATCGACGTCGTCTCCCTGGGTCCGCCCAGCCGGCGGCGCGCTGAGCACCTGGGTCGTTGCGCGCGGGTGCTCACGCGTCACGACCGCGTCCTGGAGATCGGAGACGGTACGCAGCCCGATCCGAGGGCGCTGCTGGCCCGGGCGAAGATCGTTCTCAACTTCCACTCCGGCGAGGACATGAGCTTTGAATGGCTCCCTGCGCTCGCTGCGATCCACGCGGGCGCGGTTTTCGTGAGCGAGCATTCGGCTGGCCTGGCGCCGCTGGTCCCCGGCGAGCACCTGCTCGTCGCCAGTCCCGAGTCGCTCCCGTTCGTGGTCGAGTCCGCGCTGCGTGACCCCGAGCGCCTGCGGCAGATCCGCACCCAGGCCCACGAGCGCATCCGCGCGTCGCTGCCCTTCGCCCTGTCGGTCGCGGTGTTGCGAGCGACCGCGGTGGAGCTCGTCGGCCAACCGCTGCCACCCTAGGCCACGGCTCAGGGAGTGAAGTCGCCACGGTCGGTTCTCAGGTTGGGGTTGTAGTGGGGGTCGTGGGCGTGGTGCGCTCGCCAGTAGCGGCGGATTTGCCAGACGCGGGGGAGGTCGTTGGTGGTGTGGTCGGCCCCGGTGATGCGCAGGCGGGCGTCGGGGACGGTGACTATGCGCAGATTGCGCTCGGTGGCGCGGAGGCAGAGGTCGACGAGGGCGAGCTCCCCCCACTCGGGTTGCAGCCCGCCGAGCTGCTGGAAGGTGTGGCGGCGGGCGGCGAGCACGCCACTCAGGGCGCTGACGTTCATCGCCACCGTGCTGGCCGCGCGCGCCTCTGAGCCGTGCAGGAGGTGCAAGGGGATGCCATCGGGGAGGGCGACGCCGGCGTGGTGGATGCGTCCGTCCGGGGCCAGAACGATCGGTCCGGCGGCGGCGATGCCGGGTTGGCTGCTGTAGCCGAGCAGGCGGGTGAGCCAGTCGCGGGTGAGTCCGAGGACGGGTGCCTGCATGAGCAGCAGGTGCTCGGTGTCGGCGGCTTGGGCGGCTGCGGCCAGGGCGGTGGCGAGGTCGGTGCCGGGCACCGTGGTCAGGGTCGTGATGCGGCTCGGAGGCACGCCCGCGGCGCGCAGTGCCTCGGTGGCGGCGGGAAGGGTGCTCGGGGAGGCGGCGAGCGCGATCCTCCAGGTCGGATGAGGCTGGGTGATCCAGGATCGTGCGGCTTCGGTGAGCCCGTCCGCGTTCTCGACGGCGAGTACGAGCGTCACGGTCAGGGACGGGTCCACTCGGTGCACGATGCGGTGGAGCCCCGGCGCCGCCCCGAACTTGACCTCGGCGTCCATCCCGGTGCGTTCCAGGTGCGCGGCGATCGCCCGCGGCTGGACCAGGTAGGCGTAGGGCTTGGCCTCGCCGCCGGCGGTGGAGCTGGGGTGGGCGCGCCACTGGTAAAGGACATGGGGAAGGTGGGCGATCCGCTCGGTGCGCTCGGTCAACCGCAGCACGAAGTCGTAGTCCTGGCAGCCATCGAAGTCCGAGCGGAAGCCGCCGATCTCTCGCGCGAGCTCCCGCCGGTACACGCCTAGGTGGTTGGTGTACATCAGCGCGCAGATGTTCTCCGGCGACCAGTCCGGCTTGAGGTGGGCGGCGACCCGCTGTCCGTCTGCCACCACCGCCTCGTCGGTGTAGATCATGTCGAGGTGCGGGTCGGCGCTGAGCTGGTCGACGATGTGCTGCAGGGCGTGGGGGTGGAGGGTGTCGTCGTGGTCCAGCAGCGCGATGTAGCGGCCGCTGGCGTGCTCCAGGGCGGCGTTGGTGGCAGTGGAGATCCCGCCCGGCTGCTCGCGTCGGGTGAGGCGGATGCGGGAGTCGCTGGCGGCGTGATCCTGGAGCGCTTCGATGACCTCGGGATTGGTGGAGCCGTCATCGACGAGGCACAGCTGCCAGCCGGTGAAGGTCTGGATGCGCACGGACGCGATCGCCTCCTCGAGCATCTGCAGGGGCGGGTCGTGAACCGGAGTGAGCACCGAGATCAGCGGCCCGTCGGCGCTCGGGGAAGGAATCGGGGGCTGCGGAGCGCCCGGTGGTAACGGGCTGGGGCTAACCGGCGCGGCCGGGTCGGTGAGCTCGGGCTGTATCCAGGCCGCGCGGGCGACTGACCGGCTATCGCGCCGGTGGGTCTGCTGGACGCCCAGCAGCAGCGCGGTGGTCTCGGCGGGCAGCTCGCAGCCCACTGTGAGCCCGTCGGGGTGGCCGCGCCGGGCCGCTGAGGGCAGCGAGCCTGACCACAGCTGCCGGCGGCGCCCCTCCGGGCTCGTGACCGCCACCCAGGCGCGGACCGCACCGCTGCCGTCCCGCCAGTCGTGGGGCAGGAGCCTCACCTGGGCCGAGAACGTGACCGCGCCGTCCAGCCGCAACGGGAACGTGACGGTACCCCCGGAGAGCGCCACCAGCGCGCGACCGTGAAGCCCGTCGGGGTCAATCGACCAGTGCGAAGTGGCCGACTCCGCATCCAGGCGGGAGCGCAGCGCCGACAGCGGCATGCTGCCCGAGGCCACCGCCGTCGGCGCCGGGCCGGGGTCGCCGGCCGGCTCACCGCGCTTTCGCAGGACGACGATGGTCTCCGCTCCCCGGCGGCGCACCGCCTCGATGTCAAAGCTCCCCAACTGCTCGCGACAGTGCAGCATCAGCTCCACCAGGTCCGCGTGCGTCCATACGTGAAAGTGGATCGAGTAGCTCTCGGCCTGCAACCGCGCCGCGTGCTCAGCCGCCTGCGCCTCATCGGGCGGCTCGCCCGCAGGCACCAGCCGCGCCCATTCCAGGTAGTGGTGGCGGCGAGAGCGCTCGGCTCCGTTCTCGTAATCATCCACCAGGTGCCCCAGGGACGTCCGCGGACGACGAGAGTCAAACGTGTAGCGCTTGTCCGGGACCGCATAGAACAGCACTCCACCCGGCCGCAACTTCCCCAGATGCGTTCCGATCGTGCGGATCGGATCCTCGCAGTGCTCGAGGAAGTGGTTGGCGACGATGAAGTCAACCGATTGCGCGGCCACCGCCCCCAGCCGCTCGCCGTCATCGACCACATCCACCGGAGCCAGCTCCAACCCCCGAAGCTCCGGATAGTGCGCCCGCAACTGCGGCACCGTCATCCGATCCACATACCTCACCCGCACACCCCCGGGCATCACCATCGGCAAGTGCAGCGCGCCGATCTCGATCCCGCTCCCTCGCAACCACTGCTCCGCCAACTCGCGCCGAACATCCCGCACCGTCCCCGGCGCCACCGCCGGCTCCCCCCCCATCACCGACGACACGGCCATGTGCGCCCAGGCTAGCGGCTGGCCCCTGAGCAGCACGATCGTCCGATACGCTGGCCTCGATGAACGCGCCCCTCCAGCGGTTCGAGCAGCTGCCGATGCTCGCTGGGAACCCGTGGCAGATGTCCTACGGCGAGCGGTCCGCCCTGGAGGGAATCCTGGCTCAGGTGCGTCCGGAGCTGGCCGTGGAGATCGGCACCGCCGAGGGCGGCAGCCTGGCGCGGCTCGCCGCTTGGAGCACGGCGGTCCACTCGCTGGACCTGGTGAAGCCCGCGGAGGCGGTGAGCGCGCTCCCGAACGTCACCTTCCACACCGGTGACAGCCACGTGCACCTGCCCCGCGTCTTGGCGGAGATCGCCGCGGCGGGCCGCAACGTGGACCTGATCCTGGTAGACGGCGACCACAGCGCGGAGGGGGTGCGGCAGGACATCGAGGACATCCTCGCCTCTGATGCCGTGTGCCGCACCGTGATCGTCCTTCACGACACCATGAACGACATCGTCCGCGCCGGTTTGCAAGCCGTGGACTACGAGCGGCAGGCGAAGGTGGCGCTGGTGGAGCTCGACATGGTTCCCGGCTACCTCGCTCGCCGCGAGCCCTACCGTCTGGAGCTCTGGGGCGGCCTGGGCCTGATCCTCGTGGAGGCTCGGACGCTCGGAGCCGCGAAGCTGGTCCGCGACGATCGGTTTCACGAGCTGGTCTCGCTCCTGCGGCCGGCTCGCGACGTGATGCGAGAGTTGGAGGCGGAGGGCCGCGCCCTCGACGGCGCTGCCGCAGCCGCGGTGGAGGATGCCCTCAGGGAGCGGATCCTGAGCGGCGCGTTCCACGAAGCGGCCAGGCTGCGCAGGGAGCTCCACACCTGCACCCGGCGCGTGCATGAGTTGGAGGGTTCGCTCAGCTGGCGTATGACCGAGCCCCTCAGGATTCTGAAGCGCCGCTGGCTGCGAACCCGCGAAAGCTGATCATGGAAGCCGGGCGGGAGGAGCTGGGCGGAGTCACCGGCGGAGTGCCCGAGCGCTTCGTTCCGGAGGAGATGCATGGCCAGCTGGTGGAGGCCGAGCATGTCGTCCGCTACACCTGGGCCACCCAGTTCTGCGCCGGCAGGCGGGTGCTGGACGCCGGTTGCGGGATCGGCTACGGGGCGCAGATGCTCGCCGCCGCCGCCGCCGTCGAGGTAGCGGCCGTGGACATCGCCGCGGCGGTGATCGAGGTGGCTGCGGCACGCGTGGACGGCGTTGATTTTCAGGTCGCCGACCTGGCCGCATTGCCCTACGATCGCGCTCGGTTCGATGTGGTCGTGTGCTTTGAGGCGATCGAGCACGTGCCTGAGCCTGACGTCGTGCTGGACGAGCTCTCCCGGGTACTCGCTCCCGGCGGCGTGCTGCTGATCTCCTCGCCCAATCGCGGCCGGTACGTACCCGGCAACCCGCATCACCACCACGAGTACCAACCCCGAGAGCTGGACGCAGCGCTGCGGACACGCTTCCGGGCGGTGAGGCTGCTCCAGCAGCACGTGATGCTCGCCAGCGTGCTCAGCGCGGAGAGGGCAGAGGGTGAGAAGCTCCCGGAGGCGGTCGTGCGGCGCTTCACGCTCCCCGGCTCCGAGGACGAGACCTACACCGTGGCGCTGGCGGGAGAATCGCTGCCCCCCTCCGGGCTGAGCCACGTCGGGCTCACGCAGCTGGTCGAGCTGCGCAGGACGCTCGAGCACATCGATGCGCAGAAGGACCGCATCGATCGCCAGCAGCAGCTGATCGACGAGCTCCAACTGGGTGAGTGCGAGCGTCTGGAGGCCCTCAGCCTGCTCGCTGAGCACGAGCAGGCGCTGGCCGAGGCGCCTGCGCTCCGGACGCGCGCGGACCGCGCCGAGGCCGAGCTGGAGCGGGCGCTCACCGAGATCGCCGCTCTCGGTGAGCGTCTGCGGCTCTCCGAGGGCTCCCTGGCCGGCCTGCGCCGCTCCCGAGCGCTGCGAGCCGCCGCCGTGGTGCGGCGCGCGCGGCGGCTAATGGGCCCCAGCGGCGGCCGGTAGGCCTCACAGCGGCGGGTGCACGCCCTGCATGAGGTGGGGGTTCTGCTCGATCAGGATGGAGTAGGCGTCGGTGGAGGAGATGTTCGTCAGCGACAGCATCGAGTGAGCTGTGGTTCGGTAGCGGGCCACGATCTCCGGCACGAAGGCGCCGTGCAGGCCGGCCTCGGCGATCCTGCACCACAGGTCGTAGTCCTCCCAGCCGTGCAGGCGCCGATCGGTGCAGTAGCCGCCAAAGCGCCCGCGCAGTAGGGAGGTGCGCACCAGCGCCATGGCGTCGATGTAGTTGCCGATTCGGAGCCGCCAGGGCTCCCAGGGGAAGGGGTTGGCCAACCCGACGCTCCGCCCGCCCCTGAACCGCTGGTGGATCCCGTAGGCGAAAGCCGCTTCAGGATCACGCGCCAGCGCGGACACGAGCCGCTCCAGGCAGTGTGGGTAGATCTCGTTGTCGGCATCGAGCACGAAGCAGAGCTCGCCGCGTGCCCAACCCAAGGCGTGGTTGCGAGCGTGCCCGAGCCCCATGTTCACCGGGTGGCGGAGCAGCAGTCCGGCGGTGTGCTCGTGCCGGCGCAGCCACGCCTGCACCACCGCGCCGGACCGGTCAGTGGAGCCGTCGTCGACCACGATCAGCTCCCAGGACCGCTCCCGGGAGCCCAGCAGCGAGTCAAGGGCGTCCTGCACGTGGTGCTCGTAATTGAAGAGGGCCATCAGCACCGAAACGCGGGGTGCGGCGCCGGCGTGCGAGCGTGTGCGGTGCATGAGCTCCAGCTGCGCGGGCGGGCTGCCCAGGGCGCTGCCGAGCTGCATCCTCGTCAGCTCCCGGCGCATATCCAGCAGATCGAGCTTGACATCCTTGATCGCCCGGCGCAGGGCCGCTGCGTTGAGGTTGCCCAGCGAGGGTGAGGCGGGCTGCTCGTGCGCCCGGAAGATCGTCAGCTTCTGGGGATCCGGCGGAGGCTGATGGAAGAACGGGTCGGCGGGGTCCGGCAGCGGCGCCGTCCGGGCCAGCCGGGCCGCGGCGGCGGTCAGCCGTCCCACGCCGGTGGCCAGGGGCAAATCGTGGCGCATCGTCCTGTAGGCCTCGGTCTGGATGCGCCACCAGCGGTCGGGGTCGGAGAGCAGGAGCTCGGACAGCAGACCCAGGGAGTCGACATCGCCGCTCAGGAAGTGCCGGCCTGGGACCAGCGGCGCGTGGTCGACCGAATGCTCGCTGACCACGACGGCACCGTTGCTCATCGCCTGGACGATGCGCAGCCACTCGAAGTACGGGCTCTCGCCCTGATGGATGTTCAGCAGAATCTTGGCTCGGCCCAGCAGATCCCACTTCTCCTCCTCGGCGCGAAAGCTCTCCGAGGCCTTCCAGTTCGGCTGCGAGTTGTCCGAGAGCACCAAGCAGGTGCGCCGGCGCGAGAACGCTTCCGCGTAACGCCCCAGCGCCTGCGAGCGGCGCTCGCTGTCGCAGCCCATGAACAGGACGTCGATGTCCCGCTCGCGCTCGCGGAGGCGGTCCCAGCCCTCGGTCCACCCGAGCGGGAGGTGCTCTGCCTCCAGTCCGTGGGCGCGGAGGGACTGAGCTCCGAAGGGGTTGATGTCGAACACCGCGCCCCCCCGGGGCGCGAGCCTCACGTTCTCCTCAAAGAACGTGGTGTCGGGCTGCTCGGCACAGACGAAGATCGTGCGCTTCAGGGTCTGCGGCGACGGTCCGCGGCGGCCGTGCATGAGCGTGAAGTACTCGTGCGGTGGGACCAGCACGTAGACCCGGTCGGGCCGCGGAGCGGGAAAGTTCCCGAGGTGCAGCGAGGTCCTCGTCCCGGCGGCCTCGGCCTCGGCCCGAAGCGCCGCGACGAGCTCGAAGAAGAACAGGTTCTGCCGCGGGGCCAGGACGAAGGCCAGTTCGACGTCGACCCCCGGAGCGGCCTCGGACCCGGCCGGAGCGAGGCTGTCGGGGGCGGAGGCGGACATCGCCGGGGCAAGGCTACCGCCGCCGGTCGCTAGATTGCCGTTCCCATGTCGGCTCTCTCCGCCGCAGCGGACCGTGCCGGCGCGTGGTCCCCTCAGCCAGCATCACGGCAACGTTCGCGCCGATGAATCCGGCACCCCCCCGTAATCAGGATCCTCACGTGAGAGGCTGGGGCTGCTGGGATCGACGTCGGCGCGTCGCGCGATCAAGCAATGTCCATGCGCCGAATGTCGCCGACGCGACCAGCGCATACTGAGCCGGGACGCCGTAGCGCCAGTCCCAGGACAAACTCATCACTGGCAGCAGGTAGAGCAGGAACGCGGTGAGCCCGAACATGAGCGCGCCGATCCGTGCCGTCCGGCTCGCGGCAACGATCGCAAACAGCGCCAGGGCCCAGAGCGCCCACCACAATCCTCCGATGATCCGGGTGGCCGACTGGTATGCATCGAGGATCTGCACGCCGACGAGATGTGGTCTGAGGCCAGTCCAGTAACCGGCCAAATTCTGCTGCAGGGAGCGAGACGTGGTGGGATCCACTTGCCCTTGCTCAAACGACACCGTCTCGGGACCCTCACCGGCCCATGCTCGGATTGTTCCTACGTTCGGATCCGCGTACCTGCTGAAGTCCTTGACGATGGCGTGGAGATAGTCCAGAGGTTGATTCTCCACCACGGCCCGGGCGAAATCCCCCGGCAGGCGACCGTTGGCCGGCGTCGCGAGCCCGAGTAAAGATTGCCCGCGCGACTGCTGTTCCCACGCGTACCAGAAGGGACCATTGCGCAGGCCGGAAGGAGTCATCTCACAGAGCTTGGAAGTCCCTGGCGGCGGTGTGAAGTCCCGACAGTCAGCGAAGGGTGCGACCCGCGCGTAGAGGTTCCATCCCCCCATGTCAGTGAGCCCGGAATACGTCCCCATCGCGTTTGCCGCCACGGCATAGGCCACCACCAGTATGACCCCCGGTATCACGCCGCAGAGGAGCGCGGTGAAGCGCGGGCGCAGTCCTCCATCACGGGCCAGGAAGGCGCAGAGCCCGAGGACAGGCAAGCCGGCCAGGCCTGTCTGTCGGGTAAGTCCGGCGACAGCGAATATGAGACTCGCCAACGCCAGAACGCGAAGGCGAGGCCGAGGCAGGAGGCCGTACATCGCCGTACAAAAGCCGGCTGTGAGCAGGAACATAAACAGGAGATCGTTCATCATGATGTGTTCTAGGTAGAGCTGATCTCCGCCGAGAACCAGTACTGCCGTAGGCAGCAAGGCCAACCATCGAGGCACCTGCGTCCGCCGTATCGCGCCGTAGACGAGCACCCCGCCGCCAAGCCCGAGGAGGTGCTGAACCGAGATCGTCAACGCGACGTCCGACGAGAGCGCATGTGTGATCTTGAGAAAGACCGCGTAGCCGGCCGGCATGTAGTAGTCGCTGAAGAAGCTGTGCCAGGGGCCGATGCGAGAGAACCGGACGACGTCGATCCATTGCAGCGCCGTCGGGAAGTACAGCACCATGGTGAGCAGCCGCAACAGCCCCCCCAAAATAAGCAGGATCAGGAGCGGCCGGTACACCGCCACGCTCGCCGGGCGCCCGCTACCAAGGCGCCGTGACGTTCGCTCGCGCAGGTGCAGCTTCACCGTCCCAGGGGGGTTTGAGACCGTGGTGTCTGGCGATGCGGACACGCCGGCCGACTGTAGTGGAAGACAGACCGCTGGGGTCAACCAGCATCGCAGTGGTGTGCTGGAAACGCGACCCGGCGAGAAAGCCAACGTCCCCGGCCTGGCGCATCGAGCTGGATCGTCGGCTGCCTTGCGGGTGCTCGACTCAACCCGCGACGGACGGCTCGAGCAGGTCCTGGCTTGAACAGCCAGGGACAATATGGGATCGTCGGCCTCACATGGGCACCCGCTGCGACGACGGCGACCAGCCCGGATCGGCGCCGCTCGTCGTTCGGGATCGGAGGGCGCTTGGAGCCCGAGCCGTCAGCGCCGGAGGGCGTCTCGGGCCAGACGTGACCCGAGCTTGAGCAGCGGCGCGGTTCCGGCCCGCAGCGCGGCGGCGCGGATCGAGGGCCGGCCGTAGAGGATCGAGGCGGTCTGCTTGAGCGCGTGGCCGAGCGTCTCGTCGTAGGGATGCCACCGCGGATTGCGAATCGCGGACGGCTCCCACACGCGCAGCTTGACGTTGACGCACTCGTACAGGCCGAACTTGGAGTGGGTGCGGCCCAGACCCGATTGCTTGACCCCGCCCCAGGAGCACTGACAGGGAACTCTACCGGCCCGGACGCCCGGGGTCACGGCGGGCGAGCTGAGCCTGGCTCTGGCGGGCCTGACGCTCGTCGCGGCGCTGCTAATGGGCTCGCACGTGCTCCATGGCGGCCTGTACACCGAACGACTGGCCCATCGCCGCGGTGTATCACTTCCACGGCGCCGGCGAGGTGACCCGTGTCATCTTTCTGGGCGACCACTCGCGACCACTGGCCGCGGTCTACCTCGCCCTTGTCCACGGGATCTCCGGGGGGTCGGCAGGCCGGCATAGGCCTGGCACTGCACGTGCTCGCTTGCTGGGCGATCCTCTGGCTGCTGCGCGTCCTGGGCTTCGGCCGGCTGGTGGCGGCGGCGCTTGCTCTGCTGCTCCTGTTGTATCCGTTCGCGGACTCGACGTGGCTGTGGCTGGCCGTCAACCAGTCGCGCCTCTCCCTGCTCCTGGGAGCGCTGGGGCTGCTCGCGCTCGTCTACGCCCTTCAGTCGGCCGGCGCCCGACGCGTCGTTGCCCAGGCGGGGCAGCGCTCCTGGTGGCGACCAGCGTGCTCAGCTACGAGACCGCCGTGGCGGTCCTGGTGGTGGCCGCGGTCGCGATCTCCTTCCGCTACGCGCGGGGGCGGGTTGCGCTCATCGGTGCGCTGCCGACGGTTCTCGCCGTGGTCCTGGCCGCCGCCGTCCCCCGTCTCCTCGGGCTGCTGCCGGGGTCGAGCCCCACCAGAGCATCGGGCTGGGGGCGCAGATCAAGCACGCCGAGAAGATCGCCAGCCAGTCGATGACCGTGCTGGCGAACTCCGCGGTCCCGTTCGGCGCCGCGCACCGCAACGTTGTCATCCCGATCCTGGGCCGGATCGTGATCGTCTCGCTGGTGGGCTGGCGCCGAGCCCTCGCCGGACCGGGACCGGGGCCGACCCTGCGCTACGGACTGCTCTGGGTGGCAGCGGGGCTGGTCGTGCTGGCGCTGGCCTACGTCGTCTTCATCAACACCACCCCTGGTTTCTGGCCCGCACCCGACGTCGAGCACCCGGCGGACCGCTCCAAGGTCGGTGTGCGCGCGGATCGGAGCAAACTTGCGCTCGGTCTGGGGCGCCATCCACGCTCGGTAGACGCTGGTCTGCTCCAGCAGACGCTCGGTCACGCTCACGGCGCTAGCTCGTTGCGCTGAGGAAGCTCAGGGATCGGGTCACAGGGCGGAAGTTAGCGAGCCGACGGTGTCACCGGATTCCCGGCGGGGAGAGCTAGTCGCTGCGGCCGGCGCCGCTCGGCGACGACTGTGCTTGCGGTGTCAGCAGGTCTTGGCGGCGGTAGTCCCCGCGGCTGAGGTGGTGCTCCAGCCACACGTAGAGGACGATGAAGGCGTAGCGGCTGCCCATCTCGCTGAGCTTGAGCTTGGAGCTCCCGTGTTGGCGGTTGGTCCAGGTGACGGGCACGACGGCGAAGTTGAAGCCGCGCACGACTGCCTTGAGCGGTATCTCCACGGTGAGATTGAAGTGGTTTGAGAGCAGCGGCTGGATCTGCTCTATGACCTCACGCCGGTAGGCCTTGAAGGCGTTGGTGGTGTCGTTGTAGCCGTGCTGGAAGAGCAGGCGGATGCCGCTGTTGACGATCCGGTTGAGCATCAGCTTGAGCCGCGGGTAGTCGACCGTGCTGCCCCCGTTGCCAAACCGCGTGCCGAAGGCGCAGTCGTATCCCTGTTCCAGCATGCGGTAGTAGAGGACGAGGTCCCGGGGGGAGTCGGACATGTCGGCCATCATGATCGCCACGGCGTCGCCGCTGTAGACCTCCAGTCCGGCGCGCACAGCGTGGCCGAAACCCGGCGGCAGGTGAGAACGCACGCAGCGAACGCCCGCGTTCTCAGCCGCGAGCGCGTTGACCGCCTCGCCGGTCCCGTCGCCACTGGCATCATCGATGACGATGACCTCGTAGTCGATCGCCGCGCGCTTGAGCTCGGCCACGGTGCTGGTCACCGTCTGCGCGATCGACTCCACTTCGTTGTGGGCCGGGATCACGACCGAGAGCTTCATGCCGCCGGGAGCCACTGCTCCAAGTTGTGGTCATGGATCTCGCGCAGCACCGCTTCGATGTCGTAGGTGATCTCCCACCCGGGATGGTCGCGACGAAACGGCCCTAGATCTGAGATCCACCAGCGGTGATCGCCAATGCGGTTCTGCTCAGACAGCGTCCAGCTCAGCTCCCGGCCGGCGATCTGCTCGCACAAGACGATCGCCTCCAGCATCGAGCAGTTGCTCGCGCGTCCCCCCCCGATGTTGTAGACCGCCGCCGCGCGAGGCGAGCGGTGGAAGGCCTCAAAGGCGGCCACCAGGTCCGCGGCGTGGATATTGTCGCGCACCTGCTTGGCGCCGTAGCCGAGCACCGTGTACGGATCACCGGTGATCGTGCAGCGCATCAGATAGGACAGGAACCCGTGCAGCTGAGCACCGGCGTGGTTGGGGCCGGTCAGACAACCACCACGGAAGGCGACAGTCGGCATATCGAAGTAGCGCCCGTACTCCTGCACCAGCAGGTCGGCGGCGGCCTTGGAGACCCCGAACAGCGAGTGGGTGGAGCCGTCGATCGACATCGAGGTATCGATCCCGCCGTGGTAGCGGTGATCCTCGGGCAGCTCCAGCCGCTGATCGAGCTCGATCAGCGGCAGTTGGTTGGGCAGATCGCCGTAGACCTTGTTGGTGGAGCAGAAGATGAACGTCGCGCCCGGCGCATGCCGGCGCGTGGCCTCCAGCAGGTTCAGGGTGCCATTGGCGTTCACCGTGAAGTCCGTTTGGGGATCGGAGGCCGCCCAGTCGTGGGAGGGTTGCGCCGCGGTGTGGATCACCAGCTCCAGCGAGGCGGCCACCTCGGCGAAGGCCCGCTCCACGGCGGTGGCGTCGCGGATGTCGATCGAGAGCGACCGAAACGACCCGCCGAGCTCGCGCCGGAGCCGCTCGGTCGTGTGCGAGGTGGAAGCCGAGGGCCCGAAGAACCGGGCCCGCATGTCGTTCTCCAGCCCCACGACGTCATATCCGGCCCGCGCAAAATGCTGGACGGACTCGGAACCGATCAGCCCCCCCGACCCTGTCACGATGGCCGTCGGCATCCCGGCGGAGACTAGCCGCTGAAGGGGATCTAAAGGATGTCGCCTACCCTACTCCGGCCCATGGACTACCAGCGCCTGTACGAGTTCCGCTTCCGCGATGTCGACCAGGACGCCCGCGTCCGGGTGTGGCAGGAGATCGCGCCATTCATCCACGAGCAGCTCGGGCGGCCCCAGCGCATGCTCGACCCCGCCGCCGGCCGCGGCGAGTTCATCAACGCCGTCCCCGCCGCCGAGCGCTGGGCGGTCGACCAGGTGGCCTACGCGGAGGGGACCTACGCACTTGGCGTGCGCGCGGTTGTCTCCGACATCTTCGACGCGGAGCTGCCGCAGTCACACTTCGACGGGGTGTTCGTGTCCAACTTCCTGGAGCATCTGCTCTCCCAGGAGGCGGTCGCCACCTTCCTCGCCCGGATCCATGGCGCCACCGCCCCAGGCGGCCGGATCGCGATCATGGGCCCGAACTTCCGGTTCTGCGCGCGGGAGTACTTCGACATGGCCGACCACACTCTCATCTTCACGCATCGGGCGATCGCCGAGCACGTCTACGCGGCGGGCTGGGAGGTCGAGCGGGTCGAGCCTCGCTTCCTGCCCTACTCCTTTACGGGGCGGCTGCCGCCCTCACCGGTGCTGACCCGTCGTTACCTACGCACTCCCGCGGCCTGGAGGTTCGTCGGCAAGCAGTTCCTGGTCATAGGCCGTCGCGCCTGAGCGCGGTCTCTACAGGCTGCGTAGCAGAGCTGACTCGTGCTCGGCGATCCAGCGGTGGATGTCCGCCAGGATCTTCCGCGGGCCGCGGCGCGGGCGCCAGTCGTCGTGGGCGTGCAGCCGCCGGCAGTCGGAGAGGTAGATCGGGACGTCTCCGGGGCGCTCGGACCCCTCGGCCACCAACTGGAGCTCGTTGCCGGTGATCTCGGCACACAACGCGGTCGTCTCCAGCAGCGACAGGCTGCACTCCCGGCCGCCGCCGACGTTGCCGACGAACCCGTTCCAGCCGTTCGGATCGCCTAGCTGGCGGTCGATCAGCTCCAGCAGGTCCTCCACGTGCAGCAGGTCCCGCACCTGCTTGCCGCTGCCGCCGAAGCCGATGTAGCGCAGCTCCCTGCCGAAGTGGTGGGCCAGCATCCAGTAGGTGAAGACGCCCTGGTCGACCTTGCCCATCTGCCACGGGCCGGCGATCACCCCGCAGCGGTTGACCACGGTTCGCAGCCCGTAGCTCTCCCGATATTCCTCCAGCAACAGCTCCGCGGCGAGCTTGGTGGTTCCGTACAGGGTTCGCGCGCCCTGCAGCGGGAAGTCCTCGGAGATCCCGGCGGGGGAGGCTCCCGGCATCGGCTGCTCCTCGGCGAGCTCGTAGCGACTGTCGGTCTCGCGGAGCGCCAGCGCGGTCAGCGAGGCCACCGGATACACGCGGCTGGTGGAGAGGAACACCATCTGCGCACCGTGACGCCGCGCCGTCTCCAGGCAGTGGTAGGCCCCGAGCAGATTCGACCCCACGGCGTAGGCGGGACTTTCGCCCACCCCGGCAAGGACCGACGGCTCGGCCGAGCACTCCACCAGGGCGTGGAACTCGCCCACGGCCAGTAGGTCCTCCAGCTCACGCACGTCGCCGTGCTGGAACGCGATGCCGGCCTCACGCAGGCGGGGGAGGTTGAGCTCGCTACCGCGGCGGCGGAGGTTGTCCAAGACGATCACCTCCCACTCCGGGTGTCGGGCCCGCAGGCCGAGGGCGGTGCTGGCGCCGATGAATCCGGCGCCACCGGTGACGAGTACGCGCATCGTCGGCCAGTTTGCCCGACGAGGACCACAGCGGGGCTCGCCATCGGCGACCTCTAGCATCCGCCCTCCTCATGCGCGTGCTGCCGACAGAGCTGAGCGGTCCGGTGCTCCTCGCTCCCACCGTCCACGGGGACGAGCGCGGGTTCTTTCTGGAGAGCTTCCGCCAGGCGATGCTGAGCGAGCTGGGGATCGACGACGAGTTCGTCCAGGACAACCAATCCCGCTCCCGGTACGGGGTCGTGCGGGGCATGCACTTCCAGCCCGGCCAGGTGAAGCTGATCCGCTGTGCGCGCGGGGCGATCTTCGATGTGGTGGTCGACGTCCGCCACGGCTCCCCGCAGTTCGGTCATTGGGAGGGGTTCGTGCTCGACGACGCCGGGCACCACCAGCTCCTCTGCCCCGATGGGTTCGCCCATGGATTCTGCGTGATCAGCGAGATCGCCGACGTCGTCTACAAGGTCTCCTCCTATTACGACCCCAGCGGCGAAGGCGGCTTTCGCTACGACGATCCCGCGGTGGGGATCGAGTGGCCGGCGGACTTGGAGCTGACGCCCTCCCAGCGGGATGTCTCCGCGCCGACGCTGGCCGAGATCGCGGCCACGCTTCCGTTCAGCTACGGATCCTAAACCGCGGTGATCGGGTGAGCTCGGACGATCCGATGCTGCCGCCGACCGTCTCGGTGCAGCTCGACGAAGTCGTTGGGGAGCTGCTGCGCGCACGCTTGCTCCAGCACACGAATCGGCGCGTCCCCGGGCTTCCAGCGCGCGTGCGTGGCCTGATCGAGCCGGGCGCCCGGTGTCTCGTGGTGGAAGACTCGGCCCACGACTACGAAACCACCTCGGCCGCTCTGCGCGGGTTCGCGCAGTTCGTGTCCGTGGGAGGGTTCTTCGTGGCGGAGGACGTCGTCGTGGATGTCGAGGCTCTGCGCGTCGACGAGGACTGGCCGCGTGGGGTGCGGAAGGCGACCGAGGACTGGCTGCAGCGGGACGGATCCGGTTTGTGTGCCGGCGGGACCTGGAGCTCTATGGCCTGACGTGCCATCCCCACGGCTTTCTGCAGCGCCAGCGGTGACCTCGCGCTGGCTCAACCCCCAAGATGTCCGCGGGGACCGCGTCGTGATGCTCGCCTGGGCCTGGATCCTGCCATCCTTGTGAGCCGCTGTGCGCTCCCGCCTCGCCGTCACCCCGCTCCACTACCGCCGCGTCGCCCTGCTCACGCTGGCGGCGCTGACGCTGATCGTGCTGACCGGGGCCGCGGTGCGGCTGACGGGATCCGGGCTGGGCTGCCCGGACTGGCCCCGGTGCTATGGGAAGGCGCTGC
>JAABUZ0100004950.1_pt1 | contig 17902 bp, 20 predicted proteins | sample 5562091 | NCBI WGS metagenome assembly JAABUZ01 (sample SAMN12813069, study PRJNA571459) | rock metagenome | isolation source: Antarctica rocks | place: Antarctica: Victoria Land, Linnaeus Terrace sud | collected 2015-12-21
CGTGTGCCCGCGGTGCGATCATCCCCTGCGCGACCTTCGTCAGTGTGGTGCCGTGTTCGTCGAAGATCGCGAGGACCCCACTCTCGGCGGCGACGTAGAGGCGGTGCAACCCGTCGTCAAAAGCCAGGACATCCGGCGTGTCGCCGACCGTCTGGGTCCCGGTAATCTGCATGGTGCGCAGGTCGAAGATCACGAGGGTCGCGTTCTCGTCGCAGGCGATGAAGGCGAGGCGGTTTGGCGCATCGATCAAAAGGCCGTGCGCGTGCGTGCAGCCCGGGAGATCGTAGCGGCTTGCCACTTGGTTGGTCGCCGGGTCGATCGCGACGAGTTGGTTACGCGTCTGCACGGCGGAGTAGATGCGCTTCCCCACGGTGTCGTATTGCGTGTTGCCGACCGCGCCGCCTAGGTCGATCGTCGCAGTGCGCTGATTGGTCTCCGTGCTGACGACCGTCACCGTGCCGCCGGATTCATCCGAGACAAAGACCTTGCCGTCGTCGGGGTCGTAGGCCAGACCGTCGGGATAGTTCCCGCCCTCGGTCCGGGCGAGGATTTGCAGGCTCTGCGCGTCGATCGTCACGACCTGGTTATCGCCAGTCGCGGTGGCGTACACGCGCTTCAGTTGGGGGACGGCGATGACACCGTGCGCGCTCGCGATCCCCGTGATATCCGTCACGACCTGCTGACTCTTTGTATCGAAGACCGTCACGCTGCTGCCGCCCAGATGGGCGAGATAGAGGCGGCCCGTGGACGGGTCGAGGCTGGCATAATCCCACCGCGATGTACTGCCCGTGAGCGGCACGTCGGCGATCTGGCGCAGCCCGAGGGCGTCTGGTGGGGTGGCCTGCTGCCCGCGAGAACACCCCGCGAGGATGAGTGTAGCGGTCGCAACGATGATCAGGAGCATGCGGTGTTTCATGAGAGAAGCTCTCTTCTCAATGATAGCAGAAGGACGGCGTCACCCGGGGCGGCGTGACTAGATGAGCACGACATTACCCACGAATATGGCGAGGGCGATCAGGGCGCTCGTCACCACCCAGGCGCGCCACGAAGGACGCAGGGGTGTCAGGGCGAGCAGGCCGAGCAGGACCAGCACCCCGCTGCCAACGTCCGAGGGGCTGACACCGGGGATGAAGTCGTCGTTGAGATACCAGCGGTTGCTCACAATGCGCCAGGCAACGACCGCGAAGCCGATCAGGAGCGCAAGGACCAGCCCCGTGCGTAGTGCATCTTCGCCGCGTCCGCGCCACAAAAGGAGGAGGAACGCGACGAGCGCACAGACAACGGCCGTGATCAGGATGCGTGAGAACGGGAAGACGTCATGGGGCATCGCGCACCGATTCCTCTCGCATGTCCGGCGGGGCGGCTATTGCGCCGCCGGTGCGCTATTCGTCTGGTTCAGCGCCGCCCGCAGGCTGGCCGCGAGTTTGGCCAGGTCGTCGTTCGCGAAGAAGTGCAGGTAGAAGAGCCGCGGCGTTTCCGTGAGGCCGTGGCTGTGTACTGCGGTGACGTCGATGCCGCTCCCTTGGAGGATGCGGCTAACGGAGCCGACCTCGCTGCCGAGGAGGACGAAGTCGCCGGTGACCATCGCCTTCCCGTCGCTCGTCGCCTGGAAGTTGATCGCGGTCGCGACACCGATCGCGGGCGGTAGCTCGATACCCATCGGGTCCATGTCCGCCATGCTTGCGCCCCCCATCCCGGTATCCATGATCTTCTCGGCGCGCGGGACGCTGAACTGGTACACGCCACCGTTGGCCTTGCCCGCATAGCCAAGTAGCTGGTCCAGCTGCTTCGTATCGAGTCCGATATCCGGCGCCGGCCCGGTGCTCGGTGCCGTCGTCATCGGTGTCCCGCTCTGCATGAGCGCGGCATGGATCGTCACTGCCAGGTGCACCGGGTCGCCGTGCCCGCCGATATGCAGATACATCACCCGTGGCGTCTCCCCGATCAGATGGTTATGCAGTGCGGCGAGATCGATCCCGCCCTGTTGCAGAGCAGAGAGCACAGGGCTGACCTCAGCCTCCGCCATCACCAGATCGCCCATGAACATCACGTCGTTGTCGCCGACTGGCAGCATCTCCACATGTGAGCCGAGGGCAAAGGCCGGTTTGACCGCGATCCCGTGCACTGCGACCTGTAGGTCCGTGCGGGGGAAGGCGTAGCGGTACACGTTTCCCGGCTGCATCGCACCCGGCCTGCCCATCGCCTGATCGACGGATGGCCAGTCGATCGCGATGGCGAGGAGCGAATCGGTGGTTGTAGCCGGACTCGACGGGCTTCCCGTCGCCGCGACGTTCGGGACAAGCCCGAGGAGGATAATGGACAGGGCGAACCCAGCCGCCGCGAAGAGACGGAGGCGAGAGACAATCATTAAAGAACCCTCCTTGGCCGATACCATCGCACCGCACCCACCGTTTACAATGATCCCCGCGTGGTACGATCAGTCGTCCATCGCGATTGCGTGTACCTGTAACATACGTTAGATGTAATGACAACCTGCACGGGGAGTACCATGATGGAAGCGGTCGGCACGACGTGGCTATTGCTCATCTACACTGTGCCATCCGAGCCGTCGCGCAAGCGGGCGTACATCTGGCGCGAGGTCAAGAAGATCGGCGCGGTCTACCTGCGCGACGGCGTCTGTGCCCTGCCCGAGCGTGCCGAGACGACCGCCGCCTTTCAGCGGATCGCGGCGAAAGTCGAGGAGTTTGGTGGCGAGGCGACGCTCGTGGAAGCGGCGCAGCTCGATCCGAAACGGGCCGAGGCGCTCACGGCGGCATCCTGGACGGCCCGTGCGGGTGAATATCGCGAGCTCGCCGGTGAGGCGGAGAGGTTTCTCGCCCATGTGCACCGGGAGACGGAGCATCGGGAGTTCACGTTTGCCGAACTCGAGGAGTTGGAGGCAGATCTCGGCAAACTCACGCGCTGGACGAGTCAGGTGCGGGCGCGCGACTACTTTGGCGGCGCGGATGCCGAGCAGGTGTCCGCACTCTTGACCCGTTGTGAGGAAGAACTGGCAGCCTTTCTTGAGACCACCGCACGGGAGGATGAAGCACCGCGATGAAATGGATCACGCGCAAGAACCTCCACATCGATCGCACCTCGTGCCCGTGGCTGATTCGTCGCTCGATCAACCCGGACGCCGAGTTCGTCTTCGTGTCGGCGGACACCGACCCAGCGACGCTTGATGGACACACCTTCGACATGCGGGGCGCGGAGTACAGCCACGAGGACGGCCAATGTACGTTTCAGGTGATGCTCACGCGCCACGGGTTGGACGACGATCCGGCACTCGTCGAGATGGGGCGGATTATCCTCGACGCGGACGTGCCCCCGAGTCGATCACGCCGGCCGGAGTCGGCGGGCATCGACGCCGTGATCCGGGGGATGCAAATGACGGTGCCCGACGATGAGGAGAAGTTACGCCTGAGCGCACCGCTCTACGATGCGCTCTACGCCTACTGCCAGGCGAAGGTCGCGGGGCGACCGGCGAGCCGGGGCACGCCACGACCGCAACTCAGTTATCGCCGACGGGTGGATGCGCACCTGACGCGCGAGGAGTAGCGACCTTCTTACTGGCTGTCGCCCGGCATGCTGCATAGACGCCATGCAAGACGAGATGGTCCGTCTCCGCTTTGAATCCATGCCGCTCCTCGACGAGGGCGAACATACCAGCCATCGCTTCTTGTCCGATTTCCTGCTCTCTGCCGCAGGTGCGACAGAGTAGGTGGTGATGTGGTTTGGCCTTGGGAATCTCATAGACGACCTCGCTCGGCATCGTTACCAGGTACGCGCGCAACGGATCGTCCTTCCCGTCCATCCCGTCCCTCCCTGTGCAGAAAGCCTCTCGCGGTCGTCGGTTGCATCATACGGAACCGACCACCGTCCGAACAACTCGCGAGGGAAGAAGCTGTAGGGCGGGATTGGCTGCGATGTTGACCTTCCATCCGAAGGGAAAGTCTACAATCACTCGATGGAGAATCACGCCTTCGCGACACAGGCCAGTCTCCCGGCACGAACGAACAGCCATGCTGATGGACGCGGGCAGGCCTTGTCCCTGCTCGCCGTGCTGGCGCATCCCGACGACGAGTCGCGCATCATCGGCGGCACGCTGGCGAGATATGCGGCGCAACGGGTTGCCGTTGCGCTCTACTGCGCCACACGGGGCGAGGCGTGGCTACCGGGCGCGGACCCGGCCGAGCAGATCGGGCTTCGTACCGCCGAACTCGCGGCCGCGTGCCGGATACTCGGGATCGCCGCTGTCCGCCTGCGCGACTATCCCGACGGCGGGTTGGCGCAACTCGACGCGACGATCCTCGTCGCCGATATCCTCAGATATGTGCGGGAACGGGCCCCGCAGGTGGTGATCACCTTCGGCCTTGAGGGGCGCACCCTCCACCCCGATCACATCGCGATCCACCATGCCGCGACGCAAGCGTTTCACCTGGCGCGCGAGGACATTGCGCCTCCGGCTCGCCTCGTTTACACCGCCGTTCCCGAAAGTATCGCGACGGCACACGGCTGGCGCTTTCCCGCGACGCCGGATGCCGAGATCGCATTCTCCCTCGATGTCACACCGTGGATAGCGGAGAAGCGGACGGCCACCGTCACCGCCCACGCGAGTCAATATCACGACAAGCCATTCGGCAATCTGGATGAGGAAATGCGGTGGCGCGTGCTTTCTCGGGAGGATTTCGTGCTGGCTCCCGGTTCCGATCCGCCGCCCGGAGGCGAACGCGACGACCTGTTTGCCGGCCTCCGATGAGCGCGCGTTCACCGCGAGTCGGTACCCGTCCCATCCGGTGGCGATGCCGCATCCGGGAAGTTCTGGTAGGCGTACTCCCCGAATATCTCCCGCGCCCTCCGGTCATAGGCGAGGGCCGCATCCTCCGGCGTCGCGAAGTAGCCCAGGTGCACCGTCGTACCTTCGCTCCTGATCTGGGCGCGCCACCTACCCGTTCGGGCATAGAAGGTCACACCGCAATACCCGGATGTGTTCGTGGTGAGTTTGCCGCGCTTCGCGTATCGTTCGGCCCGCGTGGACCGCTGCAAATTCGTCTTGCGATTGTCCAATCCGTCGCTGTTCAGATGCTCGACCAGCACGCCTTCGGGCGCATGAAGAATCTCCCGGTGCATCCAGATGGTGCGGGTGATCGAGCGTCCGTTCCTGCGCATGCGCTCGCCGCGCACCGCCAGCCACCGGCCGTCCTTCTTATCGTGGAATGCGTGCCAAGAATAAGGGGCGAGGTGCGCGTAATCCTCGCCGTCGACCACTGCGTATTTCCCGCGCGTGAGCGGGATATACACGGTCTGCTCGTGGTTCTCTCCTGTCGTCACCGCTTCTCCATCGAGGATCGAGTAGAGCGGCACGTTACACGTTACAGTCGAATGGAAGGTCAAGGATCACTATGGCATCGGGCGGGGTGCGTCGGTGCTATCATTGGCTCCCTGCTCCGCGCGCGGTGATCCTTCCCAGAAAGCGGGGATATATGGAACAAGGTATTCAAATCGGTGCACTGGCGAACCGATTCGACCTCAACCCCAAGACGATTCGCTACTACGAGCAGATCGGCCTCTTGCCTGAGCCGGAGCGCAGCCTCTCCGGGTATCGTCGCTACAATGACGAGGCGGTTGAACGGCTCGGCTTCATCCGCCGCGCCCGGGTGCTCGGGCTCTCGCTCGAAGAAATTGGGGAGATTCTTTCCCTCAAGGCGCGAGACCGCTGTCCCTGCGGTCACGTCCTGGGGATCATCGACGCGAAGATCACCGCCATCGACCGGCGGATCGCCGATCTGCAGGCCCTGCGTTCCGACCTCGGCAGCCTCAGGGGCGCGTGGATCGCGGAGACTGAGCGGCTGCAGAAGACGCCGTCCGAGCGGGGCTGTGTCTGCCAGATCATCGAGCAAAAGATCGAGATGGTAGCCCCGCCGCCGAGTGTCGAGGTGTTCGAGCCGAAGCGGCGACATGCACGAGCCACGCCGTAGATTCACCTTCGCTACCGGGATCGACCTTCCAGTAGCTGGAAGGTGTAGGGTAGGCTGTGATACGCGGGCGTCGGCGCGTGCCGGTGTGGTATTCAGGGTAGAGAATCAACGGAGGGCAACCGGCTCACCCCTTGCGATAGCACAGAGCACCATGGAGGGACAGACCATGCCACAGGAAGCGGATCGGCACGACGTACAACGGCTGATCGGTGCGGGGGCGCAACTCGTTGAAGTGCTCCCCGCGCACGAGTACCGGGAGGAGCACCTTGCCGATGCGATCAGCATCCCGCTCAAGACACTCGCCGACGAGACGGTTCAGCAGCTCAACCGCAACCGGCCGGTGATCGTCTATTGCTGGGATTACCAGTGAGATATGAGCCCGCGAGCCGCGTGGCGGCTTGAGAGTCTGGGATTCCCGACGGTCTATGACTACGTTGCCGGCAAGGTGGACTGGCTCGCCAATGGCTTGCCGAGCGACGGGACGGCAACGACTCAACCGCGAGCGGGAACGATTGCGCGGCGGGATGTCCCGACGTGCCGTTTGACGGATACCGTTGGTACGGTACGCCAACAGATCGAGGGAACCGGCTGGGAGATGTGCGTTGTGGTAAACGACGAGCGGGTCGTGCTCGGGCTGGTCGCGAAAGACGCGCTTCCTGCCGACCCGAAAATGTCTGTCGAGGACGTGATGGAATCCGGTCCCTCGACGTGGCGGCTCGATGGGTCGCTTGGTGATATCGCGAAGTACATGGAGCGACACAGCGTCACTGCGGTCATCATCTCCGGTTCGGATGGGCGGCTGTATGGTGCGGTACGGCACGAGGATATCCCGAAGTAATACGCGCTTCCATCGAGAAAGCGTGGCGACGTGATCGAAGTCACCACCACGCTTTCCCCCATTCATTCCGATAAGAGTGTATACCGGTACGATCCAGACCCGGCGGCCGTTCCAGATAAGGTGCTCAGGGCGTCCTTTATCGGAACCATATTCCGCCATATGGGTCACGTAACCGGTATTCTGGTGATCACCGTTCGCAGTTTCGCCTTGCGACGCGGTGATTACCGGTCACAGATAACGGCCAAACGGGTACGTTATATGCACCATTTTCCCTCCTCATCCGCGACTTGTCTTTGTCCTCCTCCTCTCATCATGCGGCACCCATCGCCCCGCGCTGACTGCCGCTGTGGATGAGGTCGGACACGTTCTGTGTTCAGCGACCCGCAGGCCCCGCATCCGGCGATATCGGCGCGTCGAGATACCGATAGAGCGTCGCCCGCGAAACACCGACCGATGCGCAAATCTCCGCGATCGAATGGTTCTCATCGGCGTAGAGCGCCTTCGCCATCGCGATCTTGGCCGGGGTGTCGAGCTTCTTCGGCCTGCCGCCCATCCTCCCGCGCGCCCGTGCCGACGCCAGCCCCGCCTGCGTCCGCTCACGGATGATGTCCCGCTCGAACTCGGCCAGCGCCCCGAAGACATGGAAGATCAGCTTGCCCCCGCTGGTGGTCGTGTCGATCTGCTCAGTGAGGCTCTTGAAGCCGATCCCCTTCTCATTCAGGTTCGTAATCACCTCAATCAGATACTTTAATGATCGCCCGAGCCGGTCGAGCCGCCAGACGACGAGAACATCCCCTTCTCTGAGATAGTCAAGGGCCTGCTCCAGTCCGGGCCGGTCGCTGCGGGAACCGCTCATCGTGTCGGTGAAGATGCGGTCGCACTTGGCGGCAGTCAAGGCATCGCGCTGCAGGTCGAGGATCTGCTCGAAGGTGGAGACGCGGGCGTAGCCGATGGTGTTCGTCATGGGGTAATTGTCTCAGAAATCAGCGAGGTAGGCAAGCGATGAGACGAAGATAACGAGACGGGTTTCTGAACGCGATCCACTGGCCAAATGGGGAGACGAAATGGGAAAACCCTCGCGTCTCAAAAAGGACCCTTTTCGAGACATGCGAAATGAGGCATCGGTGCAGTCTGTCCCACTCGTCCGATCCCTGCGATCACGGCTTCCGTGCCGTATCCTCGCCGAGCCGAGAATCAGTGCGTCCGAAATTTCTGAATCCGTCCCCCGATGACATCCGCAACACAGATGCTTGCCTGATTGTCCACGGCGATGCCGCTCGGGTAGATGAACTGGCCGTCGCCCATGCCGGTGCTCCCCCATGCTCCCAGCAATTGTCCTTCCCGGTCGAATTTCTCGATGCGATCACTGTTATTCCGCACGACGTACACGTTGTCTTGATCATCTACCGCGATACCGGGCTGACATTCGGGTTGAATGGCACTGGCGCTCGGGTTTCCCGATGATCTCAGGAAATGCCCGGAATCATCGAAAATCTGGATGCGACTGTTATCGGCGTCCCCGACGATGATCTCAGGGCGCTGGTTCGCGGCAATGCCACTCGGGCACATGAACTGTTCGTCGCCACTGCCCTGTTGCCCCCATTGCAGGAGGAAGCGGCCGTGGCGGTCGAATTTTTGGACGCGGTGATTCCCGGCATCTCCGACGTAAACCATGCCCTGTCCGTCGACTGCCATCCCGGTCGGGAAGTCGAACTGCCCGTCGCCGGTGCCATGGATTCCCCATTGAAACAGGAATTGTCCGCTGCTATCGAATGCTTGGATACGGTCGTAGTAATCGGAGACGAATACCGTGCCGCGTGTGTCGACCGCGATTCCACCGGGGATCGGCCCGCTGATCCTGAAAACGAACTGCCCTTCGCCGTCGCCGATGCTCCCCCAGGACATGAGGAACTGCCCGCTGCCGTCGAACTTCTGGATGCGATGATGGCCGGCATCAATCACATACACATTACCAGACGGATCTGTCGCGAGCGCGGTAGGGTAGCGCAATCCATGGTCGATCTTTAAGAGGAATTCGACCCGATTTCGCGGCGTGACCACCGTTGATGACGGAGTCGATACAGGAACGACGCGCGTAGCGGCGGCCGTCGGCGTCGCGACCTGAGCATGCGCCGGATCGCCACCGTCCCGACCGCAGGCCGCGAGCAGCGTACCGGCGGCGAGCGCACCGAAATGGGCGAGCAGGTGTCTGCGCGTCGGACGCGAACCCGATCTGCAGTCCAGCATACCCTCACCCCAGCGCGTACGTTACCCAGAGCCGACAGAATCGATCACCCCATGCCACACGAGGCGGCAGAGAGGTGCAACATTTATCCACCGCAGATAGCGACGATATCTGCAGCGCGCGGCGCGCTACCTGACTTGCGCTGTGAATGCACGAGTTGCCCGTTGAGGGAGAGCGAAAAGTCATCCTCGACCACCGGCATCAGGACAAGGGAGTCGATCGCCTCGTCGAACCGGGCGAACAGACGCCGGGCGAGGCCCAGCGCCTCGTCCTCGTACATCATATGGTAGCGGATGACGAGTTCCAAGTGCGCCATTCAGAGGAGCAGGGTGATCGCGCCATCCACGACTTCGACCGGGTAGGTCGTGACGCGCACCTTCGGGTCGAAAACGGACTCGCCCGTCCTGATGTCGTACTCCCACTCGTGCCACGGGCAGCGCAGGATCTCTCCCTCCCGCCCGTAGCGATATTCGTAGACCTCCGACGGCAGCGCCGTGCCAACGATCTTCCCGAGGCAAACCCGCGAGCCCTGATGCGCGCAGGTATTCTTCAGCGCATAAAATGTCCCTTGGAGATTGAAAATGCCGATCTCCCCCCGCCCAACGATCCGGATAATCTTCCGTCCCCCCGGCGGTATCTCCTCCGCCCGCGCCACCACATGCCTCTCCACCGTTACCTCCCTTCGGAAGCGCATACCATGTGACAACTCCGAAGGGGTACGAGAACCGCTCCGATGCTCGTGCCCACGGCTTGTTATGTGGTACTTTCCGCTTGCTACTTCAAGAGCCGGTCGCCGTAGAGGGCGAGGGCGTTGTCGACCATGATGCGGCGATGGAGGCGCTCCGGGATGTCCGCGACCATCGCGAAGGGGTCGCCGAAGAGCCACTGCGGGTAGTTGCTCGAAAACAGCAGCGTCCGCTCCGCCTCGACCATCGCCAGCACCTGCCCCACCTCCGTCGCCCCCGACGCCTCCAGCGGATAGGTCGTCGAGTAAAAATGGCGGAGGATGTACGCGCTCGGCGGCTCCTTCACCCACGGCGTCTCGCTCCGCTGCGCCTTCCAGTTCTTGTCGAACCGCCACATCAGGTGCGGCAGCCAGAAGACGCCCCCCTCGCAGAGCACAACCCGCAGCGTCGGGTACTTCTCGAAGACCCCCTCCGTCACCATGCTGACGATGTGCGCCATGTAGTTCTGCGGGATCGACCCGTACCACTCGAAGTACGTGCTCGGATGCCCCACGGCGGTGGACGGCGGCGACATCCCCGCCCCCTCCCCACCGAGATGGAGGGCGAGCGGCAGGCCGTGGCGCGCGCACGCCGCGTAGATCGGGTGATACTGGCGGCGGCCGAGGGGAGACTCCGTCGCGCTGCCCATCAGTACCTGCACCATGCCGGGGTCGTGCGCCAGCCGGTCGATCTCCGCGACCGCCTGCGCCGGGTCCTGCGGCGCGACGAGGATCGAGCCCTTGAAGCAGTCGAAGGGGCGCACCCACGTCTCCAGCGTCCAGTCGTTGACGCCGCGCGCGACCGCGGCGGCCATGTCCGCGTTGGGCTGCACGCTGAGGCTGGTGAGGTTCGTCGTCAGGATGGCGAGGTCCACGCCGCGCGCGTCGAGATACCGCTCCTTCACCCATGACGGATCGGCGGCCGGATGCGGCTGCGCGGCACCGTTCGCGGGCGGCCTCGGCACGCCCCCGAACGGATCGCCGACGACCTTGAAGCCATTGCGCGCCATCGGCGGCCCGCCCCGGCGGGTGAACCGATGCCGCAGCCCCTCCGGGACGAACGGCGCGACCGCACCCCAGTCGGTGATCTGCGGATGCACATCCACGTCGATGGCGCGCAGCTTCGCCGGGTCGCGCACGCGCTCCCGCGCGATGGTCGGGGTCGCCATCAGTGGCCCCGGTGCGACGCGAGCAGGCGAGGGCCGTACATCTCCACGGCGTTGTCGACGAAGATGCGCCGCTTGAGGTCCGCCGGGAAGAACTTGAACGCCGTCAGCGGGTTGTCGAAGTCCCAGTGCGGGTAGTCGCTGGCGAAGACGACGGTCTTCTCCGCGCGCATCATCTTCAGCAGCGCGAGCAACTGCCCGGTGTCCTCCGGCTCCTCGATCGGCTGCGTGCTCCAGTAGCAGTTGCCGAGGATGTATTCGCTCGGCAACTTTTTCAGGTGCGGCACTTCCTGCTTCAGCGCGGGATACAGCCGGTCGAGCCGCCCCATCACGTACGGCGCCCAGCAGACACCGCCCTCGATGAAGGCGAACTTCAGCGTCGGGAACTCCTCGAAGACCCCCTCGGCGACCATGCTGACGCAGTGCGCCATCATCGTCTGCGAGTGGTCGGTGTGGAACTCCAGGTAGGTCGTCGGGTAGCCGACACCGGTCGGCGCGTTCGCGATCCCCGTTCCCTCGGAGCCGACGTGGATGGCGACGGGCAGGTCATACTCAACCGCCGCGTGGTAGATCGGCCAGTAGTGGGGGTTGCCGTAGGGGAGCCGCGCCGCGCTCGGCATCAGCACCTGCACCATGCCGGGGTGGTCGCCGAGGCGGTGGATCTCGCGCGCCGAGCCTGCGGCCTCCTGCGCGGCGACGGCGATCGAGCCCTTGTAGCAGTCGTACGGGCGCACCCACTTGGCGAGCGTCCAGTCGTTGTAGGCGCTGACGAGTGCGGCCTGGAAGCGCCAGTCGTGCTGGATGGCGACGCCGATGATCGAGCCGGTGAGGACACCGAGATCAATCCGGTACTTGGTCATCAGTTGCTGGACGACCCAGTCCGGATCGCCCGCAGCGAGGCCATCCTCCTCGCGCACCGAGTCGTCCATCCGGCCAGAGCCCATGTTCGCGTAGTAGCGCCCCGCCGTGCCGGGGCCGCCGTTGTCGAGCCAGGCATGCCACTCCGAGGCGAGGAACGGCTTCAGTTCCTGCATACTCGGCAGATCGTTGTGGATATCGGTGTCAATCAGACGCAGGGCCGTCGCCTTATCGGCAGCGGTCTCGGAACGAGGCTTCATCGCGATTGCCATGCTCAGACCCTCCTTACAGGAACATTCATCACGCCGTTATCGTCGGTACCGTCGCGTATCACGAGTGTCATCGGACGCTCAACCATCTGCGGCGGCTTCGTCCTGCGGCGACCCGGTTGGGGTGCCCGCAAAGACGCTCGTCAAATCCTCCGGCGCGATCGCCGGAGCGTCACGGTAAAGGTAACACGCGGAGACCCGCCGGGGATCGGTGCGGAAGAGCGGCGGATGTTTCTCGATGCACATCGGCATCGCGTACGGGCAGCGATCCGTGAATTTGCAACTCTCGGCCGTTGCTGTGCCGATCCCTGCGGGCGCCTTCGCCGCCGCCCAGGGATGGTGCGGGTTCGGCAGAGGGATCGAACCAACAAGGAGTTGCGTATAGGGGTGCTCGGGATCCTGTACGACGCGCTCGACATCGCCCGCTTCGGCCACCGTGCCCCGGTACAGGACGATGATGTTCTCGCTCACCTGATACGCGGTCGTAAGGTCGTGCGTGATGTAGATGAACGAGATACCAAACCGCTCATTAAGGTTGGAGAGGCTCTTCAGGATCGTGGCACGCAACGAGGCGTCGACCATCGAGACCGGCTCGTCCGCGATGATAACTTTCGGTCGCAACAGCAGGGCGCGCGCGACCATGATGCGCTGGCGCTGGCCGCCGCTCAGTTGATGGGGGAATCGCCCCAATGTCTCCTCGGGGCGGAGGCCCACCGCCTGCAGCGCCTCCTCGATCAGCGCCCGGCGCTCCTTGTGCGAGTGGGCGAGGCCAAACTTGGCGATCGGCGTCTCCAGGACGTGGTCGACGTTGTAGAACGGGTTGTACACCTCGTACGGGTCTTGGAAGACCACCTGCACCTCGCGCAGATAGGTCCGATGCTCCGCGCGAGACATGTGCCGGACGTCTTTCCCCTTATAGCGCACTTCGCCGCTCGTTGGGGGCGTCAGGCCGAGCAGGAGACGGGCAAGCGTCGTCTTGCCGCTGCCGCTCTCGCCAACGACCGCCGTGAATGACGGGGGGGCATTCTCGATGGCGAGTGAAAAATTCTCTAGCGCAACGTTCCGCTTTTTGCTGAACAGCCCCTCGCCGAAGACTTTTGTGACGTTCCGGGCCTCAAGTAGCGCAGTCATCGATGCTCTTCGCTCCTTAATACAGGTGACAGGCTGCCCAATGGCCGGGACGGATTTCCCGGAGCAGTGGCTCTTCGACGACACAGCGCTCGAACGCATGCGGACAGCGGGTCCGAAAGGGGCACCCCGATGGTCGGTCCAGGAGCGAGGGCGGGACACCGGGGATACCCTCGAAGGCGCCTTTGCGCTCGAGCGACGGGAGGCTGCCGATCAAGAGCTGCGCGTATGGGTGGAGCGGCTCGTCGAAGAGGTCTTCGACGCTGCCGAGTTCTGCGAGTTTTCCCGCATACATCACGCCCAGCCGGGTCACGAACTGCGCCATCAGCCCCATATCATGGCCGATGAGGATGACGGAGGCGCCGAGATCGTCCTGGACGTCGCGCAACGTTTCCATGATCTGGCGCTGCACGACGACATCCAAGGCGCTCGTCGGCTCGTCGGCGACGATCACCTTCGGGCGCATGCTGATGGCGATGGCGATCACGACGCGCTGCTTCATGCCCCCCGAGAGTTCGTGCGGGAACATGGTCGCGACCTCCGGCTTGAGGCCCACACGCCGGAGGAGTTCGCCGGTCCGCGTGTCGAGTTCCTGGCGGGAAAGCCGCTCGTTATGATCGGCCAACGCGTCGACGATTTGATCGCGGACCCGCTTAACCGGGTTGAGCGAGTTCATCGCTCCCTGCGAGACCATGGCGATGTCGGCGAGACGCAGCCGACGCATCTGCTCGTCCGAGAGCGCGAGCACATCCGTGTCGCCGAGCATGACGCGCCCGCCCTCGATCTTGCCCGGTGGCTTGATCAGGCGCATGAGCGCCAAGGCGATCGTCGTCTTGCCCGAGCCGGATTCCCCGACGAAGCCAAGCCGCTCGTGCGACCGCAGCGCGAAGCTGACGCCGTCCACCGCGCGCACCGCGCCGCGCGGCGTATGGTAATGGACGCGCAGATCCTCGACCCGCAGCGTCGTGTCGGTTTGCGGTGTCGTGGTGGCCGGGAGGGCGTCTGCCATCACGCCGTCCTTCTCAAGCGGGGATTCGCGATCTCATCCAGACCGATCGTGAGCAGGAGCAAGCCGAAGAAGAGCGTCGCCAGCAAGGCAATCGGTGGGGCCCACCACCACCACATCCCGCGCAGGAGCGCATTGAACCGGATGGACCAATAAATCGTCATCCCGAGCGTTGGTTCGTTCTGGGGGCCGAGACCGAGCGCTTCAAGCCCGATGGAGAAGAGGATTGCCCCGAAGACCGTCGAGACGAAACTTGCCGCGAGAAACGGGAAGAGGTTCGGCAGCAGCTCGCGGACGAGAATCTCCGGCGTATTCATCCCGGAACGCCGCGCCACCTGCACATAGGCCCGCTCGCGCATCGTCAGCACCTGCGAGCGGATCACCCGCGTTGGATGTCGCCAGGCGAGTGAGGCAATCACCAGCGCCATGATATTGACGCTGATGAAGGTCTTAATCGAGGCGGCGATCGTGATCAGGATAAGGAGGCCGGGGACCGTAAGGAGCGTATCCACGGCGATCCTCACGACGATATCCACCCAGCCACCGAGGTAACCGGAGAGGAAGCCAAGGATAATGCCGAGGCCGAGGCCGATCCCGCCGGCCAGGAAGCCGATCCGCATCGTCGCCGGTATGCCGGCGATCATCACGGCGAGCAGGTTACGCCCCTGATCGTCCGTACCCAGCGGATATTGCCGCGAGGGCGGTTGCGCCGGCAGCGCGCTCAGAGGATCGGCGAGCTGGACATTGATGAGGAGTGGTCCGATCAGCCCAATCAAAATCAGTGCCAGCACCATGCCGAAGCCAACAACGACGTGCGGGTTACGCCGACAGTAGGCAAGGATCGCCTCGGCAGGCGTCCGGTCGCGGAAGGTTTCGCGCTCCGGCAGGGCGATTGCGGGGGCGGTGGCCAGATCAATCGGTGTCTCGGCCATGTCACGTCCTCCTGTATGAGATGCGCGGATCGAGGATCGGGTAGAGGAAATCGATGAGGAGCGTCGCGATGGCGATGGCGAGCACGGTGAAGAAGACGATCCCGTAGATGAGGAAGTAGTCGGATCCGGTGATCGCGGTGTAGAGGAGCGAGCCCATGCCCGGATAGCCGAAAATCACCTCAACGACCACCACGCCCGAGATCACCGTGCCGAGATTAATGGCGAAATTCGTCACCTGCGGGAGGATCGCGTTGCGAATCGCGTACGAGTAGAAGATGCGCCGGTCCTTGAGCCCCTTCGCCTCGGCAAAGTTGATGTAATCCTCGCCTTTCGTCGTGATCATCATCCCGCGCATGCCGAGCGCCCAGAAGCCGATACCCGCGAACACGATGGAGAGACCGGGCAGGAATGAGTGGCGGACGATATCGAGCATGAAGGAAAGGCTGAGGTGCGGGATCACGCCGATCGAGTAGCCGCCGGACAGCGGGAAGATGGGCAACAGAATTGCGAAGAGATAGACGAGGACGAGCCCAAGCAGATAGTAGGGGATCGCCGAGAGCGCCATCGCCGGGCCGATCAGGACCCGGCAGACCTTCGGCGCGCCCGGCCAGGTGACGAGCGCCCCGAGGACGGTGCCGAGCGTGAAGGCGATGATCGACGAGACGAGCAGCAGACCGATGGTCCACGGCAAGGCATGGCGGATTAGCCCGACCACCTTATTCGGGTAGTTCGCGATCGAGTATCCGAAATCCAGCGTGGCGGTGTGCTTGAGATAGAGGCCGTACTGGACATAGAGCGGCTTGTCCAGCCCGAATTCCTTGTTGTAGGAACGCACCATCTGCTCGATACCCTCCTGCAGCGGCCCGCCCTGCGATGCCTGACTGACGAGGCGATCCCGAACGGGATTGCCGGGCGCCAGCCGTGGCAAAATGAAGTTGATCGTCGCCGCCGCCCAGAGGACGATGAGGAACTGGAGGACTCTCCGTACGACATACCCGGCATTCATCCGCGCTTACTCCTTTGTCGCGTGACCCCAGCACACCCCCGCACGAATGCCGTGAGGCGTGTGCCCACTTCCCGCGCCGCGCTACGCCGGTTTCAGACTGCCGATGAACAGCCCGGCGGCGCCGCGGTGCCACGAGGCGGGTGTCGTATACGGGCTTTCTACGTTCGGCCACCCCTTCCAATACTGGGTATTGACCGGGCAAATTTGATACCACTGCACGTTCGGGATGGTCGGCAGGTTCGGGATCCAGATCTCCATCGCCTTGTGCCACAGGTCCATGAACTGCGGCGTGGCGGGCGCGAGCGTCGCCATCTGGTCGAGGATCTTGTCGTAGTCGGCGTTCTTCCACCGATACGGATAGAGCGCAGTCTGGCCGATGGGGAGCGCGTAGCGGCTGTGGTATTGCCGCATACTGAGATATGGGTCCCGAACCGACGCCGACTGACCGTCAATGAAAACTTCGATGTCTCCCGTCGCCTGGAGCGTGGCCGCATTCGTTGGGAACTTGAACGACGCATCGAAGCCCGCCTGCTTGAATTGCTGGGCGACGACGGGCGCGAAGGTCTCGAAGAAGCCCGGCGCGCAGCTCATGACGAACGAGAAGCGGTTGCCGTCCTTCGCCCAGATGCCGTCCGAACCCTTCGTGTACCCCTTGCGCTGCATAATCTCGGCCGACTTCTTCGGATCATAGGCGTCGATCGGGTACTTCTGCAGGATGTCCTGCACCGCGTCGAAGTACGGCTTCATCACCGGGTAGGCAGGGAGCGGCAGCACGGTGAGATCTCCTGAGCCCGCGAAGCCGACGTCAATGATCTGCTTGCGGTTGATGGCGTAGTTGAGCGCCCAACGGATCTCGGGGTCGTCGTAGGGCGGCTTCGCGCAGTTGATCTTGATACAGTTCGTCCAGCCGTCAATCGCGCCGTAGGGCGGTTTCTTATCCAGTTGGAAGACATCCAGCTTCGCGTTGCGCGCCAGGGCGGTCTTGGTGTCCGCCGGCAACAGGTTGTGCGAGGAATCAATCTCACCGGCAGCGAGCAGTTGCGTCAGCTTCGGGTCCTCGTAGCGAGGCAGAATGATGACGCGCTTCATCGCGGGCAATGGTCGGAAGCCGGTCTTGGCGCCCCACCAGTCGTCGCGGCGGTCCCAGATCTTCTGCGTCGGCGACGAGAAGACCAGTTTCCACGGGCCGGTGACGACGGGCCAACCCTTCGAGATATCGTGATTGGTGAACTTTGTGAGATCCGGCTGCCCCTTGAAAATATGCTCCGGCACGATCGGGAACCCCTGGTCCTGCACCCACTGGAAATACTGGAGCATGAAGTTCGGATTCGGTGAGTTCAGCGTGAATTTTACATTGAGCGGGTCAATCGCCACAATATCCTTCACCGCGTTCTTCATGTCGAAGGCGAAGTTGAGGGTGGACGCGCTCGCGCCGTTGTCGCGCAGCATGTTGATCGTGAAGACGACATCGCCGCTCGTGAACGGTATGCCGTCGCTCCAGGTGATGTTCGGCCGCAGCTTGACGGTCAGTTCGGTGTAGTCCGCATTGAAGGCGTAGCTCTCCGCCTGATAGGGGATCTCGCCTTTGCTGCCGGTCAGGCCGGGCGGGGCGGTCACCTTCTCGTTCCAGACCGAGTCGTAGTAATACAAAGGCTCAAAGGCGAAATGCCAACCCGTGCGTTGCGCGACGGTCGGGAGGAAGGGATTGTGGATCTCCGCGTCGTTCATCTGATTGACCGAGTCCGAGAC
>JAABUZ0100004952.1_pt1 | contig 17900 bp, 16 predicted proteins | sample 5562091 | NCBI WGS metagenome assembly JAABUZ01 (sample SAMN12813069, study PRJNA571459) | rock metagenome | isolation source: Antarctica rocks | place: Antarctica: Victoria Land, Linnaeus Terrace sud | collected 2015-12-21
GCTTGCCCTGCGACTCTTCCATGAAGGCGCGCCCGCCGCCGCCGCCGCAGCAGAAGCTCTGCCGCTTGTTCCGCTCCATCTCCACCACCTCTCCGCCGGCCATGGGCAGGCTCTTCAACAGCGCGCGGGGCTCCTCGGTGGAGTCGTTGTAGCGTGCCATGTAGCAGGGATCGTGGTACGTCACCCCGGTGTTGCCGCCCGTCTCGCCGCCCAGGATCGTCGTCAGGTCGGCGTTATCGTTTAGCTTGAGGCGTCCTGACGCGACGAGCTCGGCCAGGTACTGCGTGTGGTGCAGCACCGCGTAGTCGCCGCCGAACTGCGGATATTCGTTCTTGATCGTGTTGAAGCAGTGCGCGCAGGCCGTCAGCACCGTCTTGACACCGTATTTGTTGAGCGTGTCGACGTTCTCCCGCGCCAGCGTCTGGTACAGGTACTCGTTGCCGATGCGCCGCGCCGGGTCGCCGCTGCACGCTTCCTCCTTGCCCAGGATGGCGAAGCGCACCCCCGCGGCTTGCAGCGCCGTCGCCACGGCCGTGGCGACCTTCTTGTTGCGGCTGTCGTAGGAGCCCATGCAGCCGACGAAGTAGAGCACGTCGATCTCTTCACCGCTCTTCGTCACGTCGGCCATGGTCTTGACGCCGAGCGCCTTGGCCCAGTCGCCGCGCTGGCTGCGCTTCATCTGCCAGGGGTTGGCGTTTTTCTCCAAATTGTTGAAGACGGGGATGACCTCTTGCGGGAAGCGTGATTCCTCCAGCACGAGGTTGCGGCGCATCTCCACGATCTTCGGCACATGCTCGATCATCACGGGGCAGGCCTCGACGCACCAGCGGCAGGTCGTGCACGCCCACAGCGTCTCGTCGGCGATGACGCTGCCGATCAGCGGCGCGCGGTCGGGCAACGCATGGCCGTCCTCACCGGCTTTACGCGCCGCTACGAGCGCGTCGCCCTGATCGAACAACTCGTACTTGAGGTTCTGTATCAACTCTTTGGGCGAGAGCGGCTTGTCGCTGAGCAGCGCCGGGCAGTTGCGGTCGCAGCGGCCGCACTGCGTGCACGAGTAGAGGTCGAGCAGGCCTTTCCAGGAGAATTCTTCGATCTTGCCGACGCCGAAATGTTCCTGCTCTTCGATGTTTTCGATCTTGGGCAGCGCGCCTTTGGGCTCGGACTGGCGGAAGTAGGTGTTGGGAACGGCCGCGACGAGGTGCAGGTGCTTGGAGGACGGCAGGTAGATGGCGAAGCCGAGCACGGTCAGGATGTGTACCCACCAGCAGACGGCGTAGAGGGTCGTCGCGGCCGCTATGCCGACGCCGCCGAGCAGCAGGGCGAGGCCGCCACCGACGGGCGAGGACGTGGCGGTGGCGCTGCCGCCCGCCCGAATAGCGAAGGCCTCGGCCAGCAGCAGCGAGACCATCAGCAGCGCGATCAAGCCCAGGATGAAGAAGGCGTCACCGCTGTTGTCGAGGCGCGGCGGCCGCATCACCACGCGGCGGTAGACGGCCACGCCGCACGACACGAGCACGAGCGCGGCGAACACGTCGAGCACGACTTGGTACACGGGGTTGGCGCCGACGAGGGGCAATCCAAGGCGCGGCGAGAGACCGCCCAGGATGAGCTGGATCGTGCCGAGCGTGATGATGATGAAGCCGTAGAAGATGAGCAGGTGGACCGTGCCGGCCAGCCGGTTGTTGAGCAGGCGCCGCTGCAGCAAGACGTTGATGGCGACCGTCTTGAGGCGGCCGAGCGGGTCGTCGAAGCGGTTATCGGGCACACCCAGGCGCAGAAAGCCGACCAGGCGGCGCGTGCGCACGGTCACGAGGGCGATAGTCGCGAGCAGGACCGCGATGAAGATGAGATGGCCTACGAGGCCGCCGGTTGGCGTCACTGATGTCTCCTTTGGCATCGGCGCGTGCTGTCTACCAGCATTCTAGCGTACTATGCGCCTCGACGCGCCCTGCTAATTAGCGGACTCTCAAAAAGAGTGAGAATTGTTGTAAAGTGTGGTGAAATATATGAGATAGTGAAGTATAGCTTCTAGCATTATAAGTAAGTGGAGGATGACAGTGCGCAAGATCCTAGAGAAATGCCCGACCTGCGGCGGTGAGTTCGAGATCCGCGACATCCAGTGTCGCCAGTGTGGGACCGAGATCCACAGCCACTACGATCCGTGCCCGTTCTGCCGGTTGACCGTGGAGCAGATCCGCTTCCTGGAGTTGTTCGTGCAGGCGAAGGGGAATATGCGGATGCTCGAGCAGACGCTAGGCGTCTCGTATCCGACCGTGCGCAGCAGGGTCGAGAGCATCGCCTCTATCGTACGCGCGGGGCGGCCCGACGCGCCCATGCCGGTCGACAACGCGTCCGCCGCGACGACCGCGGACGAGAACGCGTCTTAAGTTGGTGGTTAGGCGTTACAGTTCGTCCCCGTCCACGCCGCCCCCGAGCGCCTCCAGCATGTCGTAGGCGGCGTTGGGCGAGTGGAAGTGCAGCAGCACGGCTATGCCCGTGCCGCTGCGCCGCACCTTGACCTTCTCGCCGAGCGCGCGGCGCAAGCCCTCGGCCAGCGCCTCGACGGCCGTATCGGGCGCGCGGCCGCCCCGCCCATCCCGCGCGCGGCCGGACTCGGCGGAGAGGCGGCGCGTCAGGCTCTCCGTTTGCCGTACGTTCAGGCCCGCGCGCTCGACGACACGCAGCGCCTCGTCCTGCCGCGCGCCGCGCAGGGCCAGCAGCGCCCGCGCGTGCCCCTCGCTGATGCGCCCGTGCATGAGCGCGTCGCGCGCCCCGTCCGTGAGCGTGAGCAGGCGCAGCCGGTTGGTTACGGCGACGCGGCTGACGCCCAGCCGCTCGGCCAACTTGTCCTGCGTCAGCCCCAGCGCCGCCATCAGGCCTTTGTACGCCTCGGCTTCCTCCAGCGGCGTGAGGTCGGCGCGCTGGATATTCTCCACCAGGGCGAGCTCGAGGGCGCGCTGGGGCGAGGCGCGCAGTACTAGCGCTGGCAGCGTGGCGAGCCCGGCCTGACGCGCGGCCTGCCAGCGCCGTTCGCCCGCGATGAGCTCGTAGTCGCCGTCGGGCAGCGGCCGCACCAATACCGGCTGCAACACACCGTGCTCGCGCAGCGACGCCGCCAGTTCGGCCAGCAGCGCCGGGTCGAAGCGCGCGCGCGGTTGCGCCGGGTTGGACTTGATGTGCGCCAGCGGGAGGTTCAGGACGTGCGCCGGGCCGTCGTCATTCTCTACTGGTTGTTCCGAGTTTTCAGTCATGCTTTATGCCACTACTACCGATGTATGTCAAGCCGTACGTAACAGCGATCCTACCAACCCATCGGGGCGTGGGGGCGCATGCACTGCGGTCCTGTCCGATTAAAATACGTCGTGCGGATCGGGTGTAGGGGCGTATCGCCATACGCCCGATGGTCGCGGACGGGCGGCCTGGCGTTCGTTGGCGTTCGCCATCCGGTGGACATCTTTGGGGCAAACGCCGGGCGTATAGCGATACGCCCCTACCCCTGGTGTTGGGTACTTTTAATCAGACAGGACTGCATGCACTGCACCCCACGCTCAGCCATTGCGCCGTAACGTCCAATACGCGGCGCCGGAAGCGCGCGCCTCGGTCACCCACGATTGCCCGGTTGGAATAACAATAGGGGTCCGCGCTAGCGCGGACCCCTATTGTCGCTTATGGTAGCGGTCTTGGGCCGCTTACTCGGCCAGCGCGGGCGCGAGCGCCTGTTGCGGCGAGACCATCAGCCGGTTGAGTTGCAGGTTGCCGGGGTCGACGCCGCAGGCCAGGCCGACGAGTTGCGACAGGTGCACGATCGGCATCTTGCCGGGGGAGTCGTGCAGCTTGCGCGCACGCGGCTGGTAGGCGTCGAGCGAGACGTGGCAGAGCGGGCACGGCGTCACCATGATGTCGGCGCTGGCGTCCTGGGCCTCCTCCAATCGCTTGACCGCCATCTTGGTCGAGGTGTTCTCGTTGACGGTCAGGATGTGGAAGCCGCAGCAGCGCGTCTTGCCGGCGTAGTCGACGGGCGTGCCGCCGAGCGCCGCCACGAGGTTGTCGAACGAGGTCGGGTTGTCGGGGTCCTCGAAGCCGGTCTCGTCGACCGGACGCAGCAGCTGGCAGCCGTAGTACGAGGCCACGCGGATGTCGTGCAGCGGATTGACGACCTGCTGGGCCAAACGTTCGAGGCCGTAGTCGCCCACGAGCACCCACAGCAGGTTCTTGACCTCGACGGCGCCGTTGTACTGTAGGCCCGTGTCGGCTAGGATCTTGTTGATGTGCGCGCGCAGGTCGGGGTTGTCGCGCAGCGCCTTGGCGTCCTGCCCCAGGTTTTGCTGGCAGGTCGAGCAGATGTTGACGATGTCCATGCCCTGCTGCTCGGCCATGGCGAAGGTGCGCGCGTTGAGCGCCATCTGCAATTCGGGGTTCTCGTCGTGGATCACGCCCGCGCCGCAGCAGGCCGCGCCGGTCATCTCCCATAGCTCGATGCCGATCTTCTTGGCCAACTCCACCGTCGAGCGGTGCAACTCGGGGCACGAGCCTTTGGCCACGCAGCCCGTGAAGTAGGCGTAGCGAAGGGGCTTCACTTCCATTGCCATGTTATTTCTTGCCGTCCTTGCCGTTTGCCGGCTGCTCGTAGAAGGCGTCGTAAATCTGCTTGACGCCATCGAAGTTGTCGACCTTGTGGTGGAACATGGGCAGCGCCATCTTGCCCTTGAGCGCCATGCGCGCGCCCTGCGGGCCAAGCTTGACGAGTTCCTTGACGTTGGTGTAGCCAATGATCTCGGGGATCAGCGCCGCCTCGTTGAGCAGGCCGCTCTTCTGGATGTTGCGCGTGAAGGCCTGTGAGTGGCGCGCGCCGACGTTCTGTGTCAGGCCCTCTTGGATCGAGATGCGGCGCAGGTCGGCGATGGCGTCGGCCGGGTTGACGTGCTTGGGGCACTCCATGCAGTTGTAGGCGTGCGCGCAGTCCCACAGGCCCAGGTCGATCAACTTCTCCAGGCGCTCCTTACGCTTGTTGTCACGCGGGTCGGTGACGAAGCGGTGCGCCTTGGCCAGCGCCGGCGGGCCGGCGAACGAGGCGCTGACCTCGGTCACGCCGCAGTCGGAGTAGCACACGGCGCACTGGATGCAGTTGAGGTCACGGCGCGACGGCGCGAGCTGCTCCGGTAGCACGAGGTACTCCTCCATCTTGCCGGGGACCTTATTGGGGTCGGGCTGCAGGTAGGGCTGCACGTCGCGGAAGTGCTTCCAGAACGGGGCCATGTCCGTGACGAGGTCCTTGACCACGCGCATCGTGCGCATCGGCGTGATGCGCAGCTCATCGCGGCCGCGGCGCAACTCCTGCGCGATGGGCGTTTTGCAGGTCAGCTTGCTGTAGCCGTTGACGACCATCGAGCAGGAGCCACAGATGGCCGAGCGGCAGGAGCGCCGGAAGGCTAGCGAGTCGTCGATGTTCTCTTTGATGTAGATCATGCCGTCGAGGATCGTCGCCTCTTCGGGTAGGTCGAGCTCGTAGCGCTCCAGGTGCGGCGCGCTATCGACCTCGGGGATGAAACGCTGGATGGCGAGCACACTCTTCATTAGTCGTCCCTCCAGTCGTGAGTCGTGAGTCGTGAGTCGTGAGTGGGTAGGAATTCCACTCACGACTCACGACTCACGACTCACGACTAATAACTCCGTACCGCCGGCTCAAACTTGGTGATCGTGACCGGCGCGTCGTCGATGCGCGGGTGGCCGTCGCCGTCCGCGTGATACAGCGTATGCTTGAGCCAGTTCGCGTCGTCGCGCTCGGGGAAGTCGCGCCGGGCGTGTCCGCCGCGGCTCTCCGTGCGGTTGAGCGCGCCGGTCGCGATGCACTCGGCGAGGTCGAGCATGTAGCCGAGCTCGTAGGCCTCCTGCAGCGCCGTGTTGAAGATGCGGTGCTTGTCGTCGATCTGGACGCGCGCATAGCGCTCCTTGAGTTCCCGGACCTGCCGCAGGCCCACCTCCATGTCGGCCGCGGTGCGGTAGATCTGGAAGTTGGCGTTCATCACGTCCTGCATCTCCTCGCGCAGATGCCCGACGCGCTCGGTCCCGCCGTCGCGCAGCAACGCGTCACGCCGCGCCGCGGCTTGCCGCACGGCGTCAGCCGGGAAGTCCGGCATCGGAGCGTTCTTGGACCATGCCGCCGCGGCGCGCCCTGAGCGACGGCCGAACACGACGGTCTCCAGCAGCGAGTTGCCGCCCAGGCGATTCGCGCCGTGGACGCTCACGCAGGCGGCCTCGCCGGCGGCGTAGAGCCCTTGGATGGGCGTCAGGCCGTCGATGTCACAGCGTACGCCGCCCATCGTATAGTGGGCGCCAGGCTTGATCGGCACGGGGGCGACGACGGGGTCGACGCCGGCGAAGTCGATGGCGAGCTCGCGGATCTGCGGCAAGCGCTCCTCGATCTTGGCTTCGCCCATGTGCCGCAGGTCGAGCAGCACGCAGCCGTTGACGCCGCGCCCCGCCGCGATCTCGTCGGCCTCGGCGCGCGACACCACATCACGGCTAGCCAGTTCGAGCTTGTTCGGGGCGTACTTGGACATGAAGCGTTCGCCCTCGCTGTTGAGCAGGTAGGCGCCTTCGCCGCGCGCGCCCTCGGTGATGAGCACGCCGTTCGATGCCAACGTGGTGGGGTGGAACTGCACGAACTCCATATCCTCGAGTGGCGCGCCGGCGCGGTAGGCCAGCGCCATGCCGTCGCCCGTCGAGATGAGGGCGTTGGTGCTCTTGTAGAAGACGCGGCCGGCGCCGCCGGTAGCCAGGATTACGGCCTTGGCGCGGATCTCGAAGAAGTCGCCGCTGGTGAGGTCCATGCAGACGACGCCGCGGCAGACGCCGTCCTGCACGATGAGGTCGGTGACGAAGAACTCTTCGTAGACCTTGACGTCGTTCTTGACGAGTTGCTCGTAGAGGGTCTGTAACAAAACGTGGCCGGTGATGTCGGCCACGAAGCAGGTGCGCGGCACACCGGCCCCGCCGAAGGGGCGCGTGGCGATGCGCCCGTCGGCCGTGCGCGAGAAGAGCGCGCCCATGTGCTCGAGTTCGTAGATGTTTTCGGGGGCCTCTTTGGTCAGAACCTGGCAGGCGTCCTGGTCGCCCAGGTAGTCACTGCCCTTGACCGTATCGAACCAGTGGTTCTCCCAGCTGTCCTCTTTACCCACGGCGGCGTTGATGCCGCCCTGCGCCGCGCCGGAGTGGCTGCGCATGGGGTGGACTTTGCTGATGATGGCCGTGTTCGCCGTCTTGCATGCTTCGACCCCGGCGCGCATGCCCGCCAGGCCGCCGCCGATGATCAACACGTCGTGTTGTAGCATATCTGTCTGTTTCAATCCTTCCGGTTCGCCCACGCTGGCGCCTGATGACCAGAACTCAACGATAGACTGACATAGCCGTACTAGTTAGCAGGCGCCAATACCCATAAAACAGTGTACGCGCCAGGGGCAGCTATCGCCAACGCCACGGCACACAGTAGCGCTTCGTCGTGCGGCTACACGGCCGGGGCATGGAGCGACACAGCAGCGCGAGGATGGGCGCGCGAGGCGTTGAACCATGACTGGCTCTGCGCGTCTTCGGCTGCGACTGTTATATAGGATGAGCATAACATAACAAAACATCCTTTTCCAGGCTATCCGAATCTTGTTCGGCGGACTCTTTTGTCATTCGTCGCTGGCCTTATTACAATCGAGGTAGCACGATAGCAATTAGCGGTCAGCAATCAGCTTTCTAGCTAATACTACAACGTTACTTGTCTCCTAAGGCCGTGCTAACGACCTGGAAGCAGGCGTGCAACCGGTCAGTTTAGCGGCAGGATGGCCCCTTTGTCTGACGGTCGCTATGGGTGATTCTAGCGAAGTAACGTTGTAGTACTAAGTAGGTGTCGGTATGTTCGTGCAAGCCAGACAGGCTCCAGTAGACGCGCAACCAGGCGTGTGCGTCGTGCAGGAACTTACCAACTTGTACTTAGAGCGTGTTATGCGCTTCCGGAAAGTCCACGTGCTGCAACGGGCTACAGAGCCGATGTATGCAGGACAGGCGCGGCACAGTACATAGGCGTGGTATCTAGACTCCTAATACAGGCAAACATGGTGCGATTGAGTCAAGTTTTCGCGTCATGTCTCGTCGGTCTGAGGCGGAGCCTCGCTAGTAATCCTGAGGAGAACTTCATGAAGATCAAGCGACAGATCATCGTGTTCGACGCCGCCGATCTGGCCGCCGAGAGCGCCTTCTGGGCAGGTCTGCTGGGCGGCACGGTCGTAGCGGAGGACGATTGGCACAGCGTGTTGGTCGACGGTGAGTGGCGGCTCGGCGTCCAACTCGCGCCGAATCACGTTCCCTCCGAGTGGCCCGACGGAACGCAGCAGCAGCAGATACACCTCGACCTGCATGTCGACGACCTCCAGGCCGCGCACGAGGAAGCAATCTCGCTCGGCGCGCGGCTCTTGAAAGCGGCCGACGACCTCGAGGCGTCCGAGGTCTTCCAGGTCTATGCAGATCCCGCTGGCCACCCGTTCTGCCTGGGCCAGCACTGACTCCCACCTGGTTTTCGAGTTCGCATGCCCCCACGCTAATGCCCCGAGGACCCAAAGTGCGTAACACGCTCTAGGGTGATCGTGCCGCTTGTATCTCGGTCTATCAACGCAGAAGAGAGGTAGCTGACCGCTGATTGCTGACCGCTAATTGCTCAGGAATGGAATAAGGAGGAGAGACATGACCAGCGAAACAACCAGCCGCGCACAGGAGTTGCTCGAGGTCGAGCGGCGCTACTTCGCGCCGGTGTTGGGGCGTAGTTCCGACGTGGTGATCGACCGCGCCAAAGGCAGCCGCATGTGGGACATCGACGGCCGCTGCTACCTCGACTTCGCCGCCGGCATCGCCTCCGTCAATACCGGACACAGCCATCCCAAGGTGTTGGAGGCGGCCAAAGCGCAGATGGAGCGCGTCGTGCATCCCTCGGCGACCGTCGCCCACTACGAGTCTAATATCCGCCTGACCGAGAAGCTGGCCGAGATCACGCCCGGCGATCTGGACGTCACATTTCTGACCAACACGGGGGCCGAGGCGGTCGAGGCGGCCATCAAGCTCGCGCGCTACGTGACGGGGCGCAAGATCATCCTGGGCTTCCAGGGCGGTTTCCACGGCCGCACCTACGGCGCCATCTCCATGACGTCCTCCAAGGTGCACTACCGCGAGGGCTACGAGCCCTTCCTGCCCTCGATCTACTTCATGCCGTATCCTTACGGGCTGCGCTGTCAACTTGGGCACGACTGCAAGGGCGGCTGCGTGGGAGCCTGTGTCGACGTCATGGAGCGGCAGTTCGAGCAGATCGTGGACCCGCACGAGGTCGCCGCGATGCTGATCGAACCAGTGCAGGGCGAGGGCGGCTTCGTCGTCCCGCCCGTCTGGTACCTACAACGCCTGCGCGCCCTCTGCGACAAGTATGGCATCCTGCTGCTTGCCGACGAGGTGCAGGCGGGCTTCGGGCGCACCGGCAAGTGGTTCGCCACCGAGAACTTCGGCGTCGTGCCCGACGTGCAGATCATGGCCAAGGGCATCGCCTCGGGCTTCCCCCTCGCCGCGGTCAGTTCGCGGCGCGACATCATGGAGCGCTGGCCGGCGGGCGCGCACGGCAGTACCTTCGGCGGCAACCCAGTCTCCTGTGCCGCGGGCATAGCCACGATCGACGCCATCCGCGACGAGGGTATGATCGACAACGCCGTGCGCCAGGGCGAGCGCACACGGGAGCGTTTGCGCGTGTTGCAATCCGAGATTCCGCATATAGCCGAGGTGCGTGGCCTGGGCTTGATGAACGCGGCGGAGTTCTCCGACGCGGACGGCCAACCCGATGGAGACTTCGCCGAGCGGGTGCGCCAGCGCTGCATCGACAACGGCCTACTGCTGCTTGGGTGCGGCTACCGGGAGCAGGTGTTGCGCTTCATCCCCGCCCTCAACATCGCCGACGCGGACCTCGATGAGGGCCTGAGTATCTTCGAGGAGGCGGTGCGCTTCGAGAGTCGGAAGTCGTGAGTCGGAAGTCGTGAGTGTATGGAGATGCGAAGGGTAATGATAAGCGCGGACAATGGTGCTTCAAGGTCGCTATCTGCGCTTTTCGTAGACTGGATATATTGTGGATTGACAACTCACGACTCACGACTCACGACTCACGACTGTCGTCTATGACACTCTTGCTGCTCGGCATCGGGTCCAGTCTGTGCTGGGGTACGGCTGACTTCTTCGGTGGCCTGCAGTCGCGACGCATTTCGTCGCTCGCGGTCGCGCTGTGGAGCCAGCTGGCCGGCGGCGTGGTGTTGCTCGCCATTCTGGTGGCCAGCCACACCGCGCCGACGTTCCCGACGATCGCCTGGGGCGTCTTTGGCGGCGTCTTCGCCGGGGCGGCGCTGGCGCTGTTTTACCGGGGGCTCGCGGTCGGCACGATGTCGATCGTGGCGCCGGTCTCGGCCTGCGGCGCCATCGTGCCGGTCCTGCTCACTCTGGCGACGGGGCACATCCCGCACGTCCTTGCGCTGGTGGGCATCGTAGTCGCGATCGGCGGCGTCATCCTGGTGTCGTTGCAGCGGGAAGCGGTGCCGCACGACGCGCGGCGGGCGCGACAGAGTCTTTTACTTGCCCTCGGCGCCGCGCTGGGGTTCGGGCTGTTCTTCGTGGGCCTTGATTATGGCTCGGTCGGGGGGCATGACGCGCCGCTCTGGGCCGTCGGCGGCGCGCGCCTGGGCTCGCTGGCGATGCTCGTGGCGCTTGTCGCCCTGAGCCGGGGTGTCGCGCCATGGCCGGGGCGGCGCACGGCGCCCGTCGCCGGCGTTGGGATACTGGACATGGCGGCGAACGTCCTGTTCGCGTACGCGACTACGCGGGGCAACGCGGGCGTGGTCGCGGTGCTTGGCTCGCTCTACCCTGTGATGACGGTCATATTGGGGCGCTTCGTCTTGGCGGAGCGGCTCAGCCAAGTGCAGAATATCGGCGTCGTCGTCGCGTTGGCAGGGGTCGTGCTACTATCGGCGGGATAACACATAATCGCATGCTTGCATGCGGAAGGGAATAAAAAAATGGCAGAGACATTCCGCAACTATATCGGCGGCGAGTGGCGCGCGGCCGTCAAGGGCGCCACCTTCGAGAGCCTCAATCCGGCGCACACGGGCGAGGTCATCGGCGTCTTCCAGCGCTCCACGGCCGAGGACGTGGCGCTGGCCGTCGAGGCGGCGGCCAGCGCCCAGCGGGCGTGGCGCGAGGTACCCGTCCCCGAGCGCGGCGAGGTGCTGTACACGGTGGCGCGCCTGATGGAGGAACGCAAGGAGGAGCTGGCCCAGCTGATGACCCGCGAGATGGGCAAGGTCATCAAGGAGGCGCGCGGTGACGTGCAGGAGGGCATCGACATGGCCAAGTACATCGCCGGCGAGGGCCGGCGCTACTTCGGCCAGACCGTCCCCTCCGAACTGCGCGACAAGTTCTGCATGACCGTGCGCCAGCCGATCGGCGTGGTCGGCCTCATCACACCATGGAACTTCCCCATCGCCATCCCCTGCTGGAAGATGATGCCCGCGCTGCTGTGCGGCAACGCCGTCGTGCTCAAGCCGGCCGAGGACACGCCGGCCTGCGCCACGCGCCTGGTCGAGATCTTCATTGAGGCCGGCTACCCCAAGGGCGTGATCAACCTCGTCACGGGCTATGGGGAGGAAGCCGGGCAGCCGCTGCTCGAGCATCCCGGCGTCGCCGCGATCTCGTTCACCGGCTCCAGCGACGTGGGCCGTTTTATTGCCGCGACCTGCGGGCAGAATCTTAAGCGCGTTTCGCTCGAGCTTGGCGGCAAGAACGCCATCGTCGTGATGGACGACGCGGACCTTGAGCTCGTCATCGACGGCGCGATCTGGGGCGGTTTCGGCACGGCCGGCCAGCGTTGCACGGCCAGCTCGCGCCTCATCGTGGAGCGGAGCGTCGTGCGCGAGGTCGAGGAGCGTCTGGTGGCGCGGGCCGAGGCGCTCGTGATCGGGGACGGGCTGCGCCCCGAGGTCGAGGTCGGCCCCGTCGTCAACAACGACCAACTGCGGCGCGTCGATAGCTACACCGGCATCGGCCGCGATGAAGGGGCGCGGCTGCTCACGGGCGGACGTGTGCTGACGGAGAGGGGGCTCGGCGACGGCTACTTCTACGCGCCGACCGTGTTCGGGAGCGTCGAGCCGCGCATGCGCGTCGCCCAGGAGGAGATCTTCGGGCCCACCGTATCGGTTATCCCCGTCGACTCGTTCGATCGCGCGATCGAGGTCGCCAACGGCACGCAATACGGCCTGTCGCTGGCCATCTACACGCGCGATGTCAACCGGGCGTTCCAGGCCATCAACCGGCTCGAGGCGGGCATCGTCTACGTCAACGCGCCCACCATCGGCGCGGAGATCCAGCTGCCGTTCGGCGGCATCAAGGGAACGGGCAACGGGCACCGCGAGGCCGGGTCCACCGCCATCGACCAGTTCAGCGAGATCAAGAGCGTCTTCGTCGACTACAGCGGCCACCTGCAGCGCGCGCAGATCGACAACCGGGAATAGTCGTGAGTCGTGAGTCGTGAGTTACAGAGTGCCCCAGTCATCGTTTGCCTGCGGTACTCATGGCGCCTTCCTACACTCACGACTCACGACTCACGACTCACGACACGGCTTCGGTCGTCCAGCGGTTGCCCTCTTTGTTGATGACCATGGGCTGGTTGCAGTTGTCGCAGTAGACTTCCATGCCCTCGAGCGGGAAGAAAACGCCGACGTTGCTGCCGCAGTGCGGGCAGGTCGTGCGAGCATAGGCGCCCGAGGCGCGGCCCACGAGGTTATAGGCCAGGGCCACACCGCCGGCGAACAGGGCCAGCCTGAGCAAGAAACGCATTGATGTTCTCCCATTTGTGACATAGACGACGGTCGGACGCAGGGCGCGCCACGGCACACGGGCGTATTATATCAGTCGTGCCCTTACAATAGTGCGGGACCTGGGATAATAAGGGCAATGGATACTCTCACTATCGGGACGCGCGGCAGCGCGCTGGCCCTGTGGCAGGCCGAGTGGGTCGCGGCCACGTTGCGCCGCCATCACCCCGACCTCGACGTGCGGCTGCGCCGCATCGTTTCCACCGGCGACGCGGAACCCAACGTGCCGTTGGCGGAGTTGGGGACCAAAGGCGTGTTCACCAAGACGATCGAGGACGCCTTGCTCGACGGGCGCATCGACGTGGCCGTACACTCGCTCAAAGACCTCGGCAGCGTCTTGCCGCCCGGCCTGACGCTCGCCGCCATCCCCCCGCGCGAGGACCCGCGTGACGCGCTCGTGCTGCCCCTCGGCCGACAAGGCAGTCTGGACACGCTACCCATCGGCGCGCGCGTCGGTACCAGCGCGCCGCGTCGCCGTGCGCAGTTGCTGCATCTGCGGCCCGATCTGACCCTGCTCGACGTGCGCGGCAACGTCGACACGCGGCTGCGCAAGCTGCGCGACGGGTACTATGACGCGCTCGTGCTGGCCGCGGCCGGCCTGCGCCGTTTGCGCCTCGACGACGCCATCAGCGCCTATATTGATACGTCAACGCTCCTGCCGGCCGGGGGGCAGGGCGCCCTGGGCATCGAAACGCGCGCCGGCGACGCGCGCGTGCGCGCGTTGGTGAGCCTGCTCGACGACGCCGCGACGATGGCCTGCTGCACGGCCGAGCGGCGCATGCAGGACGTGCTGGAGGGCGGCTGCCGCGTGCCCATCGGCGCGCTCGCCCGCCACGATGGCGAAACGTTGACGTTGCAAGGGGTCGTCGCCTCCGAGGACGGCAAGCTATTCGTCCGCGCCATGCTGAAGGGGCCGGCCAGCGATCCGGCGGCGCTGGGCGAGCAACTCGCGCAACGGCTGCTCGCGGCCGGCGCCGACAAGATTCTACGAGAAGCTAGTACGGCGGGATAATGGCCTTCTCTCGGGGCATCAGGCGGCTTCCTCGACTCCGCGCCGCAGTTCATCCCGCAGTTGCCGCGCCGATTCCGTGAGGCGTGCCGGGTCCTCCAGGGCGTAGGCGTCCCACAGGAATAGCAACTGTTTGGCGAGTTCCTCGGCGAGTTGCTCGCGTGTTTGCGCGAACACATGGACCCCGAGGCGCTCGTCCGTAGCTACGTACAATTGACCAAACTCTTGATCGAGGTGTGGCGTGAGGGTTAAAGGTGGATGAAGGACGAGTGCGCGGCCATTGTACTGCACGCGATCAAACGTCATCGGAGATTAGGTCCACGGCGGCTCAACGCTTCTTATCGGGCGGCGCGGAGAAGATCCGTTTCAGGCGCAGCGCGAAGCCCGGCAGTAGCTCGTCATCGTTCAACGTGTCGTTCCACTGCACGACGCGGGTCGGGGCATGGGCGTCATGGACATGGACGGTACGACGCGCGGGATAGACACACCAGACGCGTCGCGCGCCGCCGGCAAGGTAGTCCTGAACCTTCTCGTTGACGTCGGTCGCCGACTCTGAGGGGCTGATAACTTCGATCACGAGGGCCGGTACTTCGGGGAACCAATCTCGCTCGCCCCAAACCACCCGCGCCCACTGTTCGGCCGGCACGTACACGCCGTCGACTCCACGGACCTGCGTGGGGTCGTCGGGTAGGGAAAATTGCACACCGAACTCACCTCCCGCCGCGAACCCCACCAGTCGATCGCGTTCATCGGGGCCTTGCTCCTCCTGCCATCCCAGGTCGAGCGCCCGGTCGTCGAGGTAGCGGATAATGGCGGCGACGATCTCCGCCTCGATACGTCCATGTATCCCTTTAGGGGGCGGCATCACTCGCACCTCTCCGCGCACGAACTCATGTCGATTGCCGTCGTTGGGGAGCGCCTCGAACTCCGCCAGAGTCATCGGTCCGCGGTCCGCAACCATCACTGCCTCCTCACGAACAGTCTGCTGCCCTATTGTAACGCAATCATGCGCCGCTAATCGGGTTTGTGTCAGAACGTGCGCTGTCGTATGCCGCCCAGCGCCGCTCAACGTCGCGCACGTCGTCGATTGTCGCGGTCCTGACCCACCCATCGAGCGTCTTTGGTGTGCGCCGCAATCCTGTCATCGTCTTGAGCCAAGTCACAAGTGCGTCGACTGCGGCGCCTCATATGCGTCACACTGGTACATGTTGGCTCAATTATCCTTGCAATAGGGATAGCGTGAAACGCTGGCGACGAAGACACTTTAGTGTCCGTGGCTTGCCATGCGACTGAAGTCGCAGGCCAACGGCGTTCGCCACATGATGTAAGCCAAGCTGTACTAGTAGTCAAGGCTGAAACAGACAGTTCGCGCGTGCCTACTGGGACCGCCGGCTTCCAGCCGGCCCACCGTTGCGGCCGTCCTGGTCGGGCACACCAACCCGTGCACCCACGACCGAGGCCGGCTGGAAGCCGGCGGTCCCAGTCGCTGCCAACTCGCCAAAGTTCGCTTGACGGACTACTAGTCTAGTATAGTACGGTACGACATGACGGACGTCCTGCCAAGCGGACGCGTCTCACCCATGAGAGAGGACGGTCACAACATGATCCAGACAGACAGCGAAGGGAACAGAGGGGAACATACGGTGAGAATCCTAGCCATATCCGGGAGTTTGCGGGCCAGTTCGACCAACACAGCCCTCGTGCGCGCGATCGCGGCGATGGCTCCCACGGGCATGGACGTCACGCTCTATGATGGGCTGGGCGATCTCCCGCATTTCAGCCCCGACCTCGACGACGAGAAATCGCCCGCGGCGGTCATCCAGCTGCGCGCGTTGCTCCGGGCCGCCGATGGCGTGCTCATCTGCACGCCCGAGTACGCCTTCGGAGTGCCGGGGTCCCTGAAGAACGCCCTAGACTGGACCGTGTCATCGGGCGATCTCAACGAGAAGCCGGTCGCCGCGATCAGCGCCTCTCCGTTGTACAGCGGCGGGGACAAGGCGCACGCATCGCTCCTGCTGACGCTGACCGCCCTGGGGGCGAACGTCCCCGACGGGGGGACGTTGATTATACCCGACGTCAAGGCGAAACTGGACGCCGCCGGCGCCGTGTCGGACCCCGCGACCGCGCGGGCGCTCGGGGCGGTCCTCGATGCGCTGGCGTGTGCCATCGACGCGCGCTGATACAGCGCGTTTCACCGTAGAGGGAGGATAGTCACGACATGATCCAGACAAACAACGACCGCACGGCGCCGGAGGCGCCGATCGCCTGTACCCTTGGCGTCGGGGAGCAGGTGACGCGACGCGACGAGATCACGCGCCTTTTCGAGGGCCGGCAGCAGGTGCGGGAGCTGCCCGACGGCTATGCCGTACAGTTCTCCGGCGACGACAACGTGGCGGCTGGGTTGCTGCGCTTCATCATCGGCGAACGCGCCTGTTGCCCCTTTTTCACTTTCGAGTTGACCTTCGAGTCGCGGCAAGGGCCGATCTGGGTGCGCCTACGCGGGCCGGAGGGCACGAAAGAAGCCGCAGCCGCGCTACTGAGCCTGTGACAACTGCCCCAGCGCTTGATGGAACACCCGCAGCAGACCCGCCACGGTGTCGTCCCATGTAAACGTGGCGGCCTGGGCGCGGCCGCGTGCGGCGAGGTCGGCGCGCAGCGTCTCGTCGCTGTCGATGCGGACGAGCGCATCGGCCCACGCCGCGGCGTCGTCGGGGCCGAGCAGGAGGGCGGCGTCGCCCGCGACCTCGGGCAGCGATGAGGCGGACGAGCACAGCACGGGCGTCCCACTCGCCATGGCTTCCAGCGGCGTGAGCCCGAAGCCCTCGTAGCGGCTGGGGAAGGCGAACGCCGTCGCGGCGGCGTAGAGCGCCGCCTTGTCCTCCTCAGCGATCCAATCGAGAAATATAGCGTCTGACGCGACGCCCAGTTGGGCCGCCTCGTCGCGCGGGTCGGCGAAACGTCCTCCTTGCGGGGCCACGACGGCCAGCGGCGCGATCTTTTGCCCCCTATCGCGCAGCAGCCGCAGGGCGCGCAGCAACACGGATACGTTCTTGCGAGGGTCGACGCCGCCTAGATATAGAATAAAGCGTTCGGGCAGGCCCAGGCGCGCCCGCAGCCGCGCCAACTCCTCGGCGTCGTGCGCGTGCGTGAAGCGCGCGTCGACGCCCAGTGGGACGACGTGTATTTTGCCCGACGGGACGCCTAAGTGGCGCGCGATATCGGCGGCCGAGTGGCGCGAGTCGGTCACGATGGCGTCGGCGCGCCGCGTGGCCGCGGTAACGAGTTTGAAGTAGGCTTTGAACGGAGCCGATGGCGCGTACTCCGGGAGCAATAGGGGTATCAGGTCGTGGATGGTGACGACCGTGCGCACGCCCGTAATGAGCGGCAGGCTAAAATACGGCGCGTAGAGCAGGTCGGCATTGATCCGCGACGCCGCCAACGGCAGCGTGATCTGCTCCCACAACACCTTCTCGATCTTCGGCCAGCGGCGTCGCAGTGGCGCTTGCGCCGATAGATAGGGGGTAGGTGGGACCGCGACATTGGCGTGCTCGCGGTGCCCGATCACGGCGTAGCGCGGCGTGGCGCCCGCGAATCGTTGCTCACCTACGGGCGCGAGCAGTCGCGCGAGTACTTCGCGCGTGTAGACGCCCGTGCCCGTGCGCGGATGATCGAGAAAGAGCCCGTTGATGGCGACCAATGATTTCCGGCCCATCATCGCGCGGCCTCCCGCAACGCGGTGTGTACGGCGGCCGCGCTCGCCGCCCAGCTATAGCCCCGCGCCCGGCCCGGCCCGCGTGCCGCGAGCGACTGCCGCAACTGGTCGTCGTCTAGCGCCCGCGCGATCGCCGCGGCCAGCCCCTCCACGTCGTAGGGATCGACCAGCAGCGCCGCGTCGCCAAGGACCTCCGGCAACGACGACGCATTGGACGCGACGACGACGGCGCCGCAGGCCAGCG
>JAABUZ0100004953.1_pt1 | contig 17899 bp, 16 predicted proteins | sample 5562091 | NCBI WGS metagenome assembly JAABUZ01 (sample SAMN12813069, study PRJNA571459) | rock metagenome | isolation source: Antarctica rocks | place: Antarctica: Victoria Land, Linnaeus Terrace sud | collected 2015-12-21
TGCTCACCGTCGAGCGCGGGCCAGACGACGGAGTCCGCATCCGGAAAGTCGGCGGCGAGGGGGGGGGCCGCGTGCGCCGTCGGGACGCCACGGGTCTCGGCACCCGGCGCCGCAGCAAAGGCGTAGGGAACGCCGCCGGCCAAGAACTCCAGGAGGGCGCCGACGTGCACGGCACGGGTGTCCGGTCGCACGAGGCGAGCGGCGGCGAGCCGCTTCACGGCGTTGTGGGTCTCGCCCTGGGACACTCCCACCGCCTCGGCCAGGGCGCGGTACGACATCCCGGGGCGAAGGGCGAGCTGGAGCGCCAGGGCGACATCGTGCGGACGCAGGTGGGCCACGGGAGACGGTACGGTGTTCACGATTCATGGATCCCGCGCGGGAAGGGCGTTCACGGTTCATGAACCATGGACACCAACGTTGCCCGGCGTGACGCATCGCTATAAGCAGCGCCCAGGCGCGGGGGCGACCCTCTTGTCACGGGAAGCCTGCGCGCGCCCCTCCCGAGCGGGATCGCGAAACGGGCTTGTCGGCACGTCCCCCAGGAGGTGGGCCCGTGGAACACGCGGTTCGCAGGGCCCTCCGCGTCGCCGCTCACCACGCGTCGAGCTGGAGACCGGGGACGTCGACGAAATCGTCCGCGTTCAGCGTAACGAGCGTGGCGCGGTGGACGAGCGCCTGCGCGGCGATCATGCGGTCGAGCAGCTTCCGCCGCGAGTAGCCGGTGTGGGCGACGATGACACCGTACGCGTCCGCGGCCGCGTCGTCGAAGGCCAGCGCGGGGATGGCGGCGAGCATGGCGTCGAGGCGCGCCCGGCGGACGGCCGCGTGCGCGGGCTCCCGGTGCACCCCCCCCTCGAGTGCCACGCGCGTGACGATCGACATGAGCACCGCCCCCGCGAGCGCCGCGACACGCGTGGTGACGGCGATGTCGCCGTCGCGCAGATGAATCGCGACGTTCGTGTCGAGCAGGTAGGCCACGGGCTAGAGGCCGGACCGCTCGGGCAACTCGTCCGACTCGCGCGCCTCGACCGCCGGGGGCGCGGGTAGCGCGCGGAGGCGCGCGACCATTTCGGGGATCGTCGTCGTCGCCGGGTAGATCGTCAGCACGTCCCCGGATCGGGCGATGACGAGCTCGACGTCCTCGCCGAACGCCACGTCCTTCGGCAGGCGGACCGCCTCGCTGTTTCCACTACGAAACGTGCGGCTTCGCGCAATCGGCATCCCGGCTCCTGTGTTGATATACATGTATATACGGCCGTGCGGGCGAGAGCGCAACGGCGGCGGGCAGCTCCGGCGTCGTTGCGCCGACAACAACGGCTCGCGCTCGACGCTCGGAGCCGCTCGTCCGCACGGATCCCGTATGGGCCCTCGGACGCTTGGACACTCCGGCGTGGGCTGTCCGCACTCACCGATGCCGGTCGCGGTCACTCAGGCCGACGAGTTGGTTCCTCACCTCGGCAACCTGCGGCTGAAGCACGCGCACGGTCCGGACGGCCCGCCGCGGCCTACGTGCCGGCCACCTCGAAATACGCGCGGTCGACCGCCGGCGCGTCGCGCAACGGGTGTCAGCGCATGGTCCAGCCGCTCGGCGAGGGCGGCGGATGGACCGTAGAGCTGGGCTTCGACGTTGATGAGCTGCGCCGAGTCGGCCAGCGCCGGATGCACGACGCCCTGGCGCGCGAGCTGTCTGCCGTACTCCGCGGTCAGGCGGCGCCAGTCGCCCGCTCGGCCATGCAGCAGCGCGACCGCTCCGCCCATCACCTGCCCCCAGTCGACGATGCGGTCGTCGCGGGACAGGCGTACGCTGTCGACGGCGTGCTCGAAGCTGGCGCGCTGCCCCAAGTGGTAGAGCACCTCGATCGCGAAGACGGCCATGGTCGTGTTGTCCGGGAACCGCCGATGCCCCACCGCCGCGATGCTCGCGGCATCGTGCATCCGCCCCTGGTCGACTCGGAGCCGCGCCCGCGGCATCTCGGCGTCTCGCATTTCCGCGGCGAGCAGACTCCAGCCAGCCGCGAAGCTGGTGTCGATGGCCACGGCCTGGCGGGCCAAGCGGACCGCCTTGAAGAAGTCTCCTTCGGGATCTGCGGCGCGCGCGGCCGCGCTGTCTCAGCCCGCGCGGGCCGTCGCCGCTCTCCTGGTACGAGGCCAGGACTGCCGCCGAATCGGCCGACAGCAGTCGCAGCGTAAGCGCGAGGTCGCGGTGCGAGCTGGCGGGCCGTTCCATGCGGCGGAGGGCCGCGCCGACCGCGGTCGGGGACACGAGGGAGAGGACGTTCGACTGCGTGAGGCCAGCGCGCACCGCGTCGCTGACGACCGCGCCGAGCGCCGAGGGTGTACACCGCGCCCCGTGCCGCGCGTCGCCGGCTGCCGTCGCGACTTGCGCCCCGACGCGTGTCTCCGCTGCTCGCCGTTCCGTCCAGCACCGACAGCAACTCGCTCGCGCTCTGCGGACGGCGCTCCGGCTCTTTCTCGATGCAGCGCGCGACCAGTGCGGCCAGTGTAGGCGGCACGTCCGCCCGCCACTTCCGGACGTCATCGGGTGCCTGCACCATGTGGGCGGCGAGCAGCTTCTGCGGCGATGCCGCCGCGAACGGGGGCTGGCCGGTCAGCAGCTCGTATGCTGTACAGCCGAAGGCATACAGGTCGGCACGGTGATCGGTGGCCGGATCTCCCGCGGCCTGCTCGGGAGCCATGTACGCCGGCGTGCCTAACGCCGTGCCGATCTGCGTCAGGGTGTCGCCCGCGGCGCGCGTTCTCGCCGCGCTGATCGCCTTGACGATCCCGAAGTCGGCCACGCTCGCCGAGCCGGCGGTGAGGAGCACGTTGTCCGGCATGACGTCGCGGTGGACGACGCCGCGGTCGTGGGCGTAGGCGAGGGCGCGTGCGACGTCTCGGAGGACCGACGCAGCCTCCGCGAGCGGCAACGGGCCATGCGCGAGCCGCGCGCACAACGACTCGCCCTCGACGAACGGCATCGTGTAGTACGGGACGCCGCCCGTCTCGCCCGCCGTGAGGACCGGGACGATCTGCGGGTGCTGGAGGTTGGCGGCGAGCTGGATCTCGCGCCGGAACCGATCGACGTTGACGCCGGCTGCGGCGTCGGTCGAGAGCACGTTGATGACGACGCGGCGGCCGAACGCCGCTTCATCTCGCCGGCCCGCCTCCCAGCAGCTGCTCGAACCGGAGCGCCCCCGGACCCGGCGTGCGACCGCGCAGACGCAGGAGCGTCAACGCGCGGCGCACGTTCCAGGCGTCGACCGGGACCCGCACGAGCGCGCCGGCCGCGAGGTGGTCACCGACGGCCGCCTCGGAGACGACCGCCAGCCCGAGCCCGGCGATGACCGCCTGCTTGATTGCCTCCGTGCTGCCGAGCGTGAGCGCGACCGGGGGCGTGATGCCCCGGTCGCGGAACGCCGCCTCGGCCACCGCCCGCGTGCCGGACCCTCGCTCGCGCAGGATGAACGGCTCGCGCGCCAGCGCGTCCGCGGTAACGCGTCCGCCTCCGGCGAGCGGGTGCCCTGGCGGGGCGATCACCACGAGCGCGTCCTCGCGCCACGGCACCACGTCGATGCGCGGATGCCGCACGGGGCCCTCGACCAGTGCGACGTCGAGACGCCGCTGCAGCAGGAGTTGCGCGACGGCGCGCGTGTTGGCGCTGGTCACGCGCAGGGCGACGCCCGGATGTTGTGCGTGGAAGGCGCCGAGGAGCGGTGGCAGGAAGTATGTCGCGACGGTGGTGCTGGCCCCGACGCGCAGCACGCCGGCGTCGAGCCCGCGTAAGGCGCGGAGTTCCTCCTCGGCGCTGCGCTCCACGGCGAATAGCTCGCGCGCCCGCGCGTGCAGCACCGCACCAGCCGCGCTGACCCGCACACCGGGCGCGCCAAGGCCGCGCGCGCCCCGCTCGAGCAGCGGCAGGCCGACCTCGCGCTCGAGTCCGCCGACGGCCTTCGACACGGCGGGCTGGCTCAGGTGCAGCACAGCGGCCGCACGGGAGAACCCGCCCTGGTCGACGACGGCCACGAAGACCCGGAGCGCCTGCAGGTTGAGAGCCATGCCTCACAGTAATAGAGGCATGAAAACAATGTCTTGGACATATCGTTCGTCGGCGGGCATCATCCGGTGGGGCACGCAACCGACGCTGCGCCCCGCTCCTCAGCCGATTGCCGCATGTCCACGACCGCGCTCGACGCCGCCCAGCTCCCGTTCGCTGACCGTAGGGGGACGCCCGCCAGCACCGCGCGTCCGCCCGCCGCGCCGCCGCGGGGACCGAGGCACACGCTCGCCCGTCTCGCGCCGGGCGTCGCGCTGGCCGTGGGCGTCGGCGTCGTCTCGTGGGCCATGGCGCTGGCCGAGGAGCGCGCCTTCGGCCACCCCATCATCGAGGGGCTCGTCGTCGCGATTCTGCTCGGGATGGTCATCCGCACGCTCTGGACGCCCCCCGCGCGCCTCGACGCCGGCGTGCGCTTCACGGCCAAGCAGGTGCTCGAAGCCGCTGTCCTGCTCCTCGGTGTCTCGGTCGACCTGCCGCTCCTGTTGCGCGCGGGACCAGCGCTCGCCGTCGGCATCGTGCTGCTCGTCGTGCTCGGCATCACCCTCAGCTACGGCCTCGGGCGCCTGCTCGGGCTGCCGCACAAGCTCGCTGTGCTCGTGGCGTGCGGGAACTCGATCTGTGGCAACTCCGCCATCGCCGCCGTCGCCCCGGTGATCGACGCCGAGCCGGAGCACGTCGCCTCGTCGATCGCCTTCACGGCGATCCTCGGCGTCGCGGTGGTGCTCGGGCTGCCGCTCCTCGTGCGGCCGTTAGGCCTCAGCTTCTACCAGTACGGCGTGCTCGCCGGGCTCACGGTCTACGCGGTGCCCCAGGTGCTCGCGGCGGCGTTCCCGGTGAGCGTGCTCTCGGGCCAGGTCGGGACGCTCGTCAAACTCGTGCGCGTGCTGATGCTCGGGCCGGTCGTCGTATTCTTCGCCGTGCGCCACCGCGCGGCCGCCCGCGCCGCCGGCCACGAGACCGCGACCGCGCGCCCGACGTTCCGCATGACCCGCTTCGTGCCGTGGTTCATCATCGGCTTCCTGGCGCTGGCGGCGCTACGGTCTGGCGGCGTCATTCCCGCCGCGGCGGCCGACCCGGCCCGCGCGCTCTCCGGCTGGCTGACCGTCGCCGCGATGGCCGCACTCGGGCTCGGCGTGGATCTCAAAGCCATCGCAAAGGTGGGGCGACCGGTCGTCGTCACGGTCACCGGGTCGCTCGTGGTCCTCATCGCGCTGAGCATCGCATTAATCCACGGGCTCGGCATTCAGTGAAGCATCCGTCTCGTTCATCACCTCCACGAGGACTACTACCATGTCGCACGCGCCGGACCCTCTCGCGGTACACCCGGGTTCACTCCGCGTGGACGGCGTGCTGAGACGGCGAGACGTGATCGCCGCCGGCCTGGCCGCGGCGGCTGGCGCGCTCGCGACCCGACGCCTTGCCGCGGCGCAGGTGCTTGGGGCCGGGCGTCCGCCGGGCGGGACTTCGGGCGGGCTCGTGATCCGCAACGCCCGTGCGCTCGACGCCGAGGCGCCGCTGTCGGCGCTCGCACGGTTCGAGACCGCGCCCGAACACTTCTTCGTGCGCAGCCACTTCGGGCCGCCGGTGCAGACTCCGTTCGCGTGGACGCTCACCATCGACGGCCGGGTGAGCCGCCCGACGACGCTCACGCTCGACGACATCCGTCGCCTCGGTGCGCGGGAGCACCTCGAGCGCGAGCACGCCGTCACGCTCGAATGCGCGGGCAACGGGCGCGGCGTGTTCGCGCTGCCCAAGACGTCGGGCGTCCAGTGGGAGTACGGGGCGGTGAGCACGGCCCGGTGGACGGGCGTATCGTTAGGCGCGCTGCTCGAACGCGCGGGACTCGGGCCCGACGCGCAACACCTCTGGATGGAGGCGCTCGACCACGCGCCGCTCCCCACCGTCCCCAAGTTCCTGCGCAGCGTCCCGCGCCAGGTCGCCCTCGGCGACGCCTTCGTCGCCTACGCCATGAACGGCCGGCCGATCCCGCTCCTCCACGGCGGGCCGCTGCGGCTCGTCGTGCCCGGCTGGTTCGGCATGGCGTCGACCAAGTGGCTGACGCACGTCCACGCGATGCCGGTCGAGTCGGACAACTACTTCATGGCGCACGGCTACCGCTACGCGGACGGCAGCGCCGTCACGACCATGCGGCCGAAGTCGGTCATCGCCTCACCACGGTCGGACCAGCGGGTGCGCGCCGGCCGGCTCACCGTGCGCGGGCAAGCCTGGAGCGGCGCCGGCGGCGTGCGCGGCGTCGACGTCTCGAGCGACGGCGGGCGCACTTGGCGCGCGGCGCGCCTCGCCGGCGCCGCGCAGCCGGGCGCGTGGCGCACGTGGGAGGCCGACCTGGACGTGCGGTCCGGCCCCGCGCTGCTCATGGCGCGCGCGACCGACGGCACCGGAGCGGTGCAGCCGATGCAGGCCGCCGCCAACCCGGGCGGCTACGGCAACAACTCCATCCATCAGGTGCCGATCCATGTCGCGTGAGCAACGGACGCACGCGAGAACGACGCCTCGGCGCTCGGCGCCGTCACCGGTCCGCCTCGTCATCGCCATCCTACCGGTCACCGCCGCGGCGGTCGGATGCGGGCGCGACGCCGGGACGGTCGCCCGTGCCGCCGCCGACAGCGTGTGGCACGCGCCCGGTGTCCAGGCCGGATCCGGGGCCGCCGTGGCGCCGACGCCCGGCTTCACGTCCGCCCAGGGTACGCCGCCCGCCGCCGGCCGGCCGACGACGTCGGCGGCCGCCGCGATGGCGCCACCCCCATCCGTTGCGCTCGACCGGCAGCTCGGGGCCGACGAACGGGCCGCGATCGCGGATCTACCAGCGGGCGCGGGTCACGACCTCGTACTCGGCAACTGTCTCATCTGCCACGCGGCGACGATGATCACGCAGCAGCACAAGGACACTGCCGGGTGGAACAAGACCGTCACGCAGATGATCGCCTGGGGCGCGCCCGTCCCGCAGGGACAGCACGCCGCGCTCGTCGCGTACCTGGCCGAGCACTACCGCGCGCGGACCGCTGGCCCGCCGGCCCGGCAGGTGCCCTGAAGCCGACTCCGCCGCAGCCGTTCGCGCCGGCGGTGCGCGCCGGCGTTCGCGGCGCGCACGGCATTCGTCAGCGCTCCTCGCGACATGCGAAGCTCGCCGCGTCGTCGGTGCTGCCCGCGCCCGAGTAGACCGCGCGCGCCGGGTGGGCGCATAGCGGCCGCGTGCGGATGGCCTTCCCCGTCGAGTCGCGCCGCGTCGCGACGAGCCGCTCGGGCGCGGCGCCCCGCTCCACCCAGTCGGCGAGCGCGCGCCGCCAGGCGACCTGCGCCGGTCCGCTGCCGCCGCCGCAGTGGAGCACCCCCGGAAGCAGGAACAGCCGCACGTTCGCGCGCGCCCGAGCGTCGCGCCCGAGCACCCGCTCGTAGTAGTCGATCGTGGCGAGCGGGTTGAGCGCGGGGTCCGCCCAGCCGTGGTACAGCAGGAGTCGCCCGCCGCGGGCGACGAACGCCGAGAGGTCGGGGTCCGCGGCGTCGAGCAGCGCCGCCAGTGGCCGCGCGTCGCGCGCGTAGCGTGCGCGGTCGTAGTGCGCGTAGTCCCACGTCGTATCGCCGGCCATGAAGTACCGGGCGCCTTCCTCGGCGAACATCAGCTGCAGCGTCGGCGTCCCGTGCGCGCGCAACAGCGCGGTGTCGCGTCCCGTGATCCAGGGCGCCCATCCGCCCCGGAGGTTCTCCCCGCCGACCGGCTGGCCGGGATAGACGACGCGGCCGGCCGGATCGGTCGTCGGCGCGTAGATCGTCGCGACCAGGGCGCGCTCGGCGTTCGTTAGGCACCCCGCCTCGGGGAGGTCCGCCGGGCACGCGCGGACGCGGTCGAGGCGGAAGCGGCACGCGCGCGGGTCGCCCACCACGCCGTCGCGCACGCCGTCGATCGCGTCGCACTGGTCGAGCACGGCGGCGGAGAGCGCGTCGAGCGCCGCCTCGCGGAGCGCCGGGCGGGCGAACGCCGCGCGCGTGGGGAAGGCCGCCTGCGCGTTGCGGAGGAACGCCGCGCCGATCGCCGACCACGGAATGGCCGGCGCGCCCGCGATGATTCCGTCGAAATCGCCCGGGTAGCGCTCCGCCTCCATCAGCCCCTGCCGGCCGCCGTTCGAGCAGCCCTCGAAGTAGGAGTGGGCGGGTTCGGCGCCGTAGTACGCGCGGACCAACACCTTCGCCACCTCGACCGCGCGGTGCACGGCGACGCGGCCGAAGTCCAGCTGCCGCTCGGGATCGTCGAGCGCCCACCGCGCCGGGCCGCCGTCGTCCTCGTGCCCGGTATCCGTGCTGACCGTGGCGTAGCCGTCGTTCGCTACGGCGAGCGCGGCGCCGTTGATGGAACCGGCGAAGCCGCCGTTGCCGCCCATGTACAGCCGGCCGTTCCACGCGTCGGGCAGGACGACGACGAAGCGGACCGACCGCCCGGTCACGCCGGCGACGCGGCAGTGCGGGACGCGCACGGCGTCCCTCGTGTCCGCGGGCACCGCGGTGGCGGCGGTGACGCGTACGTCGGGGAGGCGCAGGGCGCGCAAGGACGCGCAGGGAGCGGCCGCCGCCGACGGCGCGGCCGCCGCCTGCGCGCGCGCCGGCGTGTCAGGGGCTGCGACGGCGATGGCCGCGCAGAGGGCGAAGCGGGCCAGCCGCACGAGCGCGTGTGCCATACCCGAAGGGTCGCGGACGAGCAGCCGGCGCGTCAAGCGGCACGTCGCGCGAGGCCCGGGCAGACGCCTCACCCGCGCTGCGAGCGAGGGCGGTGATCTGGGATGTCTCGCATGAGATCCGACCCACCCGGGGCGTCGCGTGCTCGAGAGCGACACCGCCGCGAGCTCGCGCCGGGGCGCCCGCCGCCCACGTCTCCGCGCGGGCAATGCGTTAGGCGTCGGCGTCCCCGTCGCGGGCGGACGGCGTCAGCGCGGGCGTGCCTCGGCGGTCGGCGCGTTCTGGCGCGGCGCCGTCGGCGTCACGCGCCCCCGCGCGGCGGCGACCGACGGGCCGAGCGCCGATCCGAGCGGCGCGCCGATGTGGGACCCGCCGGAGCGACCGCTCGGATCCACGACAGCCGTCGCACTCGGTCGCGTGTCGAGCGAGCCTCGCTGCGCACCGAACGCGGCCGCGACGAGCGGCAGGATGAGGAACACCGCGAGCGCGCGGTACGGCTCGCGGGGCAGATCGGCGGGAGGCTGGGACACGGGACGACGGGGAGGGAGGCGGGCAGGCAACGTACCGACGGCGGACGCCCGACCGCGCGCCGCGTTACGCGGCGCGCGGTCGGGCGCGCGGCGCGTCGGTCGCCCAGCCGGCGGAACTGAGGTCGACGCACGCGCTGTCCTCCGCATCTCGCGCATGTGCGTCCACTGCTTCGGGTCAGGCGACGGGTACAGCCGGACCGTCTACCGCGTCGCGAGCGACACGACGATCGCCTCCGTCTGCTGCGGCGCGTACCGGAACACCTTTGGGTCCCCGAACTCGGCGGAGCCGGTGTCGAGCACCGGGGGCCGGCATGGCGCGCCCACGTGCGACCGCCGTCATTGCTGTACGCGCGCGCCTGCGTCTGGCTCGAGACGCGTCGGACCCCCGTGGGCACACGCGGCGGACGTCGCACCCGGCCGGCGCAGGGCGCCCGCGAACGTCCCGACCGTCAGCCGGCGCGGGCCGCCGCGGGCGTCGCGGAGCGAGCGGCGCCGGGCGCTTCGCCCCCCATCCCGAGCTGCGCCTGCAACGCCTCGAGCGAGAACCCCTTCGTCTCGGGCATCAGGCGGAGCGCGAACAGGAACTGGAGGAACATCATCACGGCAAAGAAGGCGAACACGCGCACGCCCGACGACTGCGCCACGACGGGGAAGATCCACGACACGAGGGCGGCCATGACCCAGTGCGTGAAGCTGCCGAGCGCCTGCCCCTTCTCGCGCACCGCGTTGGGGAAGATCTCCGAGATGAACACCCAGATCACCGCGCCCTGTCCGATCGCGTGGCAGGCGATGAAACCGAGCAAGCCGACGAGCACGAGCCCCGCGGACGCGCCACCGTGCGACGAGAAGCCGAGCGCCGTGAGCCCGAGCGCGACCGCCGCGCCGAGCCCGCCCGCGGCGAGCAGCGGCCGACGTCCGAAGCGGTCGATGATGAAGAGTGCGACGACCGTGAAGACGAGGTTCGTCCCACCAACCGCGACCGACTGGAGCAGTGCGGAATCCTTTCCCGAGCCGGCCTGCTGGAACACGCGCGGCGCGTAGTAGAGGATCGCGTTGATCCCGGAGAGCTGGTTGAACACCGCGATCGTGATCGCGAGCGAGATCGGGCGCGAGTAGCGGCGCTGAAAGAGCTGCGCGTGGACGTGCGCGCCCCCGGCCGCGTGCGCCTGCGCCCGCCCTTCGTCGAGCGAATCGGTGATCGACGCGAGCTCCGCGTCCGCGCCGGCCGTCCCACCCTCGCCGACGCGTGCCAGCACACGCCGCGCCTCCTCGATGCGCCCCTGCTTCGCGAGCCAGCGCGGGCTCTCGGGGATCATGAAGAGCAGCCCGAAGAAGATCACCGCTGGCAGCGCCTGCACCCCGAGCATCCAGCGCCACGCCGTCTCGGCCGGCATCGCCCGCGCGATCGCGAAGTTCGAGCAGAAGGCGATCAGGATTCCGGCAACGATGTTGAGCTGGTTGAGCGCGACGAGTCGTCCGCGCAGCCGCGCCGGCGCGATCTCGGCGATGTAGAGCGGCGACACCACCGAGGCGCCGCCAACGCCGAGTCCGCCGAGGAAGCGGAACGCGACGAACACGGGCAGGCTCGTCGCCATCGCGCTGCCCACGGCCGCGACGAGGAAGCAGAGCGCGAGCACGAACAGCACGAGCCGCCGCCCGAGCCGCTCCGCGGGCGGCCCCGCCGTGAACGCGCCGACGATCGTGCCGATGAGCGCCGCCGTGACCGCGAAGCCAAGCCCGCCGGCGTCGAGCGCGAACACCCGTTGGAGCGCGTCGGTCGTCCCCGAGATCACGGCCGTGTCGAAGCCGAAGAGCAGCCCCCCGAGGGCGGCGACGAGTGCGCTGAAGACGACGGAAGTACGGGAGGTCACGGCCGGAGCCCGGGGCGAGGGATGAACGCGCATGTAATAATGTCAAACGGCCGTCGTCACGAGCGCGCCGCGCCCGGGTGCGCTCGCAACCCATCGAGCGCCCGCCGCACGCCGTCCGGGATCGCCGTCGGCCGCCGCGTCGCCCGGTCCACGTACACGTGCACGAAGTGCCCGGTCGCGGCCGCCTCGCGGTCCTCGTTCCGAAACAGCCCGAGCTCGTACCGCACACTCGACCGCCCCACGTGCGCCACGCGCAGCGCGGCCGTGACCCGGTCCGGAAAGGTGATCGGCGCGTGATACCGGCACCCCGTCTCCACCACGAGCCCGATCGCCGCGCTCGCCGCGACGTCGAGCGCGCCCTGCGCGATCAACCACCGGTTCACCGCGGTGTCGAAGAAGCTGTAGTAGACGACGTTGTTGACGTGCCCGTACACGTCGTTGTCCATCCAGCGCGTGTCGAGCGACGTCAGGTGCGCGTAGCGGTCGCGCGTCTCGCGCGCGTCACGCGGTGCTGCGGATTCGGTCGCGGCCACGGGCGTGTGATGGGGTGATGTAGGTCAGAGCGCCCGCCGGTAGATCGCCAGCGCGTCGTCGTAGGTCACCGCGCGCGGGTTGTTCACGAGCAGCCGCTGCACCCGCATCGCGTCGCGCGCGAGCATCGGCAGGTCGGCCTCCGTGACCCCGACCTCGCGCAGCCGGCGTTCGAGCGGCAGCCGGTCGAGCAAGGCGCCGAGCGCGTCGAGCAACGCGCCCCCCGGGGCGCCGTCCGCCGGCCCGCCACCCGCGGCGAGCGCCGGCGCGAGCTCCGCGTACAGCGGCCCGGCCGCCGCCAGGTTGAACTCGAGCACGGGCAGCAGCACGAGCGCGTTGCTCAACCCGTGCGGCACGTGGAAGTGGCCGCCTAACGGATAGGCGAGGGCGTGCACCGCGGCGACCGGCGCGTTCGCGAACGCCATCCCCGCGAGCGTCGCGCCCTGCAGCATCGCCCGGCGCGCGGGAAGGTCCGCGCCGTCGTCCACCGCGCGCCCGAGGTGCGCCGCGAGCAGCCCCAGCGCGCGCACGGCGAGCGTGTCGGAGAGCACGTTCTTCAGGCGGCGCGACGTGTACGCCTCGATCGCGTGCACCATCGCGTCGACCCCCGTCATCGCGGTCGTGCGCGGCGGCAGCCCGAGCGTCAGCGTCGCGTCCAGCAGCGCCACGTCCGGATACAGGTGCCCCGACACGACCCCCTTCTTCTCCGCACTCGGCGTCGTCACGATCGCGATCGGCGTCACCTCCGAACCCGTCCCCGCCGTCGTCGGCACCTGCACGAGCGGCAGCCGCGGGCCGCGGGCGAGGTCGACGCCGTAGACCGCGCCGAGCGTCTCGCCCGACGCGGCGAGGAGCGCGGCGAGCTTGGCCGTGTCCATCGAACTGCCCCCGCCGAGCCCGACGACGCCGTCGACCCGCGCCGTGTGCGCGGCCGCCACCGCCGCTTCGACGCACGCCTCCGGCGGGTCGGGCTCGACGTCGGCGAACACCACCGCCTCGACGCCAGCCGCGGCGAAGCCGTCGAGCGCGGGCGCGAGCGCGCCGCTCGCGAGGAGGCCGCGGTCGGTGACGACGAGGGCACGCGTGATCCCCCGCGCACGCGCGAGCGCGCCAAGTCCGGCCGAGCCGCCGTCCGCGCAGACGAGGCGCGGCGTGGTCGTAAAGGTGAAGTCCGTCATGCACGCTGGGGTCCGGGCGCCGGCGACGTCGACGCCCACAACAGCCGGCGACCGCGTCGCGTACCACCGTGGTCGCACCACGCTGGTCGCAGAATCCCGTCCTCCTCACGTCCCATGCCCCGCTCCGTCCCTCGCTGGCTTTCCCGAGTTCCGGTCGCCCTCGCGGCCGCGCTGCTCGGCGCCGCACGCGCCGCCGCGCAGCAGCCCGTGTTCACCCCCGATCATCCGTCGGGCATCTACGCCGTCGGCGAGCGCGTGGGCTGGACGGTGACGCTGCCCGACGGCGCTACGACGCACGGCCCCTACCGGTACACGATCAAGCGGAACGGCGGCGAGGTCGTCGGGGCCGGGCCGCTCGACCTCGCGACGGGGCGCGCGCGCGTCGAGACCGCGCTCGCCGAGCCGGCGATGCTCGTCGTCGAGGTCCGGCCCCCCGCGCCCGACACGACCTTCGGCGACCGCAGCACGGGCGGCCCGGGCCGCGTCCTGCTCGGCGCGGCCGTCGCCCCGACGTCGATCCGCGCCGCGGAGCCGAAGCCGGCCGACTTCGACGCGTTCTGGGCGGCGAAGCTGAAGCAGCTCGCGGCCGTCCCCATGCACCCGGTCGTGGCGCCGGGCGAGAGCGGCACGCCGGACGTCGAGTACGCGACCGTTAGGCTCGACAACGTCAACGGCGCCCACGTCTACGGGCAGCTCGCCAAGCCCGCGCGCGAGGGGAAGTTCCCGGCCCTGGTGATCTATCAGTGGGCGAGCCCGCCCTACCCGCTGCAGAAGCCGTGGGTGACCGGCCACGCCGCCGAGGGCTGGCTCACCTTCAACATCGAGCCGCACGACGTCCCGGCCGACATGCCGCAGGCGTTCTACGACGCGCTCCCGGCCCTCATCAAGAACTACGCGACCATCGGCCAGCACAGCCGCGACGAGAGCGACTTCCTCCGCATGTACCTCGGCGCCTACCGCGCGGTCGAGTACCTCGCCACCCGCCCCGACTGGGACGGCCGTACGATGGTCGTCATGGGCACGAGCATGGGCGGCCAACAGAGCTTCACCACGGCCGGTCTCAATCCGCGCGTGACCGCGCTCGTCGTCGACGTCCCCGCCGGCGCCGACGTGACGGCGGCGCGGCACGGGCGCGCGCCGAGCTACCCCAACTGGAACGTCTCGCGCCCGGACGTGCTGACGACGGCACGCTACTTCGACACGGCCAACTTCGCCTCGCGCATCACCGCCCGGTCACTCGTCGCGATGGGTTTCATCGACGACGTCGCCGCCCCCGCGGGCATCTGGGCCGTGTTCAACCAGCTCCGCGGCCCGAAGGAGGCGGCGCCGATGGTCGACTCGCCGCACAACAACCTCGCCACACCGCGCGAGCAGGCGCCCTACACGCGGCGCTCGGCCGAGTGGCTCGCGGCCCTCGTCCGCGGCGGCGAGCCCTCGGCCGGGCCCGCGCCGGACTGACGCGGGCCCGGCGCCTGCCTAACGCACGTCCGAGAACGCCGCCGGCCGCAGGAACGCCGCGCGGATCACCGACACCGTCTCCGGGTCGGTCCACCCCGGGCGCACGCGGATGCGCTGCCAGTCCGGGTTCGCGCCGAACCGCGCCCACGCCGCCGCGCGCGCGGCCATGTCGTCGAACCCGACGAGGTACGTCAGGTGCGGCAGGCGCGCGCCGGTCATCGCCGTGCCGAACATGACGGGCGCGAAGCCGCATTCGCGGAAGATGCGGATCTCCGCCTCGTCGAACATCGCCACCTTGGCGCGCAGGCCCGCGTCGGACGGGGCCTCGTAGGTGCGGAGCTCGAACAGGCGCGGGGGCCGCCCGGCCGCCGCGGGCGGGACCTCGAGCGCCGGGTGGCCCGCGAATGCGCGGTAGAGCGCGACGTCGTACCGCACGTACGGCAGGCCAACCGCATGCGGCGCCGCGGCGGGATTTCCTGTTGACGCCGTCCCGTGCTCCCACGCGTCCGCGGCGGCGCGGAGCTCCGCGTCGGCCGCGAGCCGCTCGGTCGCGGCGCCGAGGGCGGCGACCGACGGGTACGGGACGAGCAGGAGCAGCGACGGCGACGGCAGCCCGGAGTCGGGGGTGAACGCCCCCACGGGGCCCGCGCCCGCGCGCCGGAGCGCCGGGACGAGGTGGCGCGCGCAGAACTCGTGCGCGCGCGCGACGTCGAGGTCGCTGCGCAACTCGTACGTCCGCAGCTCGTACACGGTGCGCTCGGGGGCCGCAGGAGCGGCGCCGCCGGGCGCGGCCGCGCCGGCGGGCGCCGCGCCCACGGCGCCGAGCGCGGCCCCGGCGATGCTGGCAGTCAGAAAGTCTCGGCGTTCCATCGGCAGGCGGACGTTGGAGGCAGGCGGCGCGCCCGACCGGCGCGCGCCCGTGGTGTGCTATCGTACGGCGTTCGTACGGCGTCGGCGTGACAAGGTACGCGGTCCGCGGCGGCCGCACACGCGCGCCACGCCCCGGCCCGCCAAGCGCCCACGCCCCGCATGAGAATCGTCGCCGGCACCTTCGCGGGGCGCGACCTCACGCCGCCCAACGACTTCCGCGTGCGCCCGACCGCGGAGCACGTCCGCGCGGCGCTGCTCGACGCGTTAGGCCCGGACCTGCCCCGCGCGCGCGTGCTCGACCTCTTCGCCGGCACCGGCGCTCTCGGGCTCGAGGCCCTCTCGCGCGGGGCGGCGCGCGCGGACTTCGTCGAGACCCGCCCCGCGAGCCTGCACGCCCTCCGCGCGAACGTCGCCGCACTCCGCCTCCGCGACCGCACGCGCGTCTTCAACCGCGACGCCCTCCCCTTCGCCGCGGCGCTCGCGCCGGGGAGCTACGACGTCGCCTTCGTCGACCCGCCCTACGAGTCGCGCATGCTCGACCGCGTGCTCGCGAGCTGGCGCGCGTCGGGGTTCGCGCGGGTGCTCGCGGCCGAACACGCGCGCACGCACCCGCTCCCGCCCGGCGCGGACGAGCTCGCATTCGGCGACACCCGGATCACCATCTACCGGGGCTGACCGGCGGTGGGGGGCGGTATCCTTCCCGGTCCGATGCCTTCCGCCCGCCGCCCCGCCGTTCCCGCTCTGATGCGTGCTCTTCGTCTACTCGCCGCAACCGCGACTGCAACCGCGACTGCGCTCCTCGCCGCGCCCGCCACGGCGCAACCGGCGCCGGCCGTGACGACGCCCGCCGCGCCGCGCGGCCCGGCGCTGTCCGCGGCCGTGCAGGACCGCATCCGCGCCCTCCACGCGCTGCTCGACGAGCAGTGGGAGTACACGCTCCGCACGGGCCCCGAGTTCGCCTCGATCCTCGGCGACAAGCGCTACAACGACCGGCTGACCGACTACTCGCAGGCCTCCGTCGACCGCGACCTGGCCGCGACGCGCGGCTTCGAGCAGCGCTTCGCGGCGATCGACCCGGCCGGCTTCCCCGAGCAGGAACGGCTCAGCCGCGAGCTGATGCTGCTCAACCTGCGGACCGCGCTCGAGGCCGCGCGCTTCCGCGAGTGGGAGATGCCCGTCAACCAGATGAACGGGATCCACATCGACCTCCCGCAGCTCGTCACGTCACTCTCCTTTGCCACGGTCAAGGATTACGATGACTACGTCGCCCGCCTGCGTCAGCTGCCCCGTGCGTTCGCCCAGGTCACCGACCAGATGCGCCGCGGCATGGCCGACGGGCTCATGCCGCCCAAGATCCTGCTCGCGCAGGTCGTGACGCAGTCCGACGGCCTCGCGCGCCAGCAGCCCGACTCGACGCCCTTCGCCGTCCCGCTCGGGCAGCTGCCGACGACCTTCTCCGCCGCCGACCGCGACCGCCTGCGCGCCGGCGTCCTCGCCGCGATCCGCGACAGCGTGCTCCCCGCCTACGCGCGCTTCACGGCCTTCGTCCGCGACGAGTACGCCCCCAAGGGTCGCGACAGCATCGGCACGTGGGCGCTCCCCGACGGCCCGGCGCGCTACGCGTCGGCCGTGCGGCGGCAGACGACCACCCGCCTCACGCCGAGCGAGATCCACGAGCTCGGGCTGCGCGAGGTCGCGCGCATCGAGGGCGAGCAGCTCGCCATCGCGCGCCGGCTCGGCTTCGCCGACGTGCGCGCGATGCGCGACTCGCTCCCCAAGATCCCCGCGCTGCACCCGACGTCGCGGGAGCAGATCCTCGACGAGTACCGCCGCTACGCGGCGCAGATGTACGCCAAGCTGCCGACGCTGTTCGGCCGGCTGCCGAAGGCGAAGCTCGAGATCCTCCCCGTCGAGCCGTTCCGCGAGAAGGAGGCGTCGACCGCCTACAACCAGGGCACGCCCGACGGCTCGCGCCCGGGCCACGTCTTCGTCAACACCTACGACTTCGCCCACCAGTTGACGATCAACAACGAGTCGACCGCCTACCACGAGGGCGTCCCCGGGCACCACATGCAGATCTCGATCGCCCAGGAGCTGCCCTCGCTGCCGCCCTTCCGCCAGCAGGCGCAGTACACGGCCTACGTCGAGGGGTGGGCGCTCTACTCGGAGCGGTTAGGCAAGGAGGTCGGCTTCTACCGGGACCCGTACAACGACTACGGCCGCCTCGACGACGAGATGCTGCGCGCGATCCGCCTCGTGCTCGACACCGGCATCCACGACAAGCACTGGACCCGCGAGCAGGCCGTCGCCTTCTTCCGCGCGCACTCGAGCGAGAGCGAGCCGCTGCTGCAGTCCGAGACGGACCGCTACATCGCGTGGCCGGGCCAGGCGCTCGCCTACAAGGTGGGCCAGCTCACCATCCTCCGCCTGCGCGACGAGGCGCGCGCGGCGTTAGGCCCGCGCTTCGACCTCCGCGCCTTCCACGACGAGGTGCTCGGCGCCGGCGCGCTCCCGATGGACGTGTTCGAGCGGCGGATGAGGACATGGATCGCGCGCGCGTCGCAATAAGCGCGGTCTTCCTGCTCGACGGCCTCACCTTCGGCCTCTGGGTCGCGTACCTGCCGCTCGTCAAAGGCGGGCTACACCTGTCCGATCTCGCCTTCGCCTCCGCGCTCGCCGGGATGGTCGGCGGCGCGTTCGTGGCGCAGCCGCTCGCCG
>JAABUZ0100004955.1_pt1 | contig 17892 bp, 14 predicted proteins | sample 5562091 | NCBI WGS metagenome assembly JAABUZ01 (sample SAMN12813069, study PRJNA571459) | rock metagenome | isolation source: Antarctica rocks | place: Antarctica: Victoria Land, Linnaeus Terrace sud | collected 2015-12-21
CAGCAGTTGAGTGCGGGAGCACTTCCTGCGCACAACGACTTCGCCCCGCAGGTTCAGGCCAACCAGGTGAAAGACCGTCTTGCCGAGATCGATGCCGATCGTGTGTATTTGCATGGGAACCTCCTCCGTGCACCTCTTATATCCCCAGACCGATCAGGGCGGAAGCGGCGGACCATCCCATTAGCTCTGCCGCAAGGCCGGCGGAGACCTCGAACAGATCAAGTTCCTGCTCGGACACTCGTCCATCCAGACGACCGAGCGGTACCTGGGGTCCGAGCAGGAGATCGCCGTCGCGGTCAATGATGCGATTGGACTGTGAGGGCGAGACCGCACCAGATTTGCGCTACGTGACTAGGGCGAAGAGACTAGTTTCCACACTCTGTGCTCCTTTCGGCGGAATGTGGGCACCAACTCCATCGCGGTATATGCGCTTCCAGTGGGAGCTCTTGATCTCCATTCAGTTCTCTGATGGTAGCTCGATGTGATCGATGACGAGAACTGCGACGGGACCTCTGCCGGACTGCAACTTGAGGCCGAGTTGCTCCTGAAGTGCGGTAAATATCGATGCAGCGGAAGTCTCGGGAGAAGCATCCGACCCGGAGTCGGGAGTCCAAGTGAGCGAGAGATCGTATATTCCTTTGAGTCCGGTCTTATCGAGGATCGTTCGATGCAATTGATAGGACAAAGTGTAAGCGAGCGACGCAAGAGAAATTCCGTGAGCATTAAGAACGCCGTTGTCGATCGTCATCGCTTCGCCGTGGCCGGGGGAGTCAGTGGGAGAGGTGAGCTTGAACTTGGGGCCGCCTTTGGCGAGGATTAATTCATATACGGGAAGCGTCCTCGCTTCGGTGTGAGCCCTTAACTGAAAACGGTTCGCTAGCACCGGCCTCAAACGCGACTGCTGCTGCTCCGGCGTTAGCTGTTTGAGTTCATCCAGGTCAGGATTGACGATCTTGGCTTCGAGGTCAAATCGGGCAGAGCTTACCGGCCCTGAGACGCCGTAGATGAGATCTTCCTTTATGCCATACGCCGTTGAGAGGAGGGTCTTAATGGATGCATTTTTTGCGGTGTACGTCGCTTCCCCTGTGTCTACACTCATGTTGCCGCTACCCGACTTGTTGATCTTCACGGAGACGATGTCGTAATCAGTTGACTTTGTCCTAGTGGCCGACGTGGAGGCACCCGTCTGAGCGGAAAGGGAAATACGAGTGAGGCTAGGCAGAGCGAGAACAAGGACGCAGAAATAAATCAACCAATGATAGGTATGTATCATTGAGTGGCCGTCATCCTCTCTGCCGCTTGTGAAAGCGTTGAGCTTGGAACCAATGGCGAATCGTTGCTACTCATCGTCTCATCCAGGCCGATCAAGGTAAAACTCACATAACATAAGCGTCCAAGAGAAGCGACACGCGATTGAGCCCGTGCTGCTCACTGCGAAGCCGATGCACGTCTCCTCTCATTTACGGAGTCTTTTGTTTACGAAGCCAGTCAGCATAAGATCTAGACTTGGGTGATTAGGATCATTTGTAGCTATGTGAATGTAATCATCTATTGGCCCAAAGTGTCCTTCTGAGTCATATCGAACCACGATTGACCCGTCTGCGCCGGGAACGATGGAAGCGGCGCTTCTCATAATTGTGGTGCAGCCACAGCTACCCCACACTCCGAGAATCCTCAGCACCGAATGTCCTGCATTATGCAGTTTGAATTCATGCTCAACAATCTCTCCTTCCGAGGTAGAACCAAAGCTAAACGACTGTTCCGGTACTACCACTCGCGGTGACTGACGGAATGCGAGCATAGCCCCCACGGAAAGGACAACCATCGTAGGCAGAACAATGAGCCACGTTTTCCTCGACATGAAACTTTCTCACCTATCCGCCTTTGACAGCGTTATGGCTAGAGGAACAGCGGATGAATCCAGCTTCCAAATGTGTTAGAGTCACCCGCTATGCCAACAAAGAATCAACTAGTTGCAGGCAACGACGCAGCCATTACCCGAACAACGTGCTGAGCAGTTGCCGGACGGGCACGGTGTCTGGCAGTACGCGCCGCTTGGACAACCGATGTAACAAGGAGTCGCGTAAGCCTTGATAGTGAGTCCACTGGCCAAAACTGCACCGCTTAGAACGACGTAGCACCAATTGAGGAATCTATTCATATCTTGCTCCATGTTTCTAACAGTTAGAGTGATGTATTCGGGAGCAGTCGCCGCTCAGAATGTGGTGTCCGTTCGGTACAACGCCCGCGTAGTGTTGGCATAAAACGTCCCGCGAAGGATCGCCCCACCGACAAAGGCACCACCTTCTAATGAGTTCGAGCGCACTAGTCCGAGCTGGCGTCCTTGCGGTGACACGAAGCAGAGGCTCCGATCGGCAAGCATTGTCACCAACGTACCGTTGTCGGCCAGAACACCAAAAGTCTGAATATCAGCGAGCTGAATCCCGTCTAGGTTTTTTACTATCTGCGCCGGACCGGAGCCCGGTGTCTTCCAGAAACTCTTGCTCAATTCATCTATGGGTTCTCCACTCAAGCGCAGTGTCCACATTAGCCTGCCGGACATCTCATACTTTTGGATAAGCGGCAGAAAGTCATAGAGAATATAGACCGAGTCATCGTTTGTAACCACTAGGTGGGCTCGGCCTAATGCGATGTTCCATTCTGGCCTGTTGGAGTGTTCAGGATAGCCATCCGAAATCTCGGGTAGATGGCCAAATTGCCGACGCACCTTACCCTCCGGCGAGAACACCGTGATAATGCTGCCGTCGCGTGGGGTGTTAAGCAGTATGTCGCCATTGGAAAGAACTCCGAGCGAATCAGATGTTGTCCCTATTCTGAACTGAGAAATGGCGTGGCCTTTATGGCTTAGTATTTGGACGCGACTGTTTCCGGAATCAAGAACATATAGATCGCCACCGCTGCCGAAAGCAATATCCGCGGGCTGATAGAGGTTGCCAGGTTCCTGTCCTACCACGCCGATATGTCTAAGAATGTTGCCAGACGAGTCGACCACTAGAACCCGATTGTTCAGAGAATCCAATACGTACAGTTCACCCGTAGAGGAAGATCGTACCGCTGCTAGCCACTGCAGTCTGATCTCGGACGGACACTCTACACAGATGTTTTTCTGGACGGACGCTGGTAGTATCTGGGTCGATTGGTAAACGCTTGGCGAACTCTGAACGTGCTCGGACAATGAAGCATTCGTTGCTTCGTGAGGCCTAAACTTGGCTGGCTTCAGGGTAGCGTTCGTTACTGCTCGATACCAGTCCGTGTACCGCTCAACGTCTACAATTCGTCCCGTGTCGGACACCATGATTACCGTCGGTACGTTAGTCTCGCTCAGGCCAGTGAAATTAGGGTCTTCCCATCCAGGTAGGTAACCTTCGGCCAGGAAGACCTCCCCTGCCGCAGGCGGAGATAATCCACTACGCTGCAGATTGAAGCCAGCGAAAGACTTACTGAACACAGGTATTATCTTCTCAGCACTGAAGTCGTGTCCGTGCCGGTATAAGTTGTCCAATTGAGCGATATAGTTGCTCACCGCGCACCTGGTGCAATCAGTTTTGAAAAAAATGATTGTGCTCGGTCCCCGAGCTATTGTTGACAATTTAAAGTGTCGAACTCCGTCGAGCGAAGTCAAGGTCGCTTCAGGGATAGACCTGCCGATTCGATAACCCTCTGGGGTGACCGCGTCTCTGTAATCGACGGCTCCGGTAATGTACCTTTGAGCTAGCTGACGCATCGTGTCTGCATCAAGACGGTCGGGGAGAGAAAACCGTACGACCTTTTGGGGATCTATAAGAAAGGACCACGCGAAAGAGCCACTGGCGGGAAGGTGGAACATAGAGCGCAGATTGTCATTCGAATATAGGGATAGCCTTGGTTCAACTATCCCTGTTTGTGCGATTTGGCTCGCGTATGAAGCGGTACGAGTGTCATTGAAAATATATGAGACCTGAACACCTGCCGCACGAAACTGATCCAGAAGATGAGGTGTGTACTCCAAAGTTTGCTTCTGGCCGTCTAGGCCTGACGTACATATCAGGAATGTCCATCGCCCTCTCAATAGCGAGTCGGTAGTCTCTTTGTGGGCCGCGTTAACTGGTTGGATGGAGAAGTCAGGAAAGATGGCATTTACATCTACAGTTCTGTACCAAGGGATTCCATAAATGCTGCGCGGACGCGGGCTATATTTGGTCCACCCAATTAGGGCGAGACCAATAAATGCCATGCTGGTTGAGAGTAGAGCCAACAGCGGGAATTTGCGAGGCAGACGAAAGCTCATCGGGGCGTCTCCCAGGATCGAGACAGTACAGGATTGCTCTCCGGCTTGTCAAGTGAGCGCTAGGTTGGCGAGAGCTTCTGGCTTACGGCGACGCTTAAGCGTCTCTCTTATCAACAGAGTGTCACCGTTGACGGACTCCGCCGAATCCTTTTGTAAGAACAACGGAGGGGAACGCAGGCCCGCGGGCTGTCGTGAGAGTTCATCGCCTTTGGTGTCGCCCAGTATCCTTCACACTGCTAGATTGCACAGGCTCTGATCAGAGCCCTAACAGGTTATTTCTACGAAGCCGTGCTTCACAAGCCACATTATGTGACGAATGGTCCTATGGCTGGAGTTAGGGTGCTTGCCTGCTTGGACCTTCAGAATATTAGAAACCGTGATCGGTCCCACCGAAACGTCCATCTGAATAGCCGTCAGTAACTCTGTATCATAAAGGTCCCCCCACCTGTCCAAAAGGGTGTAGCGCAGCAGGAACTCCTTTAGCTCTGCCGTGTCGCCTGTCGTGATTAAAAAAGCCGTAGGCTCTAAATGAAAGGTCGCATAGTGCGCAAAGGTGCTGTAATACTCTGGTGTGTAAAAAGGTACGTTTCGCTTGGTTGTAAACACCGGATTGTGCGCTCGTCTCATTTCCACAAGATCGAAGGCTAATTTCTGATACCTTGCAGCGATCACCTTATTACTGTAGTGACTAACAGCACGTTCACGCGACTTAAGGCTCATCTCATGAAGCCGTGGCGGGTTACTTACTAGACTCGTTATAGCTTCGTTCCAGTTATGAAGATTGATGGCAACAGACTGGCCAAGTGCAACATGATCATGTTCAGATCCAGAGAACCAGCCAGAGTAAGTTAATTCTTCGTCACACCTTCCCCACCACGTGGGAATCAAGTATCCAGTCTCCCCATCGGCAACTAGCTCTCGATACCCATCCCAGTCACTAACTACCTGCGGAAGACCTGACGCCATCGCCTCCACCACAGACAATCCAAAACTTTCTTGTAAAGTATCTGATGGGGAGAAAAAGATGTCAGCAGCGTGGTAAAGAAGCCGTTTCTCGGATGGGGAAACATCGGTGCGAAACACCACCGTGTCCTGCATGCCTGTGTGATTGATCTCTGATTGTAGCCACTTCTGATAGGGCTCATCATACACACCTGCTAAAACTAGCGTAACGTGCCTTTCCAGATGTTTGGTAGAGATTTCACGAAGCCCACGTAGGAAAGGAGTCATGTCCGCTTTTGTATGGCTGATGTATCCGAGATACAGGACTAAAAAGCCGTGCTCCGGTAGCTTTAGGCGTCTTCTCGCAAGCTGTTGAGACCCCGGACAGTAGTACTCAGTATCCACAGGTAATGGGATTGTGTCGATGCGGCCGTGATATTTAGCCGACCAGTTTAGCCGCTTCTCTGAGCGCGTCGAGATGTTGTCTATCATGGAGGCCAGCGCTGTTGCACTGGCGGCGCTCGAACAAACGAGACTATCCCAAGGAAAAGTCTGGTGCAACAAGAGCTGGAAGACGTAATCCGTGAGCAAATTATGGAGACTGAGGGTGTGATTCGTAATAATAAGGGGATAATCCTGTTTAGTGAACCACTCCCTGACGCGTAAAGATGAGAGGGCATTCAGGTTAGAAAGCTCGAACCATACCTCCAATGGAGGAACGCTGAGCTGCTGCCAGTTGAGAGAGGGGAGTGATCGGATGAGAGCCTCAGAAGCAAGGTTATGATGCGAGCGAACCCATAACTCCGTCTCATGCTGAATATTTGGCGGAACGCAAATGTATAGGCTCTCTGCAATCTGCTCTTGAACGAGGGCAGACAGTAGATTGTCAACTGCTACTGAGCCACCGCGAATTGCGCGTCGTGGCAAATGAGCAAAAAAGCGTTGAAGTATTGCTTTCATGTATCTCTGAGAAGTACCGCTCTTCTCTGGAGGTTCTGAAAAATAACTTCCCTGTGGAGGATCTGAAAGCCCAATGGCAGCAGCACGGAGCGGATGCTTAGTCATGTGTTTCCTCCTGAAGAGGGTACAACGATTCTCGTGTGTTCCTGGAGGTGCGTATCGCTGCATTTAGCGCTTGTGTACGGCATTAAAGACGCTAGACCGTTGCTTAGGGAGGCTTGTCCATAAGTCAAGGGACAAGGACGATGGGGGCTCGCCAGAATGTCACTTTCGAAGTCGTCGGATCAAGCACGGTCACCTGACAGTCGTACTCTGCAGGCGGCAGGTTCGAGAGAGCGACGTCGAAGCTGAGGGGCATGGTTCCGAGGCGGCTCGCAGTATTCGGTGTGACTGCGGTGGGCGCCGTCTCGAGGATCTTCGCGCCTACTCGGTAGAGCGTGACAAACGCAAAAAGCGGCTCTGCACCTGCAGGCGGGGGCTTGTACGCCTGCAGGTAGACGTACATCGCTCGGCTGGAACTAAAGACCCGCGTCACGCTGGGCACGAGCTTCTTTCCGTCCTGCACGAGAGGATTGACAGCCGCCTCCTTCGCCCGGTCCTTGCTCTTCGAAGCGTCGTAGATCGCGTCCTTGAGGTCGACACGCTGGCTGCTGAGCACGACCGAGCTGATAGGTACATGCTTTTCCTCCTTGTTGAGATTGGGGATGACGAAGACGGTCTGGTACGTGCCGATCCTGCCGGTCTCGTCGTCGCGCGCCAGAAACTTGATGCTGTACTTGCCGGGTAGAAGGGTAAAGCCGGCGTCGTACTCGATTGGCCGATGCGTCAGCTCGGCAGCGGTTGCGTCGCTCAGCTTGATGTTCACGTTGTCGCGAACATTGGTGACGGTCGTGCCGCCGACGAGGTCCTTAATCTCGCCGACGAAGTCGATCAGCGTGTGCTCGGCGCCGCCGCGCTTTGCCAGTGCGAGCTCGCGTCCGGGGATCTTAACCACGATCGGAACGAAGTACTCGGCGCGGTTGAGCTGGAAGTGGTCGATCTCCATCACGATCGAGAGTTCGGTGATGGGGTCCTCGAGCATGAGCGCATCCTCGAGCTGCCGCTCCTTATCGACCGAGGTGAAGCGGCTGAATAGCTTGTCCGCGTAGTACCCCTGCCTGTACGCCAGTGTTGCCGCGGGCTGCTCCGTCAACGACACCTTCACCTTGCGGAAGCGGCCGTTCTGCGCCGTGTTAGTCGTGTAGTAGCCGAGGATGTAGTAGTCCGAGATCGCCTGCTGCGCCTGCACGATACCGCGCGTGAGGTCGTTGGTGTCGAAGAGCGCCTTACCCCCGGTGTCGCCTGCCAGCGCAAAGAGCGTGTCCTGCGACTGCTGGAAGTTGTTCGTCGTGGCCTGGGCGGATGCGCCGGTATACATGCTGGCGTTGCCCGGGGAGCCCTGTGAGGCATCGCCAAGTGGCGCCTCAGCCACGAGACCGCGCGCGTCGACCGGCCAGAATGAGACGCCGGCTTTGATCGCCGCATCCACCGTCGCGTGAAGCTGCGCCTGGTTGTTGATGCCGTTTAGACGAAGACCGCTCGCAAAGTAGATGATTGACTTTTTCTCATTCAGCTGCCCAAGCATTCGCGCCGCGGTCTGCAGCGCGGAGAGCTGGCGATCGGTGTTGAAGACGTTGAACTCACTATCGTCCTGGCCGAACGCAGCGCCGGTATCCGCGCTGCTGGCATCGTCGATCGTCTCTGCCGAGCCTTGTCCTTCGCCCACGATTAGCGTCTGCAGGATACTGAGCAGCTTGTTGCGGTCGGCGGTGAAGTCCTGCAGCACATCGACCGAACCGCCGCTGTAGCGAAGAATCGAGATCAGATCGGCCGAGGTCATCTGCATGCGCAGAAAGTGCTCGGCCGCCGTGAGCGCGCGCAGCTGGTCCGCGGGCCGCATCGCCGACATGTCGAAGTAGAGCGCGAGCAGACGGCGGTTCTTATAACGATCGCTGCCGAGCGCCTCCGGCGCTACCTGACTGCGCGTGAGACGCTTGTACAGCTTCAGCTCCTCGCTTCCGGGCGGCGCGACAGGCAGCGGCGCTGCACCCGCCGAGAGATCCTGGTGCTCGCAGAAGCGGATCGTCTGCGCGACGCCATCTTCGGTCAGCGCGAAGTCTTTCGCCGTGAGCCCCTCAATGAAGTTCCCCTGCTTGTCTTTAACCACCACCGTCTCGACGACCAGCTGCGCTTTCACCGAAAGCGTGTACGTGTCTGGAGCTCCCGCCTGCTTGTTCTGACCGACCTGCTGCGCCATCGCCGAGACGGCTACGGTGGCGAGGAGAAAGATGGCTCGGCAGATTCGCATCGTTAGAACCTCAGGCGCAGCGTCGTCTCGAGACTGCGCATCGGATTGGCGGCGACGGGAACGCCGAACTGAGTGCTGTTTACTGTTGGATACCAGCTCGTAAAGACGACGTGATTGAGCAGGTTGGTCGCGTCCACGCGTGCGTCGAGATAAAAACGCCCGCTGGGCCGGAAGGTACGAGCGAGCGAGCTGTTAAGGCTGAACTGGCCTGGACCGGTGATCGAGTTCCGGCCTGCCGTTCCCCAATTTCCGGGTGATGGTGCTGCAAAAGCCGCAGAGTTGAGGTAGTAGCCCGGCCTGGCTGTGTAGACGTCGGCACCGGTCAGGTTTGGGCGGATGGTACCGGTGAAGCCCGCGCCCGGAACCGCCGCCAGATATATCGGCGTTTCGGGCAATCCAGTGCCGGCGACAATCTGCGCGACCACAGTCCACTCCTTCAGCAGCTTGCCCCTCCTGCCGCTCATCAGCGTGCCGCCGCCGAGGCCCTCGCCGGTCGTATATTGCGCCTGCAGGTTGAGCAGATGCCGCTGATCGAAGCTCGAACGCGACCGCTCGGCACGCAGATCACGCCAGTTCTGGGCGATCGTTGGCGTCGTTGGAGCCGAAGTTTGGGTCTGCGCGCTTGTCGTCATTGTTGTCGCCTGCGGCGGCGAACTTTGGCTTTGTGACATGCTGGCGACGTGTCCACCGCCGCCGATAACGGCATCGTTGTCGATCGACTTCGAGTACGTATAGAGCAGCGATGCAGTGAAGCCGCTGCGCAGTCTTCGGCGCAGCTGAAGCTGGCCCGACTCGCGCGTGGAGTCGCCGCCGGAGGTCTGGTAGACGAACCCTGACGGACACGAAGGACAGGGATTAATTGCGCCGATCGGATACGTGTTCGGCAGAAACTGCTGCACGCCGCGTGTGCCCTTGACGCCGAGGTACGTTGCCGTGAGCTGCAGTGCGCCCGGCAGGTCGCGCTGCATTGCCAGTTGCCATGTCTGCGCGTATCCCACGCGGAAGTTCGGGTCTACCGCAAATGTGTTCGCGGTGATCGCGGAGCAGGGAGTGAAGCCGTTTGCAAGCGTCAACAGGCACGCGGCGCTGTTCTGCACACTCAGGCTCTTCGAGAGCGGAGCCTGCTGCGCGAGCGCAAGCACGGGCGTCTGGTACACGGAGGTGTCGTGATAGATACCGTATCCAGCCCGAACGACAATCGTCGAAGCAGGGATCGGCCGCCACGAGACGCCGACGCGGGGCTCGAAGCCGAGCCGGTCTGGACGAAGCAGTGAGCTGGGATAGCGATTGCCGGTCAGCGGTCCAACCGGCGAGTTCGCCAGCACAGGCGCAACCGCGGAGAAGCCCGACGCCACATCGAGGTTGACGAGACGCCCGCGAAGCTCCGTGATCGGCGCGCCGTACTCCCAGCGAACGCCCGCGTTGATCGTCAGTGTGGGAAGAACACGCCAATCGTCGGTCGCATACGCGTCGTAGACGGGCTGCCGCAGATACTTATCCGCATTGCCGAAAGCGATCGAGCTCGTGTCCGGCACACCGAGAAGAAAGTCGGCGAGGTCCGAGCCGGCGCCAGAGCTGCTGTTCGCCACTCCGCGTGTCGCCGCACCCGTAAAGGTGAAGGTGCCGCGAGGGTCCTGCTGAAAGAGATCGTTGAACTGCTGCTTGCGAAGATCGCCGCCGATGGTCATGTTGTGCTTCCCGCGATAGATAGCCACTGACCCGGAGAACGCGTCTGTGCGGCTGCGATTGAATGCGCTCTGCGTATCCGTCAGCGGAGAGATGCCGCCTGAAAAATAGAGTGCAGGTGGACCCCAGTAGGCCGGCTCCTGATTGTTCCCCCCGACGCCCGCATCACCTGAGACGTTGCGGCGGTTCTGGAAGTACGGCGTGGTGTGTGTGCGGAAGCGGCTGAAGCGATACCCCGCATACAGGAATAGGTGCTGGCTGAAGCGGTGCGACCAGTTGATATTGGTGTTGATGCCGAGCGTGTCCGTCTTATCGACGAAGCCGAAGAGATCGGTGCTGCTCGCCCGCACACTCGTGAAGTTGAACGCACCATAGACCTGGTCCTTGCGGCCAATAGTCTTGTCCAGACGCGAGAGAAGCGCGTCCTGATGACTGGTGTTCAGCACCGGCACCTGGTAGTTGTAGCGGGTCGTGCCGGCGAGATTCGGCAGAGGATAGAGCTGCAGCAACGCCTTCGCTTGCGCGCTCACAGGCACGATGTTTCCCGCGAAAGGCTGCGAACTCGCGGGGTCAATGATGGTTACCGGCCGGCCTAGCGCGTCGAGCACGCCCGAGAGATCGCCCGCCCGCTCCGCCGCTGTCGGAACCAGCCCCGCCTCCGTCGCAGCGACGCGATCCCGCGTCCACTCGTAAACGACAAAGAACTTCGGCCCGCGCGGGAGCAGATGCGGAATCTTGATGGGTCCGCCAAATGTCAGCACGCCCGTGAAGCGGTTGTAGGAGGTCTTCGGCGTGTTGAGTCCGCTCAGCGAGTAGGGGCGCGCGTCGAGCGCAGAGTTGTCAAATACCGCGGCGAGTCCACCGTTGTACAAACCCTTGCCTCCGGAGCGGCTGTTGCCGAACGCCTGGTCAATCGAATACTTGGACGTCGCCGCATTGTTGGAGCTGCCGTTCACAAGTAAGCCGTCAGAAGATCGTTCGTCCTCTTGCGGCGGCTTCGGAATATCGGCAGGCGCCGTGGCGCTGGCGGTCTCTGCTGATTTCGGTGTGTTCGCAGCTACGGAAGCAGTGGGTGCGGGCGTAAGAACGCTCGGAGCTGCGGGACGCTTCGACTGCGCGATAAGTTGATCGAGTGGGAGGATCTTCAGTTCCCACATTCCTGCGGGTGTCTGCGGAGCGATGGTGACCTCGGACTTGACAGTCGAGAAGCACTGCATCTGGACCTCGACGCTCCACTCTCCGTCGGCAAGGTCGGCGAAGCTATAGAGACCGCCCGCATCGGAGACGGTGGTGAACTTCTGCGCACCTCGCGTCACGATGATGGACGCACCAGGGACTGGGAAGCCGCCAGAGAGAACCTGGCCGTGGTACTCGGATGCCTGTGCGGTGAAGGTGAGCAGGCAAAGGATCACGCCGCCAAGAGCGAACTTGCGCACTCCCCTTTGCCACCATGTCGCGTTCAGCATGGGCGTTAGTTCTCCGACGGCAACTCGGCGTGCTCCACGACGAGGACTTCAACCGGGCCTTTGGAGGAGCGGAGCTTGAGGCCGAGTTGCTCCTCGAGTGCGGTGAAAATCGAAGCGGTGGAGGCCTCGGCGGAAGCATCCGCACCGGACTCGGCGGTCCACTTGAGCTCGAAGTCAAATCTTCCCGTCAGGCCCGTGCTGTCGAGAACGGTCCGGTGTAGCTCGCTAGATAGGAAATTGGCCAGCCCCGCCATGGGCACCGAATGTGCGGTAAAGACACCGTCGCCGCTGCTCCAGCCTTCGCCGGAGGAGTCGGAGGATGATTTTGGCTTCAACTTGGGAACGCCCTTGGCGAGGCCTATCTCATAGACGGGAAGCGTCCTCGTCTCTGTATGGGCTTTGAACTGAAAGCGATCCGCAAGCACCGGCTTCATGAGTGACTGCCTCTGCTTCGGGGTGAGCTTGTCCAACCCGTGGACATCCGCATCCAAGATCTTCGCTTCTAGATCGAAACGTGCGGAGTTTGCCCAGCTGGGAACGCCGTAGATGTAGTCCTCCTTGATCCCGTAAGCATGCGATACCAGGTTCTTGAGCGTGACGTTGGTGGCCGAGTACTTGTTCGAGTTCCAGTTGAAGCCCGAATTGCCGCTGTCCGACTTGTTCACCTTTATAGAGGCAACATCGTAGGCGAGGGGCTTTGTCTCTGCGGTCCCACTCTGTCCGGCGGCTGTCTGATCGAAGGCCGAAGAGGCGGCCATGGTCATGGAGGCCAGCGTAAGTGCGCACATGTGCTTGCTGATGTGCAGATAGCTTAGGAACTGCCGGGAAGCCATTCGGTTCCTTTTTCTAGAGAGATACACGTGGGACGAAGTGTCCTAGCAGAGGTCATCGTGGCTCGGATGACAAAAAACAATCCTGAAGCCGGTCTGCGCCCGACTCCCAATGCTAGAGTGCACGTTCAGTTCTCGGAAGGCTTCTCGACGTGATCGATGACGAGTACCTCAGCAGGAGCCTTGGTTGCATCGAGCTTGAGACCGATCTGCTCCTGAATCGCCGTGTACAGTGCCGGCGGCGCGGTACTGCCATCTGTTGGAGGTGGGATCTTGGCCGCTAAACCGCCGAACTGCGAGTCGTCGGGCGTCCACTTCAGCAGAAAGTCCCACCTGCCCGCAAGCCTGGTCTGATCGACCACCGGACGGTCGAGCACAGCGTTCTGCAGCAGGCTGGTAAAGTCCGCCATGTTCGCGTTGCGGACGTTCAGGTCACCGAGCGCGCGAAAGAAGAGCCCCGGCAGACCGTTTGGATCGCCCTCGCTCCTGGTTAGCTTCGGGCCGGTCTTAGCGGCGGAGAGCACATACACCGAGAGCTCTCGCTTGTCGCGGTGAAACGTCAGCTTGGAGCGCTCGGTGACGAGCTTCTGCATCATGCCCTTCCACTGCTTGTCGTTCGGTGCGCCTTCTCCATCGGGCTGCGCATCGATGTCGAACTTGTCCGTGTCGAACCACGCCGGAGCCCCGATGATCTGCTTGGAATGCACCCCGTAGGCAAATGAGATGATCTCGGTCATCGTGGTATTGATCGTCTTGAAGCGGCGGCCCTGGACTAGAAAGGCCTTGCCCGGCTGATCCGGTTTGCTGGGCTTGATGGTCGCGACCTCAAACGTCGGCGAAGCATTCGCGTTCATCGGCGGCAGCCTCGGCGTGGGCGGCGGAATCGTCCACTCCGTTTCAGCTGTAGCTCGCGTCAACGTGAGCGGAAGCGGGTTGGGCCCCTGGCTCCATGTGCCCACAATGGTCTTGCCATCAGGGCTCAGCTTGCCGTCGTACGTGCCCCCGATCGCCGTCAGCGACATCTTTACCGCCGTGCCGTCCAAAGTGATCTTCGTGACTGGAAGGCCGTCGCCGCCCTGATCGATGCTGTAGAAGACGGCCTTGTAGCCGCCATCATCAGCTTTGGAGATCTTCACGACCGTGCGCAGATCTCTGCCCGCGTGCAGCGTTCCCTGCCATGTGTCGGCGATGTTCTGTGCGGCTGTCTGGGCCTGGCTCTTCGTTGTATGCACGAATGCGAGAGCCGCTACCATTGCAAACACGAGCGTGCCGCCCAAACCACGGAGGAATTTACTGCGAAGACCGGACCTGTAACGCCTCTGCTCCCATTGCATACGAACCACCCTCCCGCAAATTGCAATCAGCTTACCTGAGAGACGTGACCTTCAGCGCTTCGTCTGCTACTTGCCTGCAACCAGCTCTTCCGATCTGAGACATGCGAGAATCGCGGACGGGACCGTCTGTTGCTCATGACTATCTCGAAGCGATAGGGCAGGGGCAGTGAGTGGCCGAATACTAGGTTTCCAGGGCTTGACAGTTGCTACCTCAAAAGAAGGCAGAGGACCCATTGCATGAAGGATCTGCCCGTTCATCGGATTCGCGCCGAGCATTCCGAGGAATACTCCCAGCGTTCCGAGACACATCTTGAAGTTCGTCATCCCCTCGCCATCCAAAACACCCCATGACGTTGCGCTGCCCTCATCCTAAGAGAATTGGAGACTGAACGTGTTCAGGAGTTGGCTGGACAGACGCGTGTGGAACCGTCTGAATCGATGCGGCCTTGCGAGATCGCATAGCCTCGACCTGGATGGGCCACGCTCGCTAGTTCTCGGAGGGGCGTTCGACATGGTCGATGACGAGGATGTCAATCGGAGCGTGGGTGGGCTTTAGCTCAAGGCCGAGCTGACCTTTAAGCGCCTCGCGGAAAAACGCGGCGTTGTCACCCGTCTCCGGATCGGCGGAGGAACTCCAATGAAGGTTAAAGTCGTAGAGGCCAGCGAGGCCGCTTTGATCGACAACCGGGCGCGGGATAGTCGCCATTCCGGTCATTGTGGGGAGCGAGGTGGCTAAGAGGTTGAGGGGCACTCCTCGACCACCAAAGCTGCTGTTAACGTTCTCGGAAGAGAGAACATGGGCGATGACACCGCAGACGGGAGGCATTTCTCCGACCGCTGAGTGCATGCTGGAAGGGGTTGACTGATCCAGCAGGCGGGACGTGTTGATGCAAACATCGTTTGCTGGGTGTGAGCGAAGGGTCGGGCCTAGGACGCCTGGACGCACGAAAACGAGACCAAACACGGGAGCGTCGCGACTTTCGTGGTGAGCGACCAGATGAAAGCGGTCGGCTAGGACGGCCTGCATCATGAGACGCATCTCGTCGATCGTGGAGCTCTCTGGGGCACGTGCCTCAATGTTGAATTGATCCGCCGGTGAGGTGAAGGTGCCCGTGACCCAACTGGGGGCTTTGGATTTGAGCCCTTCAAAGAAGCTAAAGCGGAGTGCAAGTTCCTGCGTGCCTGAAAGTTTGTATGCAAAGGTGATGAATCGCCAGAGCGGCTGGTTTGTTGCCACGAAGTAGCCGCTGGACGCTGTTCTCTTATCGTTTGGATCGAGGGCAGAATATACGTTCCCTGTGTCGAGCGGAACGTTGCTGCGTTGAGGTTCCTCGGTTTTGTTTTGTTTTACGGAAGCGACTTCGAAGGTGAGGAACGGAGCAGGGTGATTCGATTGAGCCTGGCTGGTCAAGGCTAACGACAAGGTTACTGCGGCAATCATCAGCTTGCGGACAAGTGGCATTGGTTGAAGCTCCCCGGCAGTTTAAACAAGTTGGGACAGGGCTTAGCGTCTGAGGTAGAACATAGAAGCTAATTGGCCGACGGTCTCTCGACATGGTCGATGATCAGGACGTCAAGAGGAGCGTTCGCTGGTTCGAGTTTGAGGCCGAGTTGCTCTCGGACGGCAGTGAAGATATCGGCAAGGGACTCATTCGACACATCGTTGGGTGAGACGTTCTGCGGCGCCCAGCGAAGTTCAAAGTCATAGCGGCCGGTAAGACCAGTTTTGTCGAGGACCGACCTTCCAGTTGCCTCGTGCAACAGTTGGTTCAGTGATTCAACCGTGCAATCATGTCGCTGGGTATAGCCAGCGCGATTCTGCAGTACGTAGCAGCTAGCGGTGGGCATGCCCTCTTCATTGCTTATAGCCGCTCTTGTTGGCTGTAACCTGGGACCTCCCTTTGCGACGATGAGATCGTAAACGGGAAAAGGTTTGCTTTCGAAGTGAACCTGCAGTCCGAACCTGTCCGCGAGCAATGGTCGTAGCATGTCGGCACGCTGTCGAAAGCTGAGTTTGCGAAATTGTGGGATTTCGTTCTCGTCGACTTTCGCTTCCAGGTCAAATCTGTCCGAGTCAACCCATGGTGGGCCACCGCGGTGGAGCTTCTCGTCGTAAACTCCGTAGGCTTCCCGCACCAACTCCCGGAGGGAAGCCCCTATCGCCGTGTAACCGGCCGACGTGGGCTGCAGTTTCCATATGCTGGCTTTGCTTGGTTTGATGGTGGCGACGGCAAAAGAAAGGTGTCCCGATACCGCCTTAGGAGCCTGAGCTTTCGCGATATGAGCTGTGAGCACGGCCCCGATGAGAATGGCGGTTCGTCGGAAATGCACGTTAGGCCCTCGACTTCATCTCCGCCGTCAAAAACGGGGTCAGTCATGCAGCGAAAGTAAGGTTTAGCACATTCTCAGCTCAGTCGTCTAAAGCAGCTCTTCAGAGCGTCAGGAGCGATCCTGTCGCCGAAGAAGTAATACTTCGCCATTGATCGGACCCATTGTTGAGGCCTGCGGCACCGCAGCAGCGTTCACCATTGAAAGACAGAGGATGGCTGACAATCTTCTACGTACTTGCATTTAAAGCTCCGTTCTCGTCCAACGAGACCGCAATCCGGAGGAGTAGAGGGCATGTCATGGAGCTCGTGACCGCCTTGCCGATAGGTACCAGTCGCAGCCGAGAAGCCGAAAGAGAAGGCTTTGGCCCCGTACTCGTCGTGCAGGTATCATCCAAAGTTCTTCCCTGATCGATCACCCCAGGTTGGGTCACCATGCTGGGCGATGTGAACGGTCGCTGCCCAGAGGATGACTTTGTGCCGGCGTGGATCCGTCTGCCGCAACCACTCGAAGTCCTGAGACATAGACCGGTCTCGCGCCATCATCATCTGAGCGCCAGCCGTGAAATCTCGATCAACCTAGGGCAGCCAACAGCAAGCTCCGGACAATTTGCAAGTCCTGATCTTAGGCAAGCTTGCATCCGTCTCGTCCGGCCCAACGCCCAGACCGTCGAAACAGGTGGCCCGTACGGCCAAGGAGCATTCATCAGGCAGGCTGGCGCCCCCGAAGCCGCCTTCAACGGACGATACCCGGTGCTGGGTCTCTGGATGATCGACCAGGAGCCTGCTAGTTTGGCGTAGGGCGGTCGACGCTGTCGACTACGAGGACCTCGATCGGATCCTTGGCGGAGACGATCCTGAGGCCGAGCTTCTCCTGGAGAGCGCCAGCGAGTGAAAGAGCATCGGGCTCGCTGGTGGCGCCGGCATCGGCGAGTGGGGCCCAGGTGAGATTCGTAACATCGAAGTAGCCTGTGAAACCCGTATGGTCGACGATGGGACGATCGCCGATATCGCCGCCAATAACGCGGGCAAGTAACTGCATTTTGATAGCGCGAGCGTTCAAAACGCGAAGGCCGTCGCTGTTTGCTGTGGTCATCATAGTTCCGGGGGGCACCGGGTCGCTAGGTTGCAGGCGCGTCGCCGGCCCACCAGGTTTGTTGTCCGGCGGTGCGGGGACTTCGGTGATTTTGAGGCCTCCTCTGGCAGGCGCTAGCTCGTAAACCGGCAAGACACGCGTTTCAAAGTGCGCCTTCAGGTGGAAGCGATTGTTGAGTAGGGACTGCTCGAGCATGCGAGTCTGATCGAGGCGGTCCTCACGGCTCATCTTCTGGAGCACTGACTCGAGATCGTCGGGACGCTTGCCGTCGATTTGGTACGCGTCCTTGTTGAGCCAGCCCGGACCGCCAATAACTTGTGAGATGTACACGGCGCCGTAGGCGTTCATGATGTAGCGTCGGATGCTGAGCGGGCTGAGCGAGCCGCCGGGCGGAAGCCTGACCAGACTGCCGGCAGCGTTCGGGTCGATCGGCTTGACGGTGGCCACCTCATAGGAGGGCAACGGGCCCGAAGGATGGAAAAGGAGCAGCTCAGGCTTGGGCTGGGGGGCTGCGTCAGGGCGGGGAGGGCGAAGGTTAGGCTCGCGGCGGCGCCTTCCGAGGGCGTGAATGCGGAGCTTCCGCCGGTCGGCACGGTCTTATCCGTTGTGCTCGACG